>Ga0075115_10000510_pt1 | contig 19306 bp, 22 predicted proteins | sample AntAceMetag02UKH_FD_69785 | JGI IMG/M metagenome (GOLD analysis project Ga0075115, IMG submission 69785) | Saline lake microbial communities from Ace Lake, Antarctica - Antarctic Ace Lake Metagenome 02UKH | ecosystem: Environmental > Aquatic > Non-marine Saline and Alkaline > Saline | place... | reverse complement strand
TATGGAGGTAGTTCGCAAGAACAATCAACAATCATCAATCCAATGAGGCATGCCACCGTGATAGCAATTCGCTAAATCAACGTCAATTAACCTATTAAACTAACTCCGTCCCGCAAACTTCACTGCCGATCGGCTGCCAGCACAAGAAAGATGTAAAGCAGCAGTTCGTGATGGGTGAGACTTGTCCAGAAACCTTTACGCAGAAAACGATGCTCAATAAAGGCAAAGCTGCCGGTTATCTTGCGGATCCGGTCAGGAATAAGTGGCTTCTTCTCAATCATGGCTTTCCACCTCCTTTACTTCCCATCATAGAGAAAGAGGCGCTAAAGGGCTATCGAGTCCTTCTTTGCAAGATGCGGCTAACATGCTGAAATAGGTACAATTTTAACCATTAACGCATCCATCTTTGCAAGATGCGGATCTCCAGGTAGAAGTTGATATGTTCCTGGTTTAACTTCAAAAAAAGGACCCGACGCGTCCATCTTTGCAAGACGTGCCCGCCGCCTCTCATCCCGGCACTTCTGAAGCTGACGATTCCGTTCACAATATTTTCGCTTTCGGCTGCGATACTCTCTCCAGTAGTCCGGGTTTTGTCTGCACCAGTTTTTCTGACTGTCCTGCTGGTTGGCGCGGTAATCGGGATCACTGGCCATTTTCTCCCGCTGCCATTTACTTTTCCTGGCCCGTTGACATTCCTTGCAACTACAATAACTTTGATTTTTAATCCTGGGATTCGGACGAAAATGACGTCGGCAATGCACGCACTTATTCGGTTGGCCCATGGCTTTCCTCCTGGCAAAACCATAGACCCTGATGTGGTAGGGGAAGAATAATAACCAGATAGAGAACTAAAAGAGGAAGAAGAGCGAATTGACAAATTGAACAGAAAAAGAAGAAAAATTAGGTGGTGGCTAATTTTGCCGGCCTTCTTCACCACTCAGAGACAAAAAGTCATAAAGAACGCAAACGCCTTAAACCCGAATTATGCAGTTGCCAAGTTTGCCGAAGATGCGAGGCGGAGGGTGCTTAGACGTACTTTGGTACTTCAAGCGCCCGACAACAAAGCAGATTCGGTGAAATCGGCAACCCCTGGCGGCTTCAAATACTGAAAAACATATCAAAAATTAGCTTCATCTTTTAAATATAATAGACCAATATTAAAAATAAAATTTCCTTTTTCGGTATTTGAAGTGCATAACTTGGGTTAAATGCCCTTATGTGTCCTCCTCTGTGCCAATATTTTTCTCCATTGTAACTATTCAGGTTAAAGGCTGAAGACTGAAGGCTGAAGTATTTCAACCATCTCGCAACGATCGAACAGAGATGAAGCCTCTAAACTAATATTGCAATCTCGTCAGCCAACTCAAATGCCCGTAGTTTTGTATAATCACGCATGCTTTGTCCCTATTAGCCTTCTACCTTCAGTCTATCCACCTGAATAGTTACTCTCCATTTATCTAATCGTTCCTTGATAACACGTTCATGTCCCCGATTTGTAGGCCTGTAGTAAATACGCTCCCGGAGTTCAGAAGGGAAGTATCCTTGGTCTACCAGGGCCTCAGGATAGTCGTGGGCATAGCGGTAATCCTTTCCATATCCGATTTCCTTCATGAGTTTCGTGGGGGCGTTTCTGATGTGCATTGGAACAGGCAGTGTGCCGAATTTTCTGACGTCAGCCTGAGATTCTCCAAAGGCCACATAGACCGCGTTACTCTTGGGTGCTGTGGCGAGGTAAACCGCTGCCTGGGCCAGGGCCAGGCTCCAGGGGACGCCATTTCTGAATGAACTTATGGGTACTTTTGAACCTCTTTGAGTTCTTCAGTCTTGTGAGGAAGGTACGCAGGCGCTCTCTGGCCTATTTCATGCCGGGCCGCCGATAAACGTTGGAAGCAGTGATATGGCGTAGAGCGGCAGGTTGAGGATTTTCCCGTCATACTTTAGATTGAGAAGATTGGCCCTCGCCAACCGGTCCGGTTTGAACTGCAAATCATAAGACTTCAGACTCTTGCTCTTTGGATTAATCCCTGTTTTGACCTCCAGCGGACAAATGTTAGCTGCAAATTCACAGAGAAAGTCGAGTTCGGCTTTGCCGCCCTTGCTCCGCCAGTAATAGAGGGGCTGCTGAAAATGAGATACCAGTTGCTGGGCCACATAATTCTCCACAAAGGCACCCTCATATTCGCTGAAAAGGCGCTTTCCCTGGGCCAACAGTTCAACAGGCGATCCGGCCATGGCCCCCAACAACCCCACGTCCAAGGCATAGGCCTTGAAACAACTGCTCTCAGCATAATGCTTGAGGGGATGTCGGACGGTTTGAACCGCGTTTGCCCGATATATCAGGCCTGCATCAGTTAGCCAGGTCAGGGCATTTTCGTATTCACGCGCTCGGGCTCCTTTCTTAACCGCAGAAAAAACGAATTTTTTGTTTTCCTTAGCCAGATGCTTTGGGATGGAATCCCAAATGAGAGTGAGTTTGGGAATGTCGGTGGCAGGGGCGTGTTTGGCAAAATCGTAAACATAGGATTTGATGATTTCCTGTTGGATCTCTCTGATTTCTAAGGCATTCCCTTGATCGGCGAAATGCTTTACGGCTTCCGGCATGCCCCCGACAAAATAATAGAAACGAAGCAGATCCACCAGATGTGAATGAAATGCCTCGGCCAGCGGCGTGGGAGTTTCAATATCTTCAAGCAGATCTCTGTATCTGGATTCCCCCATAGCATCGAGAAATTCAAAAAACGTCATGGGATGAAGATAGAAAAAATTCACCTTACCCACTGGAAAGGATCCGGGCACAGACATCTTGACGCCAAGGAGGGAGCCTGCCGCGGCAATGTGGATATTGTTTTTCTGCTCAGCGAAATATTTCAGCGAATTCAGGGCCTGATTTGAAACCTGGATTTCGTCAAATATAATCAAGTCGATTCCTGGCTGAATTTCCAGATTCATATAGATGGAGAGTTCTGCGAGGATTCGCTTCGGATTCAGATCCCTCTGAAAAAACCGGCCAAGGGAGGGGTTTTCCTCGAAGTTGCAGTAGGCAGTGTTTCGGTATTCCCTTAGGCCAAATTCCTTGAGGATGAAGGTTTTTCCCGTTTGCCTCGCACCCTGCAGAAGAAGCGGCTTTCGCCTGGAAGAAGCCTTCCATGTCCGCAATTTCTTGTATATGTCTCTATCCATGCCAATATATCATGGCACATATGAACGGCTTCGTCAAGCTTTTCCGGCCATTTATGTGATATATTACCCATTATTCGGACGTAAAAGGTGATATTTCTCACATAAATCCTCTGAAGAACAATGGGACAAGGGGACGTTCGTGCTCTGCGCGCTTCAGTGCGCGGAGCGAACGGGCGAGATAAAAGATATTAGGTATAAAGAACGTAAGGCCTCAAAGACCCTTATGGGTCCGCCTCTGTGCCAATATCTTTCTCCATTTATCCAATCGTTCCTTGATGACACATTCATGTCCCCTATTTGTCGGCCTGTAGTAGATACGCTCCCGGAGTTCAGAGGGGAAGTATCCCTGGTCTACCAGGGCCTCAGGATAGTCGTGGGCATAGCGGTAATCCTTTCCATATCCGATTTCTTTCATAAGTTTCGTGGGGGCGTTTCTGATGTGCATTGGAACAGGCAATGTGCCGAATTTTCTGGCGTCAGCCTGAGATTCTCCAAAGGCCACATAGACCGCATTACTCTTAGGTGCTGTGGCGAGGTAAACTGCTGCCTGGGCCAGGGCCAGTTCTCCTTCCGGAGGCCCAAGGAAATCGTAAGTCTTCAAGGCATCGATTGCAAGAGACAGTGCATGGGGGTCTGCGTTTCCCACATCTTCTGAGGCAAAGCGGACCATCCGTCGAGCAATATAATGGGGGTCCTCTCCTGCGGTCAGCATCCGTGCCATCCAGTAGAGGGCTGCGTCAGGGTCACTGCCCCTGAGGCTTTTATGGAATGCAGATATAAGGTTGTAGTGTTCCTCCCCGGATTTGTCGTAGCGCAGGGCCTTCTGCTGAATGGCTTCCTCTATAAGGGCTATTGTAATGTTTGCCCCTTTACCTTCAGGTCTGGCAGCTACAGCGAGTTCTGCCGCAATCTCAAGGTTGTTAAGCAGGGTCCTGCCGTCACCATCCGAACGCTGGATCAGGCACTTTGTCGCCTCGGATTCAATGGAAAGCTCAAGCTTTCCCAGGCCCCTTTCAATGTCGGTAAGCGCCCTGTTTAAAATCACATCAAGGGCTTTTTTGTCTAAGGGGTTGAGGACTAAGACCCTGCATCTTGAAAGTAATGGGGGTATAATTTCAAAGGATGGGTTCTCCGTAGTGGCGCCGATCAGGGTAATAAGGCCGCTCTCAACGTGGGGGAGAAATGCATCCTGCTGGGCCTTGTTAAAACGGTGTATCTCGTCAACAAACAAGATGGTATGTGGTCCGTTGTATTTGGTGTTTTCTTTTGCGTCATTTATGACGACCCTGAGTTCCTTTACGCCAGAAAGGACTGCAGAGAAGGAAACGAAGTTGGCTTCTACCCTTCGCGCAAAAATTCTTGCAAGAGTGGTCTTCCCGCATCCTGGCGGTCCCCATAGGATCAGCGAAGGGATAGTCCCCCGGTCTAATAGGGTGTTCAGGATCTTGTCCTGGTTCAGAAGGTGTCCCTGACCTACGAATTCATCGAGGTCTTTTGGCCTGAGTCGCTCAGCAAGGGGGATCTGGGTCAAAATTACCTCCATCTTTGGAACTTCTTCCTTTCATTTTATAATACACGGTTTTCCAAGGTCGTCTGGCAAATACAAAGGCGGCAACTACTGTCAGCAATATCCAGTTCCATCCGATCAGGATAAGCGCGGTCCAGGAATAGCCTCCGTAAGGTTGTTTGATCTCAGCGCAGAGTTCTCCAATGAGGATGACTCCCAGCACAAAGGGAACAAAGTATTTAATTATGATATCCCACCAATTGCCCAATTTTATAGAAGAAATAGAGTTGATATGTTTTCTGAGGACCTTGATATTGAAGAGCCAGCCGGCAAGAAGACATTCAGCAATACCTACGACTATAAGTCCATAATGAGTAATAAAATGATCTGCGATATCTAACCAGAGCAGGCCGGCCTGGGTAGTAAAGATTATCGAGCCAAAAAAGCCCAGGATTGTTACCAGAGTTATGAGAGGTTTTCTTCTGAAGCCAAACTTGTCAACCGTTGCGGAAATAAAGGCCTCTACTATTGATATTGATGAGGAAAGCCCTGCTACAACAAGGCAGAGAAAAAAGATTGCACCGAAGAGGTTCCCTCCGGGAATAAGGCTTACGGCCTCTGGATATACAACAAAGGCAAGGCCTATGCTTTGAGAAACAACTTCTGATATGGGTTTTCCCTGCGATGTGGCCATAAAACCCAGGACAGAAAACACGGCAATGCCTGCAAAAAGGGAGTAACCGCTGTTTATGAATACGGTTAATATTGCGTTCTTTGTTATGTTGGCCTTTCCTGGCAGATAACTTGCGTAAGCTATCATAATGCCAAAACCCAGACTCAGAGTAAAAAAGATCTGGCTGTATGCGTCTATCCAGACAGTTGGATCGGATAATTTTGAAAAATCAGGCTCAAGATATGCTCTTAGGCCGTTCATAGAACCATCGAGCGAAATTGACCACAAGACAAGGACCGCAGTTAAAAAAAAGAGTAAGGGCATGAATATTTTATTTATGCATTCTATCCCGCGCCGGACACCCCTGAAAACAATGCCCCAGTTTATTAACCAGACAACAGAGAGTGCTATAAGGATAGGAGTCCTGATGTGACCTATCTCGGAAGGAGATTTGCTTACTGCGAGGAATTCATTGAAGAAAAAGGCATTGGGGTCATCTCCCCAACCAAAATAGAAAGAGAGGAAAAAGAAGTTCAGGCACCATGCAATAATAACTGAATAGTAAAGAACAATACCGAACATCACAAAAATGACGGCCCACCAGCCAAGCCATTCCCATTTTTTGTTTATCTTTGCAAATGCAAGGGGTGCCGAACCCATTCGTTCATGTCCAAGGGCAAATTCCAGTATCAATAAAGGTATCCCTGCTGACAAAAGGGCAATGATGTATGGAATAAGGAATGCGCCTCCTCCGTGACTGTAGGCCATATAACTGAATCTCCAGATATTCCCGAGACCCACTGCAGAGCCCACAGCGGCAAATACAAAACCGAGCTGGCTTTTCCATTGCTCCCTTTGCAATTCCATCAATACTCCTCTATTCTATGAATCTAAGTTGAGCAATTAGCTGTTAGCAATTAGCGTTTAGCTTTGAAAAAATCAAGGCATTACGTTAATTAGAAATAACACCCAACGGATAAAAGTTAGTAATAGCACAACATCCTGCTTGTCAGGGCAGCAGGCCTATAATCATTAAATTAATAAAGGCTAATTGCTTAATTTAGTAATAAGAGTAGCTTGCTAAATCAATACTTAAATGGTAAATAGAGCCGATTTTACTGTTTATAATGCACGTTCAGTGAGACTCGGTGGTGCCGTCTGTGTTGTCAGGTGGTGGAAGGGTATTTTTGTGGCTGGACGGAGGAAAAAACCACATTTATTGCAAGGAGAAACTATGGCTTACGTTACAATGAAACAGTTGCTTGAAGCAGGTGTCCACTTTGGGCATCAGACCAGACGATGGAATCCCAAGATGAAGCCTTACATCTTCGGCGCCAGAAACGGAATCTATATTATAGATCTCCAGAAGACAGTAAAGCTTTTCAGGGTTGCCTATGAGTTTGTGATAGAGACGGTTGCCCAGGGGGGGAAGTTACTTTTCGTTGGTACCAAGAAACAGGCCCAGGATTCCATAGTTGAGGAAGCCAACCGATGCGGAATGCCCTTTGTAAACAGCCGTTGGTTGGGTGGGATGCTCACAAATTTCCAGACCATCCAGAAGGGTATTGATCGTCTTAAACGTCTTGAAACCATGTTTGGAGACGGCACTATCGAGCGTTTTCCCAAGAAAGAAATTCTTCGTATGGACAGGTTGCGTCAGAAGCTGGATCGCAACCTTGGCGGAATAAAGGATATGGGCTCGCTGCCTGCCGCTGTTTTCATTGTGGATTCAAGGAATGAGCAGATCGCAGTAAAGGAAGCTAACAAGCTCGGAATTCCGGTGGTTGCAATAGTTGATACCAACTGTGATCCTGACGGTATAGATTACATTATTCCGGGAAACGATGATGCCATTCGGGCCATACGCCTTATCTCATCTTTGATGGCAAATGCATCTCTGGAAGGCAAGGAAAGGTTTGCCGAGGCCCAGCAGGCAGCTACCGACAAAGAAATTGAAGAGGAAATGGCGGGTGAGGATACCACAGGTGATGATACCACAAGTGAGGTGGAAGTAGCCGTGGCTGAAGTTGCTGTCAGTGAAGCCGTTGCTGTTGAATCTACTGTTGTCAGTGAAGTCGTTGCCCCTGAAGTCGCTGCAGGCAAGGATGCCGGTTCTAAGGCAGGTGCTTGATAATAGCTCAAAGCTCAAAGGTAAAAGTTCAAAGTGCTATTGCAATTAGCCCCTTTCAGCTTCAGGCTTTCAGCTCTTTTGCAACGCGGAATCAGAATTAATTTGGAGGATTAATATAATGACACAGGTCACTGCTGCAATGGTCAAAGAACTCAGGGAACGGACCAAGGCAGGTATGATGGATTGCAAGAAGGCCCTTCAGGAGTGCGATGGAGATATGGGGAAAAGCGTTGACTGGCTGCGTCAGAAGGGGCTTTCCGTTGCCGCCAAGAGGGCAGGGCGGTCAACTTCTGAAGGCGCTGTCCAGAGTTATATTCATGCCGGTAACAAGCTTGGTGTTATGGTCGAGGTCAATTGTGAGACGGATTTCGTGGCAAAGACTGATCAGTTTATCCAGTTTGCCAGAGACGTGGCCATGCATATTGCAGCCACCGATCCTGTTTGCATAAAACAGGAAGATACTCCTTCTGAGCTTATAGAGAAGGAGAAGGAGATATTGCGTAAACAGGCGGAGGAGTCCGGCAAGCCGGATAACATAATTGAAAAAATCATTAATGGTCGTATTGAAAAATTCTATAAGGAAGTATGCCTGCTTGAGCAGCCTTTCGTGAAGGACCCTGACGTAACTATCCAGGATCTTTTAAATGAGCTGATTGCCAAGATGGGTGAGAATATCAGTGTCAGGCGCTTTGTGCGGTTCCAAGTCGGGGTAGAAGCGGAATAATGGCTGAAACCACACAAGGATCACCGGGCTATAAACGCATTTTGCTGAAACTCAGCGGTGAGGCCCTGTTGGGGGATGTGCCCTATGGGATATCTCCAGCAGTCATGGATGTCCTTGCCCGTGAAATTGCTAAGGTCCATGGACAGGGTGTGGAAGTCGGATTGGTTGTTGGAGGAGGAAATATCTTCAGGGGGATTGCCGGTTCCGCCCAGGGAATGGACAGGACAGCCGCCGATCAGATGGGCATGCTTGCCACGGTTATGAATTCCCTGGCCCTTCAGGATGCCTTAAACAGGCACGGGGTCCATGTGAGGGTGCTCTCAGCCATAGAGATAGGGCGAATTGCAGAGCCATTCATAAGGGGAAGGGCACTCCGTCATTTGATGAAGGGTAGGGTAGTCATATTTGCCGCAGGTACGGGAAATCCCTTTTTCACTACTGATACCGCAGCGGCCCTCAGGGCCCTTGAGATAAATGCAGAGGTCCTTTTCAAAGCCACAAGGGTGGACGGTGTCTACGACAAGGACCCAAAGGTCGCTCCTGACGCGAAGAAGTATGATCACCTGACCTATCAGGATGTCCTTGAAAAGGGTCTTAAGGTCATGGATGCTGCTGCCATATCTCTGGCCCAGGACGCAGGTCTTCCGGTGGTTGTGTTTAACATGCAGATCCCTGGCAATATAGAACGAGCCGTGAAAGGCGAGAAGGTTGGTACACTGGTTGGAGAGGTGACAAAAAATGAAAAAAACAGTGATTAAAGAGGCGGGCGGTAATATGGACAAGGCGATTGGTGCCTTTGAAAGGGACCTTTCTCGTGTACGAACCGGAAGGGCTTCTGCTGCCTTACTGGAAGGGATTAATGTCGATTACTATGGAACTTTTATGCCCCTTAATCAGGTAGCTTCTGTTGCTATACCGGAGAGTCGCCTCTTGACCATACAGCCTTGGGATATCAAGATCCTGGTAAATATTGAAAAGGCCATTCTTAAGTCCGACCTTGGCCTCACCCCCAGCAATGACGGCAAGATCATCAGGGTGAATGTACCACCCTTGACAGAGGAACGCAGAAAGGAATTGGTAAAACTGGTAAAAAAGATGGCTGAAGACTGCAGGGTGGCAATACGGAATGTGCGAAGGGATGCCATTGAACGTCTGAAGGGCCAGAAAAAAGCAAAGGAGATCTCAGAGGATGATCTCTTCAAGCTCCAGGATGATGTCCAGAAGGTAACTGACGATCATATCAAGAAGGTAGAAGAGATTATTGCCGATAAGGAGAAAGAGATACTGGAGTTTTGATAAAAAGAATGGCCAAGCCTTCAGACCTCATTCGTCTACCAAGACACGTTGCCATCATTATGGACGGTAACGGCAGGTGGGCCAAGCGTCGAGCACTCCCCAGGATTATGGGCCACAGACAAGGGGTAAAGGCCGTACGTTCTACAGTCCGTCTATGTAGAGAGTTAAATATACCGGTTTTGACCTTGTACGCATTTTCACAGGAAAATTGGGGTCGGCCCAAGGCAGAAGTGAGTACCTTAATGGATCTCTTGTATGATTATCTGAAGAGCGAGCTTGATGAGATGCTCGGGAATCAGATTTCGCTTCGGGCCATTGGACAAATCGAACGCCTTCCTGAACGGGTCAGGACCTGTCTACTGGATACCATTGATAGGACTTCTTCCAATACCGCTATGATTCTTAACCTCGCCCTGAGCTATGGAGGCAGGGCAGAGATAGTAGGGGCAGCCAGACGTCTTGCGCACGAATGTCTTTCAGGAACCCTGAACCCCGAAGATATAGACGAAGACATGTTCGCTTCAAACCTTGATACAGCCGGGCTTTCTGATCCTGATCTCCTTATTCGCACAAGCGGAGAAAACAGGCTCAGCAACTTTCTCCTTTTTCAGACAGCATACTCAGAGTTCTATATCACTTCTGCTTTTTGGCCGGATTTTGACAAAGCGGAGCTCTTGAAGGCCCTTTTCGAGTATCAGAAAAGAGAGCGTCGTTTTGGGTTGACTAACGAACAGCATTCCGAATCATGCATCGCCAAAGGCTTTTAACTGCGGCGGCCCTGGGCCCTTTACTTTTCATAGTGCTCTGGTGGGGCGGTAGGAGGCCTTTTGACTTGGTGCTCCTGGGAGCAACGGCTTTTTGTTTGTACGAGTACTTTAAAATTTGTTTTCCAGGGCGCGGGGTAATACAGTGCTTTGGAGTTATGCTCGGGCTGTTTCCCTTGTTTTCTGTCTTGTTGTGGGGCAATCCCGAATTTATAGTTCCTGCTGTTTACATGGCTTTGTTTGGAAGTGCTTTACTGTTTCTTGTTTCATACAGTAGGTGGTCCAATGTCTTATGGAATTGGGCAACATTTTTCATGGGAATAGCATATGTAGGTGTATGCGCGGCCCATTTGGGGCTCTTGCGTTACCTGCCCATGGGGAAGGAGTGGGTCATGTTTCTTCTGGTAACGGTCTTTTGTGGTGATGCCGGGGCCTATTATGTAGGCAAAGGTATTGGAAGACACAAGTTATGCCCTAATGTGAGCGGGGGAAAGACAGTTGAGGGAGCTGTCGGAGGGCTGATTTTAAATGCCATAGCGGCCTTTTTTCTCTGGTTTGTGTTTTTAAAGGAAACTGACCCAAGGGTCTTGGTGCCCCTGGCGTTGGTCATTGGAGTAGTTGGTCAGGTGGGGGATTTGGCCGAATCAATGGTCAAACGTTCTGCCGGTGTCAAAGATTCGGGTAGCATACTTCCCGGGCATGGAGGTATCTTAGACAGGTTAGATGCGGTGCTGTTGGCATCTCCTTTCCTGTATTGGATCCTTTCCTTGTGCAGAATAGAAGGAATTTTGATTAGATGAAAGAAACCAGGCACATATCTTTGTTGGGATCTACTGGATCCATTGGGACAAAAGTCCTTGATGTTGTAAGACGCTCCAAAGGGCGGTTTTCAGTGAATGGCCTTGCTGCCGGGAAAAACGTCGAACTTCTTGCAGAGCAGATAAGGCAATTCAGACCTGAGATCGTATCAGTAATGACTGCCGAGCTTGCTGATCAAGTCAGATCTATGACCGGACTTGCCGATACTAGGGTCCTTTACGGCAAGGAAGGATATAAAGCAGTTGCAACAGTTGATGATGCAGACCTTGTTGTGTCAGCCATGGTAGGTGCGGCAGGGCTGATACCGACCCTTGCCGCTCTTGAGGCAGGGAAAGACGTTGCACTTGCCAATAAGGAATCACTTGTGACTGCCGGCTCTCTGGTTACATCTCTTGCAAGAGAAAAGGGGGCCGCCTTAATACCTATAGACAGCGAGCATTCTGCCATTTTTCAGTGTCTAAGGGGGCATCGCAAGGAAGACGTCAGGCGCATACTACTCACTGCATCCGGTGGTCCATTCAAGGACCGGAATAAAGACGAGTTTGTCAAGGTGACACCGGAGGAGGCTGTAAGACACCCCAAATGGTCCATGGGTGCAAAAATATCGGTGGATTCAGCTACCTTGATGAACAAGGGGCTTGAGGTGATAGAGGCCCGCTGGCTTTTTGACATTTCTGTGGATCGGATAGACGTGGTGGTTCATCCTCAAAGCATCGTACACTCCATGGTGGAATTCATAGACGGCTCTGTATTGGCGCAGATGGGAATTCCGGACATGAGGGTGCCTATAGCCTATGCTTTGGCTTGGCCAGGGCGTCTGGAACTGGATCTTCCAAGTCTTAACTTGATTGAGTCAGGTCCTCTTAGCTTTGAGAAGCCACATTTTGGGAAATTCCCATGTCTTGGATTGGCTTACGATGCGGCAAGGAAGGGAGGGACTGCTACCACGGCCCTCAATGCGGCAAACGAAGTGGCCGTAGAGGCATTTCTTCAGGGACGCGTGGGTTTTACTGCAATACAGGAAGTGGTTCGAGAAGTAGTCGAAGCTTTTCCTGTTGAGGATATTAGACATCTTGATGATGTGCTAAAGGCAGATGCCCTGGCACGGCTGAGAGCTGAAGGGATTATACTGGAGAAATCGAAATGACCACTGTCTGGTCCTTTTTACTGGTACTTACTGGCATAATACTGGTTCATGAGTTTGGACACTTCATTGTAGCCAGGGGATTCGGCATCAGGGTCCTAAAGTTTTCCGTGGGTATAGGACCCAGGGTCTGCGGTGTGATGCGTGGAGCAACGGATTACTGCATTTCCGCTTTTCCTCTTGGTGGATTTGTAAAGATGCTGGGTGAGCAACCGGACGAGGAAGTACCTCCAGAGGAAAGGCAATGGTCTTTTTCACACAAACCGGCCTGGCAGAGGGCCTTCGTGGTAGCTGCAGGACCTATTTTTAATTTTATTTTCGCTTGGCTTATTTTTTTCGTGATATTTCTGGTTTATGGAAAACCTATTATTTTAACAAGTATCGGCGAAGTCCAAACCGGTTCTCCTGCCGAGGAGGCAGGAGTGATGGCGGGAGATCGAATAGTTGCTATAGACGGGCGTGAAGTACATAGATGGGAAGAGGTGTCTGAGGCGATCAAGGCCAATGACAGGAGTACTATTGTCCTGACATTACAACGGGGCCGGACTATTATATCGGTTGATATCATTCCAAAGATTTATGAGCTTAAAAACATATTCGGTGAAGAAGTTAAGGTGCCCATGATCGGGGTTTCAGCAGCAGGTGACTTTGAGATTGAGAAATTAAATCCATTAACTGCGATTGGGCAAGCATTTTCCCGTACCTGGGAACTCATAGTTCTCACGGGACAGGTTATTGTGAAACTATTTGAGCGTGTAATTCCTCTTTCCACCCTGGGCGGACCTATAATGATTGCCCAGATGGCCGGACAGCAGGCCGAACTGGGCATGCTCAACCTTTTCTACTTTATGGCCCTTCTCAGCGTAAATATAGGTTTTCTGAATTTGCTCCCCATACCTGTACTGGACGGCGGTCATCTGGCCTTTCTGGCAATAGAGGGCATCACGAGGCGTCCCCTTACCATGCGGCAAAAAGCAATAGCCCAGCAAATCGGGATTTTTATTCTTCTGGCCCTGATGGTGGTAATTTTTTACAATGACATCGCTCGACTTTTGGGATTCATCCCTTCAGGGTGATTAAAAAATTGAGTGATTTGGTGATTGAGTGATGGCTAACGGCTGACGGCTGGCATCCGTCTATGTTGAAAAAGTGTAAACTACAGAATGAGGGATGCCAGCCTGTGCTTACCTTGTCTATCGAGACATCTGATTATGTGGGAGGGGTGGCGTTGATACGTGACGGCCGGCCCATGGCGGAAGTGGGCCTTGCCGGCAAGGAGACCCAATCCCGAAGATTGATGGTCATTATTAAATGGTTGATGCAGAGGCTGGGAGCTGACTGGTCTGACATTGATCTCCTTGCTGTAAGCCTGGGTCCGGGTAGTTTTACCGGACTTCGAATAGGCCTTTCCACTGCAAAGGGTCTGGCTTTTGCCTTAGGACTACCACTGATCGGTGTTCCGACACTTGATGCACTGGCGAGTCATGTTATCGCATGCGAAGGGGATGTCGTGTGCCCGGTACTGGACGCCAGGAAGTCCCAGGTTTACACAGCCCTCTATCAGATTAGAAGCTCCGGCGAGTTAGAGAAGATAAGTCCATATCAGGCCATTTTCCCGGAAGAGTTGGCGGCCTTCGTGCCTTATGGACAAAGGGTGTTATTGCTCGGAGGCGGTCTTTTGCTATATCAGGATGTGTTTGTAGGTGGATTGGGTGACCGGGCAGTTATAGTTCCGGCCCATATGGCCTATGTGAGAGCTGCATCGGTGGGTATACTGGCAGAGCTCAGGTGGCAAAAAGACAGAAGGCTTGATGATTTTAAGACATTAAAACCAATTTATGTCCGTCCATCTGAGGCAGAGGCAAAAAAACTGGCATTGCAGGAGCAGGAGCAGGAGAGTATATTATGATTTTCGTCTTTTTCAGTCTTTCCTGCATGATTTATATACGAAGGAGATCTCCATGTTAGGTAAAACATGTCCCCACTGCAAAGAAAAAGTTAAAAAAGATGCCATTGTATGCCGGTATTGTGGCAGAGAGCTTGAACCGAATAAGGACCGCGAAAATTTATCTTATCCCAATTGGATTTTTGCAGGCTTTGCAGGACTGGCTGCCGGTGCCGCACTGGCCATGGTATTCGGTTACTGGAAAGAGCGGCGCAGATGGCAGGAGGATATAACAGATTATTCAGCGGGCGAAGAATTTGATGAGGATCTAATATCTAAGACCTAATATTTTTGTAGCCACGCCGTTTTCCGGCTAGTTCACATTTGCGCCTGCAATTTTTACATATAGCAGGCTGGGTTTGCCTATTGGGGGTCTTCAAACATTTCATTTTAATCTCCTTAATTACAAATTAGTAACCGTTCACGGAACGGCGAAATTAGAAATTAAATTTCTAGTTTCAAGTTTCAAGCCAGCAACAGATATAACAATAAGCACTATTTTTTATAAAGCAATATTTGTGCCTTGAAAAGGTTCATCGTTCAGCTGAAAGCTCAAGGCGTGAGGTTGGTGAAGGTTAACAAAAGGAAAGCAACCCTGAACCCTAAAATTGAGGTGTGATTCAGACAGGTAATGTATGTACTGTTGCCGGGCTGATAGATTTTTTCCCCTTAGATTTTATCATGGATTGCACAGCCTCAACTACTGATGGGACGTCAAGACCCACATGCTTTATCAGGGTTTTCTGGCTTCCATGCTTCACAAACCTGTCAGGTAATCCAAGACGACAAACCTTGACAGAGGCTATGCCATTGTCGGAAAGGCATTCCAGAATTGCTGATCCAAATCCGCCAAACAAGGAATTTTCTTCAATTGTAAGTATATGTCCTGTCCTGCGGGCCACTTCTGTTATCAGTTCCTGGTCCAGAGGTTTGGCAAAGCGGGCATTTATCACTGAAGCCTTTATCCCATGCTGGGCCAGCTCTTTTGCAGCAATCCTTGCAGTCTGAACTTGCTGCCCTATGGCAATTATCCCAACATCAGATCCTTCCAGTTCAATCTCTCCTTTGCCGATAGGGATCTCTCTGAATTGCCAATCAAGGTTTACACCTACACCCGATCCCCTTGGATAACGAATAGCTACAGGTCCATGGTGTTTCAGGGCAGTGTAAAGCATGTGCTGAAGTTCATTCTCGTCCTTGGGAGCCATTACAACGATATTTGGAATGGCCCTCAGAAAAGAAAGATCAAAGGCGCCGTGATGGGTAGGTCCGTCTTCGCCCACGAGTCCTCCCCTGTCAATTGCGAAAACCACAGGCTGATTGGTCAGACAGACATCATGGATGATCTGATCATAGGCCCTCTGGAGGAAGGTAGAGTAGATTGCCACCACTGGTCGAAGTCCTTCCAGTGCCAGGCCTGCTGCAAAGGTCACGGCATGCTGTTCTGCAATTCCCACATCAAAGAATCTATTCGGAATTTCTTTCGCAAAGGCGCTGAGTCCGGTGCCGGCAGGCATAGCAGCGGTAATTGCCACGATCCTTGGATTTTCCTTAGCAAGGCGCACAAGTGTTTGGCTGAAGATGTCTGTATAGGAAGGCGGTTTGTGCCCTGATGAAGGCTTTGGCTTTCCGGTTGAGATCTCAAAGGCGCCAACGCCATGGAAGAGGTCAGGACGACGCTCTGCTGGAGAATAACCCTTGCCTTTTTTGGTAAGCACATGGACCAGCACCGGTCCGGATATAGTGCGTACGTTCTTAAGTGTGTCAATCAGGGATTCCAGGTGGTGGCCCGGCAACGGACCTAAGTACTCAAATTGCAAAGACTCAAAGAGCATTCCCGGAGTTAGTAGCGTTTTCAAGGAATCCTCACTGCGTTTCATCATTGCCCATATATTTTCACCAACGCCCGAGCGTTTGAGAAAGGATTCAAGTTCCTTCTTAAGCCGGGTTGCCGGGCGGCTTGTCAGCTTTCTGCTCAGAAAAGCTGACAGGGCCCCGACGTTTGGAGAGATAGACATTTCATTGTCGTTTAATATGACAATAAGGTTTTTTCTCAGATGGCCGGCGTTGTTCAGTGCTTCAAAGGCAAGGCCGGCACTCATTGAGCCGTCTCCAATTACTGCCACTACCTTGGAGTCCTTACCCTTCAGGTCCAGGGCGGTAGCCATTCCAAGAGAAGCTGAAATAGACGTGCTGCTGTGGCCGGTATCAAGGGTATCGTAAGGGCTTTCAGCGCGTTTGGGGAAGCCGCTTATTCCATCGTCCTGACGTAATGTATGGAAATTATCCATCCTTCCGGTAAGCAGTTTGTGAGCATAGGCCTGATGCCCTACATCCCAGACTATTCGGTCTTTCGGGGCATCGAAGACATAGTGCAAGGCTATAGTCAATTCTACTACACCAAGGCTGGAGGCCAGATGTCCCCCAGTTTCAGCCACGGTTTCTATGATCTTGCGGCGGATTTCAGAAGCAAGCTGGATAAGTTCCTTGGGTTTGAAATTTTTTATGTCCTGGGGATTTTTTACAGATTCAAGCAAACCTGACATCGAATCTATGCTCCTTATTATCTATCTCTTCCTACTACATATCGGGCTATTGCCCGTAAAGGCTCAGCACTATCATCAAAGAATTCCAATTCGGAGATGGCTTGGTTAAGAAGTTCTTGAGCCTTACTTTTTGTCTCCTTAAGTCCAAAAAGAACTGGATACGTGGCCTTTTGATTGCGATTATCCGAGCCTACCGGTTTTCCGAGAAGCTCCTGGTCTCCTTCCACATCCAGAAGATCGTCTTTAATCTGAAAGGCGAGTCCCATAGATTCGCCATATCTTTTCAGATGGTTTAGCTCCTCATCGTTTCCTTCACCCAGTAACGCCCCGATTTCCACAGACGCACCTATCAGTGCTCCGGTTTTATGGCTGTGTATGAATGAAAGGGTTTCCGCATCCACCGGTCGTCCCTCCATTAATATATCCGCAGTTTGGCCTCCTACCATTCCGGAGACACCCGCAGCCCTCGCAAGAAGAAAAATTGCTTCACCGAGTAAGCGGGGAGATATATTTTGTGCCAGCTCCGGTTTACAAATGAGTTCAAATGCATAGGTGAGAAGGCCATCACCTGCAAGAATGGCAACGGCCTCACCATAGACTTTATGGCAGGTAGGCCTGCCCCTCCTCAAATCGTCATCGTCCATTGCGGGAAGATCGTCATGAATTAAGGAATAAGTGTGGATGCATTCAAGGGCGCAGGCCGCAGGAAGAAACGCTTTTCGGTCGCTGCCTACAGCTTGGGCCCCGGCCAGAAGCAAAATCGGCCTTACCCTCTTCCCGCCGGACATCATACTGTATCTCATGGCCTCAAACACCGGACCTGAAGGGCCATGCGGCTTGGGAAGCCATTTATCCAGGGCGGAGTTAATCAGGTCCTGTTGTTTATTCAGATATGTGCTGAGATTAAAGGTTTTCACTATCTCCTTCCCAGGCCTTTAACATGGGCTCATTGTTTTCGTCCCGTGAAAGCTGCTGTATTCGCTTTTCTGCATCATCTAAGCACTTGGCGCAGTATCTGGAGAGATTTATCCCATGTTCAAAGGTCTTCAGCGCCTTCTCCAGCGGGAGATCGTTTTCTTCCAGTTGTTTTACGAGTTTTTCAAGTTTTTTAAGGGCTTTTTCAAAATCCAATTTTTCAGTCATATCTTTTCTCAAACTTGATCAACATATCACTACATGTTACCTCATACCTCATGAAAGTGCGAGAGTGCATAACAGATTCTTCGACAACCACAGTTAATAAGCCGTGGTCAGGAGTGCATGCAGTATTGCTTCGCCTTGTTGAATTATGGCTGGCCTCTTGCAGGTTCACTGCTGTTGAAAAGGATACCATAAGGCCTTTGCTTGAGCCTGGTCACCCTGCCATAATAGCCCTGTGGCATGCAAGCTTGATATATACCCTTTTTTGTTTCAGACGTCACCCTGCAGTCATTATGGTGAGTGGCAGTTCCGACGGGGAATGGGTAGCAAGGTCCCTAAATACTTGGGGGCAGATTCCAGTACGTGGCTCCAGACATAAAGGAGGGCTTCTAGCTATCAAAGAGATGGCCAGGATAATGCGGGAGCAGGGGTGTCTTGCCGGTATTGTGGCCGATGGCTCAAAGGGACCGGCAAGGATAGCCCAGAAAGGCGCAGTCGTTCTGGCCAGGGAGACAGGGGTTCCTGTGATGCCGACTGGTTTTGCTGCCAGGCCGGCCTTTAGATTTAACAGTTGGGACCGTACAATCCTTCCATTTCCCGTGAGCAAAGTGGTCATGGTATACGGCCAACCGATTTCAGTACCGCCGGACGCAAGGGGAGTACGGATAGAGGAATTCCGAAAAAATCTTGAAGATAGCCTGAATGAATCAACCCGTATTGCCGAGGAGATTATAGGCTAAAGGTGAATCATGGATTTACATTTTAATTACTTACATTTTAACTGGCTTGATGTTCTCCTGGGGGGAATGCTTGTTATTTGCATTTGCCGTAGTATTTGGACAGGTTTTAGCAGATCATTAGCTTCCCTTCTTGGGGTAATATTCGGGTTTTGGGTGGCTATCCACCGTTTTCCATCCATATCATTAAGGCTTTCACCATGGATACAGGATGAGATGTGGCGTTCTCTGGTTTCAGTTCTATTAATATTTTTTTTGGTATATCTTCTTATTTTTATTGTCGGCATCATGGTTCAAAAGATGTTCAATGCCCTCAGATTAGGTTGGATTGACAGGCTTCTTGGCGCTGTTGTGGGCCTTGCCAAAGGACTGGTTTTGGCAGGGGCCATTGTGTTTATGCTGACCATTTTTTTACCATCCAATAGTCCGCTGCTCAGGGCGTCATGTCTTTATCCGGCTTTGAGCCAAGTGGCACAAGTAATGGGATCGATGGTTCCCGGTCATCTTAAAGGTCGCTTTATGTGGAAGTGGAGAAAGTTCCATACAGCCCCGGATAAAATACAGGGGCAAGAGATTTAAGGCGAACCGCGCAGTTAAAAATTAGGTTAGGTGACATTTGACTTGCTTTGATCAATCTCATTCTCGAATTAATTCCTAAGAATTTTGAACAATAGCTCTTGCTTTCGCTATTGTTCTCTCA
>Ga0075115_10000507_pt1 | contig 19341 bp, 22 predicted proteins | sample AntAceMetag02UKH_FD_69785 | JGI IMG/M metagenome (GOLD analysis project Ga0075115, IMG submission 69785) | Saline lake microbial communities from Ace Lake, Antarctica - Antarctic Ace Lake Metagenome 02UKH | ecosystem: Environmental > Aquatic > Non-marine Saline and Alkaline > Saline | place... | reverse complement strand
ATTATCTTTTTTCTTCGCTTTTTTAATGGTCTTTATGATTTTGATCATCCTTGTTCAAAAAGGTAAAGGCAGTCTCGGTATTGGAAACATTGGTGGTGGCAATCAAATGCTCTTCGGAGGTAGTGGCGGACAAGATCTATTTCAAAAAATCACCTGGGTCTTGGGTGTATTATTGGTTATTGGCTCACTCGGTTTAGCAATTTGGAAAACTAAGCTCATTGGTGTAAGCACCTCATTACTGAGAAAACCAAAAGCACCTATAGAACGCCAAATCCCCGCCCATCAAGCCACACAACAAGAACAAGACTCAGAGTAATCTGAAAGCCAATTCTTTTAGGGAGTTTCATTTGATCATTCCTATGCTGAATACAGTAGGGAAAACTACTGTTATTGTTTGTACCGAAATAGGACGCTTATCAGAATTTTTGTGGAATGTTATACGTGCATGTAGGACGCGATTACCGTTTAAAAAAATATGCAATCAGATGAATGCTATTGGTATTCATTCACTTGCAATTACAATCGTTACAGGTGCTTTTGCAGGCGCGGTCCTAGCATATCAAACATATGAAGGATTCAAAAAATTTGGTGGACAAGATCTTCTTGGCGCAATTGTTGCACTAAGTATGATCCGGGAGCTTGGTCCTGTTTTTACTGGATTGATGGTAACTGGCAGAGCTGGATCATCAATCGCCGCAGAAATCGGTACCATGCGCATCAGCGAACAAATTGACGCACTCAAAACAATCGGCATTGATCCGTTTCGATATCTCATTGTTCCACGTATCATCGGTTCAACATTAATTATGCCATTCCTAACATTATTTTCGATGTTTGCAGGTATTGTTGGCGGATACATTGTTTCCACCTATGCACTTGGCATTCCGTTTGACACCTACGTCTCACACATCAAAGAACTCGTTGAGCCTTTTGATGTCATCGGCGGAATTATTAAGGGAACAGTATTCGGCTTTGTATTATCGCTCATAGGATGTTACAAAGGTTATTACGCTAAAGATGGTGCCCGTGGCGTTGGAGCGGCAACAACACAAAGTGTGGTTATGGGCTCAATTATAATCATTATTGCTAACTATTTCTTAGCGATTATCTTATTTGGAATATGAGTATGATTAAATTGGTAAAGATACGAAAAAAATTTGATAATCGCTGGGTAACAAAAGATGTCTCACTCACTATTCCCAAAGGAAAAATGACAGTTATTGTCGGACGGTCGGGTGAAGGAAAGTCTGTTTTACTTAAACAAATAATTGGACTAATCAAACCAACATCCGGATCAATCATTATTGAGAACATTGATATAACAAAATTAAGAAAAAAGGAACGTACAAAGGCTTTAAGCAAAATTGGATACGTTTTTCAATTTGCTGCGCTTCTTGATTCTTTAACGGTATTTGAAAATGTAGGTCTTCCGCTCATTGAAAAGGGATATTCACGCAAAGAAATTTTGCCAATTGTTACAGAAAAGTTAGAGCTCGTTAATCTTCACCAAGATACGCTCTATAAATATCCGTCAGAATTATCGGGAGGAATGCTCAAGCGCGTTGGCCTTGCACGGACACTCGTCCATAACCCAGAAATTATCTTGTATGATGAGCCTACAACAGGACTAGATCCAGTCACAACACGCATTGTTCACGAACTAATGAATACTATGCAAAAAAAACTTAACCTCACCTCAGTTGTGGTATCACATACAGTTGAAGCATTTAAATATGCTGACTATGTAGCACTACTTCAAGACGGAGAAATAAAGTATTTTGGTGATGCACATACGATATGGGAATCAAAAAATCCCGATATTCATAACTTTATTCGCGGAATTTCTTCATAAAAACTATCTCTTCTTACCTTCGTTAGATCTATAGAAACTTATGAAAGAAACCGCGATCAATAACACTATAGCAACAATCAGCGAAATGAACTTTAATTTTACATCTAAATATTTCCATGTACGCCAATAACCATCAACTCCAACCGCAAGTCCCGATAACACTAACCCAGCACTTACGGAAGGAACAGGTACAATCAAACTTATTGCTACTAAAAGTAGCGCTATAAACAAGGAAACATAGAAAACAACTGAACTTCGTTTTTTACGTAATTCTTCTAATCTCAAATCTCTCGTTTTTAGTAATTGACGCAGCTCTTTACCGTCAGCACCTTTAAACTCTCTACCCAATGCTTCTTGTTTATCTTTTAAAACCTCAAATCTTTTGAATTCTCCAGCAGTTAAAAACTTTTCATCAAAATCACTTCTAAAACTTAAATCTTGAAACTTTGGATAAAAAACATTTATTCCCAAATGAACACAGATAGGAAAAGAGACCGCCAAAATCACAGCTATTCCAAAATCTCTTACAACTGAAAAAAAATCCTTCATACAATTCTCCTAATGGTAATTTTCTCTCTAATCAAAACCTAGCACTCTAAATCCTGTCTTGCAACGCCAATCCAAATATTAAAAGACTTCCTTCACGTTTTTACTGAGATTTGGTATCTTTAAAGAAAGCATTACCCTTAGGATTAAAATGATTTCTCGCGTTAAAGGAACACAAGATTTATTAGATCTCACCCTTTTCAACTTTGCAATTGACCAAACAAGAAAACATTTGGAATCATATAACTTCATAGAAATAGCTACGCCAATCTTAGAGCCAACAGAACTTTTCAAACGTTCACTTGGTTTACAAACAGATGTAGTCAGCAAACAAATGTACACACTTGGCGAAAAAGATGAAATATGTTTACGCCCAGAAGCCACAGCCTCAACAGCCCGTGCATTTGTAGAAAACCACATTCAACAAACACCGTGGAAAGTCTTTTCATGGGGTTCAATGTTTCGTCATGAACGCCCACAAAAAGGCCGTCTTCGCGAATTTCATCAAATCAACATTGAAGCTATTGGCGCACCGTCAATAGCGCAAGACGCACTATTCATCAAAATGCTTGATAGCCTTTTTGTTCAACGCTTCAAATTAGAAAGTTATGCTCTTCATATCAATTTTCTTGGCACACCTGATGACCGAAAAAAACACAAAGAAGCACTACTCACATTTTTAACAAAACATGAAGCAAAAATCTGCAAAACATGTCTTGAACGAAAAGAAACAAACACATTGCGCATCTTTGATTGCAAAAATCCTGAATGCCAAGAGTTGTATAAATCCGCACCACAAATAACCGACTACTTATCCCAAGAATCAAGCAAAGAATGGCAAAAACTACAAGAACAACTTGATATTTTAAGCGTAACATACGTGGTAGCACCGTCACTTGTACGCGGATTAGATTACTATAATAAAACTGTCTTTGAATTTGTCAGTCATGATCTAGGGGCTCAAAGCGCTTTTTGTGGTGGTGGCCGCTATGATCATCTCATTAAGGCGATTGGTGGTAAAGATGATGAACCATCAATAGGCACTGCAATCGGCCTTGAACGTTTGTTATTACTTTTAGAGCCAATCAAAAACCAATTATCGCTACCACAAATGCAAGCACTTAGCGTCATCATTCCACTAGAAACTGAACAAAATAGTCTAGCATTACTAATTGTTGATGAATTACATCAAAATAATATCTGTTGCGATGTATTGCTTGATGACTCTTCACTTAAAAGTAAAATGCGAAAAACAAATAAAATGGGTGCTCAATGGGCAATCATTATCGGACCAGAAGAACAACAACAGAAAAAGGCTGTGCTAAAAAATATGGTTAACGGCAAAGAAGAAACAATACCTCAAACGGAACTTGTTAAAAAAATAAAATAACTTTATATCGCTCGTATGGTACGAGGCTCGCATAAATGCTCGCACCTCACCACGAACGGTTTTTTTTAATTCCGTTCGCCCTGAGGAACGAGCAAAGCGAGTGTCTCGTAGGGTACGAACGCTAACCTGAAATAAAAAATGAAAAACGATCAAAAAATCCATCTCAGTAAATTCTTAGCAACATCCGGCGTTGCTTCGCGCCGCAAAGTAGTTGAAGAAATAAAAAAAGGACTTGTTGCGGTTAACGAGACTACGATAACAGAACCAGGACACGTCGTAAGAGAAGGCGACACTGTTACGTACAAGGGCCAACATGTTAAGCCAGAAAAAAAAGTATATATAATCTTGAACAAACCCAAGGGGTACATCACCTCAACAGCAGATGAACGTGGACGAAAAACAGTGATGGACTTGATACAGACATCGTCTAAACAGACCTCGTCTGTTAAGAATCTTCGCCTTTTCCCAATTGGACGTCTTGATAGAAATACGACCGGTATTTTGCTTCTCACAAATGATGGTGAACTTGCACAAAAACTCTCTCATCCACGTTATCAAACATCAAAAATATATCGCGTCACGCTAGACCGTCCGTTAGTTAAAGCTGACCTTAATAAACTTCATCTCGGAATTCGCTTACAAGATGGCTTTATTAAACCTGATCACGTGTATACCACACCAGGTTCACGCAGATATGAAGTTGTAATTGAAATCCACAGCGGCAAAAATCGCATTGTTCGGAGAATTTTTGAATCTCTGCAATATGATATAAAAAAATTAGACCGATCTCAATACGCCGGCCTAACGAAAAAAAACCTACCATCCCGTTCATGGAGATTCTTAACACCACTAGAAATTAAAAAACTTAAAGAAAATCAATAAAACCCTTGCAAAAAGAAGAAGAAGAAGAAAAGTATACTTAAAGTGTAAGATGTCTATCTTCATAAAAAAGGAGAGAAATATGAAGAAGATACTTTTATTATACCTCGCTTCCATTTCAAGTTGCATATTTGGTGCCTACCCCCCTTGGCAAGGAAAGTGTGAAAAAAAATACGAAGGGAATAACAGGAAAACACATATTTTTCTATGGCTACATCTAAATCTTTTTTTTGATTTGTCTTTATTTTTTTTACTTGACGAGCAAACGTTGGAGTTTGCAGGATATTCATTTTGCTCTCTTAGCTTTCAAGGCATATGGTTCAAGTTTTTCAGCTCGAGCTTCTTCTTGTGCAATAAGAATATTTCTAATGAATTCGTAGGTTAAATCTGGATTTTCTTCTGCAAGCCTTCCTATTCGTGCCCAATGTTCGATTTGACCAGCAACGGATCTATTAACTGCTTTAGACATAATTTTTGCTTCGAAAACAATAGTATCAGAAAGCTTAACAGGAGTTGCCATAATATTTTTCCTCTTAACCGTAAGTATTCATTTATATATTTTTTATAATACCAAAGGTAACCTTTTGCAACTACGAATCAATTTTTTAACGCAAGACAATAACTAACCAGTCACGCAAGAAATAGAAAAAAAATACAGCGAAAAGAATGCCATCGAAGCGATCCAAAAAGCCACCATGTCCAGGCAAAAGGTTTCCTGAATCTTTAATGTCTGCGCGCCGCTTTAACTTCGATTCAAAAATATCGCCCAAGAAAACTAGAAAACAGGTCCAAAGAACAAAAATTAAAACAAATGACCAACTTTTTGTTACCCCTTTTTCCCAAAGCAACGTTTTCATACCAATTAACGCAAAAACGTAACCGCCAATAAAACCTTCCCATGTTTTCTTCGGACTAATTGAAGGCCAAATTTTGTGCTTGCCAAATAAACTGCCAATAATATAGGCACCGGTATCGTGGGCAAAGGCTAAAATGAAAAGATATAAAAGCAACACACGATATTCAGATGTATGATTAAAATACATAATCAAAAGAAATGGCAAAGTTGGATAAATGGGTAAATAAAGCCAATACCAAATAGTACGCGGATGATAAAAATTTTTCCACTCAAATAGAATAACCGTAGCCAAAATCAAACCAAGTAATAAGGTAAAATAAATAGGTGGAAACCAAATATAAACCGACCAGAATATAACGCCAAACACAATGCCTGTCGCCAATCTAATCAAAAACGTACGTATGTCTTTTTCTTTAATCAACTTCTGAATTAAACGCATCTTCTATATATGAAATTTTAAAGCCATCATTTTCCTTCTTAACTAACGCTACATCAAAACGATAAGCAAAAACAATAGGATTACCCTGAACATTATTATCCTGAATAGTCTCAGATTTAACAATATACGCCCGTGCTGTTTTGGCAACTTTTCGCTGCTTAGTTAAATTAACAACTTCAGACAAATCAAAATAATTATCTCTACGACTTTTTACCTCTACAAAAGCAATGATATCATCTTTACGTACAATAAGATCAATTTCACCATATCGATCTTGATAATTACACTCACAAACCGTATAACCGTGTTGCTTCAACCATGACGCTACAGCAAGCTCCCCGTCATCCCCTAATTGTTTAGAGCGTAAAGAGCGATGCATAATGACGCCTCTTTCCAGGATTACATGTATATTTTGGATAATCTTTTCTCAGTTCTTTTTGCTTTGTTTTTGCTTCTGCTGGCTGCCTACTCTCACATGCTAACTCATACTCAAGCTCAAGAACTTCAGGTTTAATTTCATCTAAATATGGAAGATAGTTCTCTTTTATGAACTGCAAACGACCAACAGCAGCCTTACAATTACCGCGATTTAAATAAAAATAGAAGCGCAACAGTTCACTGTCATAAAGACGCTTCAACGAACCATGAGTCATATCTTCGACTTTTTCCATGAATTTGTCATAATCTTTGTGCCATTTAGCTTTCTTTGCATAATCCTTTGCCTGCTCAATAACTTCATGTGTCTTTTCTTGATCACGATCAGCTTGCATAACTTGACTATATAATGATTCAATCGCATGACAATCAGCATATGGTGCCTGATCACTCGCTGGATAAAGTTGTACGAACATTTGATACTCAGTTGCTGCTTCTTCCAATCGCTCTAGATCAAACAACATATCTGCATATTCCAAACGCAAATCACGAAGATCATCAGGATCTTCACACTTCTTAATCATCTGCACGACATATTTAATGGCAATATATTTATTGTCCTCCGCAAGAAGCTGTGCCTTCTCTTCTTTTAACTCATCGTACGGCATGTGATGTACAAGCTTAAACGTTTTACTTTGTTTAAACTCATCACGCTTAAAATAATTAACCTTCTTTTCAGGTTGCTTCGAACAACCAGCAATCAACAACAATCCTAATAAACATGGAATACACTTAAAAAATCTCATCAAAAACCTCTTGTTAATTTAATATCACTTTTTGTGAGAAACTATGATTATCAACCTACATTCATATGTTTCGACAGGCTCACCATGAACGGTTTTAAAAGATCCGCTCGCACTGCCGTGTCCTGCGAAGCTTTATTCAAAGCGGGACAGTGTCAGTCCCTTCGAGAATACTCATTATAAACTCCGCCTTTGGCGAAAACTGAAAGCTTGTCGAAGGATACAAGTGATACACAATTCACATCATACTAAATATCAATCAATTATTAGGTAGTTTATCACACCCAATAATGCACGCAACTTACATAAGTGTTTGATTATTATATTCTTATGGTATGATCGTAGAAATATGGAATCAAGGAGTCAGAAACTATGATAAAAACATTAGGTGAGCAGCTGATTGCCAAGAAATTGGTTACTAAAAAAAAGCTTGATGAACTCACCAATGAGGCTAAAAACGCACAGATAAGTCTCTATGAATATATTGTTAAGGAAAAAATAGTTTCCGAAGAACAGTTAGCAGAAATTTTTGCTGAACTTTTTGATCTTACATATATGCCAAAAATTAATGATGAATTTATTAATCCAGACTTGCTAAGCAAAGTCCCCTTCCGCTTCTTAAAAGAAAACCTCATTGTTCCAATAAAAAAAGATCAAAACATACTTATTATCATAGCAGATCCAACAAACTATCAAGCAGTAGATGAACTTCGCATCCTCCTTAACGAGCCAGCACCACTTGCCATATCAACACCAAAAAATATTAATGAAGCAGTCAACCGCTTCTATCCGCTTGAAGGTACCAAGCAAATGATTGAAGAGCTTGGTGAAACAGAAGAAATTGAAGAAGAGTCTATCGAATTTGGTGAAATTGATGAACGTGATATTGTCGGCACAGCGCAAGATGCACCAATTATCAAAATGGTTAACCATATTCTCTTTCAAGCAGCAAAACAAGATGCGTCCGATATTCATATAGAGCCACTTGAAAAAGAAATAAGCGTACGATATCGCATAGACGGCGTTTTACATACCGCATTTAATCCACCAAAACGCATACAAGCTGCCCTTGTTTCACGCATAAAAATTATGGCCAATTTAAATATTGCAGAAAAACGCAAACCTCAGGATGGCAGTATACAAATTAAGGTCGCAGACAAAGCAATTGATATTCGCGTCTCTGTATTACCAACAATTTTCGGCGAAAAAATTGTAATGCGTTTACTTGATAAAAGTCGCGGCTGTGTACCAATTGAAGATTTTGGCCTTAGTGAACATAATTATGAAATCGTTATTCAAAGCATCAATTTACCAAATGGTATTATACTGGTAACTGGTCCAACCGGCTCTGGTAAGACAACTACGTTATATTCCGTTCTCAATCGATTAAACAAGCCCGAGGTGAGCATCGTAACAGTTGAAGATCCAGTTGAATATCAAATGAACAGAATTGCGCAAGTACAGGTAAACGAAAAAGCCGGCGTCACTTTTGCATCCGCATTGCGATCTATTCTGCGTCAAGATCCAGACATTATAATGATAGGTGAAACACGCGACCAAGAAACGGCACAAATTGCCATTCAAGCATCCTTAACCGGACACTTAGTATTAACCACACTACACACAAACAATGCACCCGCGAGTATTACACGCTTACTCGACATGGGCGTTGAACCATTCTTAATTGCATCCTCAGTAACATGTATTATCGCACAACGACTGGTACGAAAATTATGTCCACAGTGCAAAAAACTATTCAAACCAGATGCCGCAATGATTAAATCACTTGGCTTAACCGCACAAGAAGCAAGCAAAATAAAATTCTACGAAGCTGTTGGATGCAAGGACTGCACCGATACTGGCTACAAAGGTCGACTACCAATTTTCGAAGTTATGCAAATGACACCAACGATTGCACGACTCACTATTGAATCAGCAGACGCCAACCGCATTCGCGAAACTGCAATGAAAGAAGGAATGAAACTTCTTCTCCATGACGGTGTCGAAAAAATAAAAGAAGGACTCACGACAATCGATGAAGTATTATCAGTTGCCGCCAGCACGCAACTGGTTGAATAATGCTCGAATGGCTTGGTTTATCCTGAGCGAAGACGAAGGAACTCCCGCTCACCACGAGCGGAAAGAAAAGCAGTTCACCATGATCAAAACCAAAGCATTCATCCTGAGCGGGAGTCGAAGGATCGCCCTACCGTGTCATACGAAGCTTTATGCAAAACGGGAGGCCTTTTCAATCATAGAACTCACCATTGCACTTGCTCTTGTTGCACTAATTGCAGCTTTTTGTATTCCAACAATGTCACTTTACAAAAAAAAGTTAATTAGCAACGAGGCATTACACATACAAACTACATGCTGGTATCTTCAACAACGCTCACTAGCCGAAAACACAAATTTTGAGCTTGCCTTCAACGAAACTGACCAATCGTATAGCGGAGGCGGAGAATATCACAAATTAAGCTCCTCGATTAAATTTGGCACACTTCCTGGCGTTTCAGGACCACCGCTCAAGCCTACATCGGCAATAAAAAAAGCTATAACGTTTTCTCACAATAAAATTATTTTTTATCCACACGGCACAACAACATCTGGGTCCATATACTTAGTCGACGGCAACTATAAACTGTTATATGCTATAACTATTCCCGTTGGTAATGTCCCGCACATTCAAATATACGACTATAAAAATGGCTCATGGCACAAACACAGATAAAAACAACCACATCACAAGTAAAGGCTCAACGAGCGAATGCTCAACGAGCGAAGGCTCAACGAGCGAAGGCTCAACGAGCGAAGGCTCAACGAGCGAAGGCTTTACAAGCGAAGGCTTTACAAGCGAAGGCTTTGCGAATTGCCTTCATCAGTACTTTTATTGTCAGTTTTATTGTCGGTGTCGCTCTTATTCAAAATCATACTACAGTTAAATATTTTGCTGCTCAAAAAATTAGCCAACTTATGAAAGAATCACTTGATTGTAATTTTAATCATACCATCGACTCGTTTAATCTTTTTAAATTGCAGTTAACATGCAAAGATATTCACGTTACTCCAATAAATCACAATCTGTGGTCATGGCACTGCCACAAATTAACATTTGACTTCTCATGGTTTTCATTGCTTTTTCATCAAAAATTAGACGCTAACATCACAACAGAAGGTCTTGTTACACGGTCGATTTGTGACCATGCATCACTGCCTATCGCAGATCATCTTAAGCGCCTTTTCTTTGGAGCAAAACTTAATGTTCCGCTCGCCATAAAATCTTTGAAGATTCGCAATGCTATATTGATTTTGAATAATGCACAACACGATCTTAACGCCCAGATATACTGGGATGGTTTCAGTAAAAAAATTAACGATCAACTTAAATCGATTCTGTACATAAAAAAAGGATCCCTCACACATAAGAGCAATCCAATTATTAGTTATCTCAACGGACAACTATATAGCATATTATCGCGCCAAGGAACAAATACCGTCTTTATAGATAATACAGTCACAATCGCTAAAAAAAATAAAAGCTTAGCTTGTAATGAAACATGGTATATAACAGGTGAAATACACAATAAAAACGGACACCTTAACATCTACAATACGAACGACACATGCACAGTAAATCTTGCAGCTCAAAACAATATATTAACCTGCAATGGTTCCATTTATACAAAACTAATAACTGAATTCTTACAAAACGACATGCTTCCATCAGACACTTTAACCTTTGAAGGCAAAGTTAATCTCAACGAACATCTTGACCACAAAGGCTCACTATCATGTGCAAAACTTCCAATAAAGGGCTCCTGGTCTGGCAATAAAAATAAAACATCACTATCAATCACAAATACTGGCAAAATTGAAATTTCACCATTTACTTTAGAACCACACAAGGCACAAATCCACATTGAATACCAACCTCAAGACAATGTTCTAAAAACAAATGCCTCTTGTGATCTATATCACGCTCGGTGCAACAAGACTATACCAATCAATGCAACACTTAACCTTGCAAAAAAACTCTTCCAGCTTGAAGGCAATGTTGATGCCTATACATACAAAGCGTCCGGTAAAATTAGTCCCAAGATAAAAATCGCTCAATGCATCATTTCCAGCCCTAAAAAAAACAAATTATGTTCTCTTCACTGTTCCTACAAAAGTGGAAAACTATCAATCAACAATACCATTCACCTTCAAGAAATTTATCATTTCTTACCTGAAACAATCCGACAGTTTGTTGATGGTTCTGTCATTATTCAAGTCAAAGGAGAAAGTTCTCTCAAAAACACCTTTCTACATATTACATTAAAAAAAGGTGGCATCATTTTGGGAAAGACATACAACATGGTTACAAATTTATCAGCCCACGCACAGATTGATCATCTCACAAAAAAACTCACAATAAAAAATGTTCTATGCACCTTACACCAAGGATCAATCACATCGCCACACGCTACTATCACCTTTAACAATGCCTGGACTCCAACTTTCATATCACTACCTATAACACTCAAAAAATGTCTGCTCGGTTCCAATAAAAACCTTGGCCTCTTTTCCGGAAGTATATTACTTTCCTATTCAGGTAAAACGCCAACGATAGATGGCACCATCCGATGTGAAAAAGTTCACCTACACAACCTTGGACCATTCTTACAAAAAACAAACTCAAGCTCTCTTATGCTGTCATATTCACCAAAAGTTAATCTTTTACTTGAGGCAAAAAAGCCAATTCGCGTAAGAACAACGCATATAGAAACATCTTTATACCCATATCTTTCATGTAGTTATGAAAATAATCAGCCCAAGATTACCGGAACTATTACATTGCGCGGAGGCTCTGTTCTTCTTCCATATTCACGTATCAAGTTGTTGCGTGGGTCAATGCATTTCACCTCAGACAACTCACTTGATCCATGCATAGACCTTATTGCAAAAACAACGATTCGCAATTATAGTATTATCATTTTTGTCGGTGGCACATTAAAAAATCCAATCTTCCGCTTATCTTCGTCACCATCATTGCCAGAAGAAAAAATCACATCCCTTATTCTTGCAGGATCAAAAGAGCTTTCATTTAATACACTTGTTCCAACGCTCATCTTTGAATATTTAAAAAACATCCTCATTGAGTCGGGAACAAATCTTCCTGCGTCAAAACGCCACATTCAACGCCTCATCAAACCGTTAAAATATATTAAATTTACACCACAATTTACTGACGAAACAGGAAAAAAGGGCCTTTCTGGAGGAGTAGAACTCGATATTGGAAAACGGCTACAAGCAAAAATTAAAAAGAATCTAAACGCACAAGATGAACCAGCAATGGAAATTAACTACAAACCATCTGAAGGGCTGTGCTTTAAAGCATTCCGTGATGAACAAGGTAGTATAGGAAGCCAAGTCGAAATGAAATTTAAACTGTAGGTTTATCAAGCAACTTTTGCATATCTTCAGGAACAGGTTGATCATATTCGTATGTTTTACCTTTATAGGTAAAGCTTATCTTTTTTGCATGCAATGCCTGCCGCCCTATATCAAGAGCTTTCTTGCTATACACAGAATCACCCCACACAGGGTGGCCAAGAGCGGAAAAGTGGACACGAATTTGATGTGTTCGTCCTGTAATTAAACGTACTTCAACAAGTGTATAGTTCTTGTAATACGCTAAAACCTTGTAATGCGTTAGTGCTTCGCGAGCACCTGGGTGCTGCACAAAATGCTTCATCTTATGCTTATGAACCGGATCACGGCCTATCTGATAATCAATCGTTCCTTCACGATCAGGATGCCCTTTAACAATCGCCCAATACGTTTTTTCAATCTTACGATCATGAAACATACCACTAAAAATATTGTGAGCTTCATTTGTACGCGGAATAATCAAAAGACCAGAAGTGTCTTTATCTAATCGATGCACAATCCCTGGTCGATCTTCCACGCCAACTTGCGCAATGTCTTTGTATGACGCAATAAGCCAATCAACTAAAGTAAAATCTTCAGAATAGTAATTTGGTTTATGAACTATTAATCCTGCAGGCTTGTATACAATTAAGAAATCTGGCTCTTCAGCAACAATTTTTACACCAAAGCTGTCATCAAATGGTTTTAAATCTTTTGGATCTGGCAATGTAGGAAAGGTAACAGAAATACAATCACCCTCACGCAGCAAGTAACCAGCCTTAACTTTTTTCTCATTGACAAAAATCTTACCATCATCAAGTAATCGTTTAAAAAAACTTCGAGTATACCGATTAAAAACTGCTGACAAGAAATGATCCAACCGCTTCTCAGAATCACCCAGCATAACGGTAAATTGATAAAAGCTACCAGGAGCTACCTGTTCTGTTATTTCCATAATCCCCTCTATTACAAACACATAAGGCGTTCATATGGTTTAGTTTATACTGAGTAAGCAGTAGCGCATCGAAGGGAGACGCTTCGCTCCTCACCACGAACGGGTTGTTTAACCTTCTTTCTCCTAACCGTTCGCCCTGAGGAAGCATCGATAGATGCTGTCTCGTAGGGTGCAAACACCTCTATTTTAAATAAAACATAACAAAAAAAAACAAAAAAATACATTCTTATAGACATAAATTGGTCTTTTCAGTACGATAAGCAGGAAAGATATAACCATGTTACGGGGAGGTAATCTATGACCCCACAAAAGCTCTTTAAGTCAATTAACGAAAATTTTGACGAAATCATTTCAAAAACAAATGCTGGTCAAAAATTATTACGAGAACTAAAAAAATTACACCACGCCGACATCGCACAATATTTATCCAATCTCTCGCAAGAACGATTTAAAGAACTTTTTGCACTCTTCCCCCTAAATATACAACAAAATATCTTTGAACACCTCTCTGATTCACGTAAAGCTATCGCGCTTCACATCGTTGACGACAAACAAAGACTCCAGTTTCTTGAAAGTATGTCTATGGACGAATTTTCAGATATCGTCGACTTTACAAGCGACAAGGAACTAAAGGAATACTTTAGACTTTTAAGAAAAAAGGACAGAGAAAAGGTAATTAAACTTCTCAAGCTTAAAAAAAATACAGTCGGCACCGTAATGGATATCAATGTTGTAAGTTTGCAGGACACCGTAACCGTCGAAAAAGGCATTCAAATCCTTCAGCGCCTACACCCAGAGCAAGAGCTACATAAAACAATTTACATTACGGACAAAAACAATAAGCTCGTTGGAAACATTGGACTAGAAGATTTAGTCCTTCAAAAGCCAGAAACGCCCATCGCAAAATTCATGAAAAAAAATGTGTATCTAGCACAAGTTACAAATGATCAAGAGGATGTAGCACTTAAAATGCGCCATTACCAATTAATTTCAGCCCCTGTAGTTGGCGCACAAAATCATTTCCTTGGCGCTATCACTACACCAATTTTGGTCGACATCTTAGAAGAAGAAGCTAGCGAAGATATTTTGCGTATTTCTGCTATGACAAAACTAAAACATACATATTTTGAAACTCCTTTTTTGCGACTACTCTTTGAGCGCGGATCAATTTTAATTGCTTTATTGTTGGCACAATCATTTACCACTCTCATATTTGAACACTATGAAACACTGTTAATAGGCTCAGCACTATTCTTCTTTACTACCATGCTTGTCAGCACAGGAGGCAACACAAGTACACAAACCTCAGCCGTTGTCGTTCAAGGTTTAGCTTCAGGAGAAATCCATCCTTCAAACATTCGGCGCTTTTTACGTCGAGAATTTTTTATGGCATTCTGCCTAGCCATCGTTCTCGGAATCACAGCTTTTTTACGCGTTTACTATATCAGTCAACACTCATTCCTAATAAGCATAGCTGTAGGCGTCTCAATCAGTGCCGTTGTAACGACATCAGTCTTGCTTGGAAGCGCCGTTCCATTTATCCTCAAAAAAATTGGCCTTGACCCTGCCTATGCTGCAGCTCCATTCCTTGCCACCGGCATGGACATACTAGGCCTCCTCATGTACTGCGTAATCTCACAATTCATTCTTAAGTCCTTTTAGACAAAAACACCATAAAAAAAGCCTTTCACTGGATTTTTTGTATTATTTTCTTGACAGACACTACTCAAGCCTGTAAATTTATTAATGTCTAACTAGTCGATATAAGCGACTAGTTAAAGAGTATGAGCCGCTAGCTCAGTTGGTAGAGCAACAGCCTTTTAAGCTGTGGGTCGTTGGTTCGAATCCAACGCGGCTCACCACCAACTTCCAGTTGGATCGGGGTTAGATATTCCTGGTACTAACTAGAGTGTTGGTAGGGAAACCGCTCATTCTGCCGTGTCCTGCGAAGCCTTGGCAAAGTCGGATGTATCGAAGGACAACACAGTGCTTCGTAGCTGTAAAGCAGCGTAGTAGCATGGCACGCTTTAGATTTCGTGATCTTTCTCATATATGTCCCTATCGTCTAGCCTGGTCTAGGACGTCGCCCTTTCACGGCGAAAACAGGGGTTCAAATCCCCTTAGGGACGCCAGTCTTCGCTCTTCAAAAACGATTAACAATTGCCTTGTAATTTTATTTTCCACCTGACACATATAACATATTTGTTATAATCACAATGGTAAGCTTATTATTCAAAAAAATGAGACCCCGATGAAGTGGACTGTCAGATTTTATGACATTTAAAGTCATGGAAAACATTCAAAAATGGCCAACCGGAATCAAGGCTAAATTCACATGGATAGTGGAGCTTCTGGAAGAACTTGGACCAAATGAAATTGGCATGCCTCACATCAAGACATTAGGTCACGGTCTTTTTGAAATTAGGGCAAAAGGAAATGAAGGCATTGGGCGTGCCTTTTTTTGTATTAGTAAAGAACGGGTCATGATAATTCTTAGTGGATTTATCAAAAAATCACAAAAAATACCACTGAGAGAAGTTAAGTTGGCAAAGCAACGAATGAAAGAGGTAAAAAGCGATGGTTAAAAGACCAGATCTTAAAGCATTCAAAAAAAAGGCTCTTCAAGATAAAAAATTTAAAGCCGAGTATGAAACTTTGCGTCCAGAATTTGAACTTATTTGCAAATTTATTAAAGCAAGAAAAAATGCGCATTATTCACAAGAAGAACTTGCAAAACGTTTAAATCTTCAACAACCTGCAGTTGCTCGACTAGAAAAAGGGGGATACTCCACAACATCTGTAGCCAAATTATCCAAAGTCGCAAACGCATTGGGGTATTCAATCAAAATCTCTCTTGAACCAAAAAAACGAAGTTGACCTTCTTGTACTACATCAGATTCTGCTATATCGAAAACGCTCAATACCACTCTGGTACAACAAAGTTTTGAGCTATCTACCATTTGATATTAACGAAATACTTTTTGGTAAGACCACAATGAAAAGTGGAGATGCATTCTCTGGCCATGCAGAACGTCCAGTGTCAGAGGCTTTTATAGTTATCCCTAAAGAGAGAGCCACAGAACAAGTTTTATAAAATACTAATCGCGAAATTTTTAGACAAAAAGAGATAAAACTCTATTTCGTCAATGATCCAACCTTCTTACTCTTCGCATCAGGCTAATATTTTTAAGAAACATCTCATCAACCTTCTTGCAACGCTTGAACTTGTTTTTCAAAAGCTGTCTCAAATGGCTTCCAAAATGATTCGCCACTTTTTAATCCATCTTTAATAACAACATCAAACCTGGATAATGCATTTATCGCTACATCTTTAGTTACCCCAGATATTTGAATAGCTAAATGAGTTTTACGCATAGTCTGACGAAAGGCTAAATATTCAAGTATTTTTAGTTGAACTTTGTTGAGAACCAGTAAATTTAATATAGCCATTATTGTCATCGCTATGACTATTCTCATCCATCGCTTTAGATTGGATAATCTTTGAATTTTACCCAATAATAATGTTAATAATATGATAGTTAATATCGATATCACAAAAAATACCCAAGGAACTATTTTTATAGGCAATCCTTGTGCGTTTTTAGCAGAAAGAAATGCTCGTACTATTAGAAAAGTTTTTTCATCTTGAAAGAGCTGTGAAAACCACTCAGGATTAATTATCAAAAGCAAGTTTCCTGTCGCAGGATTTTTTGCTGATGCAATAAATTTATTCCAAGGATTAATTTGCATACCTGCTTTCTTAGGAACGGTAACTTCATAATCCTCATCAAAATTTTTCTCTGCAACGTTATGTACAATTTTTGTTATCTCATCTGGCGCTGGTGATAAATATATGTTTTCAACATATTCTACCATCTTTGCCTGAGAACTATTAACAGCAAACAAACTTAAAAGTAAAAAAATACAAACCGGCACTTTCATATAAAATCCTTAACCTTTTAGCGACATTTTAAACAATATTCTATTCTTTCTGCTGATGATGGATGATCGCAAAATATACCATAATAATCATTATTCAATGGCACCCCAGATTCTTTACTCCAACGATCTATCACTTTTAAGGCACCTTCATGACATTTAATCATGTGCAAAGCCTTACTGTCAGCATCACGCTCTATATGTCTTCTATATGCCAACTCAATCAAGTCAGACAGAAAAAGGCAACAGCAAAAACTTATAACTAAAAGCGTATATGCAATTTTCTTATAATATTTAATATCAAATTTTGAGGCCAACTTTCTTATATACCTTCTTACGACGAACCACCAAAAAATTAAAAACATTAGGGTAACTAATAATATAAGTATTGGAAGATACAGTAAGTGATGCTCTCTTATATGAGCTAATTCATGACCTATGATAAAATTTTGCTCCTCTATTGATAAATCTTCAAAAAACCCCTCACTAATGAAAAAATGCGGTTTATTAAATATAATAAAACCACACAACAAACTAGGATAACAGGCACAAGCATTGTGATATCCAAGCCTCCTCATCAAATTAACATTCATCTTGCAAATGCTCACTTCTTCGGATAGATCCATCTTTTTTACTATGGCATCAACGCTGCTTTCTATCGCACTTGAGAGGGACATATTTCCATGCGATTCATATAGACATGATAAAGCATAGCTTTCCATCCCCTTTTTTATGGGTTTGTACACAAAAAAAGATAGCACCCCACAAAATAGAGCGCTTAAAAATATAATAAACTTTAACCTACCCATAAAAACCTATTTTTATTGAAAGAAACAATTGAAGAACCCCTAAAAAAACCCTTATCCATACTATTTATTATAGCATAAATAGCTCTGAAGACAAAGTACTTCAACTCTTAAGAAACTACACCCAAAGCTATAACCCCTATAGAACGAACCAGAGCGCTCTTGACGTCATATGTAAAAAATGTAAAATTATCTCACCTAGAACACATATAAAGAAAGATGCCTTCTATGAAAAAAAATTATTTCTCATGCTTTCATTAACAGTTTTTCCTGGATATATGATGCATGGAATGGAAAAAAACTATTGCTTACGCGCTCCTCAACCATCAGCCGACAACACTCTACGTTATGGAGAATGTCCTATAAATAAAGACCGCGTATCGGCAACCCTATATCAGGAGGTTATAAAACACTTTCCTATTTTCTGCGTAGATATCATTCTCATAAACCCTATTACCTGTGAATATCTCACTATCCTTCGCAAAGACAAACCCGCCAAAGGAGCCTTTTATCCTGTTGGCGGCAGGCTACTAAAAGGCGAAACATACTTTGACGCAGCAATGCGAATTTGTTCTCAAGAAGTTCACATTACTGCAATGCCCTTGAAAATTTTAGGAACTTTTAATCATATTTATCCAGATTCAGCATGGAACTGTCCTAGTCAAACACCCGATGTTTTAATAGTCGCAATATGCACCAACAACGAATCTATATCTTTAGACCGTCATCATGACACCTATAAATGGCGCTCACTTTGCGAACCACATGGCACCGAGTTTACTGAAATTGGAAGACGCAAAGCATTAAAATATTTGGTCAAACACAATATAATAAATACTTAAAGTCTTAGGTTAATGAAAAGAGAGGCGTTGTTCAATACCTCTCTTTTCAGGCTAAACCTGTTCATCTTAATTTTAAAGTCTTTTTTATAAACAAACATTCAATGTGAACTTGCTTTACTAACAAGCACTATCTCCATAAAAATGTAAAAATAATGTCGTAGCAACACTCGCGGCTGTGCCCACAAGAGTCAGAGCCGTTAAAGTTTTTCTTCGCGTCCACCGTTTATCAGCAGCTTCTTGCAAAGCC
>Ga0075115_10000501_pt1 | contig 19448 bp, 12 predicted proteins | sample AntAceMetag02UKH_FD_69785 | JGI IMG/M metagenome (GOLD analysis project Ga0075115, IMG submission 69785) | Saline lake microbial communities from Ace Lake, Antarctica - Antarctic Ace Lake Metagenome 02UKH | ecosystem: Environmental > Aquatic > Non-marine Saline and Alkaline > Saline | place... | reverse complement strand
GCCCACGATCCGTCAACATAATTTCGCTTCCCTTACGGACCATCTTGATCAATTTGCTCAAATGCATTTTTGCATCTCTAATGCCGACTGTTTTTGTTTGCATAATGCCCCCCCATTAAACCTTTCATCTGATTGTAGTCATTGTAACCACAATCCAGTCGCTATGTCAAGGGATCATTCAATAGGAAAAGAGGGCAGGTGCAAAGTCGATGGAGTATGGAAAAGATACTTATTCCGTCTATTCTACAAGCACCTCAACAAAATCCAGCCATGTGGCGTCAGGTTCTCCGTCCACATTGCCGTCAACGGCGAAGTAGAAGGTATAATTGCCTGAGGGAAGGACCGTATTCAGCACGTTGTAAGGGGACGTGGACATAAGTTCAAAAAGTGGCGTCTGTACACAGACATGAATGCCGTACCGCCAACCCTCGGGGTGCACATAGGTATACCAGTCCAGGGGGGGGGCAAAGGGGGTGTGAGCGGCAACCCACCAGTCGGCGTTCCGTCCGCTCCAGGCACCGGGGTCAAGGCTTATGGAAACGGATACCGAATTCCCGGCAGCAACCGTGACCGGCCCGTCCTGCCCATTGGCCTTGATATCCGGGATGGGTTCTGATCCCGGAGGTGGCGGAGGCGCTTCATCTTCTTCATTTGTATTTGTCTTATTCGGGGGCAATTTAACGGGAGCATCTTGGCCTTGGTTATTGGGGTGGGGTATAATCAGTCTGATGGATTGTTCGCTCCCAACGTTGAGAAAATACCCCGTATTATACTCGAGTGGAGAAGCTGCGCCACGTTTTACGTAACCGTTGTTCGCCACATCCCCGGTGTAATCCCACACATATTGCTGGGTCAGGTTGTTGTCTTCACTGGTGATGGCATAGGTGTAAACCCCGTCTGTAACATCTATATTATCTAGAGAAAACTGGGTGTCGGTGTCGGTCCAGGGCAGACCGATGAGGTGCCAGCCCGGTTCCAAATCCATTACATAATCGACGCCGTCCGGCGCCGGTCCCCCTTGAAACGGAATTTGATTGGTATAGGTTGTGATGATCCAGAAGCCCATCCCCGGAACAATCGCCTGAGATGCGAATTGGCTTGAGTTGAATTCCCTGTAAGCGGTTCCCATATACAGAAAACCGCGCCAGTGCACGGGGTCATAAGTCCCCAAAACATTTTCCATGGCAGTCAGCATATCGGCGCCGGTTCCCAGGTTCAGGGGGACCGTAAAAATGCGGTAGTCCGTGGCAATCCCCGTACCGCCGGGCATTGTGTAACTGTTCGTTACATCCGCCACATACTCATACGCCCCCATGCTCTTTTTCTCGTCCGGTGCTCCGGGTCGGGGGCGTGTGAAACCGGGATAATCAGGGGTTACGGTGTCTCCTACATTGTTCGGAATGATGTATTTGCAGGGAGACGTGGCAGCAAGCGAGTAGCTGGCGTACTTCGGGTCTGAGGAAATACCCCCGGTGCCTGCTGTGCAGTCTTTGTAATTGTCAGCAGAGCTGTCCCCATTGTTCCACACATCGTTGTATGCAACGTTGGTGAGGTTAGCTAAGATGTTATTGATGCCGGCCTCACTGAAGTTGGTGATGATATTGTACTTGATAATAGGGGAAGAGGACCCGTTAACACCTTTTTTTGTGACGACACCACTGAGTGTCCCGCCGTCGATGGTATTATGATAGATTTCCGGGTTGGCGAACGGATCCTCTGCTGGAACGGTAGCGGGGTGTTCGGCTAGTGAGTAAATCCCGTATGACATGGCCCCCGATGTCGTTTCGTAGATCACGTTGTTTTTGATAGTGGGAGAGGAATCGTCACCGTCATGGATCGCTTCTACCCGTATGCCGCAACCATTGTCGTAGATGAGGTTCCGGCTGATTTCCGGGCTGCATTGCGCACGTATGCCGTATTGTGGGTTGCTATATACTTTATTCCTCGTGACAACCACATTGCTGCTCCAGGTTACATCGATCCCGTGGGTGGTGTTCAGGTAAATTTCGCAATCTCGAACCAGGCTTCCGTCGGAATGATCTATCCGTATTCCCCAGTCATTGCCATAGATTTTGCACCTCCTGATTTTATTATTGTCGGCATCTGCAGAAATCAGGATGCCTTCTTCGTCTGTATCAGAAAAACCGGTGATATAAAGGTTTTCGATGGTCACATTGGAACCGGTGATTTCAAGGCCTTTGGTCCAGGTTTGGGCGTTTGTTCCATCAATGATCGGTCCGCTGCCGCTTTCTCCCTTAATTGTTACATCGCTCTGGCTGAGAACCATTTCTTCGTCCACTTCGTACGTAGAGCCGGAAACGTAGTATGTCCCCAGGGCCACATGCAGGACATAGGTTCCGGCGCCTCCCCCGTTTATCCGGGAAATGGCATGGTGAAGGGTCTTCCAGGGGTGGTCGGCGCTCCCGTCATTGGAATCGCTGCCGCCGGCAATGGTCACATAATAGGTCCAGGGAGCGATGTTTAGGTTGTCCGCATAGGCCATATGGAAGGCGCTGTTTCCCCCGGCCTGGGTGAAGTTGCCGCCGACATAAAGTCTGTCCCCGGACGGGGCCAGGACATTCACGAAATCGTTCACGCCCGAACCCAGGGCGGTCCAGCTAATGCCGTTCCATATGGCGATGTTGTTGGCAGGGACGCCCCCCGCATAGGTGAACTGCCCTCCCACATAGAGATTCCCGACGCCGTCAATGGCCAGGGCGTATACGCCTTCGCTCGAACCGCTGTTCACTCCCGAGCCCAGAGCGGACCAGTTGCTGCCGTCCCATTTGGCCACACGGTTAGCCGTGACACCGCCGGCTGTAGTGAAATAGCCGCCTGCGTAGAGATTACCGCTTCCATCCATGACAATGGAATCGACAATGACAAGATCTCCCACGCCCGAACCCAGGGCGGACCACGCGCTGCCGTTCCATTTGGCCACGCCACTGGCGCTCACGCCGCCTGCCGTGGTGAAACTTCCCCCGACATATAGATTGCCGTCGCCATCCATTGCCATTGCATTGACAAGATCGTTTGTGCCCGAACCCAGGGCGGACCAGTTGCCGGCACTCCATTTGGCGATATGGTTTGCACTCTCCCCCTCGCCGACCACGGTAAACGATCCGCAAAGATAAAGATCAGACCCATCGACCAGCAGGCCGATGACAGTATTGTTGGCGCCGTAGACTCCCACCGGATACCAGTGGTTGCCGTCCCATCGGGCAATGTGATCGCCCGGCGCATGATTGTTTTCGGTGAAGCTCCCACCCACATAGACATCTCCGTCCATGACGGCCACGGCATGGATTTGTTCGTCCGGCCCCGAATCGAAACCCATGCCATACCAATCCGCGTCACTGAAGGTGGGATCAATGCGTATGGGGTAGACGGCGTCGGCATCGGCCACCACAACGGCCAGGGTTCGAGGCGATTCCACCACGATTCGGGCCGGGAGTTGGCGGTTTCGGGCGTCCAGGACGCGCAGCCGATGGTAGGACAATTGGCGCCGGGAGTCTTGCAGAATCAGTGTTGCGCCCCGGTCGGATGGTCGGGCTGTTGCGCCTACTACAGAGAGTTCCACCCGCAGATCGCCGTTCCCTGGGGGCGGCTCGGCAATGACCAAGTCCTGGCGCACCCCATCCACACTCACGGTGTATTCCTCGACAAGGCCGCTGCGCACAAACCGGATGAGGTCTTTCTCCACTTCCACGCGGCCGGACCTCTCCAGGGCCGCGATGCGCCCCTTTTGCCGGCCCAGGCCCGTGGCCAAAACGGAAAATCGGGTCTGCGGGTCATCCTTGACTGTGGACCAGAGCTGCAGCCCATGTTCCCCAACCTCGCCTGCCAGACGCTGAAACATGGATTCCAGGCAAGCACCGGATTTCGAAGCCTGGATGGACGTGCCCCGGCCCTGGGACTGCATGGAAGCCTGTGCTCCAAGCTCGGACCATGGAATGGGGGTGGGGTTTGTATCGGACCGGGACGAGCCCATGGTAAATGCCGGATTGAGTTGCTTAACAACTGCCTTGCCAATATCCGTGTCGGCCCAGATCAAATTGGGCAGAAAAAGGATGCCCAACACAATTCCCCGAATAATAATCCCTGTTTTCAGAAAGTCTGGTCTCATGTCATGCCTCCTTGGCAGCTTGGATGAGAATGCTGAAAGAATCGACCACAACAATATTAAGAAAAATGAAAAGATGAGAAAGGAAGATTTCCCTAAAAAAGGTTCTCTTGATTTGCACATTCGAATTATCGCCTACACAACAAAGAGGGTACATATCTAAATGTAGTGTCTTTAAAGCATAATATCATCGGTTGAAATGGTACGTATAATATGAAGTGGTACATGATTTCAAGCGCTTTTCAAAAAGGTAGGGGCTAAATGGGTTAATGTAAAAAGCGGAACCGCCTTACTCCACATATACTTCGACTGAGTCCAGCCAGGTTGCGTCAGGTTTTCCGTCCATATCATAAGTGTAAACCCCGTCTGTCACATCTATATGCTAAGTCTCAGAATAATTGACTCAGAAAGTCTTAAAATAAGTTAACCTGCCACCCGCTAACCCGCCATCCTGTTGACTTTTCACCGGATATAGCGTTAGCCCATTGATTAAATATTGGTTTCCATCCCTTCGCATTTGACCGGGTGTACAATAAAGGTTGTTGGAGAGAATGACAAATTTGGAGAAAGTGTAGGTCATCCTGCTCTTCCCCTTGTTCCCACCTTGGAGCATGGGAACCAGGTGGAACATGCATTCTGGCCTTGGCTAGCTAACCGGAGGTCTCGGCGGCCCTGGCAGGGTAGTGGTTGTAGTAGTGGTAGGGCTAGTGGTCGTTGTCGTGCTCGTCGTTGTGGTGGTGGTAGTCGTTGAACTGGAAGAGGTGGTTGATGTTGTGGAACTGGTAGAAGTGGTTGATGTTGTGGAACTGGTAGAGGTGGTTGAACTGGTCGTGGTTGTTGTGGTGGTAGTGGTCGTCGTTGTGGTTGTAGTCGTGGTGGTAGTGGTTGTAGTCGTGGTCGTTGTAGTGGTGGTGGTCGTTGTTGTGGTCGTGGTGGTGGTAGGTGCTGTTGTGGTGCTTGTGGTTGAGGACGCTGATAAGGTTCTCAATGGTGCCTGAGTGGTGGTGGTTGCATCGGGTATTGTGGTGGTGGGGGCGGTTGTTGTCGCTTCAGTGGTGGTGGGGGCGGTTGTAGTGGCCTCGGTTGTTGAAGGTTCAGTGGTGGTGGCCACGGTGGTGGTTGACTCTTCCGTCGTTTCCTCTACGGTTGTTTCCGTTGTCTTGGTTTCACCAAGGGATTTCTGAAGCTCCTGCATCTGTCCTTCGTTCAACAGGACGGGTTTTGAAGGCGGCAGGTTCTTAATGATATCAGTTGCCAGGCCTTTGGTCAGATTGACGTATTGAGATGGGTCGAATTGATTGCGGACATCCAGTGCCCCTTGAAAACATAAAACCTTGGTAATGGTCTGATCAACAACCCAGACCATGTAAACGGTGCCGCGAACACCGATAACGGCGGTGGGGGTTTTGACGTTAAAAGCCCTCTTTTTGAATTTCATCAGGTCTTTTGCAAAAACCTTGAATTTGCCGACCACGACGCGGAATTCGGCATTTCGTTCCTCTTTCTTGGCATCGAACTCAAATTCGTCCAGACGTAGATCAGCCTTTTGGCCCATGGTCATGTAGCTGCCGTCTTTGAAGACTAAGCGCAGCCTTGAATCCGGTCCGGTTTTGAGTCGGTCGTGTAGAAACAGCAGCATGCCCTGGGTCGCTTTCAGTGGTTTTGCAACGCCTTCCCTGGATACGGTTGCGGACCCTTTAATGCGTTTGATTTCACCGATCACATCGTTGGCAAGGGCGGATAAAGGGAGAAGGATTATCAGCAGCAGGATGAAAAAACAGAGCCCGTGCCTGGTTTTGTTATGGGCTGAGCCCAATGTCGGTATATTGTTCACCATGGTATTTTACCTTCCTGATGGCGGTTAATCATGATGTTCTTATGCATAAGAAAATTAAAACACATATGTAATCTCAAGCGAATATACGTTTTTTTGAAACGTGTATTCGTCACCCCTCGTCGAAATATAGTCGGAATCGTTCTTGAGATGAATATAGGAAAAAGAAAGCAGGAGTCGTTCCATAAAATACCGTTTCAGGGAAAAAACAGTGGTATAGGTACTGTCCCTGCGGTCCCTGGTGGGGCTGAAATCAGGGTAATGGGTCCGCATGTAGGCAAAAGAGAGATCTCCCCATACACCCCAGTAAATGTTAGCCGCTACGCCAGCCATCAACTCGTGGTAGCTGTAAGTGGCAGGATCGTCGCCTGATTTTTCGTAAGCCGTTCGATATGTGATTCTGGGCAGGCAATCGGTGCCGGGGATCTGGTAGGATTGTGTAATGTCTGCGGCGTAACGGGATGAATCACTGGTGTTGGCAATCAGGTACTCTTTGAGCTGGTAACCCAAGTTGATAGTCGATTGAAGGTTGTGGGGTTCGATTATGGTGATGGTGGGCATAAAGCTGTGCATGCGAAGCCGGGCAAAGGAGTTGTTGGCAAAGGTTAAATAAATGGGGGGGTTGATGAACTGTTTTTTTCCACCGGCATAAAAATAGCTGAAATCATATTGAAATCGGAAAAAAACAGGCTCCCAGTCCGCTTGGAAGTAGGCGTGGGGACTGTGTGAGGTGACATTGTCTTCCGTCCGGTCTCGGTACCCAAGGGAAAAAAGGGTGTAACCCACACCCGCTTCCATGTTTTTCAGGTTCAGGAATTTGTATCCGGTCCTCATGAAAAAAGTCTGGTACTGGTCCCCACTTCCGCTGCCACCCGAGACGGGTCCACCCGTGATTTCTTGGAGAGGATCACGTGCCACATTGTCGTCATAGCCCCAGTTGAAGGAGGTGATCAGGTACCAGGGCTTGCGGCCCCAGGCGGCTTCCTCAACGCGGGGGATGGTTTGCCGGGCGCTTTCCGCCAGGGGTGTTTCGGGATCCATTTCAACCGCTTTTTTGAACATTTGGGCCGCTTGATCAAACTGTTCTTCCTCGAGGTAGGTGGCGCCGGTCATGTAAACCGATATTTGATTCAGCTGAGGATCCACTTCCTTTGCGCGGCTGAAGCAAAGAATGGCCTGGCTGAAATTTCCGGAATCCTTGTAGGCATAGCCCATATCCAGAAAAACACGACCGCTCTTGGGATCGATTTTCTCTGCCTTTTTAAGGGTTTCAATGGCTTTTTCATGATTTTTCTCGCTGCTGTAGATGGCAGCGATGTCGAAATAGGCCTTAAAAAAAAGCTTCGGATCCTGTTCTATCAGAGAATTAAATATGTTAAGGGCCTCGCTGTTTTTCTTGAGTCGCACATAGGTGACGCCGATATAATACTGAAATTCCAGGTTTTGAGGTTCCATTGCCGCCGCTTTTTCAAACAGTCCCGCAGCTTCCGCAAAGTTTTGCATATCCAGCGCATCGACGCCATCCATGAAAATGTCCATGGCTGTGGATCCTTCTCCGGAGTCTGTTGCTTTTGGCGGGCTGCCGGTGGGGTGTGACAGAGGTGCCTTTGCCTCGGCAAGAGAATTTTTGATGAAGAATACTTTCTCTAAGTCGATACTCCCATTCGCGTGGGATTGCGGAGGTTCTTGACTTCCGTTGGGAGCGCCGGAAACCTGTGCTGCCATCCCAAAACAGAAAAGGGTTGTTATCAAGGTGGCAATAATCAGTTTGTGGCGAATTCGAATGAAATGTCCTGTTATAGAAGTGGGAAATACGTTTCCGAGATCAGCGTTTTTCACATTTCCACCTTAAAAAAATATTGAGCAATGAGTTCTTATTTTGTTCAGTAAGAAAAGCGAAACAGTTAGGGAAAAAATGAATTCCGATCGCCATACAATGATAAAATGAGTGATTTTGTCAAGTTTTTTCTGAGGAATTTGAAGGTCAACAGCAACTGAAACCACTGGATATGAGTCTTTATGACATGTTTACATCGCAATTTCTACGATTCCCCTGCTTTTTGTTGACATGGGTGGTATCCGTGGATAGGCTTCTGCATTTCCAATTTGGGTGTGAAAAACCTTCGAAAAGGCCTGATACAAGGGAAATGATGTGAGGGATGCGTGCAGCGAAAAAAGAATATTGGTCTTTGATCTGCTGATGCTGGGGGCAGTTTTTGCTTTTCTCCTCTGTTATTTAGAGCCGGCCTCCCTTTTTTCAAAAACCATCACCACCGGTGGGGATACGGGTTCCCATTATTACACGGCCCAGTATCTGAAAGACCATCTGCTGCCCAAGGGGAAAATTTCCGGATGGTGCCAGGGAAATCTGGCGGGCTTTCCCATGCTTCAGAACTACTTCCCGTTGCCGTTTCTGATCATGACGGTGTTGTCGTGGATAATGCCATTACAGATTGCCTTTAAAGTGACCACTGTTTTGGGTGTTTTCCTGCTTCCCCCCTGCACATATCTTTTCTTTCGTCTTCTCAAACAGCCGTTTCCCATCCCCATTACGGGGGCCTTGTTTTCCCTTTCGTTTCTCTTTATGGAAGGCAATTCCATGTGGGGCGGCAACATCCCAAGCACCCTGGCGGGGACATTCTGTTACAGCTTAGGTTTTTCCCTGGCGGTTTTGTGGCTGGGGCTGCTGTATCGGGTTATCTCTGAAAACAAAGGACTTCGAATCTGTGCGGTCGTACTCTCTTTGGTGGGGTTATGCCACGGATACACCCTCCTGGGAGCGCTGTTTTCCTCACTGTTTTTCCTCATCTCCAGGAAGAATTTTAAACTCAGCCTCAAACGGCTGCTGTTGATCGACACCCTGGCCTTCTGCCTCATGGGGTTCTGGTTGATTCCCCTCATGGCCTTTCTCCCTTATACCACCCGGTTCAGCATCCTGTGGATCTTTTTTACCTGGGATCAGATCCTGCGGGAGGTTTTGCCCGTCATCCTCTACCCGTTCATAGCTTGTGCTTTGCTGGTGGGGGGACGTTCTTTATATCTTTACATTTCGCAACCAAAAACCTGTAATGCAAACCTGCTGCCCGTGAAATGTAAAGATATAAAGAACGTCCCCCCCTGCATTTACGTCTGGTTTATCTCCTTTTCCGGTCTGGCCCTGTACTTCATCGGGTATCGGCTTGGTCTGGTGGATATTCGTTTTCTGCCCTTTTTTCAGTTTTTCCTGATCATCGGGGGGGCGTTTTTATGGTCAATGGTTTCCGTCCCCCGTACCCAGAAGATGCTGGGTGTCCTGGCGGTCGTATTGTTGACGTTTTTGTGGGTGGACAGCCGGGAGACCATCTGCAGGAGTTGGGCGGGGTCCAACTACGCCGGCTTTGAGGCAAAGGCCCTGTGGAAGCCTTTTAAAGCCATTAATCAATTTTTAAAGGGGGACGAGAAAGACCCAAGGGTTGTTTACGAGCACAGCATGCGGAACCAGGGGGCGGGCACGGTGCGGGCTTTTGAAAACCTGCCGCTTTTTTCAGGCAGGAGTACCCTGGAAGGGGTTTACATTCAAGGCAGTCTGTCGGTGCCCTTTATCTTTTATCTGCAATCGGAAATGTCCCGGAAGCCTTCCACACCCATTCCCGATTACAACTATTCACGGTTTAATCTGATAAAAGCCCATGAACACCTGAAACTGTTTAATGTGGGTGAGGTCGTCCTGGTGGAACCGGAGACTCTTCAAGCGGCCACAGAATCCCCCTTGTTTGATTTCGCCTATCGGGCCGGTCCTTTTGAAGTTCACCGGGTCATGGGCAATTCCGGAAAATATGTGGAGCCGTTGATCTGCAAGCCCGTGATGGTCTCAACAAAAGACTGGCGGAAGTTATCCTACAAATGGTTTCGCCTGGGGGATCTCTCTGTCCCACTGGTGTTCAAGGATAAGGCGGATCAAGAGGAGCGTAGACGGTTTCATGTCGTAAAGGATCTTCATATAAGGGCTCTTCCAACGGCGCCTTTGAACCAGGGGGCGCCCGTCCGGGAGAGGGTCGGAGAAGAGGAAATCCTGATTGAAAACGCTTCGCCCGGAAAACCTCTGCTGATCAAGATCTCCTATCACCCCAACTGGAAGGTGGAAGGGGCGGATCAAATCTATCTGGCATCGCCCGCATTCATGCTGATTTACCCTCAAAAAACCAGCGTTCGACTCTATTATGGACGTACCTGGCCGGACTATCTGGGCGCGTTGCTGTCCATAATGGCCATCCTGTTTCTGCTCCTCTACCCCAGGATCGCAACCGTCAGAAAGCGGTTTTCAAAAGGGTTTGACCGTTACGCATACAAAGCGGTTTGTGTCAGTACGGGCCTGGTGGCCCTTTTGATGGTTTATTTCCTGGTCCGATTGTCCCCCCAATTCCCGGTGCTTCCCTACAACCAGGGGATCAAGGCTTTCACAGGAGAGGATTACGAAGGGGCCAGGGGCTATTTTCAGCAGGTGATGGAAAAATTTCCCCAGACCATTATCGTGGATCAGGCCGCTTACCATTACGCCATGTGTTACTACCGGGAAAAAGACTGGGAAAAGACCCTTTATTGGCTCAAATGGCTCATGGAAACCTATCCGGAAACATCCCGGGCTTCTGAGGTCCTGTACCACATGGGGCTTTGTTATCTGAACCAGGGCAAGACCGGGGAGGCCCGTGTCTGGTTCCAGGAGACCGCCCGTCAGTTTTCCGGGAGTATCTGGGCCGATTTTGCCAAAGATCGGCTACGGGAGATGTCTGCGATATGATATCAGATTCCGGCATTACCATTTTTATCCCGGTGTACAATGAGGAAGAGTTGCTGGTGAAAAATACCGTTCGCCTGATGGGCTTTTTGGATTCCCTGAAACGGCCTTACGAGGTGATTTTGGGCAGCAACGGTTCCACGGACGGGACGGTGAATCTGGCAGGGAAATTAAGTAAAGAACACGATTCGGTCCGATTTTTTCATCTGGAATCCAGGGGCGTGGGACGGGCATTCCGGGAAGGGGTCGGGAAGGCCGCCTATGATCGGATTATCACTGTGGACATGGACCTTTCCATCAGCCTTGATTTCATCCCCCAGGCCTCCCGGCTGCTGGATCGTTCGGATATGGTCATTGGAAGCAAAATTACGGGGGAACAACAACGCTCATGGTCCCGAATAGCAGCAAGCAATCTCTTTATCCGCCTGGCCGGGCGATTGCTGCACATCAATTATCACGATTATTCCATCGCGGCCAAAGGATACCGCAAAGACCTGGTGAAACGATATCTTGAGCACGTAGACGACCATACCTTCTACGTGGTGGAAATCGTTCACCGGGCTTCCCGGGATGGTTGCAGGCTTTTAGAGATTCCGGTCAAATGTACGGACATGCGGGGAAGTCGCTTCAATCTGCTTAACGAAGGATTATACAAATTCGGGAATCTGTTCCGGTTGTGGCTGAAAAGGTCTCACGCTAAGCCGCAAAGCGCGCAAAGAAAAGCAAAATGAAATGAATATCTGATAAAATCTTGGCGTCTTTGCGGCTTTGCGTGAGAAAAAAAATGAAGATTTATCCATCACACCACATCCGTATCGCCATAAGTGACATGCCAGTCATCCAGGTTCCCCGGAGGACCATCCCCTGTACACCGATACCCCAATCGCCATGTTTTGGGGTTGATGATTTCAGGGACCTTCCTGAACCCCGCCCTTTTCAAAATCCCCGATTTACTTCGTGGCAGAAGGCAGGTCAGAAAATTCCCCCCATGGGCTTTGACATATCGTTGTGCAAAGGAAAAAATTTCATGAATTACCGGACCGGACCCCGTTGGGAAGGGAAACACGTCCAACAGAACGCCAAACATCCGGCCTTTTAATGCCATCATCCTGATAACCAGATAGCCAATCAGACATCCATCATTCAGAACGGCAAAGGGCCGATAACCAAATTCGGGGACCGAAAGGTATCGCCACCGAAGGTAACGACTGTCTCTAAACTGCATCACCGGGGCCATGGTTGAATGTTCCTGCCAGAGGATATCAAAGGTTTCATCAAAATGCTCAATGGGGCTTATGTGAAGCCCTTGAATTTTAGTGGAGAATGAAACGTCCGCATCCCTCTTTGCTGAAGCCGGAAAGCTTTTAACCCGTCTGTTAATGAACGGGAGGGCGTTAAAGATCATGGCCAGGGGTCTGATGGGTATCACCATCAGGGGTATGGTGGGCAGCATCCGCCAGCCCAGTTGTCCGGTGAAACCGGGCAGGGACTGATCATTAGGAAATCCCCACACCAGGTTAATGCCGCAATGGGTTTCCAGGTGATCATACACTTCATGCGCAAGAGCGGAAAACATGCCCTGCCGGCGGTAGCGTGGGTGAATCATGGTGTCGCAGGAAAAAGCGACCCGGGTTTCCTGGCCATGAATGAAAAACCGGGTGGGAATGGTCACATACTGGCCCACAATCCTGCCGTTTGATTCCGCCAGGAAGCAGACCGCTTTGCCCGAGGGGTTGTTTTGAAACTGCCACTGCCAGGTGGATTCTTTGAGGCGCACCGGATCAAGATCGCCGAACACCACCTGGCGAAGCTTGAGGATCTGCTTTTCATCCCCATTCCGATATGGCCTTATTTGCCAGTTGCGGGTCATCCCTTGAGCAACCTCATGAAAAGCCTTCCCTGCTCCAGATCGGGACGTATCTGCCGGCGCAATAGTCCCATCAGATAAGCGGGCCTCAGGTAAAACCGCAGATAAGCCCTCCTGAGGACCGATTTTAAGGTTTTAAGGTCGTGGTCAATAAAATTATAGTGGGGATATAAATGCGGGGGGAACGCGGCCATATCCAGGCCGGTTTGTTGGGCTAACTTTGTGCCGGGAAAGGGAACAATCAGGTGAAATGCCGCGTAGGTCGGGTTCAGCCGAATGGCCAGTTTAACGGTGGCGTTCATCTCTGCAACGGTTTCCCCGGGGAAGCCGAAATTCATAAACAGGGCCGTTTCAATGCCGGCCTTTCGGGTCAAATTGAGGGCCTGAACACAGTCGTTTACAGTAATGCCTTTTCCGGTTTGGTGCAGTATTCGGTCGCTTCCGGCCTCCACGCCAAAATGGATCAGGGTGCATCCCGCCTTTTTCATCCAGTTTAAAACCTCCCCGTCCACATCCGTCACCCGTGTTTGGCAACACCACTGAACGCCGAGGTTCAAATCGACCAGGGCTTTGCAGAAGGAGATCAGGTATTTTCGATTGAGGCCGAATTCAAGGTCCATGAAATAGATGTTCTGCACCTGGAATTCCCGGTTTACCTGCCGTACTTCATCCAGGAGGCGGTCCAGGCGTTTCTGCCTGAAGCGGGGACCATACATGCCCAGATAGCAGAAATTGCAGCCGTGAGGGCAGCCCCGCGATCCTTCCAGAATGGCAAAATTCTTTCCCATGAACTCATAACGGTATTGATCCATCTTCAGCAGATGGTAGGCGGGGTAGGGGAGTTGGTTCAAATCGATCAGATTATTCCTGGGCGTTGTTTTGACCAACCGGTTTCCTTTGAGGTAGGCAACGCCTTGTATATCATCAGAAATCTCATGGGTCTCATCCTTTAGAACAATATCCAGTATGGTCCGTTCCGGTTCCCCCAGGATGGCGGCCCGGGCCCCGCTTTGCCTGAGAATGGCTTCCGGGCGCTCGGTCACATGGGCGCCCATGATATAGAGTCGGTTTCGAGGAATATGGGTCAGGGTGTCAAAAAAGAATTGGATGTCCAGGGAAGGGCACTGCCAGCGGTCATAGGGTGTTGAGGTGATGAAGGTTTTTTCAAATCCCTCAGCCAGGCGACCCATGGCCGCAGGTGACAACCGGTCCACATTGTTGTCCAGGATTTGAACCGTAAACCCGTTCTTTAGAAGGAGCGCTGCCGCCAGGGCCAGGTCCAGCGGCTGCCAGAGTCTTTTGAATTGCGGCTGCATCTGGCGCCTGATACCCTGCCAGTGGGGGTTGATGAGCAGTATGGTGCCGGGCCGCATCATCGTTCTTTTCCAAAGGAGGTGGTTTTGATATGGCGCATCTCGAGCCCTTTTCGAAGATCATTATTCAACAGCAGGGCCAGGTCATTTTCCCAGAAGTAGTGCCAGTGTTTATATTTGTCATGGGTATGGTTGTCTCCAACGCCGGGATGAAGGATGAATTCCACCCGGGAGCACCGTTGATTTTTTGCCAGCTTATCCATGGTTTTCAGTACCGTGGCGCAATCCATCCGTCCTCCGACGTTCAAAAATCCAACAGATGGGATCGTTTCACCTGAGGGAAAGCAGCCTTTTAGCGCCATAAGCCGTGTCCATCCCCACAACCCGAACCACTGCACCAAGCGGCCGGGTCCGGGGGCAATTAATGCACGGGTAAGTAGCGGCTCGATCATGGTACTTCTCATAAAGGGGATGTTGTAGCGTCGAATGATGCTGCGGCAAACATTGAACAGTCCCGGGAAGAGGTGGATGAACTGGTGGCTGTCCAGATGGCTGATTTTGATGCCGCTACTTTTCACTTTTTCCACCTGAGCGCACCACTCGGCTTCAACCTGCTCATAATCCAGTTTTCGGGAAACGATGGCCCCTAAAATCCGGTTCCGGGAGGGTAGCAGGCCTTGGTGTGACATCAGGGTTGACAGGTCTTCAGGCGGCAGCAGGGGCGGTTCATCGGCGAGCACCAGGTGAATGCCCACATCCAGACTGGGATTTTCAAGGGCCAGTGCTATGGCTTGATCTGCTGCCTCACCCACCGCCATGAGCGATGTGCTCGTCAACAGCCCGTGTTTGAAAGCGCTGATGATCCCACGGTTAACCCCCGGGGTTAATCCGAAATCATCGCCGTGGAAAATGACTCTCATGGGTCACTCATCCTTTTGTCTTCATACGACTTTTGATTATGAGCGTCAAAAGCGCCAGGATGAGCACCCCTGCAAAACCTATCCATAAGCAGCGGTATTGGCGAAACAGGTTCTTTGATTCAACGATTTTGATGGCCGCGGTGCAGACCGACGTGTGGTGGATGTTTTCCAGGTCGTATTCAAAATAGCAGAAAACCGGGTAATCAGCTCCCGGAAGGGCTGAAAAATTGCGGATCTCAAAATTCAGATTTTTCTGGGATCTGGGACCCATCCGGAAGTTGATTTCAGGCGTTGGCGTTGAGAGTTCCCGGGGAAGGATAAGGGTCGCCAGAATTCTCTTTTGTCTGGCGCCGATGTTTTTAATATCGAGTGAGAGTTTCCCCTTTTTGTCCATGGTGATATTCTTCCCCAGGACCGCGAGGTCGGGGTTGACGTTGGGTCCCACGGAGAATGTCATGCCGGATAGCGCTGAAAAAGGGTATTGGTTCGAATCGTGAAAGTCCACAAAGACGGTCAATGGGTATCGACCCGTTTTGCCCCCTTCACTGTTTTTTTCAAAAACGAAAGTGGTGGTTCCCCCCGGGTCAATCTGAGGAATGACCTTCGAATCAAGGATTTCTCCCATAATCTTCAGATGAACCTGAAGATTATGGGCGGTGGCAGTGCCCTCATTGGCAAGGGCCACCGTTACCTTGAGCTGGTTTTCCGTGGTCTCCACCGTGGTCTGCGTCTGGATTTTGAGAACCCCGGCAAAAGAAGGTGCTGCAAAGAGCAGGGCAATGGAAAAGGTCACCAGGAGGACCGATTGAAAACAGCATTTTTCCTTCATATCAAAACCTCCCCGTTCCATATTCCTGAAATCGTCCAGGTTATCATCATGATTTAGGGCTCAAGAGGATTATAACCTGATGAGGTGACTTTTGCACGCCATTTCCTCTATTTTGGGAACGGGATTCCTTTGAACACGCGCCGAACAGTATGGCTCTTTTCATCCAAATGAATATGGCCAGGTATAAGGGCATGGAAATAATCATTAAATCATCATGAAACGAAAAGATGTAACATTGTGGCCAAGTAAAAGTAGAATACATCGATTTTACTTGAATTTTAAGGGATAGTCATATATAGGTCCCGTATAAGCATTTTCTGGAGGATTACTAAGTTAAATGAAGCAGCGTATCCGCACGGCCCTGAAACTCCTTGCCAATCCGAAAAAATGGACCGGTTATCCTGTAAAGCCCCATTTGACCCAACATGAAGAGACGGGCGCCGGTCTTCCTGCGACCCCTCTGTTTACTGTGGAGCGCCTGAATGAATCCATCCGAAGAACCGGAGATCGTTTCCTGAATATCCAGAACGAAAAAGGATACTGGGTGTTTGATCTGGAGGCGGACACAACCATTCCGTCGGAATACATTTTGCTTCAGAGGTTCCTGGGGCGCGAAATCCCTGTGGATCTTAAGATTCGGTTCGCCAATTACCTGCGCAACCGGCAGCTTGATAGTGGCGGTTGGCCCCTGTATTACGAGGGTGAGGCCAATATCAGTGCTTCGGTTAAAGCCTATTTTGCCCTGAAGCAATTGGGAGATTCTCCCGATGCACCCCATATGGCCAGGGCCAGGGCTTATGTTCTGGCGCAGGGAGGTGCCGCCGAAACCAATGTGTTTACCCGCATTATGCTGGCGCTTTTCGGTCAGATCCCATGGGCAACGACGCCGGCCATGCCAATCGAGATCATGCTTCTGCCCCAGTGGTTTTTCTTCCACCTCAATAAAATTTCTTATTGGTCAAGAACCGTCATTGTTCCGCTCCTCATCCTCTATGCGAAACGACCCGTGTGTCGCCTGATGCCGGAAGAGGGCGTTTCAGAACTTTTTGTATCGCCTGTACATGAATTTCAACATCTGGATCGTTTTGTCCCGGGCAGTTTTTTTAAGAACTGTTTTTTGCTTCTGGATCGTTTCCTGAAAAAAGTTGATCCCTTGATGCCCCGGGTGCTGAGGAAAAAAGGGCTTAAGCTGGCAGAAACCTGGACCCGCGAGCGGATGAGGGGAGAGGGCGGTATCGGGGCCATTTTTCCCGCCATGGCCAATGCGGTGATGGCGTTGAAGGTTCTGGGATATCCGGATGACCATCCCGATGTTGCCCGGGGAATCCAGGCCATTGAGGACTTGCTTGTCACCCATGGTGATGAAAGCTACTGCCAACCCTGCTTGAGCCCCATATGGGATACCTGTTTAAGTCTTTCCGCCGTGCTTGAAGGAGGTCTTGCTGTAAACCATGCAGCGGTTCAAGATGCCGTTCGGTGGCTTTTTAAACAACTGATCCTTGTACCCGGGGACTGGGTCTATCGAGCGCAGGATCTTGAGCCGGCCGGGTGGGCTTTCCAGTTTGAAAACAACTTTTATCCGGATGTGGACGACACGCCCATGGTTCTGATGGCGCTCTTGAGGGCCGGTGCTTTAGAAGAAACAAAATACCGGGGAAAAATCGCCAAGGCTGTGAACTGGGTGATCGGCATGCAAAGCTCCGATGGCGGGTGGGGTGCTTTTGATATTGACAACAATTATCTTTATCTGAACGAGATTCCGTTTGCGGACCACGGGGCGCTCCTTGATCCCGGCACATCCGATTTGACGGGCCGATGCATTGAGCTCCTGGCCATGTTGGGATACGGACCTGATTTCCCGCCCATTTCCAGGGCACTGGATTTTCTGCAAAGGGAACAGGAAGATTGCGGAGCCTGGTTCGGGCGCTGGGGCGTCAATTATATTTACGGCACATGGTCCGTATTAAAAGGTTTAGGGTGTCTGGGTGAAGATCCCTCCCAGCCCTATATCCAAAAGGCCATTAAATGGTTGGAATCCTGCCAAAATTCAGACAATGGCTGGGGCGAAACCTGTTATTCCTATACGGATCCCGGTCTTGCGGGAAAGGGTAAGAGCACCCCTTCTCAGACGGCGTGGGCGCTCCTGGGACTCATGGCTGCCGGTGAAGTGAAAAGTGCCGCTGTACAACGGGGCGTTCATTACCTGATCAACCAGCAGGACAAACAGGGGAAATGGGATGAAAAGCTTTACACCGGCACGGGTTTTCCCAGTGTGTTTTACCTGCGTTACCATGGATATGGTCAGTTTTTTCCCCTTTGGGCATTGGGTGAATACCGCCGATTGCGAATTGAGAAAAAGACCCTTCAAGATGAAGTAACCCTTAACCATCCGGTAGACCTGCCTCCGCCGGCTTAACCAGCCGGAAAATGAAAAAATCAATCGGTATTGTGGTGGCGCTTCCGGGAGAAGCTCGGGCGTTGGTTGGACGTCGCTCCTGGGAGAAAGCCAACGGATTCTTGCATTGTCACGCGGTTTTGGAAGACGGCACTGATCTGACGGTTGTTCAGTCGGGTATGGGGATGGACAATGCCTTTTCCGCCGCCGGCCGGCTCAGAGAAAAAGGCGTGGCAGTATTGGGATGTTTTGGCGTTTCCGGTGGGCTCGATCCTGGATTGGGGCTCGGCGATCTGGTGTTTGCGGATGCGGTCTTCGTGGAACGGGGTGACGGGGTTTCCCTGGCCTGGGAAAAGGGTGGGCGCGATTCAGATGTAACCCTTAATTTTGAAGCCGCCAAAGGCCTTACCGTAAGTTGGGGGCCGATCATTACGGTTCAAAAGCCGGTTCTCAATACCGCGGGTAAGAGGGCGCTTTTTAACCGAACCGGAGCCATAACCGTTGACATGGAGACGGCGGCCGTGGCGCGCGCTGCAAACCAATCAGGCCTTCCTTTTTTTGCTATCCGGACCATCTGTGATACAGCGGATGTTTCTATGCCGGAAGTCCTATACCACTGTGTTGATCAGAAAGGACGTCCCCGTTTTCCCTACCTCTTCGGGCTGATCATTAGAAAGCCCTCATTGATATCTCATCTGCTGCGAATGAAAAGAGATTTTACCAAAGCCCTTTCCACCGGTCCCCAAGTTCGGCGCTGCCTGTCGGGGATGCAAATCCCCCCTGCCCCCCCCTGACAACTGCCCTCTTGTGTTACCTCAGTGCCCTATGCACCAACTGGATAATATCCATCACCTGCAAATCCACCTTGTTCCGTCTTACATAAGTGGTCATGGTTCGGACGCACTGCTGGCAGGAGGTGACCACGGCCTGGGCGCCGGTCCCCAAGACCTCCTGGATTTTGTGTTTTGAAATCTCTGCAGAGAGTTTGGCATCCACCATTTCCAGGTTGCCGCCGCCGCCGCAGCACTGACAGTTTTCCCGTGTATTGGGAAGTTCCACGAATTGAACTTCGGGGATGGATTCTATGATTTCTCTTGGTTCATCAAATATGCGGGAACCTCGGCCCAGGTCGCAGGGGTCGTGGTAGGTGACGGTCAAGGGAAGTTCCTGAAGGGGAATCCGGCCCTTTTTAAGCAGGTCCAGCAGAAACCCTGTGGCATGGGAAACCTTAAATTCGTCGGGGTAGTGTTCCCGCCACATCTGGTAGCAGGACGGGCAGGAGAAGACCACCTCTTTAGCACCTTTTTCGCGAACTGCTTCCAGGTTATGTTTCATAAACTCCTGAAACATTTCCCCGAGGCCGGCCCCCAGCATGGGAAAGCCGCAGCACCAC
>Ga0075115_10000500_pt1 | contig 19469 bp, 16 predicted proteins | sample AntAceMetag02UKH_FD_69785 | JGI IMG/M metagenome (GOLD analysis project Ga0075115, IMG submission 69785) | Saline lake microbial communities from Ace Lake, Antarctica - Antarctic Ace Lake Metagenome 02UKH | ecosystem: Environmental > Aquatic > Non-marine Saline and Alkaline > Saline | place... | reverse complement strand
GGACTGATAGAATGAGCACAAGACAACCACAATAGAAACAAATAAATACCCCCTCAGCCTACAAATAACAAGCTAGGCGTAAAACCAAACAAGACCTTCTGGGGCATTCAACCAAGCCCCACAAGCCCGGACGGGGCATACTTGTTCTGGTTTAATGCGCCATGCAAAATTTAATAAGGTGAATTACCTTGAGGTGGTAACATGGCAGAAAATGATATATATGGGAGTAAGGATATTTATGAGAAGTTTCTCGATAATTTGTCTGAGCTTTTGGTAGAGCCTTCTAAGCGAAGTGGTCGTAGGGGCTGTAATGGAAAGTATTGGTGTAAACATTCAGGGAATTTGCAGTATTTCCTTAAACTAGATTCTTACTTGGCGGCGAAAGACCTTTCCTTCGTGAGGCGGATAAGGGTGTTTAAGAGCCTCTTGTTACTGTGCCACGTGCTTGAGAAAGACCTGGCAGAGTGCGGCAAGGACGATTTAAACAAGGCTATGGCCTTTATGCACGGTGTATATAAAAGTCCCCAGAGCAAAGAAACCTTCATCAAGACCACTAAATACATCTGGAAAATCCTCTTTCCCGAAACAGACGAAAAAGGCAGACAGGACGAGACAATCGTTCCCTACGCTGTAAGGCATCTATCAGCAAAAATTGACCGAAGCAGGCAAAAGATGCGAAAAGACAAGCTTAAATGGGAAGAGTTTGAGCAAATAGTAGATTACTTCAGTAACGACCCAAGAATACAGGCATACTTGACGCTGAGCCTGGAAAGCCTCGCAAGACCACAGGAGCTCCTATACGTCAGGATAAGAAACGTTGAGCTATTTGAGAACTATGCAAAAGTATTCATAAGCGAGCACGGAAAAGAAGGTATAGGCCTCTTGCAGTGTATAGACAGCTATCCCTACCTCCTCAAATGGCTAGGCGTCCATCCGGCAAAAAACAGCCCCGAAAGCTTTCTGTTCGTCAATACAGGCAACACCAACACCCTAAGACAGCTAAAGCCTACAAACATCAACAAGATGATAAAGAAAGCCTGCAAAGACTTAGGCATTAACAAGCCCATAACGTGCTACAGCCTCAAAAGAAACGGAGTCACGATGAGAAGGTTACGGGGAGAAAGCGACATGGAAATCCAGCACGCCGCAAGGTGGACAAGCACAAAGCAACTCAAAACATACGACCTATCTAGCCAGGACGAGGCCATGAAGCTCGCACTTGAGAAAAGAGGCATAATCACGACAAGCCTAAAAAAGGCAGAGCAACAAAAGGCCAAAGAGTGCCCGTTCTGCAAAGAAAGCGTCGGTTTTTCAGAAACTGTATGCCCCAAATGCAAGCACGCCCTCAACTACAAGGCAGTAAAGCTTGAGCAAAAAAAAGACGAAGAAATTTTCAAGCTAAGAGAGACAATAACTGAGATGCAGGCCAGTTATGAAAAGATTAAGGAACAGATAATGATGGAGCTTGTGCAGACAATCCAGCAGAACAAGAACGCTCAAGTCACCTAAGAGAACTCGCAGGAAACCGCTCATCAAGAAGCTCTTCAAACAAAGCAGTCAACTGCTTGCCTTTACTTATTTCTTCTCTTAAAGCTCTGTAGTGCCAGGGCTGAACCCGAAAAGAAATATTAACCTTTGCCACCATAACCACCCGAATATCCGTCAGGATCATTCCGTTTTCCACATATCGAATAAAAAAGCTTCTGCTTCTCGGCAGGCAAATAATGAAGATTAGCCTTAACAAAATCATCAATAGAGCTAAAACCCTGCTCTTTTGCAAACTTCTCAGGCTCTTTCTTATCCATAACGAAGAAGTAGTAACAGCGAAGCTTAAAAGATTTACACTCAAATATATTCTAAAGAACACCTAAAGAAAAAGTGAGCAAAAAAAAGAGGCTTAGGCGATGCAGAAATAGTCATACACCAGCTGAACTTCGTCCTCACTCAGCTTCTGCTCCTGATAAAAAAACCAATCGGTAAAATAATAATAGCCGTAAAGAATTTCTTTGGTCTCCTTATCACGATAAAGCAAAAAGCCATCGCCTGGCCCTCCCCAAGAAAGCTCAATCTTGACAACCTCATACACGTCAACAGCCAAAGGATCAAGAGGCTCATCCTCGCAATACCCCTTGTTCAGGTCGTCAATCCTGCTCTCAAAATACCTGCTCATCTCCCTAACATTTTCTTCATCACTCACGTCGAACACCTCCAAAGATTTTTCTGCGGTCTTTGGAGGACATGAGTGAAACGGCACGTCAAGCAGACCTCTCATTAAAGCTTTAGGACAAGCCTGTCCGACCCCACAACTCAGGGGAAAAGCTTTAAGAAAAGAGCGTCTGCGTGTGCCAAAATCTGTCACTACAAAAAAGTATTTATCCCAAAAATCAAAAAGTTATCCATTAACAACAACCTCTTTCTAATAAAGTGGTCTTTGAGTGTAAATAAAATAAAGCCGGTTTCTTATTTATAAATAAAAAAGATGGTGGACATAGACCTCTACGCATGGATTATCAGAGGAACGAGGAGGACGGCTATAGTCAAAGCAATGGAAAAACCCATGAGCCCATGCCAGATAAACAAGAAAAGCAAAGAGTATAACGAAAAAATCAGCCTCAACAATACTTCAGATACGCTCAGAAGCTTTGTCAGGAAAGGACTAGCAACATGCCTCAACGGAGAAGCAAAAACAGGAAGGATATATCAGCTAACACTTGCGGGGGAGGAAATAAGAGAAGAATTGATGAAAGGGTAGAATTAAACATTCTGTTCTAACATTTTATTATGACGACTTAACTCCTATTTTAGCAATCGAAACCTTATAACCATAAGCCTTCAACTGTCCGTAAATCTGCAACAGCGAAACTTTGCTGAAGAATGGAAAAATATCCTTAACTCCTTTCTTAACTTTGCTAATTACAGCAAAGACAACCTCATAATCTGAACTCCTGATTTGGACTGTTTCACTGAATTTCCATCCCGAAGGAAGCTTCTTGTTAGCCTCTTTCAGAAACCCTAAATCAGTCAATAACAGATATGCTGAATTGTGCCCTTGAAAAAAGAGATGACTCAAACAAGCAGAGCCACGAAATCTTTTTACATGAACAAAATCTTTTTTATCAATAAAAAGGTCACAAAGCTCAACCTTATTATGACCCCCTCCATAGTGGATGAACTTCATATCCATCAACAAACATTTCTGCTTGTTAGCATCATAGACTTTTTTGTTATAATCGCCTTCATACTCGCCTTCATGCTCCGGAAACTTAAAATTGCTGTATTCAGGTATATTACTTATATCAGCAGAAACCGAATTGGCATAATCAGTATCAATCTTGAACCATTTTCCGGCATTCAAAAGATATGTAGCACCGTCCTTGCCGTTACGCTTAATCTCGTAATTGATACATTTGTAAAGAGGCCATGAATAAATCGGCTCTTCACTATCTGAACTGAGACATAAGACAGCTTTGCGCTTAAGCCAACCTACACTAATTTTATCTTTCAATTCTTTATCTGGAGGCAAAATATCCCTAATATCAATATCTTCCTTAACCTCTTCATCAGAAGGCTTATACTTGAAACCATGAACAAGCTCCCAATCAACAACCTCAGGGATAGCCAAAAATAATTGTTCAAGATTCTTCTCGTGAATAGCTTTGACAAGCAAGCTATCAAGCTCATCGTTGAGAACGGCATTCTTGACATCTGCAATGTGGTCAACCCAGGGAAACCTTTCTTTATAAGTCTTTTCAGCAAACTTTTTCAAGAGTAAAGCAGAGAAGTCAGGCAGGCCATCAACCTTAACAGGAATACTGACATGCAAAGACACAGCTCCCGAAATCTGTTTGCCAAGCGACGGATCATTTGATAATCCGGTAACAGCATTCAAGATATCCCTATCAATATTCAACCCGAAATTATCAACCGTCCCAACCTGGCTCGTCTGAACTTTTGAATGCCTGACAACAGTATCAAGATTCTTGATATCAACACTCCTAATTTTATCCACATCAATACTGTTAAGCGCAACCTTCAAACCAAAATTATCCTCGACAAAATTAAGATTTAAGAAACTCCGTCCATAGCCAAAGGTGAAAGCAAAAATCCTCCCATCCTGCTTCACGAGCAAAACAGAGGAACTGCTTGAATTAAAAACATTCTCAATCTTATCTTTCAGGAATCCATCAAAAAAACTAAGCCACTTTGGAAGAAAAGACTGCGACCCCTTGACATACAAAATCATCTCATCATCAGCAAAACCATTAATAGAATAGGCTGTCAGCACAGATTCATCCTTCAATGCATCCCCAAAATCAGAACAGGTATCCCTGAAAAGATAAATACACAACCTGCGCTTCTTGTCTTTAGTTTTCTTTTTAGTCATAACTTATTCACCCACAGAGAATCAAATACTGTTTTTAAACCTTATTGAGAAAACGGGATAAACCAACTAACATGACCAAGCTCAGAACGATTCAATTCTTCCTTGTATAAACGCCAGCTTGGTATAAATTTGTCCAAATAAGCCGTGAAACGACCATTATGCCTACGTTCCAGAAGATGAACTATCTCATGCACGACAATATACTCAGTAAAATGCTGTGGCTTCTTCGCAAGCTCAAGATTCAACCAAATCCTTTTTGCATCCCTATTGCAAGTTCCCCACTTAGTCCTCATCTTCTTAATTCCAAATCCATCAACTTTAACTCCAAGAAGCTCCTCATATTTAGCGATAATTCGTGGCACATACTCTTTCATCTTTTGACGATACCACTCATCTAATATCTCACGTCTTTTATCCATTCCAGTATTAGGGCGGATATACAATTCTAAGGTCTCATGTTTCAAATCCACAACTGGCGGGGCATTATGCTCTATGACCTTCAGCAAATAACGTTTACCAAAAAAGTGATGACTTTCCCTAGAAACAAAATCTCTCTTCGATTCTCTGCGTTGATTGCGAAACCTGCTTTGCTGTTTCTTAATCCAACCAAGCTTTGAAATGGCGAAAATTCTCAGAGTGTCCATATTTATACGCAAAGGAGCGGAAATACGCACCCTGCCAGTCGGAGGATAGACGCTAAGGTGCACATTCTTAATGTCCTTACGCACGACATCCAAACAGATATCTTTAAGCTTGATTTGTTTTGTCTCAGTAATCATTTTGCTGTTTTATGATTGAAAATATTTTTTCTACTTCCTGTTCATCTTTTAAGATTTTGAATATTGCTGCTTTTATCTCGTTTTCCTTATGTGGATTGCCTTTCCAGTCAGCCTTCTTAACTTTCATAATCGCATCGTCTATTCTGAGAGCAATCTCCTCATCCTTACCAAGATTATTGTATAATGCCCGCTGTGCATGAGTTTGAATGCCAGCAGGCAAATCATCACGAGTCATACTGGTCACTCTCTTAGCCAAATCAGCAATCTTCTTCAGATACTCTGCATACTCAACAGCCTTATTCTTTCGTTCTTTGATGATTTCATTCAAAAGCTTAGACATCTCATCAAAATAAGCAGGATCAATCAAATGCTCCCTGATAATTTTTCTCCTGACATTATTCTCAATAGTCTCAGCAACAGCTTCCTGACTACTCTTTATACCATTTGGCAAATTATTAATAGCATCAGAAATACCGCTCTTCACAATAATATCAAGCAACGTCTGGTCACCGAAAGGATCAATACGCTTGCTTTCCTCAGCCTCGATAAACGTATCAATCAAATGACGCATATCTGCTTCATACGTCTTCAAATCAAGAGTCTCACCGCTAGCTTTCCTGATTTCTTCTCTCAGATTCAGATAAAAATCAACATCCTTCTTGATATCTGCAATTTCTTTCTCTGAATATCCGGCTTCTTCCATCTCTGAAGAAATATTTGCATAAGCCCTAATCAACGCAACTGCATGCTTATAAAGAGCTGTGCGCCTCACTTCATTTGCCTTTAAATCATCCGGATTCTCAGGGTCACCACAGAAATAACGGATATATGCCAAAGAATCCTTTGGCGGAGCAACTGGTTCACAAATCAAAGCAATTTCTTCCAAAGCATTATCTAAACGCTCTCTGCCAACCTCTAAACGGTCTTTTAACAAAACGTCCACATCTTCCTTCTGAAAATCATCATAATCAAGCTCTGACGTATAGACAGCAACTGCATCCTCAACCTTCCTGAACAAATCCTTATAATCCACGATATAACCGAACTGCTTATCATCAGTATCCAACCGATTCACACGACAAATCGCCTGAAACAAACCGTGGTCTTGCATATTCTTATCAATAAACAGAAAACTACAAGGAGGAGCATTAAACCCAGTAAGAAGCTTAGCAACCACAACAAGAAGCTTCATGTTCGCAGGCTCATTAACAAACTTTCGCTTCGCATCATCCTCATACTTCTCAGTAGACTTCCCCCCGAGAAGAGAAACATAAGTATTGTAAATAAATTCTTTTTCAGTCTCAGTATTCTCGCCAGTATCCTCAGTAGTTATGTCACGAGTAGAAGGATTATACGAAGTGATGATTGCACACTTACCCTTAAGCTCTGTGCCCTGAAAAATCTCAAAATACCTGCAAGCTTCATAAATACTGCCAGCAATCAAGATAGCATTGCCCAAATCAGAACTGAGACGAGGCTTAACATTAAAATCAAAAATGATATCGCTGACAATCTTATTCGAACGAGAACGGGAACTAAGAACTCTTTGCATAGTGCCCCACTTCTTCTTAAGCTCAGACTTCTGAAAGTCATTCAAGCCCTTAGTCTTAGCCTCAAACCACTCATCAATTCTTTCCTGAGACGTAATCTTCTGGTCAATGTCTCTGGCCTCATAGACCAAATCACGAACAACCTCGTCCTCAACCGCCTCATTAAACTTATACGTATGAACATACTTTCCAAAGACTTCCATGCTTGTCTTTCTATCCTGCTTAAGAAGGGGCGTTCCAGTAAAACCGAAAAAGATAGCATTCTTCATAATAGCTTTCATGACCTTATGCAGCTTACCCGACTGAGTCCGGTGACACTCATCGACAAAAACAAATATCTCGCCAACAGTCTTTGTCGGGCCATTCTCAATCTCTTCAATGAACGCCTTAAAATCATCAACATCCCGCTTCCCAAACTTATGGACAAGAGAACATAACAAGCGAGGTAAAGTATTGCCCAACTGCTTCATCAAATCCTTACCGCTCTTAGTCCTCACCATATCCTCGCCTACATCATTGAATACCAGCTCAATCTGCTTATCCAACTCATCACGGTCAGTGATAATCACAACACGGGCATGAGGATTATTCTCCAAAATCCATTTCGCAAGCCAAACCATGACCAGACTCTTACCGCTTCCTTGCGTGTGCCAAATAATACCGCCTTCTTTTTGTCTGACGTATTTCTGCGCTTCTTTAAGCCCGAAATATTGATGCGCCCTAGAAAGTTTCTTCACTCCACCATCAAAAAGCACAAAATCATAAACTATCTCTAAGAATCTGGTTTTGTCGCACAGTATCAAGAGATACTTATCAAGCAAGTTCTCAATATCACTCTTTTCTTTCCATTTCATGAAATATTTTTCAGTTGTTCCGACAGTGCCATACCGCAAACCTTCTGAATCATTCCCTGCAAAAACAAACTGGACAGTAGAGAAGAAAGGCTGAATAAACTCTTTCCTCTGATTAACAATGCTTTGCCTGATGCCATCCCCAACAGAAACAGTACTACGCTTAAGCTCTAATACAGCCAAAGCGATACCATTGACATAAAGTACAACGTCAGGCCTCTTATCGTGTTCGCCCTGAACAGTCACTTCTTCTGCAATACCAAACTGATTCTTGTCTGGATTCTTCCAGTCAATAAGCTCAACAGTCTCGAATTTATCGCCGACCTCAGCCTTTACATTCACGCCATAACGAAGAATCTCATAAACGTTCTTATTATTGTTATACAAGCTCTCGTTGTAATTATTCGCAGTGGTTCTGAGCTTTCCGATAGCCTTAGTTATCAAGGAATCGCTATATCCCTTTTTCTTAAGATAACTGCTCAGAATTTCCTCTTCGATGTTGCTATTGTTCAGGCGATCCTCCCAGCTACCGAGATAAGCGTAATCAAGCTTACTTTTATCTGTAAAAAGCTTCACCACACGATTCTGTGTTTTACGTTCGACATCTCCAACTTCGCTCATATTAACCTCGTTTTTCCAGTAAGCAGTTCCTGCATCATACCCTGCTTAATCATCCTGTATTTATTTAACTTCTGCTCCAAATCCTCAATCTCAACATCCATATCAGAAAGGACTTGAGCAATAGCGGATTGCTCACTTTTTTCAGAAGGAACATCAATTTCAATTTTATACATTTCTGATTTATTCAATTTTGCTCTAGTTCCACTAGCTAAGAATCTCAATATGTTCTTGTGAACCAACGAATAAAATATAAAACCCTGATTAAAGTTAGTTTTTGCTTTTAAAATATGTGCGTGATTATTCACCCAGCACTTACCAATCATTCTATAAGCAATGGGTCGGTATTCGTACTCATCAAAATAGCCACCATCTTCGGCAATTAAAATAATGTCATCATCAACAACATAATCGTTTACGTAATCCAAAACTCCATTTGCTCCACAATAAGGAATATCTCCTTGCATTTTTGACCTTTGGTTATCATTCAATGGGACTCTTAAATTATCTATACAATCTGTTGTTTCTTTGATTGTCTTCACTTCCCATTCACCGCTAAATCCAGGCAATCTTTTTTTTCCTGTGAGAAGCTCCTGCATTGCACCTTGCTTAACATTCCGCTTCTTTAAGAGAATTTCATCCAAGTTGGCAATCAACTTATCAATATCTGATAGGACTGTGGCGATAGATTTTTGTTCTGCATTAGTGGGCGGATGAGGAATCTTCATGTCAGCAATCATTTCCATTCTGACTGAATCCACAGAAGACTTAGCCGTCATCTGCATTATCCTGTTTAAGAAATGATTGCTAAAATATAAATAGAAAAAATATCCGTCTAATTTCTTTTTGAAATCACTAATTTTGTATACACGCTGATGAAAATCAAATTTTCCTTTTATATAATGAAACACTTTTCCTGTGCCAACACCATCGCCTGCTGTTAAAACAGCTTCCCCATCAAAGGAATAACTATTTATTCTCTCAACAGTTTGAGAGCGGACAAAAAATGGGAAGTCCCCATCATCAATCTTGTCTTGAGTATTCTTTGAGCCAGTAGTTATTGATGCAAGCTGACTAATACTATCAACTTCCCATTCTTTTGGAATAACTCCCACATCTGTTTTTCTGTAGCCTTTTGGGATTTCTGCGATTGCTACCATTTGAACCCCATTTTTTTTAGATGTTCATCAACCTTGCTTGATAGCGTCTTTGTCTCTTGGGTCAACTTAGGAAGCGGTGTATTATACCTTTCTACAAGCTCTTTAATCCTTCCAGCTAGACGCTGGCTAATGCGATTCATCTCAGTCTTCACATCTTTCTCAAGACTATCCATCCATTTTGTCTCAACGACAATCTTCTTTATCTCGTCTTCAGTAAGAGAGGGGTATTTCTTTAGAATCTTTCCTTCCAACTCCTTGAGCGAAGCCTTTATCTGTGCGCTAAAATCAGCTTCCTCATCAAGCAATTTAAGATAAGCATTCAACATATCCAATTCTTCCTTATCATCCTCATTCGTCTTGCTTAACTGCTTAATCCGTGCCTGAAGGCTTTTCTTGCTTATCTTGTCCTTCTCGCCAATCACTTCAGAAAGCAAGCCTTCATCTCCGCCATTCTCTTCACGCATCTCATCCATCTTTGAAACAACATCATCTTTCTTAGCAGTAAGCTCATCAAGCTCAGCCTGCTCTTCAGAAAAGTATATCTGAATAAGAAGATGGGGAGGAATCAATCTACCCTCAAGACCTTCAATACCAGCGACCTCTTTTTGTTTAGTTCCGTTCTTTCCCTTGCTTTCCTTAATTATTCTCGTCACTTCTTTTCCTGCTTTCCAGCCATCACTTACAAGCGCATAGACATCGTCCTGCATGACCTCAGACCAGTAAAGCATCAAGTGCTGATATACGTCATATTTATCAATCAACTTCAAATTAGAAAAAGCGGACAACAAATCCTCTGAAAGCTCATGAATTAATTTCTTAGGCTTATCCTTAACATCAATCTTTTTCAAATTATCAACATTCTTGTTTCTCCAACGAGAAAAAACACTATGTGTTTTTTTGCTATAATCAGTAAATTCTGGATGAGAAAAGATAGTGTTCTTTATCTCGTCATGCTCTATCAACAGCCTGCAATAGTTCGTTCTGCTTGCCTTAGCAAACAACTTCTTTCTCAGCGAGGGATATACTTCCCAATAGGCTTCCAAAGCGTCAATATCAAAGTCGGGAATGTCACCAAGCAAATGAGCCTCAATATCCTGAATGTCTTCAGCTTCGCTACTATCAACATAACGGGGGATATTAAGATTAAACTCGTTCTTCTGCTCAATCTCGGAATGGCTTACCATGCGACTGTATTTATCAATCTCTACCTGTTTATTGAAAACGTCAACAATCTTGTGGATATCCTGCTCACGCAAACGATTCTTATTACCATCCTTAACAAAACCCTTGCTTGCATCAATCATAAAAATACCCTTACGATTATCCGCATTCTCCTTATCGAGAACAATGATACAAGCAGGAATGCCTGTACCGTAAAACAAGTTAGGCGGTAACCCGATAATACCCTTAATGTAACCCCTCCGGATTATATTCTTACGAATCTCGGCTTCTGCGTTCCCCCGAAACAAAACACCATGAGGCAAAATAACAGCACCTTTACCCTTGCTCTTAAGAGACTTCAAGATATGCAACAAGAAAGCATAATCACCATTCTTATTAGGAGGGATTCCATAATCCTTAAAACGCCCATAGACATCATTGACTGCATCAACGCCACTGCTCCATGACTTGAAAGAAAATGGGGGATTAGCAACAACAAAATCAAAAGTCTTCAACCGTCCATGCTCATCCAAAAAAAGAGGAGTAGAAAGAGTGTTCTCCTTTTTTATTTCCCTCGTAGGACAGTTATGCAAAATCATATTCATATTAGCAAGGCCAGCGGTTGCAGTATCATTCTCCTGCCCATAAATAGACATTCCAGATTCAGACTCGTCAGCGACTTTAAGAAGCAAAGACCCCGAACCACAGGTAGGATCATACACAGTAGTCGAAGGCTTGGTCTTGGAATTAATACCGATAACCTTTGACATAATCCTACTGACCTCGGCAGGAGTATAGAACTGCCCTTTACTCTTACCGCTCTCAGTAGCAAAATTACGCATCAAATATTCATAAGCATCGCCAAGAATATCATCTCCTTCAGCACGATTCTTGCTGAAATCAAGAGCAGGATTCTCAAAAATAGCAATCAACTTAGTGAGACGGTCAACCATGCTTTTCCCGCTACCCAACTTATCAGGATTAGCAAAATCAGGCATCTCTGAAAGCTTATTCGCCTCAGCAATCGGCCCAATAATCTTCTTATTAATATCATCACCGATAGTAGGCTTACCCTTCAAAGCAACCATATCCTTAAAACTAGCCCCTTTAGGAACAGTAATCGGCGCATAAGGAACACCAGCATACCTGTCAGATACGTATTTGATGAACAAAAGAACCAAAACATAGTCCTTATACTGCGACGCATCCATACCGCCACGAAGCTCGTCACAGCTCTTCCAAAGAGAACTATATAACTCAGATTTTTTTATCGCCATTTTTTTACTCGTAGCCTATTTCTCGTATTCTTTCTTACGCCTGTTCGTGAGCATAAAGTCTTAGGGAAAGAATATATTATTTGGATTTTTTCTGTTTTTTATCTTTCAACCGTTCAATATAATCGATGACATTTTTAATCTTGTTCCAATTGAATACTTCTTCGGTGACTTCATTAGTATGCATTATTGGATTTCGAATAGGTTCTATTTCTTTCGTATCTAACTCCATGCTTTTCCGAAATCGCTTCTTAGTTTCATGACTTTTCAGTATTTTTAAATCAATAATTTCTCCTAGATGAAAGAGGAATAAATAATTCAAATAACTCTTGTTTTGAACAATTTTGCCTTTTAAGACATGTCTTTCTTCTGCCTGTTTTCTTAATCCCTTCATATTCTTAATGGTGTCTATAATTTCATCCTCTTCATCCGAAACACCTTTTTTCAAATCGCTCTCGTCAATCTTACAAATCCTTATGTATTCTCTAAACATGTTTTCCAAGATGAACAAATCTTGATACACTAAGGTGTTTTTATACGAAAGCTGTTTGAGTTTTTCCTTCAAGCTATTCCTTACTTTGCGATTACTTATTGTTTCATTAATTTTGTTCTGGAAATCCTTTGCTCTTCTATTTCTACTATTTTCCATTCTCACTTCGTAGGCAGGCCTCTTATCCATGTCAACGTCCCCTTCGTCTTTTTCCGCGTTACGCCAGGGGGTCCAATCCCCCATTATGATGCTTTGAACTTTCTTTAATTCCGCAAGAAATGCTCGATAAAGGGGGTCGTCTTTGATAATTCCTTCCCTTGAACTTGTAAACCTGTCAATCTGTTCGTCTTCCAATCCATTGACATGTACCTCTCCATACAAATATTCCTCTGCAAGCATTTTACTTGTAATCTCTTCAAATAGATTTTCCTGTCTGAGCCTGCCATTGCAGAACAAATTTATGCTTGCTTTAAACTCCTCGCTTGAACCCCTTAGCAGCAAATGCTTGGGATGCTTCACCGATGCTATGAACCCTTCCATTTTAATGTTCTCTTCTCCAAATTTAAACGCAGTTTTTTCTATCACTTTGTGATTTGCAAGGTTCTTATACGAATTTTTTCTCTCTTTATCTTCCTCGCCTAAAAACCATATAAATTGCGTATTATCGTTCAATTCCTGCAAGTCTTTTTTAGAAATTTTTTTAGAATTTACTTTAATTTCAAATTTGTCATTCTTTTTCATGCTGAACATAAAATTGAATTGCGTTGCGATATATTTTCTAATTATTTCTTCTTTATTTTGCCTTGTTTTTAATTCCTCAAAAATGATTTTTGTTCCAATGCGTTTATTGAAAGATTCTAAATCTTTTTTTGATAATTTCCCCAACTCATATTTGCCGTCCTTCTTAATCTCGCTATCAAGTTTAGTATTATTAACAATCCCGCCAGTTAATTGATGGCCTTTTTTTCTCGATAAAATCGTGACTTTATTGGAAATTGACAACATTGCCAATTTTCCAATTCCTTTTCTTCCGATTACAATTCTTTTAGATTTGTTTTCGGGATCAAGCCTTCTTGCATATCCAACTTTCAAGAATTTGCCTTGGAAATCAGCATCATTCATTCCCTTGCCGTTATCTTCGATAATCAACCTGCCTTTCTGAATTGTAACTAAGACTTGCGTAGCTTCGGCATCCCACGAGTTTGATATAGCTTCTGCGATAACAGTAGCAAAACTTCTATACAATCCTCTTCCAAGGTGATTAAGAGTTTCCAAGGAAAACTCAAATTTAAATGGTTCGTTATTTGCCATATTTCTCCAAATGAGCTTTTATGCTCCTGCCGATTATCACGCCGAGCTTTACAGGCACTCCGTTTCCAATATGTCTGCCAATCTCCGTGAAGTAAACATTTTCTTCCTTCTCAAAGAATTTATAGTCTTCAGGGAAAGTCTGCAAAAGAGCACCCTCCCTAAGAGATATCGCCCTATTTTGCGTCGGGTGTCCAAATCGACCAGTGCCATAACTATAAAATTGCGTTGTAATAGTAGGAGCGGGGTTACTCCATTTCATCCTGCCATATACCGCTTTATATGTCGAGCCACGCTTTTTTTTATGACAATCCAACCTCAAATCCTCATCCCAATCAAGCCAAGACCCGCCTTGCTTAGATTGTTTGATTCTTTTCTTGTTGATATCGCTTAGTTTCCATGTTCGATGAAGCTTATCCGTTTCGTGAACCGCACCGTCTTTAATTCTAGGAAGATGCCCTATAGCGTCTTTTAACGACATATACTCTTTTGAAGAGTGGGTCTCGGGAATCAAACCTATCTGCCTTTTCTTTGACGCAAGCAACACCAAACGATTTCGCCCCTGAGGAATTCCATATTTAAGACAATTTACATTTTTGTAACAAATAAAATATTTCTCCTTCTTCAAACCTTCAACAAAATCCGTAAAAACATCATATTTGCTCAACTGAGGGACATTTTCCATAGAAATGTAGTCCGGCCTGGTTTCTTTAATTAACCTCAAGAAATGATACAAAAGCCCCCACCTTTCATCTTTTTCACGATTTTTATTCTTTAGAGTGTGCTTAGAAAACGTCTGACATGGAGCGCATCCCACTAGAACCTTTATGGCTCCCTTTGGATATAATTTCTTAAGCTCCTTTCCAGTCATCTTGGACACATCTTTTTCAATAAATGTAGACTTGTTGTTTGTCTCAAAGGCGTATTTACAAGAAGCATCCGAGTCAAAACCAGCAACAACTTTAATGCCCGATTTCTGCAATCCATGCGTCAACCCACCTATACCGCAAAACAAATCAATGGCGACTATTTTTTTCTTCATATACAAACCCCACCTTTATAAATCAAAGATTACTCCTAGACCTTATAAAGTTTTCTAGGTCTTTAGGATAAATACGCCATTTCCCAATCTTCACGGCCTTAATCTCTTTGGCCTTGATAAGGTCACGAACCCATTCCTCAGTATAATCCAGTTTTTTGGCAACTTGACGAACAGTAAGATATTTCTTGATATCGTCCATTTGCACAAACCTCGCAGGGTTATGTTGTTTGTTAGTATGAAAAGTGGCTGTCCCGATTTATCCCTATTAGTCCCCATTCTACTCCTAAAGAGTTTTGGTGTCAATCTGAAACCAACAATTGAAGAAACAAAAAGAGTTACGAATCATAGTTCGGATAGTTCTTTGTTGACCCCCTTGCTATTATGTGGTAAACTATGTTATCTAAAGGAGGGAATTTTTATGGTTAAATGTTTTGTATATGCAAGGGTTTCTACTGACGAGCAGGCCGAAGGAAACTATAGCTCTATTGAGTCGCAGATAGATATTTGCAAACACTACATCGAGATACAAAAAGAAAAGAACTGGAAATACGCAGGAAAATATGTAGACCCTGGCGTTTCTGGAAAGAACCTTGAACGCCCAGCCATGCAACAACTCATATCAGACATAAAATCAAATAAGATTGATGTCATAATCGTTTACAAAATTGAAAGACTCGTTAGAAGCATTCGGGACTTCTACGCCCTGTGGGATTTGTTTGAAGCAAACAATGTAACCTTTGTTTCTGCAACACAGCAATTCGACTCATCAAATGCGATGGGGAAACTCATGCTCAACATCCTCCTATCCTTTGCACAGTTCGAGAGGGAAAACACAGCAGAAAAAACCCGAGACAAAATGAAAGCCAGAGCAAGACTAGGGTTGTGGCACGGTGGCTGGATGCCCTACGGTTACGACTACAACAAAGAAACCAAGAAGCTAACCATCAACAAAAAAGAAACATCAGCAGTCAAAAAGATTTACTCCCTATATCTTGAAGAAAAAAAGCCAAGCCAGATAGCAAACTCACTCAATAATAAGGGACTCCGCACCAAGAGCCGAGAAATAGTCACAAAGGCAGGAAAGAAAAAAACTGTCGGCGGAAACCGCTTCAACGAAGACATGATAAAGAAAATTCTCACAAACCCAATCTACAAAGGCTACGTTCATCTTGGAGGAGTGGAATACAAAGGACAGCACCAAGCGATAATAAGTGAAAAAGTCTGGAAAGAAGCAAACAAAACATTCCACTCAAAACGACCAAGAAAAATAACTTACGCAAAAGACGACCACACCCACCTGCTCAAAGGTATCATGAAGTGCGGCCAATGCGAAACAGCCTTGACTCCTTATCCTTCAGGAAAGAAAGACAAGTCTGGCAGACCATATCTTTATTATGCCTGCGGCAAAGTAGTAGATTTCGGAAAACACTCAGACTGCAAAGTCAGGCTATTGCCAGCAAGAGAATTTGAAAACACAATAAAAAAAGCCCTAAAAGAGCTAGGCAAAAACAAATCCCTTATAGAATCAACCATCCGAAACACGACAAAGCACAACAAGAAAAGAATAAAGCCCCTCGAAACAGAACGAGAAACAGCAATCCATAAAATCATCAAGGCAACAGCAGAAATAAACCGCCTAATAAAAGTAATGAAGCAAAGCGACATGGCAGGAAAAGAAATCACAGAAGAATACAAAAAACTCCTACAAGAAAAAACTGCCCTCGAAACCCAAAAAGAAACACTCACCCTAGACATAGAGAGATGCAGACAAGACATGCTGGATGCAGACATGATAATAAAAACCCTCCAAAACTTCGACAAAGTAGCATCTGCATTAAGCCTTGATGACCAAAAAGACCTCTTCACCCTCCTAATCAAACAAATCACTGTATGGAGCTTTGACCCCGAAAAAGAAAAAGCCCCAGCAAAAAATGCCAGGGCTTTTATTTCCAAAATCCGAACTAAATGGTATCGAGTCAAGCTCGACCTCTACCAATTCCCCGAAATTGACTCAGTATACAAGTCAATCTCGAAGAACCAGCCAAGTTCGGATATTAGAAAGAATTGGCTCCCCAAGACGGACTCAAGACTAACTACACAACCTCAAGTAATACAACTACTTGTGAAGATGTATATCCTCAGGGGTAAGCGAAAATCAATCAGTTTAGGTGTCCCTTTTCCCGCAAAGCCGAAGCCGCCAGAGCCGGTCTACAAGAATATAGTCATAGAAGCCCTAAGGGTGCAGGCATTCCTCGAAGAAGCCCCATCACAAACCCAAACAGACGCTGGTCAGCACTTCAACGTGACCAGAGCCAGAATATCACAGCTGACCAAGATAGTCAATAAATTACCGGACGACTTCATAGAAAAAATGAGAGAGTGCGAGGACCGGAGCATGCTCAAGACCTTCTCAGGGAAAAGACTTCTGAAGTTAGCCGCTATTGAAAACGAGAAAGAACGTCAAAACGAAATAGAAAACCTTCTATCAAACATAGCAGTTACTTCCTAGGTAGCTTTTTGGCCAGTTCCCTAATACTGCTATCCGGATGATTCAAGAGCTTCTTCCTATCATAAGTGATGAAATCAGGATGCGTTGAAATACGATACCGCTTTGATCCATCAGCCTCTATGAAGTCTTGGCCGTCTTTCTTAAGCAGGCTACCCCGCAAAGCTGTCCTAAGGTTACTGTAGACTTGAAACTTATCTACATCTCCAATAATGCCTTCTGACCCCAGTGCATGCCTATTAACCCAGCCGTCTTGTTTCTTCTTAAGTTCAACTGCAAAGCGTAAAAACAGCTTAAAAAGCGAATCACCAATCCGAATCGTATGGCCGTTGACTTCTATTTCATTGCTCCGCTTTAATGGTACTCTGGCTGGAATATGCACCTTATCGTAGCACTTATAGTCATGAGCCTTGTAATCCTTATCTTTCTTTTTATCCAGTTCTGTAATCTCTGCCTGAGATTCCTGAACTCCTGAGATCAGTTTTTCAATCGGTAATTTAAATGTCTTGGAATCCAGCGAAGAGGCGAGCGTAGCAGGAACGATCTTGCAGTTCTGCAAGTTAAAGTTCATCATTATTCCGTCAATCTTCGAAGCTGGAGTAAACACAACAAGAATATCATCGTCTTTGCAGAGCTTCTTTAATCCAACAAACTTCACAAATTTCCCATCACCTATCTTAGGTACAAAAATAAGCCCAACCCGGCAAGCATCATAAAGCTTATATCCTATATAGAAATACCCGCCCTTGATCCTTTCCAAAGGGCCTTCAATCTTATTGGCAGAACGAATGCGGACAAAAAACTTATCAAGCGAAAACATATAGCGGTTCAGATCTTCCTTTGCAACCGGAATCGGGTCAACATCCGGATCTTCTGAGGAGTATGCGTAATACCGGCCGTTCTTTTTCCTGATAAATCTTTCATTTCCGCTATCTCCTAATACTGATGAATAATACGGCTCTTTCTCGGGGTCATATTTGATAAGGCTGATGTATTTTTCCTTCTTAAAACTCTGGAAGGTAGGCTTACAAATGCGTGTTAACTCGCTCTCAGTAAAGGTAGCGGTGGGAAAAGATTCCAGTTGCTTTAAGATAAAGTTTAGCATCAAGCTAATAGTACTCCTTGCTCACGCAAATAAGCCTCGATAATTCCTTTTTCCTTCTTCTCAGGCAGTTTTGTATTTTCAGGCGGCTTTATTTCAACTGTTATGGATTTGGCTTTTTTGCCGCTTCGACGAATGCAAAACCTAAGCTTAGCGGAAACATATTCAGCATCTCCTAAAGACAATCCTAAATCTGAAAAAGCCTGGGTTACATTCCCACAACCAATTGCCACCCTGATAACCTGTGTTCCTCTGCACTTAACACGGACCTCGGTTAGGCGAATTGACTCAATATGCTCATTGCCCGAATAATTAAACGATCCATTTTTTATTGGATCGATAACAACCAAGGTGCTATTCAGTGTCTTGTCGTCAATTTTATCCAGCCCTAAAATAGCATTGCCGAATATTTCTATATATTTCTTCTTATCAGCGTCGCTGTAACCGCTTGTGTTTACGCTTAGAATGCATTTCCTTGCATCGAATACAAGCATATCTTCTTTAGCTGGCCTAAAAGACTTAATATCAACTTTACCTTCATCAAAAACAAGGTGTGTTTTCATGAAATCACCGTGAGCGATTAACACGATGTGTTTATCGCCGTCAGAGCGCCACCGGATATCGCAGTTTTCACTCTTGCCAGTTTCCTTAAAATGCGCCTCAATTGCGGATTTCAGCTGAGCGATCTTATCATCAGCAAAATCACAGTTGTTATGCTCAAATTTATGGTGGCTTAATTTTTCAGAAAAGACTACGAAAAGGTAGAAGTCATAAGCAAGGGAAAAAGCTTCTTCACTATGAAGGAATACCCGCATAGCGGTTGTCTCAGATAACTCGTTGTCTTGGACTTGGATATTATATTCACGCTTGGCTCTTTCCAGATAACTACGTGCCCGGTCAGCTATATCGTTAATGCACTGTAATTCTTCCTCAATATAAGACCGTTTGTTATCATTACCAATGCCATCTAAGAAATCATGGATATTATCCTTATCAAAGACAATATCATCAGGGACCGTAACCTTGCGCTTGGTAAAATACGCCTTAAGCAAGTCATTATCAACCGCCCTAATGAATTTCTCAAGTTTAAATGATCTGTGTTTTGCCATATCAAACCTTTAACTCTTTTTCAAACGGATTGACCACCTCGTCTAAAATACCAAATTTTCCCAGTTATCATTGCTATTCGTTAACGACTTGGCGTTTTTATTAAAATAAATCCATCGTCCTGTAAAATTGCGAGG
>Ga0075115_10000498_pt1 | contig 19490 bp, 11 predicted proteins | sample AntAceMetag02UKH_FD_69785 | JGI IMG/M metagenome (GOLD analysis project Ga0075115, IMG submission 69785) | Saline lake microbial communities from Ace Lake, Antarctica - Antarctic Ace Lake Metagenome 02UKH | ecosystem: Environmental > Aquatic > Non-marine Saline and Alkaline > Saline | place... | reverse complement strand
TGGTTATGACCGGTCCCAAAGCTATAAACCCTACCTCAAAAGGAGGTTCTCAACCCTTGTTGATCAGAATCTCGAAGAAGAAATATTTATAATGGGCTTCGTGGCTATGCAGGCAGTCTATCTGCAAAACGACACGCTAATCACATATCTTGAAGGTCAATTTTCAAAGATAATTGAATACATAGCACAGGCCCAAAGGGAAATCCCTGCTCCTCCAGACAGCAACCTAGAAGAAATTGCTCTTAGACTTCTTAAAGTTGCATTTAATATTTCTTTAGTTAAGAAAACTCCAAACGAAAGAATTTAGCAATTCAACAATCTCGTATTGTTAAAAGTATCGAAGTGGCCAGATACCATATCTTCGATAAAACCAATAATCCAAAGTCTATGCGAGGAACTTCCGGCCAAGCAAGCACAATGCCTTGGCGCATTACTATTGCGTCTCCGTGCTAATAGTTAACTCCGGCCAAAATTATTTTAGCATTGACCGTATGCTCTTTTTATGTATATTTAATAACCTTAGCATGATCCTGCCTTGGCTACCACCTGGCAACCCCACTCCGGATTGAATCTTTTTGAGGGGATGACCAAAAACCCCCATTATGGAATCCTTAGAGATTCACGATATACCTGGCCTGGTGCGTTATGCTCTTCGGATCGGTCTAATTTCCGAGTAACGCAGACCAAAACAGCCAAGTAAACTACTTAATCCTTTTAAGTAGTTTACTTATTTCATAATACGCCCCTCTCTTGTAAACTTAAATGTACTGCACCGTCTGTAAATGCCCGGTGAAATCAGGCTATGCAAACCATATAAAACTAAATGGCTCTAAATGTTGACACCACTATTGGAGGATAATTTTGGCACTAATAACAATCTTTATCGTTGATAACAATCCGGGGTTCATTAATGCTGCAAAACAATATCTGCTGGCCAATGAAAATATCAGTATCATTGGATTTGCCATATCTGGTAAAGAGGCACTTGATCATCTGAAGAGGTTAAGCCCGGATATTGTTTTGGTTGATTATGTCATGGAAGAATTTAATGGGATTGAAACAACCAAAGCGATCAAGAGCTCAACGACCCCCCCCAAGGTTATTATGGTAACCCAGCATGAAATCGCTGATTATAAAATCAAATCCCTTGAAGCTGGAGCGGATGGATTTATCCGCAAGTCCGAGTTTGGCACCACAATATTCCCTTTGATCGAACAATTGTTGAATGAAAATATAGTAACTTCTTAGGGAGTGGCCCCGGCTGGATGGACCCTCCTGGAGCAAGGAGAAATAATGCCTTCAGAAGAGAAATATAAAATCTGGTGGGATGACAAAAAGATGATTGTCAGGGGACAAGTTTTTGGCGTCATTGACGAGAAAGCTGCTCAAGGAATATTAAAGGAAACTATCTTCCTAGCTAAAAACAAAGAAAACGAAATAGAATGGCTGGTCGATCTAAGCCAAATGACCAAAGTGACTTCAAAAGCCAGGAAAATACTCGCAGATGCCACAGGCCACTCAAGCATTAATAAAATCGTGTTTTTCGGGGCTTCAACTTTTGTCCGAACAGTTGTAAATTTCATTTTAGCAGACAGTGGTCAAAATAATACCAGGCATTTTATTTCAGAAGAAGCGGCTCTCCTCTGGTTGAAGGATGAAGATGAAAATGCCTAAATCTGATCTTGATCTATTCAAAGATGATGTCACCAAACGCCTAAAAGAATTGACTCCATTCCTGTCGAACTATGCCACGGGGGATTTTACCGAAAACATCGAGATTCCTGACGAGGAGGATGAATTCACCGAGCTTCTGGTAGGACTATCTCTGATGATCGATGATGTCAGGGAGATGATCCAAAACCAAGAAGATACTATCGCCAAATTGGAAGGATTCAATAGGTCAATGGTTGGACGTGAAAAGCGCATGATCGAGTTAAAAGGACTAATAAACGGTTTATCGCTGGAGCTTGGAAGAGTACCACCTTATGATCTATCTTTCGCAAAACAGGATGGAATTGATATCGATGAGGCATAAACAATTCCTACTAGGTTTACCATTCCTCTTGTTTATTATTTTATCTGCCTGTACTCCAGTTGAGGTTGATGTACCCAACGAAGAAGTTACAGTTAAATTAAAGTGGTTGCATCAAGCCCAGTTTGCCGGCATGTATGTTGCTGTCGAGAAAGGATTCTATGAAGAGCAGAATCTAACGATGAACCTGCTTCCCTTCACGTTTGAAGAACCAACAATAGATGCCGTTATTCAAGGGCAAGCTGATTTTGGAGTGAAATCAGCCAGCGAGATCATTTTAGCCAGGGAAGAAGGAGAACCAGTAAAAGCCATCGCGGTAATCTTTAAATATAGCCCGCTTTGTCTCTACTCCCTGAAAGAATCGGGGATCTCAAAACCACAGGATATTTTAGGAAAAACAGTTGGTTTGAAACCAGGACAGATAACCATTGCTTACCAAGTGATGATGAATAAATTGGAGATTGATAGAAGTCAGATCACCGAAACGCTGGTGGGGTATAGTGTCGAGGAACTTATCAATGGTACGGTTGATGTCGCCACTGGATTCAGTATTAATGAACCACACCAGGTAATTGAAGCTGGGTATGAAGTTAATATTATGTTATTTGAGGATTATGGAGTCCAGGTGTATGATGATGTTCTTTTTGCAGCAGAAGATACCATCATTAATAACCCAGATCTCGTAGAAAGATTCCTTAGAGCCACATTAAAAGGATGGCAGTATGCAATTGAAAATGAAGAGGAAGCTATTGATTTTGTATTGAAGTATGCCCCTGAAAGTAATAGAGGGCACGAAGCATATATGTTGAGTCAATCGGTGCCATTGATCCACACAGGTAGTTCACAAATAGGATGGATGGAGAGTGAAAGATGGGCATACACTAGCAATGTTCTTCTTGAAGCTGGTGTTATAGACGGTGAATTGGACATATCAGACGCTTACGCCATGCAGTTCCTGGAAGAGATCTATAGTAAATCAGATTAGAAGATGTTGAATCAAATCTTTTATGAGATAACTTGACCGTCGTATTCGAAAATTTGTTAATCATATAGAATTTAGGAATATTTATTTGGGTAGTGTCAAGAACATTGTGTAAATGGATGTAGTGGCTTGTCACAGCGGACACCTATCGTCAAAACGAATCGCCAGCTGGTTGCGGATCAGGGGCCAATTTGCCAGCGACATGGTCCACTTTTTAGTGATATTCATCGTTGCCAGGTAAAGCAATTTTCTGACCGCCTGTTCGGTGGGAAAAGAAGATTTGTTTTTCAAGACCTTGCGCAATTGGCGGTGATAACCTTCAACGGTATTGGTCGTGTAGATCAGCCGTCGGATTTCTTTGGGGAACTCAAAAAAGGTGGCCAGCTCCTCCCAGTTGTTTTGCCAGGATTTGACCGCAGCCCCATATTTGCCTCCCCACTTTTCTTCCAGCTTAAGCAGGTTGGCTTCAGCCTCTTCACGAGTGGCTGCTTTGTAGATAGTTTTGAGATCTGCAGTGAAAGCCTTGCGGTCCTTCCAGACCACATATTTCAGGCTAGCCCGAATTTGATGGATGATACAGCGCTGGGTTTTGGTTTTTGGAAAAACGGCTTGGATCGCATCAGAAAATCCAGGCAGCCCGTCGATAGAAGCTATGAAAATATCCTCCACCCCCCGGTTTTGCAGGTCAGTGATCACCGAGAGCCAGAAATTGGCTCCCTCCCCGCCATCCCCTATCCAATGCCCAAATACTTCCTTGTGGCCCTCTAAATCGATCCCTAAGACATTGTAGACGGCCACATTCTCGATCTTGCCATCTCGTTTGAGCTTGATATGGAGCGCGTCCAGGTAAACGATCGCATATATCGGAGCCAGGGGCCGATTCTGCCAGCCTTCCACTAATTCCCAGACTTTGTCTGTGATCTTGCTGATGGTGCTGGCTGAAACGGCAATTCCGTACAATTCTTCCAGCAGATCCTGAATATCCCGGGTGGATGTTCCCTTAGCATACATGGCGATAATCTTTTGTTCAATCTCATTGCTGTTTTTCTTCAACAGTTCGGATTGAAACTCGCCATTGCGGTCCCGCGGCACCTTGATCTTGGCATCTCCCCCGGAGGTGCGCATGGAGCCGTCGTAGTATCCATTTCGGCTGTTTCCTGAGTTGCGCCCCTTAGCCTCATAGCGTTCGTAGCCCAACTCATCGGTCAGCTCTGTTTCCAGCATCTGCTCGATGGTTTCCGAAAACAGTCTGGAGAAGATGCCATCTTTTCCGTAGAAGTCATCGATTGACTTGGCTTTTCCAAGCTCTCGGACTACTTCTTCAGCACTAGGCATCTTCTTTTTGTTGTCTTGATCTGTGGTATTCTTTTTCTGTGTCATGGATTTTCCTTTCAGTTTAGGTTTATTAGAATAATCCATTTACACAATTTATTCTACACTCTCTTTATTTGAAACTTAGAACCAAACTGACGCTGGTCTTTTTATCCTTATCGATCTTCGCCCTGGCGATTGTTGGTTTTTTTTCGTATGCTGATAGCCGTCAAATGATCGAACGAGATGCATTTAACCATCTTGTCTCCGTAAATAATCTCAAGGTGAACGAATTCGAACGCTGGGTTGGTAACAATATACAACAACTCGAGGTGCTCGCCCAACGCCCTCTGGTCCAAGATAATTCAGTCACATTGATCTCACAGGACCCGGCTTCTGCGGCGTATCAATCTGCTTCCAATAATCTTATTGACAATCACCTAACCCCGGCACTCGCTTACGATGGAGGATTCCTGGATTTATCCATCCTGAGTCCCCAGGATGGACAGATACTCATCTCCTCAGATCCAAGCCTAGTTGGAAAGTTTCGAGGAAGTGAAAGTTTTTATATAGAAGGAAAGCAGGATACCTTTATTGATCAGGTCTCTTTTTCCATCTCACATAATGAAGTAGTTATGCATATTAGTACACCAATTGAAGATAATCATGGAAACTTACTTGGTGTTTTGGTTGGGCTTGCTGATTTAGAACATATGTCAATAATTATTGAAGGGCGAAGCGGCATCTCAGAATCTGAGGACACCTATTTAGTCAATAATTTCAATTATTTTGTCACCGAGCCTAGATTTGGTGAGAACTATGCTTTGAAGAAAGCTATCCGGACAAATGGGGTGCAAACATGCCTCAAGCAAAATGACGGTGTAGGATATTACGATGACTACAGGGATGTTCCGGTGATCGGAGCTTACCATTGGATGCCTGAAAGGGAATTATGCATCCTGACTGAGGTAAATCAAGAGGAGGCATTCGCGCTCATTGTTACTCTTCGCAATTCCATCTTGGGAATATCCGTACTCGTAGGTCTGTTTGTAGTACTGGTTAGCGCATATCTGGCAAATTCCATAACAAGACCGATCAACAAACTTGTCGAGGGGGCAAATGCCATCAGCAACGAGGAGCTGGATTTCAGGATCGAAATTATATCCGAGGATGAAATTAGCCATCTGTCAAGAAGTTTCAATGAGATGGCGGCAAGCCTGGAATGGAGTGTAGAAAGAAACGCCCAATTATATTTGGAGGTTCAGCAACATGCTGAAGTCCTGGAAGAACGAGTTGTTGAACGCACTCAAGAACTTAGAAGCGCTGAGATGGCAGCCTTAAATATGATGGAGGATGCTCAAGAATCCCGGCTGGAAACAGAGCAGGTAAACATAGATCTGGAACGTTCAAATGAAGAACTGAAACGCTTTGCCTATGTAGCATCTCATGACTTGCAAGAACCCCTGCGTATGATCGCCAGCTACCTTCAGCTCTTGGAGAGACGCTATAAAGGAAAACTCGATTCTGATGCAGATGAGTTCATTGATTTTGCCGTAGATGGCGCCAACCGGATGAAAACCTTGATAAATGATTTATTAGCCTATTCAAGAATAGAAAGCCGTGGAGAGATTTTCACCCTGCTCAAATGCGATGAAATCATCAGCGATGTGCTTGACAACCTGGAGGTTTCAATCCGGGAAAATAACGCGATAATCACTTACGATGATCTACCAGAGATCATCGGCGACAAAACCCAGATCCATCAGCTGTTCCAAAACCTGGTCAGTAATGCGATCAAGTTTCGGAAACAGGGAGCCCCGAAAATCTTTATTGGGGTAGAAGAGAAGGAGAATAGCTGGCAATTCTCAGTTCAGGATAATGGCATTGGTATCGACTCACAATATTTTGACCGCGTATTCATTATTTTCCAACGTTTACACACGAAGGAAGAATATGAAGGTACAGGCATCGGCCTGGCGATCAGCAAAAGGATTGTGGAACGTCATGGGGGAAGGATTTGGATTGAATCCAAACCTGGGGAAGGTTCAATATTTTACTTTACCATCCACAAAGAAAAGGAGAATGAGAAATGGCATCGGCCCAATTAGGAATCCCTGTGGATATTTTACTTGTAGAAGATAATCCTGCAGATGTTCGTCTAACCATAGAGGCTCTTAAAGAAGGTAAAGTCAAAAATACCATGAGAACAGTTGAGAATGGTGTTGAGGCGCTGGCATTCTTACGACAAGAGGGAAAATATAAAGATGAAATCCGACCGGATTTAGTCTTATTAGATTTGAACATGCCTCGAATGGATGGGCGTGAAGTTTTAGAGATAATCAAGAATGACCATGATTTAAAAAGGATACCCATTGTAATCTTAACCACTTCAAAGGATGAGGAAGATATTTTGGCAACTTACAACAATCATGCTAACTGCTATATCACTAAACCTGTTGAATTGGATAAATTTTTAGAAGTGGTTAAAACAATTGAAGAATTTTGGTTAACAATCGTGAAACTACCTCCAAATGGAAAATTGTGAGTAAAGAAACAATTCAGATTTTATTGATAGAAGACAATCCAGGAGATACCCGGTTAATTCAAGAATGGTTAGCTGAGGATTCTTCCTTTTGTTTTAAATTAAAAACTGCTGACACCCTGTCAGATGGGCTCGAGAAACTTAAAAACAGAAACATAGATCTGGTCTTGTTAGATCTAGATCTGCCTGATTGCCTTGGGCTAAACACGTTTCGGAGAATATTCACCAGTTATCCTGAAACACCAATTGTGGTCCTTACAGGGGATGGTGACGAATCTACGGCCATCAAGGCAATAAGTGAAGGTGCACAGGATTATTTGATCAAAGGAGCTTTGAGCGGCTGGATATTATATCGATCATTAATATTTGCCCTTGAGCGTAGAAAATATGAAAGCCACCTGGTACAAGATGCGTATCAGGACGCATTGACCAATCTGCCCAATCGCGCCCTATATTTAGATCGATTGAACAAAGCAATACATAGGGCCAAACGATCAGGCAAGAAACTCGCGGTTTTTTTCATGGATTTGGATGGATTAAAGACGGTCAACGACTCTTATGGTCACCATGTTGGTGATATGCTCCTTCAATCTGTTGCCTCCCGTCTGAAGAAATGTACCCGGAGTAGTGATACGATTTCACGGTACGGAGGTGATGAATTTACAATGTTTTTTGAAGGATTATCTGATAATCCTTCAATCGACAGAAGAGCAAAAAAAATCTTGAATGCGATTAACCAGTCGCATAATTTGGATGGAATTGAAGTACAAATAACTGCCAGTATTGGAATATGTCTATATCCAAACAGTGGAGAGGAACCCCAAACCCTTCTCAAAGAAGCTGATGCATTGATGTATCTTGTTAAAAATGAAGGAGGAAATAATTATCAGTTTGATGCTTCCACGGATGGTAATCAATGAGCAATATAAACAAGAAAATCTTATTAGTAGAAGACAATCCTGGGGATGTAAATCTGATCCAACATTATCTCAAGGAAGATCGTAGAGGGACCTATGATGTCTCCGATACCAGGACGATAAAAACTAGCATGAAAAAACTAGCTGGAGGCGATTTTGATGCCATAATCTTAGACCTGGGTTTGCCTGATAGTCAAGGTTTGGATTCGTTTTATAAAATCTATGAAGCTCGCCCTGATATCCCAATCATCGTACTCACTGGTTTAGGTGATGATGAAATTGCTGCTGAAGCCATCCGTGCTGGTGCTCAGGATTACCTGATCAAAGGGGAAATTCAACCTGAAATTATATCGCGGGCGATCTCTTATTCAATCGAGAGAAAACAAGCTGAAATTATGATCAGGGAGGGTGAAGACCGCTTCAGAACTCTCGCAGCTTCTACTTTTGAAGGAATTGGTGTGGTTAATAATGGTGTGCTTGTTGACGGAAATGAACAGCTGGCAGCTATGCTTGGCTATGAATTAGAAGAGCTGATCGGTTCACAAATTAATCGCTTAATCTTCCAGGATGATCTGAGCCTGGTTATGAGGAAAATCGAGCAAGGTTCAGAAGAACCCTATGAGTTTCGATGTGTTCGCAAGGATGGTCAAATTTTCTTCGTCGAGGCTCGGGGAAGAACATATGAACAAAATGGGATATCAAACCGAGTGTCTGTTTTACGAGATACTACCGAACAGAAACTTGCCCAGGGCAAAATCAAAGAATCTGAGGCAAAACACCGAAGCCTCTTTGAAACATCTCCCCAGGGGATTCTCATTCTAAATCTCAAGGGCACGGTTACTACAGTTAATTCGGCCTTTCTTAATATCACAGGTTGTTCTGAAGACGAAATCGTCGATAAACATTTCACCAAGCTGCCTACCATAGTCAAGCAAGATCTACCTAAATACTTAGAACTGCTTTCAACCATACTTAAGGGAAATCAGTTTGATAATCAGATTGAATTTAAATGGCTCCAGAAGGATGGTAGCATCCGGATTGGGGAAGCCCATCTAGGGGTATTAAAAGAGAATGGGAAAATTTCAGGTTTGCAAGCCACCATTGAGGATACCACCGAGATCAAACAACATGAACGAGAAATGGAAGCGATTGCAAACTTATCGTTGGCTTTGAGAGATGCTTCCACACGAGAAAAGATGATATCCATCGTCTTAAATCAAATGGCGATTGTTCTTGATGCAGTTGGATCTTCTTATGTCAATTACGATCGATCAAACAAAAGTTATTTTGCTGAATTTGGCGATGGTGTATGGACTGACACTCGAAGAATCATAATTGATCAAAATGGAATGACTGCCAGGGTTATTCGCACAAGAGAACTATACGTCAATAACCGGACAAAAACACACCCAGACCCAGAAGATTCAATACCGGAATATACCGGACTTGTGGATGCCGTCGCGTGTACGCCGTTGATAGCACAAGATGAAGTGATTGGTGTTTTATGGTTAGGTAGAAATTCCCCTATCAATCAAGATACTATCCGGATGCTAAGTTCGATAGCAAATATTGCTGCCAGCGCAATCCAACGCGTTTCATTATATGAAAAAACCGTGCAAAATCTCCAGCGGCTGGAAGCGCTCCATAATATTGATACAGCGATCAATGCAAGTTTGAATGTAGAGCTCACTTTGCAAATATTAATTACCCAGGTGATCGATCAATTAAAGGTAGATGCGACCAGTATCTTATTATTTGAAGAATCCTCAAATACCTTAAGATTTGCTGCTGGAAAAGGATTTGGTTCAACTATTCAATTAAAGAAAGCTTCAATAAAATTTGGTAAGAGTTTTGCTGGTCGAGCTGTTTTAGAGAGAAGAACTATTAAAGCATTGAATTTGCATGAACCTTTAGATTCTCAACAATTTCAAAATTTTGTGACAATGGAAGATTTTTCTTCATATATCGGCGTACCTCTTATAGCTAAAAGCCGGATAGTTGGGGTATTGGAAGTATATAATCACTCACCATTAAACCCTGAGAAGGACTGGATGGAATTCCTTGAAACTTTAGCCGGGCAAGCAGCCATAACGATTGATAATGCCACCTTATTTAATGATCTACAGGCATCACATATTGAACTTAGGCTTGGATATGATCAAACGATTGAAGGGTGGGCAAAAACCTTAGAAATGCGTGATGATGAAACAGAAGGTCACTCCCAAAGAGTTACTAATTTGGCGGTTTTATTGGCAAAAGAAATGGGAATAAATCCTGAGGACATGGTTCATGTTCGTCGTGGCTCCCTATTACATGATATTGGGAAAATGGCAATTCCAGATAGAATCTTACAAAAACCAGGAAAGCTAACCGATGAAGAATGGAACATCATGCACCAACATCCTGTATATGCATATGAGTGGCTCTCTTCAATTAGTTTCCTAAAGCCTGCCCTGGATATCCCCTACAGCCATCACGAGAAATGGGATGGCACAGGATATCCCAGAGGTCTAAAAGGTGCGGATATACCTATCTCAGCAAGGATTTTCTCCATTGTTGACGTATATGATGCACTGCGGTCAAATCGCCCCTATCGCAAAGCCTGGTCAAGATCAAAGATTATCAAATACTTGAAAGAAGAATCCGGGAGCTACTTTGAACCTCGTGTTGTGGATGTGTTCTTGAAATTAATCGAATCCGATGAGAATTTGTGAGACACCTTGTTCTCATTATGCAAAAATACCCAGGAAGATCCTTCCAATCCTCGCTATTTACTCACTGTGCGGGGGAAGGGGTATATCCTGAATGGAAAGTGAGCCGCCCAGACGGTGACTGCAGCAAGCTGAATGTCGCTTCTTCTCTCGATAACTGAACATCTACCAATGGTTCCAGTCCGGCCTCCTCCAGCTGTTCATGCAATATTTTGATGGCTACTCTCAATTCCCCATTCCGCGCCTCGCGTCCTGCCCAGTACCCAAGAATTTTTCGTTGTTTATTTATTTGTTCTTCGAGCTCTATTGTGCGGTCTTTGACCAATATTTTCAGATAATCACGGTATTTCTCTAGCTCGTCCACCACCTGTGCCCAGGCGGTGATATCTATAATTAATGTAGCAAATTTGTCTCCGTCGATTGCGAAAACCCGGATCATATAATATTTTTCCAAAGACGGACAATAGTATTCAATTTCTTCCGTGTTGCCGGTTTTAACAACACGGGAGTAAATACCAAGATGCGGCGGCTTGGCATTGCCATACAGATCCGAGGCGCGGCTGCCCACGACTTTTTCCCTCTTTGTGTTTTGATTATTTTCGTACACTGGATTTACTTCAAGAATGACATAGTCTACTGCTTTACTCGTTTTATCATATATCAATTCATGAATAGAAAATTCTTCATAAATGTTTTCAAATAACAAACCCAAGTCAAAGTTACTTATCATCAAGCTCCCTAAAGGTATGTGAGCGATATAAATTTTTATACTTCCTGGTGTTCTCAATTACTGTTTCCAGGATTGTCATTTCTGTTACGGTCAACAAGAAACTGGAACATCGTCATCAGTGCTGCTCGCCAAGTATTGGAATAAAACAGGATCGTTCCAATCTGGATATTGATTATCTAGGGAAACTTACAGGAGCCCAAATACAAATATCCCTAGAGCAAAAAGCAATCTTATGCCCTTTGTTATATATCTTGCGGTTCGTAAGTCGAGAGCATTGATTTGAATATTTTTCATCCAATTATAGGAAATATTTCAAGGATTCTTTTTTTGACTTCTACTCAAAATCAAAATCTCTCGGCTGAAGCATCGTGGTCTCATTACTCACATCACTAGAAGCGGTAGTCCTGTTTTTGATAAGATCTATTGTCTTATCTAAATTTCCTGTGACCCATTTGAATTTTGTTTTCGCTCCCAATTGGATCTCACCCCCAAGGGTCAATGAGATAGATTCTATGCCTAACTTTTCCCCATTGACAAAGGTTCCAAATTTCGATCCTCGGTCTTGAAGGATAATCTCATTTTCACAACAAGAGATTTTGGCCTCATGCCAAAGAAGAATATTTTAGGTAGTACATTCAATCTATTTTGATATATCATTTTCACTCGATTTTGTTGAATATAAATATCCATATAAAGACCGATATCTTAAACAGCGAGATCACAGCCGGATTGCCCATCTAATAATAGACCAATACAAGATACCAAAGCCATCAAATATGTCAGATTGGCAAAAAGGAGACATACATATTTGAAAGCACTTCGGATGACCGTTAATGAATTTGTGTAATTAAATATGACCCGCTTCTCGAAAACTGATCCAAGTTCAAAGTTACAGATCATCACAAAATTTTACTGGGCAGATAAAATGCTGCGGCAAGGAAAAAACCGAAGCAATCTCCAGAGAGTGTGAGATCAAAAAACAGACTTATTACAATTAGCAATAAGAATACATTAGTTTGGATATGACATGCCTGGAAATCCAAAAGCAATACTCTACCAAGTATCCAAACCATGGCGATTATTAGACTTAAGTTAAAAACGTTCTTAAATTATTACCAGTTAATATTAATTACAACCCTTTTTTATGCCCTTCCTACCCCCCGCTCCGCCCAACAGCTTGGACAAACCTGTCAGTTTATACAAAAGATTCGGTGATTATTTTTATTTGTGTATTTGAATTTGTTTGATCAAAATACCCTATTGCCTATGTGCAATAGGGTATTTAAGCTTGTTTTCCCAGGCAATATCAGTGTAGATTACCCTCAGAAAAACCCGCTAAAGGCCTTTAAGCGGCTCACTTGCCGTTCAGCCTATAGCCCTTCCCCCGCACAGTGAGTAAATCCCTCCAGTTCCAGAAGCGATCATGATTCCAACTACCAATTTTATCAACCTGCACAAACATAAAGAGTGGTACAAATAATTGGGGCATGTCAGATATTGAAAGGTTCCCCAAAATTCTTCGCCAGTTGGACTTAAAGGATGGGATTTTCATTTTGACGTGGAATTCAGGTTAGACCCTATTACGCGCGAGGCGGCTTTAGGTTGCTTTCCAAAAATTAATTGATATTCTCATCTTAAAACACTATGATTTGAGCATAGTTGATAACAAAAGTGACAAGACGTTAACATCGGTACTAAAAGAATAATATTCCGCGCATACATAAAAAACAAATTCAAACTTGTCTCTGTGAGCATTTTTTTTACGACCAGTACTCCGTAGGAGCAATCAGTTCCCTCCTCCAACTGTCGAGGAAATTACTTATCCTTCAAGTATCCAGAGCATTCCCAAATGGAAGGTGTCGAAAAATGAAAATTTCAAGAATTAACTCAGTGCTCATTCTGTTATTTGTTCTACTTATTTCCTCATCTTCAGTTCAGGCTAGCTCTCTTAACCAGGCCGAGTATTTGATTGTCCAACTCGCTACAGATAAAGCCTCTTATAGTACGGGGGATGATATTTATTTATCGGGGCAGGTTTCATTTTCTTCAACTGGAGAACCTGCTGCGTTTGCAACGGTTTGCCTGGGGGTATTGATTGAATCTACTCGTCATGAGGATTGTGCGATTGCAGATGAAGAAGGGAGGGTTTCTGCAGTAATAGCTTATATAACGGTTATTCCCGAGGGGTATAGTGGTCTTGTTTATGTAGAAGCTAGTGCTCTTTATGAAGAATTAGAAGGTGGGGCGCAGGAACCTGTTGAATATGGGGGTAGTGGTGGGGAAGATTATGACGATGACGATTATGATGATGACGATTATGATGATGACGATTATGATGATGATCCCCCCACTGAGCAATATCTGTATTTGGAACTTTGGGGACCAAATGCTCCTGTCCAAATTGGTGGCTGGGAAGAAATCGGCATTGCGGGGACGGTTACCAGCCAAGGCGTGAATGTGGATGGTGCTTTGGTGACAATGAAAGTCGCTGGACAGACCTTCCAGACCACTACTGGGACGCATACTCCTGGCTCATTCAATTGGTATTGGGCGAATAATTCTTTTTCAGCTGGAGATTACTGGGTAGAGGTTACTGTCACCAAAGATGGCTACCAGAGCGTGACTGATAGTGTTCCATTCACTTTAATTGGAGCAGACTATGATTATTGGGTCACGATGGATGCTATCCCCACATCTTTGGCACCGGGCAATCAAGTTTCATTTTCAGGCACCCTCACCTTGGGTGGGGATCCAGTCTCAGACTGGATCGAAATCTATGTCACTTTTCCTAACGGCAGTACCAAGGGGTACAGCAATTTAAGTGATGCGGACGGGCGATTTACCCACACCGAACCATCTCTAACTGAAATTGGCACCTATCAGTTGGTTGTTCATCTTCATGCAGACGATAAGCAGATCAGTGAGGTGTACACCTTTACTGTTGGAATACCCTCGACCCTTACCCCCGCTCCGCTACCACCTCCCGCGCCTGTTTTAGTGTGCGAAATCTATGCTGTTTATAAACCCTTTGTTTTTGTTGGAGAGAAACTTGAAGTTAAGGGGAATGTTTTTTGTGTGGGGGGAGATGAAGAAGAGCCTATTTTTCAAGAAGATTGGGATGTCTATGTGCAGGGGCAAGCACCTTACGAGTCTTCTGTAATGGCACCGCTTGTCCAAACAAACTCAGATGGTTCTTTTACTGCGCTTCTTCCTGTGGATGTTTTTTACATTCAAGAACTTTTTATCCTCGCGCGTGACCCGGAAGTTGGAATTCGCCCAGCGCGTTGGTTTGGTCCTCTGCGTGTTGGCGTTAATATTGAACCTGAGATCACCTTCTCTCAAACGGATTATGATCAAGGGGAGTTTGTCAAAGGAGAACTCCACATAAATCCAAGCAGCTTTATAAGAGACTGGGATGATGGTGTAGAAATTTTTTATCAGATTTCAGGTCCTGTGGATGGAATAACGAAGCAGTATCTGATTGAATCGCCCTATTATAGTCACACTTTTGTAGGTGGGGTGAAGATAACCACGGAAGGCGTTAATCCTTTTTATTGGGCAATTCCCCATGACGCGGGGGCGGGAAAATATGTTGTTACGGCTTATATTTCAGGGACGAATATAAGCACACAAACAGCTGAGGCTGAGTTTTATGTCACTGATATTCGTCACACCAATTTGACTGCGGTAGTGGAGCCGGCTCCAGATGATTGGTCATCGGCTTCGCTAATAGGACAATATACAGATTCTGACGGCGTTCCCATTCCTAACGCAGATGTTCGGGTTGAGTTTCAGTTTATTGAATGGAATGATGAAGGAACTAAAATTATTGGTACCCGCGAATTCAAATTAGCAGGCACCACTGATACCTTTGGCAATTACGAAATCAATCTTGAACCCTTGGATATTTTTGCTGGTCAGGGGCAGGATGATCCGTGGCTGGAGCGCATTTGTTACACAACCGTTTTTGCGGATAAAGAAGGGTATGCAACTGGAGCCACCGATCTTCAAACAAAAACCCCCACAGCAAGCCCTCGATTAGAAATTATTTCTGTTGACCCACCTTTAGATTATTTGTCTGGTTTAGCCCAAAGTGGATTGAGTTATGAAGAATTAACAGATATCGATATCAAAGTGCAGGTGCGTTATAACAATATCTTTGGAAACGCAGCTAAGTTATCAGTTTCATCAGAAGGTTTCTGGGCAACTGCCTGTGGAGAAGATACAGATGGATGGGTTACTCATAATCCTTATCTGTCTATTAATGGCAACAGAATGCTGGAGTGGGACGTTTATAATTACGATTATTATTCTGCACGCCAGAACTCAAGCTCATGGGTTATTCCAGGTATGCATCATGTGCCTTTTTATTCTTATCCGAAACACGAGACAACAATGCTAGCTCAACAGGGGCTTGCTCAGGAAAGCACAATTTCGGTATCTGGTAAGTTATTTGGATATAGATATAGCGAAAATTCACCCAGTCAATGTGGAAATCAAGCCTATGGTTCAAATTCTCCATTGGTGCCGCCACCATGGGTGGGGGCTAGAACTGCAGTTCATATCAGGGTTGGATTGGGCTCTTCAAGTGCGGTAGCAAATTACAATATAAATCCTCCTTCCATTTCTGCTAAAGGGGCAGCTTGGGTTTCCCCAACGGGTGGTGAATTCAAGGCTACGTTGGAAGTTGGCAATGCAACCGGTTATGCTCTTGCTAAGCAGGAAGTTAACTTATCCATTGTCTCGGGAGATATTGGCGGTCCCAATATTTCTGCAGAGACGGAAAACCCAACTAATGAAATCACGATTCAAGCCTCTTTTATCACAGATGAAAACGGGGAGCTTAATTTACCGCTCACATCCAAGACTAATCCGTGCATATTAGAAAAAAAAGCAAAATATTATGTCAAAATTTCAAGCTCAGCGTTTGATGAGGAAAAATATATTCCTATTGAGTTGCATTGTGTCGAAGAATTGAAGTTTGAATTTAGTGAAGCCGATATTTCTGTTGTCCAAGTGGTTGACTTAACGGATAATAGTCCGATCCAACTCGTATCAGGCAAAGAAGCAGGGGTAAGAGTTTATTTCTTTGTTAATGGAGAAATCTACCAACCGGAGAACAAAGCTGTTCAGTTTAATGTCAAGTTTGAAATGTTGACTGATGGCAGTAACGTGCCTTTATTCCCACAAACCAAGACTGTTTCGTTAACAGAAAAGGGAGCATCGGTGAGCGGATTAGGGGAAGTGGCCAGTTTTGAAAATAATTCGAGCGGGGATTCTGGGCGTGAATTAATCTATGTAGATTTTATATTTACCCCTCATCAATTTGGTGGGACTGAGACTGATTTTAATATCCGTATCACAGTTGACCCAGATGAAGTTTACGGAAAATATATTAGTGCTGAAAAAGCGGTTTCTGTTAAAAAGATGAAGCACTTACAGATTCTTTTTGTACCCGTTGATGTCCAGAATGTTGATATGAGTTTGATCTTACAGCAAATTCGTTTTCTTCAAGAAACCTACCCTCTCGGTGGCGGCGATATCGGATGGGGCATTGCTCAAAACTATCCATCCACTGATATGCCTTCCAAATGGACTACTTCTTACCTGGATCAGGTTTGTGCAGCCCTTGCAAAGCGTTATGGTTCAGCCAGTGGTGGGGCTGCTCAATTTAGAATAGTAGGATTGCTCCATCCCAATACTTGGCAAGCGGGGTGGGTTGACTATTATGTATCTGGTGTTCAACAAGCGTTGGGCGTTCATTTCACAAGTTCTCCACAAGTGGTACTGGTTAAACATGGGAGCAACCAACCCAATACATTAGCTCATGAAATAGGCCATTCTTATGGTTTATATTTGGATGGAGAACAATACGCCAACGGGAATGATGGAGGAAATGTCACTTCAGGACTTGTTTTGCGAAATGGGAAAATTTATAAGATTCCATCAGATAGCAGCGACGTTGCCCATATTAAATGGCTCGATGCGTTTGGAGGTAGTACAAATAATGCTCAAAAAAGTATCGATTCTCCGAGACTCCAATATGATAATCCTATTAAAGTTTATGATCTAATGGGGAACTCTTTGGGAGGAGCGCAACAAGCTTGGGTAGAGCCTGATACTTATAGTCATTTATTCGATCGATTGAAAGACCCTCCAGAAGATAAGATTTTACTTGTTCAAGGATTGGTTAATAAAAATTCGGATGTGTTTTTAGAACCTGTTTGGCGAATGACTGGATTACCAGATAATACTTCAGCTATAGGTGTTTATACCTTGCAACTTCTTTCATCAAATGGGGATGTGCTATATCAAACAATGTTTGGTGAAAAATACACGCCTAGCAATGTCTTGCCATTTTATATTCAGATTCCATGGCTACCTGGCTTTGACCGAATACGAATTCTGGATGGTAATGTTGTGAAAATTGAGCAATTACGCTCTCCAAACCCGCCTCAATTTGATTCAACACCCATTGCTTTAGTTGATGGGGATAATAGTGATATATCAATTAGCTGGGGAGCAACGGATGCAGATGGTGATGCTTTGCTCTATAATTTGGGCTATCAATGTAATGACGCATCATTTTGGTATCCACTGGGGGCTGACCTCTCAGGAACAAATTATGCATTTGACACTTCCACTTTGCCCGGTGGTGAAAGTTGTGTTGTTCGGGTGATGGCAAGTGATGGATTTAATACTACCGAGACCATATCAGTTCCCTTCTCAGTCCCTTCGAAAGTACCAGTTGTACATATTTTTGACGAGAAAACTGCCTACGCTGCTGAAACAGAAATCCTCCTTAAAGGGATGGCTTATGACTTTGAAGATGGCATCGTCCCCAACGAAAACCTTATCTGGTTCTCCGATATTGACGGCGAACTTGGCGTAGGCAGTGCCATTTCCGTGATGTTGTCTCCCGGTATCCATCACCTGATATTACGCGCCCAAGATATGGATGGAAATACCGCAATTGCTGAGTGGGTATTTACCGTTCAACCAGAATCCTCCATTTCACTGAATACCACCAACCTGCTCTATACGATTTGCGGTGGAGTTTTCTTGATTTTGCTGCTGGGCACCGTCTTTGCGATTTCTGTCCGCAGAATCCAGCGTCAGCCAAAGCTCCAACGCCCACAACAAAATTTCCAGGGCGAGGGGCAAAAAGGAACAGTTCAGGACCACCAAGGCAATTGGTGGTATCAGGATTCCGATACCGGGAGATGGCAGATCTGGGACGGCCAAACCTGGCAAATCGCACCAATGGAGGCTGCGTTTCGTCCAGCTCCTCCCGGCCAGAAATATGCAGCTGAGCCTAAAGGAAAAGGGTGCTTAATAAGCATAATTGTAGTCGGCATCATGAGCGCTCTGGTAATTGGTGGCTTCTCGCTGGTAGCCTTTGGATTCTTCCCCAAATTGATTATTCAACCAGCTTCAATAGTCAGCCTTTATGAGCTGCTGAAAATCGGAGGCGGCGGGTTATTGCTTACCCTGGTAGGAACCCTTCTTCTTCGCGGAGGATTCAAGTCCATCGTTACCAAGCGGGCAATTGTGGAAGACGAATTTGGACAAAGGCGAGAGAAACGTGGCTGCTCGGCTATACTCAACGGCTTCGGACAAGTGTTTTTTGGATTGATACTGCTGATAGCTGGCCTGGGCTTTATCGCCCTGGGGTTATACCAACAATTAATACCATTATTGGGATATTCGCTGGTGTAAAAAAACCCAGTTTGCGACGTCTTTTTTATTTGTGTATTTGAATTTGTTTTGATCAGAATATTGTATTGCCTATACGCAATTCGTTATTTCACCCTCGGTTTGCAGGCAGTATCAGTACACATTTCCCTTAGAATAACACTCTCCGGCCGTCTGGGCGGCTCACTTGCCGTTCAGCATGTAGCCCTTCCCCCGCACAGTGAGTAAATAGCAAGGAGCGGAAGGATCTTTCTCTATTGCCCTTCTAAGATAGGCTATATGTGTGTACAGGGTATTCATGTCCTCAACGTAAGACGTTTTCCAGATATTGGTAAAGAGTTCTTCCTTGGATACCAGGGTGCCCTTCTTATTGATCAGGTATTTCAAGACCTGCGCTCCCTTGGTACTCAGGTGAGTAACTCCCTTAGGTGTGAACACACGCTGCTTTTCTGCATCCAGGCAGATGTCTCCGTACTGGACGCAGCTCTTCCTGTCCAGTGGAGAATACAACTCAATGTTGTTGACTAACCTTCTGATAGAGAGCCCTGGGCGGACCAGAATATCAGCCTT
>Ga0075115_10000488_pt1 | contig 19634 bp, 17 predicted proteins | sample AntAceMetag02UKH_FD_69785 | JGI IMG/M metagenome (GOLD analysis project Ga0075115, IMG submission 69785) | Saline lake microbial communities from Ace Lake, Antarctica - Antarctic Ace Lake Metagenome 02UKH | ecosystem: Environmental > Aquatic > Non-marine Saline and Alkaline > Saline | place... | reverse complement strand
TGAAGGCTGAAGTATACTGATATCCCGCCTCCTGCAATAATTAGCAGTCTTTCTTCCAGGTCATAAGTCTGTTTCTTCATCTTTTCCCATTCAACGTTCGATGTTGGACGTTCGATGTTCGATGTTCATCTTTTTTCAGTCGCTCCTGGGCAAAAACAACTTAGCGCTTATGGCATATTGACCCTGTTATCCTGCATTGTCTATCTTTTAAGCAATTTTTGTGCTTCAATGGCAGGCAGATAAGGGATTGAGCGATTAGCTGTTAGCCATTAGCGTTTAGCTTTGAAAAATGGTTCATCACTGATTAGTATGGTAATCCGTGATGAACAGCTATTAGCAGTTAGCTTTTAGGTATTAGTAACCTATTTGGAAAACAGCAGCAAATTGACCGCTAACAGCTAATACCAAAGTTTGTAGTAGCAGAACATCCTGTAATCATTTAATCATTAAGCTAATAGCTAATAGCTAAAGGCTATCCGCTCAATTCACTACATAGGAAGGATGTGAGGTCGAAGAATTACGATCAATTCCCGCCTTGTTTTTGACTTGATCTCATTCTTAAAGGCCCATTTAACCCAGGGAATTCTCCCAAGTAATGGTATTTCTGAACTGTTATTGACGCTAACTTCATCAATCAACCCGCCCAGAATCAGCAAATCACCATTCCGGACCTTTGCCATGGTTGACATCTGGCGGAGTTGTATTCTGGGTATCCCGACTTTAAATTCATTATTAGGACCAAACGTCTCGTATGTAAGTGATTTGAGTTCAGAGGCTACAGGGGTCAAATATAAGACCACCTCATCAGTATCTCCAAGCACATTACACACAACGGAGAAAGCTATGCCGGACAGGATGTCATCAGTTTCAACAGTATAGGTTTCCGTGGCGGAGATTCCGGTAGTCACGGTTTTTTCTATTTCACGGATATAGCGAATAGATTCACCAACTACCAAAACACCTGGAGACCCGTTGAGCAGGTTCAGACGAGGTTCTGACAGAGTATGTACTTTTCCCTGTTCGTCAAGTGCATTGACAAGTAATTTGAAATCTGTGGGGGCGAGATTAACTTTTGAAATCAGGCGCAATCCTTCCTGGGTGACAGCACGGAAATCGTTTTCTTCTGGATAATTCACCTCGTACACATTGCCGTTTTTACCATATTCAATATCGCCACTGATTAAAGCAGTATCTCTTTCAACGGCCTTAAATACCTTGGACCAGTCAATTCCTCTTGATGATCCCTCTGAGAGTTCTACCTCAAGGATGTGGGCCTGAATAGATACCTGGCGATACAACCAAAATTTAAAGGTATCGATATAATTCGCTACACGCATTTGGAGTGAAGGAGGCGCATTCACTGTTACGATACCCAGGGATTCATCAACGGTGTATGAACCTGTCCCCAGGCTTACCCATGTGAAAGGTGTTGCTGTTTTCTGCTCTTTCGCTTGCCCTTGTCCCGCGTCTGTACCAGAGCCTTGTCCCTGATTTTCCTGAGTTTGAACATCAACAGATGCCTGAGCAGCGGCTGTCGTTAATGTTTCCCGTTCAACACTTTCCATCTCCCATATTCCCAGTATTTTATCGAGGTTTTGCCTAAAGGACTTCCACAAATCATATCGGTTGACATACCTGATCGTTTTCTCCAAGGCCCAATCCTCAGCACCTGCAACTTCTTGCTCCTCTGGTGTAACAGTAGCAAGACTTATCTCTCCGATATTATCAGTGTTGGTAGGTCCTCCAAGCATATTACCACCGACGGCTGTAGTAAACGTATAAGAGACATTCGGCATGGATACCTGATAGGTCTTTGTCTGTTTATACCCGATGATGAGCGTGTCATGCTTGAACTCAAAGAAATAATCCAGTTGACGAAGGACGTTGTCCAGTGCTACCCAGAAATCATCATCTGCCTTGATGTCGACATCCACCAGCGCGTTTGGGTTGGCGTCTTTATTCCAGCTAACATTAAATTCTTTCAAGTTTGCCAGCCCCCTGATAATGTCCCGCAGGACTACTTTTCCGCTTTGAGATTCTATGTTTGCGCCAACCTTTAGCTCAGGAAGCCCTAACTTGCTTTCCTTAACTTGAATATCTTCGACCGTGAACGAAGGTTGCCAGCTTACGGCCGGACGAGATGGAGCTGGAGCACTGTAAGGGACAGACTGTTCTTCAGGCTGAATTTCAGTTTGTGAACTCGCGTTTGAATCAGGTTCTGCCTGGGGAGTTTTTGAAAGGCTTTGTTTGGAGGCTACACACCCGGTCATGAATCCAATTATCAGGAATAACAGAAATATACCCTCAGTATAGTGCCGTATGCGATGTAACATGTTGTTTAATTTATTCATATTGGAGTACATTTTCATTCCTCCATAAAAGTTTGAATCGACTAGTCCCAATATATCTAGATACAAAAAGCCAATGAGGAAGTTATTTATTTAGTACCTGAACGAAAACCCCAAATTTTGTTTTCTCAATTTGGGTTAAGGACAATTAACATATTAAGTTTATTTCCTTTTTTAAATTCAAAATTATGTCTGAACTGCTTTTTCGTTCAGACATTATTTGGCTGTCATTAATATTTCCATTCGTTCCTTTGCGTATCGCTGTAATCCCGGAGGAATTGCTGCTCCTCCCTGAAAGACTGCCCTGTATTCAGTTATTGCCTTGTCAATTTGACCAAGATGTTCATAAACCCGCGCCCGCAGGAGTATGGCGTCTGCCGAAAGCTCATAATTGGCCTCGATACTATTTAACAGTCGAAGTGCCTGTCGATACTCACCTTCGGACTCACAAAAGACCGCATAGTTATATAGTGTATGAAGGGAAGGTAAAGCAGTACCCATTGCGCGTTCAAAATAGATTTTCGCCTCATCCTTTTTCCCCATTCGGGCCAGTGCCACTGCTGCAAAAATGGTTGCTTCACTGTCTTTAGGCACAAAACGAAGTGCTTTTTTGGCAAAATTAAAAGCAGTCAGTTCTTGACCGCCCGGGCCAAGGGCTAATGCCGATATTTTTTTAGCCAGGGATACATTTTCAGGCCAGATATCCGATGCATCAATATAAAATTTTAATGCCTGACCAATTGCCCCCCGTCTCTCAAGCTTAGCGGCCTTCTCAATAAATTCTTGCGCCTTGGCAACTTCTTCAATAGGAGTTTGAATGTCGCTAGTGCGGATAAATCTCAGGCTTGGCTCCTCAACAACTTCTTCTATTACCGGTTCTTCGACTTTCACAATAATGGGAGTTTCAATTTGAACATCAAGGGTGCCGGTTGATCCGGTATCACCACCCCATTCAAGAGATTTAGTGGCCGGGTAAATCATAATGGTATTATTACGCTCGATGCTATCCAATTCCTTTAAATTCTTAATTACATCCAGGACAAAGGTCCATGGCACATTTTCAAGGGCCAGCGTAATGGTGCCTTTTACCGACTCATCTACTACAATATTTTTACCACTGACCTGACCCAGCAAACGAAACACATTGTGGAGATCCACTTTGAAGAGATCCACACTAATTTTGTCTTTAGCATCATCACTTACCAATTTTGCCGCTGAATTATCACCGTAAGTCTCACTAATTCCTGATGCAGCAACATCTTCTGTTTTATCCGGTTCTGTATTATTCCCGGAGTTGGGAATGCGGGATTGAAGCTCGGCCAACCAGTGGGATATGTCGTCTTGCCCTGGTCTGCTCTGGCTTGGTTCATTGCCCATTGCGGGCCTGTTGCCCGGCACCCACCAGAATACCACGACCAAAAAGACAATCAAAAGGCATGAGATTTTCCTTTTGCAACCCATTATTTTCCCTCCGGATGCAGTAACAGTACCCTCTCCTGCAAAGTCAGCTCGCCGCGGATGTTTTCGAGTTCTTCTTCTACAATTACTCTGTCCGGAAGGATCTTTTTAACCCTGCCGTTCCGATAGCCAACCCGCAGACCAGGCTGCAAAAAGTACCCGATCCCGGCAGCGTCTTGGGCCATGGCGATCCTGTTACCTTTATCATTGGCAATAATGCCTACCAGTGTCAACTGGCCGACGTCCATACACTCCAATGGTGTGGCGCAAATTTCCGGCCTCCTAACTTCTTTTTTCTGGCGTCGTTTTTTAGCTGTCCGCCTGGAAATATCCGGTGCTGTTTTCAAAAACGGCTGAAACGGATCAGGTTTTCCATCCGAGCTGTAATAATAAACAACAGGCTCTAAGAGACGTTCCAGTCTAACATGAAAAGCCTTTACTTTTTTTGAATTAATTACGTTCGATTTTTTTGTGATGGAAGGTGCTACAGGAGTCACTGTCGTTTTATCTTTACATCCGGACAGACAAAAAAGGCCACATAAAGAAATAGTGATAAGTAGACTCGTATAAATAACAAACTCCCTATAATAGATTTTTGTTTTGGCCTGCATGCTCTTTTTTAGGTTGAAGGTTGAAGGCTGAAGGCTGAAGTGATCTAACAACCTTCCACCTAAGTAGTTAGTGCCTGAACGGAAACCCCAAATTTTGTTTTCTCAATTTAGGTCGTGGACAATTAACATATTAAGGTTATTGCCTTTTTAAATTCAAAATTCAAAACTTAGAACTCAAAATTGTGTCTGAACGGCCTTTTCGTTCAGACACTAGTTACTTTTTCTTTTTCTTTCTGGCCTGTTGTTCTTCCGGGCTGAGAAAACGATAGGTTACGGCCTCACAACGAGTATTTATCATCCAAGTATTGCCTCGCTTGATCTCCTGGCCTTCAGTAGGACCCTCTCCGTCCCCTTTGATTGATGCTGCTTCGCTTGGAACCTCGGTTTTTTGGTTGCTGGTTGCAGATCCCTTCTGACTCCAGACCTTCGTGGTTTTCTTGGCCTTTCCCATTGAGACCTCTTTTATACGCACGATGCGAGCCATGCGACTGACATTATCAAAAAAATCGACCGTGTTGTGAAACGGTCCATTGAATTCCATGTGAATGGGAATAGCAGCGTAAAAAGTTTTTGGCTGTTCCTTCTGTGGTTTAAAGGATAAAAAATCCAGTCTGGCCTCATTACCAAGTGAAGAAATCTCCGGCAAAAAGGCCGGTATGTCTTCTTTTTCCGGCAGTAGCTTTAAGGCTTTCTGCAAAACCCCCTCCATGATATTCAACTCTTCTTCAATTTGAGGAATCTGCTTGGACTTTGCTTCCAGCTTGACCAGCTCTTGCCTCAGTTTTGGGATTTTCTCCGACATGGTTTTCAGTTCTCCTAAACGAACGGATAGAAAAAAAAACCAGAACAGGGCGACAGGAATAACTATAGCGAGCAGCCATATGCCGGCCTTATGCCAGATAGGAAAGAAATAGACAGTTTGAAAAAGCCTGGGAGGTATCTTCCAGCCTGGTTTGTTAAATTTCACGACTTCTTAGCTCTCTTTGTAACCTAAGTTGAGCGATTAGCTGTTAGCCATTAGCATTTAGCTTTAAAAAATCAAGATATTACTAGAACATCCTGTAATTATTAAGCTAATAGCTAACCGCTAACCGCTAATAGCTTAGTTTGTTGAGTTTGAGTATTCATTTGAAGCCCAAACTCCATAAGAGCATGTCCCTGGATTGACTTCTGCCTGGTATTTATCAAGTTTACTGATTTACACATTGGTGATGTTTCCAGGCGTCGCATAAAAAGAGCTACCGTGTGATTGTCCAGAGCGACCCCTCTAAGTTGCACATTATTTTCTTTAAGGCTTAATTCAGTGAGCCATAAACGATCAATAGGTATTGAACTTACAATTTCATCCAGAATTTTAACCGTTGCCGTACGACCTTCTTGAAGTTTTTCTATGGCCTTAAATTTGTTTTTGACTTGTTTTTGTTCCTTATTTATTTTTTTTATTTTTTTGTTTACATAGGCATATTTTGCTACATTTTTTTCTAATGATGCCACCTCTTGCCTTTGAGCCCTTACTTTTCCTTGAATCGTTAATCCAATGGCCAATAAACCAACTATCAAGAGGGTTAGAGACAGGGCAAAGATTGAAATCTGCTGACGAACGGCCTCTTTTCTGCGCCATTCTCGAACCGGGAGGAGGTTTATCTGAATCATTTTGTGAAGGTCCTCAGCGCAAGTCCGGTGGCTATTGCCATTTGTGGAGCGACAGAGGAGATATACTCAGGCTCTATGCCATGATCGATAGTAAAACCATGTAAGGGATTAAATATTTTCACCGGCAGGCCTATTATGTCGTTAAAGAGCATGTCAAGCCCTTTTAAAAAGGCAGAACCCCCACTGATGTAAAGTTGTGCGGGATACTCTCCAGTGCTTGAGTTTGCTTCATAGAAATTTATTGCCCTTTTCAGTTCTGATGCCCAAACACCACATAGTTCATCGCAAACCATGGTTACTTCCTTCATGATTGCCATGTCTTCAGATCCGGCAATTTTTATTCTCTCCGCATCTACATATTCCAGCCCTGTAACTTCCTGAATAGCCTCTGTAAGCTGTGCTCCTCCAAATGCTATGTCTCTTGCAAAAAGAGATGTGCCTTGTAAAACTATGTTGATGTTTGTTTTTTGGGCCCCTATATCTACTAAGACTATAGGTTTATTTAAAAGGCCAAAAGCACCTTCAAAGGCATTTCCAAGGGCAAATGCATCCACATCCACTACTGCCGGGGACAAACCGACTTCCTGCATAAGGGTGGCGTATTCATCAACAATCTCTTTTTTGGCAGCAACAAGGAAAATCTCTGTCCCACTGCTTTTTTTGCTTTCCCCATCCAGTATATAAAAATCTACATAAACTTCTTCTATTTCAAACGGTACGTATTCTTCAGCTTCAAAAGTCAAATTACGTTCTATCTCGGCTTCGTCCTGATATGGAACGATTATTTTCTTGACAATGACAGAATAGCCAGCAATAGATGTGGTCGCGTATTTAATTTTGGGCCGGAGATTGTCTAGAAGTACCCTTAGTACCTCTGCAACTTTATCCGGCTCTTTTATTGAACCATCTACTATGGCCCCGGGTGGTACCAAGGCACGGCCAACGCACCTGATAGTATGTTTTGTGCCGTTGCTGGATAGTTCAACAATCTTTATGCTGTGTGAACCTATATCCAGTCCTAATGTAGGGCGTTGACGCTGTCCCCATTTTTTTGGCAGAGAAGGGAATTTCATTTTACTCCATTATTCGGTTCACCGGCGAGGCTGAGATATGGTTTATTTTTTTGCCTATTTATTACTTCGGTAAGTTTTTCTTTTTTCTTAACTTTAAACAGAAAAAATTAAATATTGGGCACTTTTCATTTTTAGATTTAAACTTTTTCGACTTGTGCGGTTACACATCGGATTGTGCAACACACGAAAAAGAAAAGAATTATCACGAAAGCACGAAAGTACGAAAACACGAAGGGAAGTCTCTGGATGGACCCGCCAACTTGAGTTTCAGGTTTCTGTTTCGTGTTTTCGTACTTTCGTGTTTTCGTGATTGATTTTGGATGGTTTTTTAACTGCACAGATTCAACTTTTTAAAAGAATTTTGCGCAAAGCGCAAAGGAAATTAAGAGAAAAATAGATGGTTATGACCGATTCGAAGAAAATTCGTAATTTTTCGATAATTGCCCATATTGATCACGGCAAATCTACGCTTGCTGATCGTATTCTTGAATTTACTGGTACTGTATCAGCCAGGGAAATGAAACAGCAATTTCTTGACCAGATGGACCTGGAAAGGGAAAGAGGGATTACTATCAAGGCCCAGACGGTGAGGCTTAAATATCGGTCTGAAGATAAAGAGACCTATGTGCTTAATCTGATAGATACGCCTGGCCACGTGGATTTTTCTTATGAAGTCTCAAGGAGTCTTGCAGCCTGCGAAGGGGCTCTACTTGTAGTTGATGCCACCCAGGGTGTGGAGGCCCAGACCCTGGCCAATGTCTATTTGGCACTGGAAAATGACCTTGAGATCATACCGGTGCTGAACAAAATTGATTTGCCTAGTGCAGATCCTGAAAGGGTTGTACAAGAAATAGAGGACATTATAGGGCTCGATATCTCAGGGGCTATACTGGCAAGCGCAAAAGAGGGTCTGGGTACAAAGGAGATCCTGGAAGCGGTAGTACACCGGATTCCAGCCCCTGCAGGAGATCCCTGCTCACCACTTAAAGCACTTATTTTTGATTCATGGTTCGATTCGTATCAAGGGACAGTTGTATTGATCAGGGTCGTAGAAGGCACACTGAGACCTGGTATGCGGATACGCATGATGGCTGCGAATCAGACCTATGAAGTAGATAGGACAGGCATTTTTTCCCCTCATCCTATAGATACGGATCAATTGACTGTTGGAGAAGTGGGGTTTCTTACTGCCGGCATAAAGGCCGTGCGTGATACACGGATAGGCGATACCATCACAGAGGATAGGCGTCCTGCCAAAAGCCGCTTGCCCGGCTTTGAGCCGGTAAAGCCAATGGTATTTTGCGGTCTTTATCCAGTAGATTCGGCCCAGTACGATCAGTTGAAAGAGGCTGTTGAAAAGCTATGGCTGAACGACCCGGCATTTTCTTATGAGCCTGAAAGCTCTGCAGCTCTGGGATTCGGATTCAGGTGCGGCTTCCTGGGGCTTCTTCACATGGAAATCGTGCAGGAGCGTCTTGAACGGGAATACAAGCTGTCCCTCATAAGTACGGCCCCGTCAGTATCTCATGAAATCAAACTTATCAGCGGAGAAATCGTCCATGTACACAATCCTGCCCAGATGCCGTCAGCGGACAAAATAGAGCAAATAGCAGAGCCTTACATACGAATGGAAATTTATGTCCCCAAGGAATATGTTGGCCCTGTTATGCAGTTGTGCGATAAAAAAAGGGGACAACAGGTAGATATGCGCTATCTCACTGAAAGCAGGGTGCTGCTGAAATACGAACTCCCATTCAATGAGATTATTCTGGATTTTTACGATCAGCTAAAGTCGATCAGCAGAGGTTATGCTTCTATTGATTATGACTTTCTTGAACATAGACCAGCCGGATTAGTTAAGCTGGACATCCTTATCAATAAACAACCAGTGGACGCCCTTTCGGTCATAGTGCACAAAGACAAGGCCTATTACAGAGGCCGGGAACTTGTGGGCCGCTTGCGCAAGGTAATACCCAGGCAGATGTTTGAAGTTGTAATCCAGGCAGCCATTGGAAGCAATATTATTGCCAAAGAACGCGTTGCTCCATTCAGAAAAGACGTTATAGCCAAATGCTATGGGGGTGATATCACTCGTAAGCGCAAGTTGCTGGAAAAGCAAAAAGAAGGAAAAAAGAAAATGAAGCACATCGGCCATGTAGAAATACCTCAGGAGGCCTTTCTGAGCGTGCTGAAGGCGTAATTAGTGTCTGAACGAAAAGGCCGTTCAGACACAATTTTGAATTCTAAGTTTTGAATTTTGAATTTAAAAAAGGAAATAATCTTAATATGTTAATTGTTCATGACGTAATTTCTCAATAAGTTGGGGTATATTACATTTTGCGACTATTCACTGGATTCCGGCTTTCGCCGGAATGACATTTGGATATAACTGCCCGTCATTCCTGCGAAAGCAGGAATCCAGACATCTTACCCTGAGTTATTGAGAAGTTACCTTATGACCAAAATTGAGAAAACAAAATTTGGGGTTTCCGTTCAGGCACTGATTAAGAGGAGAGACTTGCAGTCCCGGATCTATAGAGCTATTATCCGCGCACCATGAACAAGCCCAGTTTTTCAGCAAAAAAACAGCCTAATAAGCGTTCCTGGCAGTCAGTAGCATGGGAATATCTGCAGGCGATTCTCATTGCCCTGGTCCTTGCTCTATTTATCAGGACCTTTGTGGTTCAGGCCTTTAAGATCCCCTCCGGTTCAATGAAGAGCACGCTTCTCATAGGTGATCATATACTCGTAAACAAATTCATTTATGGTGTCAAGAATCCCCTTACCAGGGAGTTCTGGATCCCGGGCAAAAAACCTGAGCGCGGAGATGTGGCGGTCTTTATTTATCCAATGGACAGGAAAAAGGATTTCATAAAACGTGTGATTGGCATAGAGGGGGATACTGTTCAGGTAATAAACAAGAATGTATATCTGAACGGAAAACTATATTCTGATCTACAAGGTATGCAGCACACAGACCCCAGGATATTGCCGGGGTCAGTTCAACCAAGGGATAACATGGGACCTGTGACTGTTCCGAAGGACAAGATTTTTGTAATGGGCGATAACCGGGATCAAAGTTATGATAGCAGATTCTGGGGGTTTGTACCCATCAAGGACGTGAAAGGCATGGCATTTACTATTTATTGGAGTTGGAATTCGGATAAATTTTGGCCAAGGTTCGAACGTATAGGTGATATTATTCACTAGTGATAGTGCGAAAGTGTTAGCTTGACACCAATTAAATCAAATGTTACAGAATATCCGCAACTTTGCGGGCGGGTAGCTCAGTTGGGAGAGCATCGGCCTTACAAGCCGGGGGTCACAGGTTCAAGCCCTGTTCCGCCCACCACATTTATGAGGAAAGATATCAGATATGGGGTCGTAGTTCAGTTGGTTAGAACGCTGGCCTGTCACGCCAGAGGTCGCGAGTTCGAGTCTCGTCGACCCCGCCATAGTTCTCTCGTCATGCCGGATTTGATCCGGCATCCAGATCGCGGAACGTTTTAAAAAGACACTGGATTCCGGCTTTTGCCGGAATGATGCGTCAGTTTTTCACTTCTTATAATTTCAAACCCTTAAAAGAATTCTAGGCTGTCCAATTATTTATGAATTTAGATGCCATGGGTTTTGTTTTTAAAAAAGGAGTATCTCTCTTGTTGATGCCTTCCGGCATGATATTCGTATGCCTTTTTTTTGGTTTTTTCATCTGGCCCCTGAAGCGGTGGCGGAATTTGGCCCGAACATTATTCGTCTTGGCCTTTTTTATTTATGGCTCAGCCGGAAGCACGCCTGTTGCCAATTTTTTGATTTGGGGCCTTGAGCATTCCGTCCAATCTGACAATTCAACTATATCTACAAGCGATAATATAACCACGGTGGTGATGCTATGCGGCGGGGCCTCCCCTGATGAGGATAGGCCGATTGCAGACCGTCTTACGCCAAGTACAAGGCTCAGATTACTGAAAGTTCGAGAACTGTGTCGCGACACTCCGACTATTAAACAGCTTGTAATTGTTGGTGGTTGTGCCAGGCCCACCGGCTGTCCGTTTTCTGAGGCACAGATGTCCTACTCCTGGCTTAAGGAACTGGGGTTGCCAAACAACGTGGAAGTGTCTCTGGAGGAAAATTCCAGGGATACTGAGGAGAACATGAGGGCTGTAAGTGAAATCATGGGACAAGCGCCTTTCTACCTGGTGACATCTGCTGCACACATCCCAAGGGTCCTCTTGATCGCAAAAGACATGGACCTCAAAGTTCACCCCGTCCCCTGTGATTTTCAGTGGTCTCAGAACCAGTTGAGTCTATGGGACTTTTGGCCTAATCCAGACAATCTCAGAAAATCTGACTTTGCATGTCACGAATACCTCGGGATTACATGGTTTCGGCTTAAGCATTATTTCAATAAGCTCCACAGTATTTAACTTTTTCAGTCTTTTTACCGACCAGCCCTCTCTTTTTCAGGTATATCCGGACTGCCGTGATTGCAGCCGGTGTAATTCCGGAAATCCGTGAGGCCCTCCCAAGGGAGTCAGGTTTTTGAGCGCTCAGCTTCTCCTTGATTTCATTTGACAGCCCGGAGATATTTTTATAGTCCAAGTCATATGGGAGGCGGACAGACTCCCATTTTCGGAATTTGGCTATCTCAGCTTCCTGACGAGCGACGTAGCCTGAGTACTTGGTCTCGATTTCTACCTGGCATGCTGCTTCATGGGACAGGTCCTTCAGCTCGGTATATCTCTCGGCCACAGCTTTGAGATCAAGTTCAGGGCGACGCAGGATGTCTTCAATACTGACCTGCTGCCTGATGGGTTTTGAACCAAGGGATTGAAGCCAGTTATTCAGCTCCGTCTCTGGGCGGAGCTTTATTCTTTTGATCATTTCAAGACCACGCAAAATTTCCTGTTGTTTCCTTTCAAACAATCCCCAGGCATTATCATCCACAAGGCCTATACGTCTTCCAAGAGGCATAAGCCTTAGATCAGCATTATCTTCCCTCAGGAGCAGCCGATATTCCGCCCTTGAGGTAAACATCCTGTAGGGCTCCTTTGTGCCTTTGGTCACAAGGTCATCTATCAATACGCCTATGTAGGCCTGAGACCGGTCGATAATCACAGGGTCCTCTTCCAGGACCTGTCTGGCAGCGTTTATACCTGCCATGAGGCCCTGGGCCGCGGCCTCTTCATATCCGGAAGTCCCATTGATCTGCCCTGCGAAAAAGAGGCCTTTAACCAAATGGGTCTCTAGAGAAGGCTTGAGCTGTATAGGGTCTGCATAGTCATACTCAATGGCATATCCTGGCCGGAGTATCTCTGCGTTTTCAAGCCCCTCTATGCTTCTGACCATTGCCAGTTGCACGTCTATAGGCAGGCTTGTAGGAATGCCGTTGGGATAGATTTCAACTGTATCCAGTCCCTCAGGCTCCAGAAATATCTGATGCCTTGGCTTTTCAGGGAAACGGAAGACCTTGTCCTCAATTGACGGGCAGTATCTGGCACCTACTCCCTCGATTACACCGGTAAAAAGTGGGGACCTGTCCAACCCTCCCTGGATGATCTTATGTGTTTTATCATTGGTATATGTCAGATAGCAAGGTAGTTGTCGCAAGGGAATTTTTTTTGTGGCAAATGAAAAAGGTCTTGGTTGCGGGTCTCCTTTCTGGACCTCAAGCCCTTTAAAATTGATTGATCGTGCGTGCAGGCGAGGAGTAGTGCCTGTCTTAAGCCTTCCAATGCGGAAACCCAATTCTGCCAAGGATCTCGATAGCCTGTTGGAAGGAGGATCGCCCATACGTCCGGCAGGAAAACGGTTAAGCCCTATGTGGATGAGTCCTTTGAGGAATGTCCCTGTTGTGACCACCACAGTACTTGCATGAATTTCCTGGCCGAGCGTGGTTTCAATCCCGTATACCCGTCCTTCCCTGGCCAGGATCCTTCCCACCATGGCCTGATATACATCCAGGTTTTTTTGATCCTCAAGGACCTGCTTCATGGAGAGGCGATAGCGCAGCATGTCTGACTGTGCTCTGGAAGATCTTACCGCAGGCCCTTTTGAGGTATTAAGCTGCCTGAACTGAATTCCCGTGGCGTCAGTATTTTTTGCCATTTCGCCCCCAAGGGCGTCTACCTCCCGGACTAGATGCCCCTTGGCCAGGCCGCCAACAGCAGGATTGCAGCTCATGGCAGCTATGCAGTCCAGATTTATTGTGAGGAGGCAACATGGAACTCCGAGCCTTGCAGCAGCCAGAGCGGCTTCACACCCGGCATGCCCGGCACCTATTACTATCACCCCGTAATGTTTTGGAAATACAGACATATCTCTTAATTTTTTTCCATTAATCCTCAGGGTAAGCGTTCACAGGGTGCTGTAGATGCGATGCCCTGTGAACGCTTACCCTTCAGCAAATATGGCATCTGCAAATTCTTCCGGATCAAACTGTCGAAGGTCCTCCATTTTTTCACCAATGCCTATAAATCGGATGGGGATCTGCATCTGGTCGGCAATGCTCACAACAATCCCGCCTTTTGCCGTGCCGTCAAGTTTGGTAAGGGCTATCCCTGTGACTCCGACAGCCTCGCTAAAGAGGTTAGCTTGGGATATGGCGTTTTGACCTGTAGTTGCATCCAACACTATCAGGACCTCATGGGGGGCTTCTTTGATTTTTTTGGAGATTACCCTGCTGATTTTTTTAAGCTCTTCCATAAAGTTGACTTTTGTGTGTAATCTCCCTGCCGTATCTACGATCACCACATCGACATTCCGCTTGATGGCGGCTTCAATGCCGTCAAAAGTCACTGCCGACGGGTCAGATCCGGCACTGTGTTTAATAACTGGTACATCGATGTGTTTTCCCCAGATTTCAAGCTGTTCTGCTGCAGCGGCCCTGAATGTATCCGCTGCCACAAGAAGGACGTTCTTGCCCTCTTGTTTCAGCCTGTAAGCAAGTTTGGCAATGGTCGTGGTTTTTCCAACACCATTTACACCAATTACCAGGACTACAAAGGGGTTGGGTGTCCATGTGATTTTAGTCGAAGGCACTTTAAGCAAATCTGCGATCTGTTTTTTAAGTTGCTTTCTCAGAGCCAAGGGGTCCTGAAGCTCCTTTTTCTTTACTTCAGCACGTAGCTTCTCAAAAATATTCTGGACAGTGGTTATCCCCATATCTGCCATAACCAGGAGCTCTTCCAGTTCGTCCAGGAGCTCAGGATCTATATTTTGCCGCCCAAGGAGTATTTGGTCCATCTGTCGGACAAACCCGCCTCTGGTTTTTTCCATCTGCTCCTTTAGGCGTTTAAAGAGCCCAAGCCGCTGAGTCCCGGCTCCCATGCCCTTTTCCTGAACAGGACCGGATTGATCTGACGGTTCTGGAGATTCCTTTTTTTTGATCCATTTTTTGAACATAGTGTTTTTTGAATAGGAATAAAAAATTTTTGCCTCTACAGACTTGCCAAAGCTGACCTTTCTCTGATATTAATGTAATTGTATTTAATAGCAACTTCCCAAAAATAAAGAAAAAAAGCAACACCAGTCCTCAGAGACATTTTTACCGACGAGTAATACAGCCATCGGGATATTGTTCTCGGAGCGGTAGTTTCGACCAAAGATAGGTTTTGCAAATAGCCCTAAAGAAAGAAGGGGATTCAGGTGAATAAATCAGATCTCATAGAGGTTCTTTCAGAAGATCCTGTACTGGATAGTCAATCGGCCGAATTCGTGGTAGATGAGGTTTTTAATGCCATGACCGAGGCTTTAGTAAAGGGAGACGGCGTGGAGATTCGCGGTTTTGGGAGTTTCACAGTGAGGAAATATGATTCTTACATTGGCAGAAATCCCAAGACCGGTAAAAACATTTCGGTGACACCGAAAAAGTTGCCATTCTTCAAGGTTGGGAAAGAATTGCGCGAAAGGGTAATAGGCAGGGTAGGGCCGGGGATTAAATAGTTCTAGCCTACTTCTTCAATTTCAAAACCTTTTAGAAGTAGTTTTGCCGCAGTGACCCCGATTTGTGCGGTGATACCACAAGAAGGACTCCTTGCTTTTAGAAAGCATTGCTTAATACCCAAGGTGCTTGCCAGGAAAACCGTTTGCTCAGCACCTCGCTTAAACGCCTTTGTGACGTCTTGTCCATCTATAGTCAAGACCTTTGCTTGACCATTTAAGACATCTATACCGTTTCCATAATAGATATCAGCAGCCGGTCTGGGGGTTGCGAGGCCACCCAGTTGTTCAGGGCAAACCGGCACAATACAGGCTCCCCTTAGCTTTTCTATCAGCCGAACATCGGGTCTGCTCTTTCCATCATATCTGCAGGAAAGGCCAAATAAGCAAGCACTCACCAATATCATTGGATTCCGCTGAAAATACCTCATCTGCGGCGTTGCATAAGAGCTGAAAGCCTGAAACTGAAAGCTGAAAGCTGAAAGGGGTTAATTACGATAGCTCTTTGAGCTTTGAGCTTTGAGCTGATTTCAGCAGCTTGCATCTGAGGCATTTTGAGCGGAATCTGTTTTTTGAAATGTACTCATGTCTGAAATATCACCGGCGGTTTTCCAGGCTCTCTCTCTTCTATATGACCGATAACAAAAGCCTGTTCGTCAAGTGCATGGGTCTGGAAAAGCAGGTCCTGTGCGTCAGCCTTGGGCACTATGAGTATCATGCCGATACCGCAGTTGAATGTCCGGAACATTTCTTCTTCGGATATATTGCCTTTTTCCTGCAAAAAATGAAAGATGGGCGGGATTGGCCAACTATCCTTTTTGATCACTGCCCGGCAGGATTTGGGGAGTATTCTAGGTATATTATCCAGGAAAGCGCCACCCGTGATGTGTACCATGCCGGTGATTCGTTGCTGCTTGAGCAGGTATCTAATTGTACTGGAATATATTTTTGTGGGTGTTAGTAACACTTCTCCGAGGCTAAGTTCTCCGATCTCGGGCACCTTGTCCGAGACGTTAAGCCCGAGTTTTTCAAAACAGATTTTTCGCACCAGGGAAAAACCGTTGCTATGGAGTCCTGTTGACGACAGGCCTATCATTACTTGGCCTACACCTATTTCAGAGCCGTCGATGATTTTGTCCCTGTCTACGACTCCAACAGCGAATCCTGCAAGGTCATAGTCATTTTCGGCATATAACCCGGGCATTTCAGCAGTCTCGCCGCCGATAAGGGAACAGTCTGCCTCTTTGCATCCATCTGTAATGCCCTTTATAATATCTGTTGCTTTTTCAGGATCCAGCTTGCCTGTGGCAAAGTAGTCCAGGAAAAACAGTGGGTTGGCCCCGCATACCAGTATGTCGTTAACACACATTGCAACGAGGTCGATCCCAATGGTCTCATGTATGTTGCATAGGGTGGCGATCTTGACTTTGGTCCCTACGCCGTCAGTTGAAGAAACCAGGACAGGCTCATGGTACCGATCAAGGTCAAGCGCAAAAAGTCCGGCAAAGCCGCCGATCTCCGTGAGGACTCCACGCTTGAAGGTGGAGGCGATCATCGGCCGTATCCTTTTCACTAACTCATTGGCCTTGTCTATGTTTACGCCCGCCTGGGTATAGAGTGATTCATCTTTCACAACATTCTCCTCTTGCTTGGGAGTATTTGTATACCGTCCATCTATGGAAGTCAATCTGGAGGATAGGCCGGGAAGTCCTTGCCCGATTGGTCGTATAGTGATTAAATTGTTTAATGGACAGCGGAAAATGGCAGTTGATTGACAAATATTCTGTGAGGCTGCTTATAGGCACCGGTTACCCGATCCTTGAAAAGATCCGGTGTGCAGAGAGGCTTTTTCATGTCTATGGCAGGGAGTTGTTGTCCGACAAGGCAATTCAGTCTTTGTTTGAGACTTACCGGAAGGCTATTCAGCAGTCATGGGTGCAGATGAAGAGTATAGGGCTTGTTGCCGAGTGTACTGATTGCGCTGTCAATGACGGAGGGAGCTGTTGCGGGAAAGGCATAGAGGATCGTTTTGACGTGATTCTGCTTCTAATTAATCTCCTGATGGGTTGCAGCCTTCCTTCATCACCCTGGGATGAGACGGGCTGCTGGTTTCTTGGGGAGCGGGGTTGCGGGATTCCTGCCCGGCACGTTATCTGCGTGAATTATATCTGTAAACGACTTGATAGTAAGCTTGAGAAAAATGGGCTAAGGTTGCTGCAGGAAAAAATAGTACTGGAGACAGACGCTGGCTTTGCCCTTGAAGAGAGTATCAAGAAGTGGTTGAGAAACAGAGGACTTTGAATTACGAAAAGTGGATGTCTGAGGCATTGGATCTGGCTGCAAGTGCCTTGTCAAAAGGTGTTTTTCCAGTAGGATGTGTTCTGGTGTCCGGAGATTTGATTGTAGGGTCGGGAGTCAGATCACATACAATGCCTGAGGATGTGAACGAGCTTGATCATGCCGAGGTGTGTGCCCTGAGGGACTGGATTGAAAGAGGACGTCCGCTGGGGCACGGAAATGATACAGATATCACTGCATACTGCAATTTTGAGCCATGCCTTATGTGTCTTGGGGCACTTATCCTAAACGGCATCAAGAGGATAGTTTATGCCTATGAAGATGTCATGGGCGGGGCAACAGGCCTGGATTTTTCAAGACCCATGACCGGCGCGGCCGGGACAGCCGGTGGTTTGTTTAATGATAATCTCTATGCCGGGAGCCGTATCGAGATACTTGGAGGAATTAAGAGAAAAGAAAGCCTAGCCCTTTTTAAGAGATTTTTTTCTGATCCGGCCCAATTCTACTGGAAGGACAGCCTTTTGTATAAGTATACACTTGAAAATTTATGAAGATAAAACGCAGAACAGTCCAGTTTCAGCCTAACACGCGCAATTTCTTTTTTCACATACTCACTCGGTGTAATCTCCATTGTCGCCATTGCTATATCAACCCGGAACAGCATGGCAAACAGATCCTGGATGAGAGGACTCTGGCCCGGTGGCTGGCTATCTTTGCAGACAATCACCAAATCACCAAATTCCTCAATCCCTCAATCACCAAATCACTCAATCACCAAATTACTCAATCCCCAAATAATACAAATGTTATATTCCTTGGCGGGGAACCCACTCTCAGTCCTGCATTGCCTCACGGCATCAAAGAGGCAAGGCGTTTGGGCTATGCCTCCATAACAGTGGATACCAACGGTTATCTCTTCAATGATATCCTTGACAGGGTTTCTCCTGAGGATCTGGATTATTTCAGTTTCAGCCTTGATGGCTCCTGTCCCGCAGTCAACGATTTTATCAGGGGAGAAGGGGTCTTTGATATATGCACTTTCGGGATCAGACGGGCATTAGACAGGGGATTCGGGGTGAGCCTCATCTTTACGGCAAGCCGTATGAATATTCACGACCTTGTTAATATGCCGCCGCTCCTGACAGACCTGGGAGTAAAGCGTTTTTTTATACAGGTCATAGGTATCAGGGGCAAACCTGCCAGGAAGGGCGAGACATCCCTTCAGCTCAGCCGGGAAGAATGGGAGGCAGTTGTCCCGGATGTTGCAGGCAAGGCCGCTGAAAAGGGTGTGCATGTGACATATCCCAAGGTGTTCTTAAAACCTGATGAGCCTTTTGCCTGTGCAGGCCTTGTTGCTGATAATTATTTTGTGTTCCCTAATGGCAGGGTTTACACGTGCCCTCTATGTGAAGACTATCCAATACACTCCATGGAGATTGTGGACGGTGTACTAAAGGAGCGTCCGCCCATAAGAGAGTGCGACCTTTTCTCACTTCAGATTCCCGAAGGCTGTGTGCTAAACAAGATACTCCACCCTGGGAATATCTCCTACGACTCTGACGGCAAACCCATCAGCCGCATAGCTTGCTGCATGCTCAAGGAGGAGGTTCTGCCAGCAGAGAGGTGATATCTACCTCCTGGGAGATCAGGCCCTGTGTCATGAGTATATCCGCGGTCTGTTTCCATGCTTTGGTGTCGATAGTCCCGATGGCCTTGGAGCTTTCAGGGACCACAAGTGTCCTGGTCTCGGCAAGTTGCTTCCGAATAACAGGGATAGGGGTATCCGGATCAAGTCTGTGAATCGCTTCAGCCACCTTGAGCTCCAACTCTGGGTCCATTGCATCTCTCCAGCCTTCCAGAACGGCTTCTGTAAAGACTCGGACCAGTTGCGGCTGCTCGGTGTAGACTTTTTTTGACGTTATGAGGGAATTAGCCACGAATCGAATTCCAAAGGTGTTGGGGTTGAAAAAGCCAGCCTGTTTTCCGGTTTGCGCCATTTTTTTCTGGAGGATTATCCCCTGGGTATTACGATATATGGGCCAAAGCTCGACCTTGCCTTTCCAGAAGGGGTTGAAGTCGTAATGAACAGCATATAGTTCCAGGTCATCCGGGCCGATTTTATACATTCTCAAAAGGGCCGACAATATGGACTCATCATTGCCGCCGTAAGTAACGCCGATATGAAGACCTTTCAGGTCCTGAGGTTTTACTATGACCAGCTTGTCCTTGTCATAGATCCACTGAAGGGGATTGAC
>Ga0075115_10000485_pt1 | contig 19742 bp, 18 predicted proteins | sample AntAceMetag02UKH_FD_69785 | JGI IMG/M metagenome (GOLD analysis project Ga0075115, IMG submission 69785) | Saline lake microbial communities from Ace Lake, Antarctica - Antarctic Ace Lake Metagenome 02UKH | ecosystem: Environmental > Aquatic > Non-marine Saline and Alkaline > Saline | place... | reverse complement strand
GTGATATATTCATCATTGCAAAAAATAGGATACAGACATATCACGATAGATCTTAAAGGCTACAGGCCAAGTACGCCATATTGAAGGGTAAATGGATAAAACTAAACTTAAAGAATTACTTGAAGGAATCGCTCAAGGAAATTGCTCTCCCGCGGAAGGATTCGCCCAACTGAGTTCTTTGCCTTTCGCCGATATCGGCTGCGCCAAGCACGATACGCATCGTTTCCTGCGCAATGGTTTTTCTGAAGTGATCTACTGTGAAGGAAAGTCTCCCAACGATGTTGTGCGTATAACGCAATCGATGGCTGAAAATAATCACAATGTTTTCGGCACGCGCACAAAACCGGAACACATCGATGCCCTCCGTGCGAATATAGATAAAATCGACATCTGCGAGAAGAGCCGCACTTTTCAAATTTTAAAACGCGATCGTGAACGGATAAATGGATCACTTGTAATTGCATGTGGTGGCACTGCAGACATTCCCGTGGCGGAAGAAGCGTGGCGCACAGCTCATTTTTTCGGTCTTGAGGCAAATCGCGTTTATGATGTGGGTGTCGCCGGGATACATCGTACTTTTGCGCATCTGGAGGAGATACGGTCCGCAGATGTTGTAATTGCTGTTGCTGGAATGGAAGGGGCATTGCCGAGTGTGCTAGGCGGACTCGTCGAATCACCCATCATCGCCGTCCCGACGAGCGTAGGATACGGAACAAATCTTGGAGGACTCACAGCGCTCTTTGCAATGCTCAATAGTTGTTCAGAAGGCATCTCCGTCACAAATATCGATAACGGATTCGGCGCAGCATGCGCTGCACTGCGGGTCATACGTCGACGCTCATAATTACTGCTAGTTTTTTCACTTCACGAAATTTCAAGTAGATGACGATCATCAAATATAGTTCCCTCGCTAATTATCTATAATTGTATTTAAGTTTGACACATATTCTATAAAGCAGTAAAATTCCTTTGTAAAAACAACGAATGAGTATTTAACGCAGTGACCTTTTGCAAAAGGAGGGGGACATGTTGAAACGTAGGAAAAAAGCGAAAAAAGCAGTAAAGAAGAAGAAACGCGTAGTGAAGAAGAAAAAGATCGTGCGTAAGAAGAAGAAGGCCGCGCCGAAGAAGAAGAAAAGAGTAGTCCGCAAGAAGAAGAAAGCGGCCCCAAAGAAGAAGAGAAAAGTAGCTAAGAAGAAGAAAAAGGCAGCTCCGAAGAAGAAGAGAAAAGTAGCTAAGAAGAAGAAAAAGGCAGCTCCGAAGAAGAAGAGAAAAGTAGCTAAGAAGAAAGCTGCTAAGAAGCCAGCGAAGCGCCGCCGCAAGAAGAAGGGCATCATGCCAGCGAAGCGTCGCCGCAGAACATTATAAGCTGCCAAAAGGTTGCTGTACCAAAAGACCCCGCATTGCGGGGTCTTTTTTTGCCCACATCAATTTCTACAATGCTGGCACCCGCCGTAGCTTTTGCGTAGGCGGGTACCTTTTTTCTTGAAAAACCCTCAGATCACGTGTAATTGCGATCCTCTTTTAAAAAGCGAGATCCTTCGCCCGTTGGGCTCAGGATAACAGGACCGGAGGTTGTCATGGCGGGATATGTACCGAGCAGATTGTTCCTCACTAAGGGCGTGGGGCGCCATCGCGAAAAATTGCAGAGCTTTGAGCTCGCGCTAAGACATGCGCGTATCGCACAGTACAACCTTGTGCGCGTTTCATCCATCTTTCCCCCGGGTTGCAAGATAATCCCGCGCGCAAAGGGTGTGCAAATGTTGCATCCGGGCGAAGTGGTATTCTGCGTTATGGCAGAAGCATCGACCAATGAGCCCAACCGCCTGCTGGCCGCATCAGTGGGCATCGCCATCCCGCGTAAAACGGAGAAACACGGCTACCTTTCCGAACACCACAGCTTTGGCCAGAACGAAAAGCAGTGCGGTGACTATGCTGAGGATCTCGCTGCCGAGATGCTCGCCACCACCGTGGGCGTGTCGTTCGACGCCGATAAATCGTGGAACGAACGCAAGGGTACGTGGACGATCTCTGGCGATATCGTCAAGACCACTGCCCAAACGCAATCCGCCGTCGGCGACAAGAACGGTCTCTGGACGACCGTCCTTGCCGGCGCTATTTTTGTTCCCTGAGGTACACCATGCGCTACTTTGACCTTCCAGAAGAGTTTTCGGGCGAGAATTCAAAAGTCGTCATCCTTCCAGTTCCATTTGAGGAGACTACCTCTTACGGCAAGGGTACCGCTAGCGGACCCGAAGCTATTCTTGAGGCCTCACAGCAAGTCGAACTCTTTGACGAGGAACTCAAGCAGGAGACCTACAGCGTCGGCATCGAAACACATGAACCGCTCGACGTGAGCGGCACCCATGCGGATGTCCTGGGGCGTCTCGAGAATGCCGTCGCAACGCTCAGCGCGAAGGGGAAGGTGCCCTTCATACTCGGCGGCGAGCATTCCATCACGCCTGCATGCGTTCGCGGCGTGGCAAAACACCACAAGAATATTACCGTAGTACAGATCGATGCACATGCAGATCTTCGCGATGAATGGGAAGGAACCAAGCTATCACATGCCTGCACCATGGCGCGCGTGCGTGAACAGTTTCCAGCCGTACAGATCGGCATTCGCAATCTATCCAAGGAAGAAATGGAGTGGGTCGAGCGCGACAATCTTCCGGTTTTTTTCGCACACAAGATCAGACACGATGAAAACTGGATCGATAAAGTGATCAAGGCAATAAAGACGGATGATATCTATATAACGATAGATCTAGATGGACTGGACTCATCACTCATGCCCGCAACGGGCACACCTGAGCCCGGCGGAATGGGTTGGTATCAAACCACCGATGTTCTGCGCGCAATATGCAAGAAAAAGAGGGTGGTAGGATTCGATCTGGTCGAACTATCTCCAGTGGATGGAATGCATGCACCTGACTTCCTAGCTGCTAAACTTATTTACAAGTGCATCGGATACTCTATGTAATTGTGAAGAGATTTTACTCTTCACGTTTCACGGCCTTATTTAATGTACCGTATTGCCAAACTTCTTTAACTTGAGGCGCATCTCGTCGCCCTTGTCCAAAAGGCGTGAGGCGATGTCCCATTCGATCCCGGCGGGATCTATGCCACTCTCGATGAGCAGGGCGGTGAACTCGTCACTATTCACATTTTCTTCAAGAACATCCAAACACATCTGCCGCAATACAGGATCCATATCTCCCCCCAGAGTTTCGCTTTCCTGATTTGCTTGCCTTCACTCCCCGATTGGTGAAGGCAAATTTGCTAAACACTTGAAAAATAGTAGTTTAAAGAGCTTAAAAAGTAGTATAATTATGCATAACTTACACATAGTTTAAGGTTATTGAATAAGAAGTCAAGCTATATTGATAAAAATACATACGATTCTTTAGCAAAGTTGTTATGAACATTGCTGCTATACACAATAGATACACTTTAACTGCTTAAAGTTAGGGCATACTGAAGTGATTTTTTCGAAAAACATGCAAAAGGTTGGTGAATGTCGCATGTTTTTGAACCGCATTTCTCTTCACTAGTGAGGGGTGCTGGGGATGAGTGACGAGTGGTAGCTCATTCGATGGCGCAATCTAAGCCTATAATGCCGCGCCGGAGAATGTAGCAGGCAACGAGCCGGCGTTTGAGGCGAGGCAACCGGTACCCGAGGCACTCATCGCCAGCTCCCGAAACATTATTTTGGTGGTTGTGCGGACGTCATCAATAGATTATGCCTCCCAGTTCACTATGGGGAACCGTTTCAAAATACTGTGTGCCGCCGCAATCGTCCTGGTGCTTAGCCTGTGCGTACCACCGAGCCTCTCTGCGTTTGAACTAGAAAAGGAAGTCGTCGAATACACGCTCTCAAACGGCATGCGCTGGCTGTTCGTAAAACGCGACCAGGCACCGGTCTTTTCCGGAATCGTGATGGTCCGCGCCGGCTCCGTCGATGAACCGGAGGGCAAGACGGGCATCGCACATATGTTCGAGCACATGGCGTTCAAGGGATCGAAATTGCTCGGTACACGCGACTGGGAAAACGAAAAGAAAATCCTCGACCGCATTGCGCTGATCGGCCAATCGCTTACCGAGGCAATGAAAGCCCAGCCCCGCGACGAAGCGCGCGTAGCGGAGCTCAAGAATGAACTTAAAACACTCGAGCAGACGCGCTTGAAATATGTCTATCCCGGCGAGGTCTCGATACTGCTGCAACGCAACGGGGCAGAAGGTCTGAACGCCTATACCTCTCTTGACGAGACCGCATACATGGCGAGCATGCCGATCAACCGTCTTGGACTCTGGGCCGCGGTATTTTCCGAAATGATCGGTGATACGGTTTACCGCTCATTCTATACGGAGCGCGACGTAGTCGTCGAAGAACGCCGCATGCGCATCGACGACGATCCAAACGGTCAACTCTCCAAAGCAATTCTCGAAAAGTCGTTTCAGAAGGGGCCGTACAGGCGTCATCCCATCGGCGCGCAGGAGGAGATCGAAAGTTTTCTGATAGCGGATGCAAAAACTTTCAAAGAAAAGCATTACACACCAGACCGCATGGTCGGAGCAATCGTAGGTGACATCGATATCGATGAAACAAAACGCGCTGTAAAAAAATATTTTGACAAAATCCCCAAAAGTAAGCCCACAGCGCAGCCAACTCCAGTCGAGAACACTGGGGGTGGAATACATACCGTTGAACTCGACGCGCAGCCATCAATCGTGATGACATGGCACAAACCCACGATTCCTGATCCCGAGGAATATTCCTTCGACGTCGCAACGACAATCCTATGCAGCGGACCCACGAGCCGTCTGTACAAGGAACTCGTGATAGAGAAGAAGCTCGCACTCAACGTCTGGTGCGGCGGGGGATACCCCGGATCGCTTCTGCCAAACGTATTCCTCGTCTGGATCGAAATTATGAACCGGTCTTCGACTAAAGAGATCATGGAAGTAGTTGAAAGTCAGCTCGCAGAGCTGAAATCCAGCAATGTTCGACCTGAGGAACTGGAACGCGTGCGAACGAAGATCAGCGCCGCACTTCTTTTTAGCCTGGAAAACAACTCTAAACTCGCGAGTCTCCTGGCCGAGTACGAAACAAAATTTAACGACTGGCGTCTGGTGCCAAGTTATCCTGAAAACATCAGCAGGGTCACAGCAGCCGATATCAGAGCACTGGCAAAGAAATATTTCACGGACGAGAATCGCACGGTGATTATAAGGCAGCGTAAAGCAAAATGAGAATCAAGATATACATATTTGCGCTAGTTGCAGCATGCATCTTTATCGGTGGATGCACGAGCGACACACTGACTCGCGGAGAGATTGTGAAATTAGAGAAGGTCGCTATGCCGGCCTTCACTCCGCCCGAGGCAAAAACAACAAATCTAGCCAACGGCGCCACGCTCTTTTTGCTCGAAGACCACGAGCTGCCCATAGTCAACATCTATGTTCTTATGAGAGCTGGATCGCTCTATGAACCGGCAAACAGGACCGGTCTCGCATCGCTTGCCAGCATGATTCTCAATAACGGCGGCACGACTGCTAAGGCGCCGGAAGAGATCGACCGCATCGTCGACGACAACGCGTTGGGTATTTCAATTTCTGCATCGCGCGAATCGATGGACGCATCGCTCAAGGCGCTTTCCTCAAAATTGCCAAAAGGCCTTCCTCTGCTTTTCGAACTTCTCATGCATCCGCGTTTTGATGAGGAGCGCCTTAAGATCAACCGTTTGAAATTCATCGAACAGCTCAAGCGCGACAAGGATGATCCTTTTACGGTTGCTGCACGCGCTTTTAGAAAACTAGTGTATGGCAAGGACAGTCCATGGGCGCGCGTGCCAGTTGAGGCTGACGTCAAAAAACTTACGCACGACGACATACAGAAGTTTGTACAGAAGTTCGTACATCCTTCTAACATGCTCATCGCTGTGTCCGGCGATTTCAACTCAGCCGATATGAAGACGCAGATCGAGCAAGCCCTGTCGGGCGTAGGCGATGTGCCCGTTGTGCTGCCACCCATCGCGCCTGTTGTCAGGGAATTCAAACCCGCTTTGGAATTTATAAAGCGCAACATAAAGCAGGCCAACATCTTCATGGGACATCTGGGCATCAAGCGTCACAACCCGGATAAGTACGCCCTCATCGTTATGAACATGATATTCGGCGGTGACACATTCTCCAGCCGTCTGGGTCGCGACATACGCACGCGTCGTGGGCTCGCGTATTCAGTTCGCTCGCGCTTTGGTTGGGATACCGACTACGGACTGTTCGTCGTCTATGTCGGGACCAAGGCAGAGAGCGAGAACGAAGTCATGCAGCTCATCCGTGACGCAATAGACCAGCTCTGGAAGGAAGGCTCGGTGAGCGACGAGGAGTTCACGCGTGCAAAGCAGACCATCCTAAGTCAGCTCATCTTTGATTATGACAGTGCCGCCAAGCTCGCACAGTCGCAGGCAAGCTTCGCATTCAACGGCTACCCTCCAGATTACCTGGAAGTTTTTCGCAAGGGTATTGAGGCGGTCACCCCCGCTGACGTCAAACGAGTGGCGCATAAATATCTGTATCCCGACGCCCTCAAGATCCTGGTTTTAAGCTCGACACCTCCCAAAAAAGACAAATAACGAAGCGCACTCCACTCGGATACGCGATGCTGCGTCAACGGGAGCTGAAGATGCGTGTCTCGGGTACCTCCTAAAGCCGAGCCTTCCCGGCGCTCCTTCGTCAACGGGCACACACGCCGTCTCACCTCACCCAACTATGCACGGGAGAGAGTCGTGCAGCTTCCATTTATGTATCACGCCAGGACTGAAAAGCGGCGCAAAACGCTTGCTTTTTTAGGTACTTCCACTAGGATGCCTCGCCAATGATCGCAAAACACGTACAGAACCTCGTCCAGAAGGCGCTGGCCGCCTGTTCCAAGGATGGCACCTTCAAGGAGCCCTGTGATCTCGAAATCGAGCTCGAGGCGCCCAAGGTTGCCGCTCACGGCGATCTAGCAACGAATATAGCCATGATCATCGCCTCGAAGGAGGGCAAAAAGCCGCGCGAAATTGCCGAGGCAATCGTTCAACATCTCCCGAAGGACGATGACACGATACAAAAGGTAACAATTGCAGGCCCTGGCTTCATCAACTTCGCGATCAATCCCGCTCGCTATATCGAGCAGTTGGTGGACGTATTCAATGCGGGGGAACAATTCGGCGTGCTCTCCTTGGGCAAGGGCAAAGCGGTTCAGGTCGAATTCGTCAGCGCAAATCCCACGGGTCCGCTGCACATCGGTCACGGGCGCGGCGCGGTATTCGGCGATGTATTGGGCAATGTCCTGAGGGCGGCTGGCTACGACGTCACGAAAGAATATTACGTCAACGATGCAGGGAACCAGATCGCAACGCTCGGGCGTTCGGTGTATTTTCGCATACTGGAACTTGATGGCGAGAAAATAGAGTTTCCTGAAGACTGCTATCAGGGTGCATACATCACAGATATCGCGCGCGAGCTGAGGGCGAAGGATCACAAGACCGTAACGATGCTCAGTGAGGGCGAAGCGATAGCCCATTGCGGCGAGTTTGCCTCGAAGAAAATTTTAGACGAGATCAAGCGCGACCTCGCTGAAACCGGCATTATCCACGATCAATACTTTCACGAAAATGCGTTGCATACCGATTCTGCGGTAGAACGTTCAACCCTGGAGCTCGAGCAGAAGGGCTTTGTCTTCGAGAAGGATGGCGCACTGTGGTTCAATGCAACGGCATTCGGTGACGACAAGGACCGCGTATTCAAAAAGAGCGACGGCAGTTACACTTATTTTGCGGCCGACATCGCATACCACAAGAATAAATTCGACCGCGGCTTTGATCGCGTCATCGATATCTGGGGCGCTGACCACGGCGGCTATGTTCCGCGCATGCGCGCCGCCATCGAGGCGATGGGCCATCAGCCCAATCAGTTTGACGTCGTCCTGATACAACTGGTCAACCTCGTACGCGAGGGAAAGATGGTTTCCATGTCCACCCGCGCAGGTAAGTACGAAACGCTCGAGGATGTCCGTCGCGAGGTCGGCAAGGATGTGTGCCGATACTTCTTTCTGACGCGTTCACACAATGCGCAGCTAGACTTCGACCTGGAGCTTGCCAGAAAAACCACGCCGGAAAATCCGGTGTTCTACATTCAGTATGCACACGCGAGGATATCTAGCGTGTTCAAGAAGGCACAGGAGGAGGGCATCTCTTTCGAGCCGAAGACTGCCTCACTCGACAAGCTCGATCTGCCAGAAGAAGTGAATCTGGCCAAGCTGATCGCGGCGTATCCTGATGTCATTCGGGAGTGCGCTGAAATGCTCGAGCCCCACAAATTGGCATTCTATCTCCTCGAGCTCGCAAGGTCATTTCAGTCCTATTACAGCAGGGGTCGCGACGATGCCCGCTACCGCATGATATCGGACGATGCGCCGCGTACACAGGCAAAGCTCTATCTTGCGAAATGCGTCCAGATTGTGTTACAGAATGCATTGAAGGTACTGGGTATTTCTGCTCCCGAGCGCATGGATCGGGAAGGTGACGAATAGATGTCTGACTATTCACGAACACGCCGCCAGGTTGACGAAAACGAGAGCTTCTTCTGTCGCTTTACGTTTGGGCAGTTTTTTGCGCTATTGGTCCTGGAGGTCTTCACACTCTTCTTCGTCTTTTATCTCGGTGCGCGCTACGGCCGCGAGTTCCTTGGTCTCGACCGCGAGCCACCGGTGACGATTGTTGGCCAGGCGCCGGCACAGTTCCCGGCTCAAGTCACGACGACTCAAGACCCAGAGGCACAGCGCCTCGCCAGCGAATTAGTCTCAAAAGCTCAGACACCCGAGCTCAAGGAGCGAATCAAGCAGATGATGAAGCGCGAGGCTCAAGAACCAGTCGCTGCTATGCCCGAGCAACCGATCGCACCTCCGCCCGAGCCTACAGCAGCTGCAACGCCGGAAAACGGCCCTATGCCATTCCGCTCACAGCACGCGAGCGGCACAGAATCCGAAGGCGGCGTCATACGCGTAAAGTCAGCTGAAAACGCGCGCTACTCGATACAGATCGGCTCCTTTCAGAATATGAATGAAGCAAACGTCAAGGTTCAGAGCTGGAAGCAAAAAGGCTATCCTTCCTACGTGATGATCGCTGACATACCCAATCGCGGGCGCTGGTACCGCGTGCGCCTTGGCGGCTTTGCCACGCGCAAGGACGCAAGCCGGTATCTCGCACAGTTGCGTACGAAGGAGCAGGTGGATGACGCCCTCATCGTCCTGAATGAACAGTAATGCCCCGCGATTCAATCAGAAATTTTTGCATCATCGCCCACATCGACCATGGAAAGTCGACGCTGGCCGACCGCATTCTCGAGATCACAGGTGCACTTTCCAAACGCGAGATGCGCGAACAATTTCTCGACAAGATGGACCTTGAACGCGAGCGCGGCATCACGATCAAAGCACAGAGCGTGCGACTGGACTATAAGGCGGCCGACGGCGACACGTATGAATTCAACCTCATCGACACGCCCGGACACGTCGACTTTCATTATGAAGTCTCGCGATCGCTCCACGCCTGCGAGGGCGCTCTGTTGCTGATCGACGCCACGCAGGGCGTCGAGGCGCAGACGGTCGCCAACTTCCTATTGGCGCTCGACGCCGGCCTTGAGATCATACCCGTCATCAACAAGATCGATCTCAAGGGAGCCGAGGTTGATCGCGTCAGCGCCGAATGCGAAGAAGTCCTCGGTCTTTCTGCAGAGAGCGCTATACCGATATCTGCCAAGACAGGGGAGGGCGTGACGAACGTGCTCGAAGCGATCGTGCACGGCATCCCAAAGCCACGCGGCTCATCCACCGAGCCACTGCGTGCGCTCGTCTTCGACAGCTGGTTCGATAGCTATCAGGGTGCGGTCGCGCTGGTCCGCGTCGTTGACGGCTCAGTAAGCGTGGGTCAGAACATCATGGCCATGCATTCGGGCAAAATCTTTGAGGTGCAGCGCCTTGGTGTCTATGACCCGCATGCGCGACACGTCAACAAACTCAATTGCGGCGAAGTGGGATTCGTCATAGCAAACATCAAAGAAGTCCGCGACGCGCAGATCGGCGACACCTTCACGCACGAGGACAACCCTGCACACGAACCGCTACCAGGTTTCAAAGAGGCCAAGGCCATGGTGTTCGCCGGTTTGTACCCAACCGACTCACATAAATACGGCGCCTTGCGCGACGCGCTCGGCAAACTCAGGCTCAACGACGCCGCGTTTTCATTTGAACCCGAGACGTCGAACGCATTGGGTTTCGGATTTCGCTGCGGCTTTCTGGGATCGCTCCATCTCGAGATCGTGCAGGAACGTTTGGAGCGAGAGTTCAATATGGATCTCGTCACCACCGCACCTACAGTCGTCTACCAAGCCGTAACTACGGCCGGTAAAGAGATCTTGATCGACAACCCAGAAAAGCTACCAGAACCCAACGAGCTCCAGGAGCTGCGCGAGCCATACGCCCGCGCCGCCATCCACTGCCCGGTGGAATCAATCGGCAACATCCTCGCCCTGTGCCAGAACCGGCGTGGCGAACAGGAGGGAATGGAATACTTCGGACGCGACCGAGTCGTCATCCGCTACATGCTTCCGTTCGCCGAAATGATGTACGACTTCCACGACCAGCTCAAATCCATATCGCGCGGCTATGCCTCAATGGATTATGAAATCGTCGGCTATCAACCCGCCAATCTCGTAAAAATATCCATTCTCGTAAACGGCGAGCAGGTGGACGCACTCGCCGCCATCGTACACAAGGAGAACGCATTCTATCGCGGGCGTGAACTCGTGCAGAAGATGCGCAGTCTCATCCCGCGGCAGCAGATCGACATCGCGATCCAGGCGGCGATCGGTGGTCGCGTCATCGCCCGCGAGACGGTCAAAGCACTGCGCAAGGACGTGACGGCAAAGTGCTATGGCGGAGACATTACGCGCAAACGCAAACTTTTGGAGAAACAGAAGGCGGGCAAGAAGCGCATGAAACGCGTCGCCAACGTGGACATCCCGCAAGAGGCATTTCTGGCAGTTCTAAAAATCAAGTGAGGTAAAAATGCACGATGAGATCACTCAGAAAACGAAATTGAAAAAAAAGAGCACGTTTCGCGAATACGCTGAAGCGTTGTTGATAGCAGCGCTGATCGCATTCACGATCCGTGCCTTTGCTTTCGAGGCCTTCAAGATCCCGTCCGGATCGATGCTGCCAACGCTCTCCATAGGAGATCACATTTTCGTAAACAAATTTGAATACGGCCTGCGCGTTCCATTTACAAAATATCATTTTATAAAACGTGCGGGTCCTGAACGCGGCGATGTCATGGTGTTCATCTATCCCGTGGACGAGAGTAAGGATTTCATCAAACGAACCATCGGCATACCTGGAGACAAAATTCAACTTGAAGGCACCGACGTTTTCATAAATGGCAAAAAGCTGGACCATAAACCGGTGGCGGTAAAACAGGACCCGACCAACAAGCGCAGACTCATCATAGAGAACGGCACTATCCGCCATGTTCCATATGTGCGCGGTTGGGAGAATTTTGATTTCTTTGAAGAGACCATCAACGGTCATTCCCACATAGTCCAGTATGATAAATTTATGCAACGCCCGGAGCTTGAGTTCGAGGTTCCGGAAGGAAAGTACCTGGCCATGGGTGACAATCGCGACAACAGCGCGGATAGCCGAGAGTGGGGCTTCGTCCCAATGGACAACATCAAGGGTGAGGCCATGTTCGTATGGCTTTCCATCGACCGCGATCAGGGCGGAGTCCGATGGAGGGAATTTGGGCGTTGGGTGGAATAGAACCGGATACTAGATACTGGATTCTGGATACTAGTAAGATCAACGGCTTGGGTTTTACTAGCATCTAGCATCTAGGATCCAGTATCTATAATAAACTAAGACTTGCGATAAACCGGAAGGTACGCTAGGACCTCTCAAACCCACGAATTACAACGAGAAAACATGAAAAAGCCACGAGTAATTCTGACCGAAAAGGACATGGAGCGCACCATCGCGCGCTTGGCTAAGGATATCCTGTCCGACGGCATTGAAAACGTAGCACTCATCGGCATCAAATCGCGCGGTGTACCTATCGCCAACTCTATCGGCCAGAATATCGAGAAGATACAGGGTACCCCGGTGCCTGTAGGCAGTTTGGATATAAATCTATACCGCGATGATCTTACCGAGGTTGATCATAAGCCGGTAGTGCGCACGACGGAGCTCCCGTTCGATGTCAACGGCAAGGGTATCATTCTCGTCGACGACGTGCTCTACACCGGACGCACCATCCGCTCCGCCATGGACGCGCTAATTGATTATGGCAGACCGCGCTTCATTCGTCTCGCTGTAATCGTCGATCGCGGCTGGCGCGAGCTCCCCATCCAAGCAGATTACGTCGGCAGAACTCTAAAAACGAAGCAGGGTGAAAACGTCAAAGTAATGATCAAAGAAACCGACAACGAAAACAAAGTAATAATCAGAGGAGAACCATGAGCAACGAAATATATCACGTCCTGAGGTCCGATCAATTCGACCGCAACTTTCTGGACGAGCTCTATGAGATCACAAACCGACTGCGCCAGATTGCACGAAGCAAGAAAGGGCGCGACTATCTTCAAACGCTCATGTCCGACAAGAGGGCCATGCTCTATTTCACCCAGCCCTCGACTCGAACGTTTCTGTCATTCCTGAATGCATGTCAGATCCTGGGCATCAAGACTTCGTCCATTCGCAACCCGGATACTTCATCCGAGCTAAAAGGTGAAACGCCTGAGGATGCCATCCGCACGTTTTCTAGCTATGTCGACATGATCGTAATGCGCTCTCCAGTCGCTGGCCTTGCCGACAGCACAGCAAAACTTCTAGACGAGACCCCGCGCCGAGTGCCGATCATCAGCGGCGGATCTGGCAAGGACGAGCATCCCACGCAGGCACTTCTTGACGTTTACACGCTGCGCAGATCTTTTGCCAAAACGGGCGGCGACATGGACGGTAAGAAGATCGCCATGGTGGGCGACGTCAAGCGCGGAAGGACCGTTCGTTCTCTCTCGCGCCTCATGCGCCACTTCAAGGACGTGAACATCACATTCGTTTCGCCTGAAAAGCTCAAAATAGAGGACGATCTCAGAACATACTTGAAGCAGCACAACATTTCCTTCACAGAGACTGAGGACTTTGCCAGCGCCATGCCGGAAGCGGATGCCATCTACATGACGCGCATTCAGGACGAGCACGACAAAGCGGGTGAGTCCAAAAACGTTGATTACAGCAAATTCCATCTCAACTATGACCACCTGGACGCCCTAAAGAAGGATGTCGTAATCATGCATCCTCTGCCGCGCCGGCAGGAGATCGACGTCAAGATCGACAGCGATCCGCGCGCACGCTACTGGCGACAAGAGCGCAACGGCATGTGGACACGCGTCGCACTGATAGCTCGGATCTTCGACGTACATCGCGATATCACGGAGCCCTATGCCATCTAATCCTGCACACAGTTCAGTCCGTGCAATCGTGGGCGGTACCGTAATCGATCCAGCCAACGATATTTCAGAAAAATTGAATGTCTTTATCCAGGATGGTGTGATCCTCGAGGTAAGCGACCGAAAGCCAGAGGAAGGTGAGGGCATAATCGATGCAACCGGCATGATCGTAACGCCGGGCTTCATCGACATGCACGTGCATCTGCGCGAACCGGGTCAGGAACATAAAGAGACTATTGAGACAGGAACAAAGTCGGCTGCTGCGGGCGGCTTTACAACGATTGCCTGCATGCCGAATACCAATCCCATCAATGATAATCGGGAAACGACGAGATATATTATCCAGAGGGCAGGGGAAATTTCGCCAATACATGTTCTACCAGTCGGCGCTATATCTAAGGACTCCAAAGGCAAAGAACTCGCTGACATCGACGGCATGATGGATGAGGGAATTTGCGCGCTTTCCGATGACGGTGGCTGCATACAGGATCGTCAACTCATGCAGCGGGCGGTCAACGTGGCGCGTGATAAGAATATCCTCATCATAGAGCATGCTGAGGATATTTCCGCCAGCGAGCGCGATTCAGAAAACATAATCATTGATCGTGATATCCAGTTGGCTCGTGAATCCGGCGCACGAATTCACATCGCCCATGTAAGCACTGCCGAAGGAGTTCAAGTTATACGTGAAGCTAAGGCCGACGGAATATCAGTCACATGCGAGGTTACCCCCCACCATCTACTTTTAACGGAAGCCGATGTGGAACGTTATGGTCCGAATGCCATCATGAAACCGCCACTGCGAACCGAGGCCGACAGGCAAGCGCTGATCGAATCTCTCGTCGATGGCACAATAGATGCTATCGCTACCGACCACGCCCCGCATACAGCGGACGAAAAAAAGAACATCGAAACTTCTGCCTTTGGAGTTATTGGCATGGAGACGATGCTTCCGGTGTGCTTGAAGCTTGTGCACGATGGTTCGGTTTCGATGGACCGCTTCGTCGATTCGATCACTCATGCCCCAGCGAGAATCTTGAAGCTGAAAGGGAAGGGTAATCTCTCAAAGGGATCCGACGCGGATGTTACGATTTTTTCACCAAAGGAAGAGATCACGATCGACTCATCAAAATTCCTCTCGAAGGCTCGCAATACCCCCTTTGACGGCCTTACGCTCAAGGGCAGGATAATCGCCACGATCGTGAACAGCAATGTGGTATATCAGGGCTCCTGATTCCCCCTAAATACCCAAAATACTTGCGAAATCGCATAACTATGCTAAGAACTGCAGCTCTCAGCGATCAACTTTCAGCTTTCAGCCCAAAAAAGGCGTTTTTTACTGAAAGCTGACTGCTGATTGCTGAAAGCTTATTATATGACAGATAAAGAACTCATACAGCGGGACAAGGACACAGGCGCCATTTCCGTATTGGATCCGCTTCAGCGGTATCTGCAGGAAATCCACGCGTATCCTATGCTCACGGCTGACGAGGAGCTCGCCCTCGCCGACAAGTTTCATAACGACGGCGATATCGAGGCAACGCGCAAGCTCGTGACGACGCATCTTCGCCTCGTAGCGAAGATAGCAGCCGAGTACCGCAGCGCGTATCACAACGTCCTGGATCTTATTCAAGAGGGGACGGTCGGACTGCTCAAGGCGGTGAAGAACTTTGATACGACCAAAGGCGCACGGCTGTCGACGTATGCCTCATGGTGGATCCGCTCATATGTATTGAAGTTCATTTTGGACAATTTTCGCCTCATCAAGATCGGCACCACCAAGGAGCAGAAGAAGCTCTTTTATAATCTGATGCGCGAAAAAGAGCGTATCGAGGCAATGGGCTATTATGCGACTCCAGAGCTGCTATCGAAACAGCTGGGGGTTTCCGAAGGTGCTGTAACCGAGATGGAACAACGCCTGACGACGCCTGAGTACGCCTTGGAAGCACCCGTGGGGCATCAAGATGCAGGCGGCGAGAAGCTCCTGAAAGACTTTCTGGCCATCGAGGGCATGCCGGCCGATGAGCAGCTGGCTGAGGCCGAATCCCAGGACATATTGAAGGAGAAGCTGGGCGAGTTTGCCAAGGATCTGGGCGATCGTGAAAAGAAGATCTTCCTGGAGCGATTATTGGCCGAGCTTCCCGTAACATTGCAGGATATTGCGAACGAATACGGCATCACGCGCGAGCGCGTACGCCAGATCGAAGCCCGCCTGGTTGGAAAGCTCAAAGGCTTTCTCAAGGAGCAGGGAATCGACGCCAAGTACATGGAACCATAATTCGTTGGATGTCGACTCTATAGCGTTGAAAAACCCAGCCATGGTGATATAGGGAGCAGGCCGGATCGATTTAGATTAGTTAACATAATATCTCTTATCCGACCCGGGTAGGTTAAAACGAAGTACGCTTTCTGTGAGCCTAGATCGCGCATTGTGACTATTTCCCCCAGAAGCGTCTTCAGACTTATTCACTACATTTTCTTCTGTCAAATCATTTAACAGACAATCCACACCCGCAGCAGCATCCATGCCTTTAAGGAACTTTACAGTCTCCCATGCGCCCAAGGTTCTTAGCTCTTTATCTATCCAAATTCGAACGACGGGATGCTTAGGAGTAAGTAATTCGATCGAATAGCTATGTTCGTCAGTGGCAAGCTTCGGCGCAATACGCAGAAGTTCTGTTTCTATAGCCTTCTTGAGTTCGTCTGTTTACATAGCTCCACCTCATCAAATATGTCCGATTAGCGCCTATGCCTTGGTGCTGTCTTTTTGATACCCAGTTCTTCATCCCTAAATGCTAGCCTCTGCTTACAAACGGGATCTTTATTTGCCATGGAGCGATCAAACTTTGCCGCCTCGTCACACCAGTCAAGCGGCTGAAGGCCCCTAGATTCACGCTCCATATTCGTCTTTTGAAAGCTCGAGTTCCATTCTTGGCGCGCTTTTTTGGTCTTACTGGCGTGATATGCGCCTCCACCGATCAAAGCTGCTACGCAACCCTGCATGAGTGTTGCCATCATTATAAGGATAATGGTTTTCTTCATTTTTCCACCTCATCGAATATGTCCCCAAGCTCGCACCCCAAAAATGAGGCCATGGACTTGGCGTCCTTCTCGGACGGTGTGAAATTGCCGGCCTTCATTGAGGTGATCCACGCGGGCGTCTTGCCTAGCTTCTCCGCAAGGGCGCCTTGTGTAAGCCCTGCATCTATAAGGGCGTGCTGGAGTTTTTTATCGTTTAGCTTCATTTGATTGCGTTTATAAAGGTTATTTACAGAGAGTGCAAGGGGGGAAATGTCCATGGTACACATTATTTTATAGTCTTTATAAATCCATGGGATAGGCCCGTGGATTAGACGTATCGGTTCACCTGCTAGATGACCGCTATGCATATACTACGTCTCTGCTACGTTTCTATTGCATTTGTGCCCGCCATGGCGGATATTGACCCATGGCCCGGGGGGGGGAATCACCATGGAGGCGTGCCATGAAAATAATCACAAAAACACGCAACTTATTCCACTCTTAGGCCGATAACGTATATGAAGGCTGGATTTACCCATGGTTGAGTTTTGCCATGGCAATGGTATAATGATCTAGGAGGAATTATGCGTAAACCTGTATTGCGGTGCTACGCCTATAGAACGAATGGTTTTGTGTATGCGCGGTGTGTTGAGCTCAACCTACTCGTCCGTGCAACCTCATTTAAAGCTGCTAGAAAATCCATGGATGACGCCATCGTTGGATATATCGAAACAGTCTTTGATACAGATCAACCGCTTACCATCGCGCAGCTTCTCAACCGGGGTTCGTGGAAACATCGTTTTGTCTTTGAAGGCATACGGACTCTTTCTCATATACACAAGCTACGCCACAACATACGTGCGTTTTTACAACCCGAACCTCGTCTACTATGTCACGCACAAGGCCACTAAAGCTCCGCGAAGTTAAAAAAATCCTCAAACATTATAAGTTTACTCACAAAAGAACGAATGGCAGTCATGAGCAACATGAAGGCCATGTTTCAGGGATTCGCCAAGTTGTGACAGTTGACTCTGCCATTGATGAGTTTTGCAAGAAATTACTAAAAACTATGATCGAACAAAGTGGACTCACAAAAAAGGATTGGTACGCGATCGTAGGCATCCATCTCTAACCCCACCCTTCCCGGTCCTCCCAGCACTCAACCCAGACTTGTAGGCAGATCGATCGCTGAGTTTCATCCTCCCAATCGACCTCGTCATCAGGCTTGTACCGAGCATTTATCGGCTTCAACAGATCGCCGTACTCGGGACACGGGTTCTCACAAGGTGGAAGCTTTCCGATTGCGTGGCTATTTACACAACGTCCACCCCTTACGCAGATCAGTACGACGAGAACAGCGCATATGGAGAGTTGCATAATCAGAGATGTTTTGATAAGCGTTCAGAATTGTAAGAGATTTGAGCGTTGAATAAGTTAGCTTGCCATCTCTTATCCGTCTTTATATAGGTTTCAGGGAGGCTCTTACCATGCCTGAATTTAGGTCATTACTGAGTGAACAAGCCGTTATCGGCGAACAACCGATCGAACACCCAACCGTGGATGTTCCGCCAACCAGCCAAGCTATTAAGTTGGATGCGGCTATCTCGCGTGCGCGCGAGAAGTTTCTCTCCCTTCAAAGATCCGATGGCTACTGGTGGTTCACTCTGGAAGCAAATGAATCCATCGGCGCCGAATTCATCTTCCTCATGCACTTTCTTGAGGATGTCGATCAGGACATGATGAATGGCATTTGTCAGCGCTTTCTTGACACCCAACAGACAGACGGCTCCTGGGCGCTGTTCAAGGATGGCCCCGGCAACATTTCGAGCACGATAGAATGCTATTTGGCCCTCAAGATGGCCGGATCGAGCCCCAATGAGCCATACATGCGCAAGGCACGAGAATTTATCCTAGCGCACGGAGGCATCTCCAATGCCTGGGTGTTTACCAAGATCCACCTGGCCATGTTTGGTTTGATCCCGTGGGATGCATGCCCGGAAATGCCCGCGGAAGCGATCTTTCTGCCAAAATGGTTTCCGCTGAACATCTATGAATTCTCCAGCTGGGCGCGCGCAACGATCGTACCGCTATTGGCCTTCATATCGACCAAGCCAGTCAAAACCTTGAGCAGTACGTTCAGTGTAGATGAGCTCTTTAAAGGTGATCCATCAGAGACGGATTGGCGGTATAAAACAAAAAAAGGTCTGTTTTCCTGGGAATCTGCTTTCCTATATCTCGACCGTTGCTTGAAATATACAGAGAAAGTGCCTTTCAAGCCTCTACGCAAACCAGCGATTCGCAAGTGTTTATCGTGGGCATGGAAGCGTGTTGCACGCACCGAAGACATCTTTCCGGCCATGGCTTACTGTGCATATGCCCACAAGGCATGTGGCTATGAAAACAGCTCGCCGCAGATCAAGAAACCATTCGAGGCGCTCAAACAGTTCCAGCAGAGTTATGCGACACGCGAGCTGCCCGCACTTCCGGACGAACTAAAGGAAACGCCAGAGGGACGCACTGTTGTGACGAATCCCAATCCGCCAGCAGAAACGATCGCGGAAGGAACGGTCACCAGATCGGTCGTCCATCAGCAGTGCTGCATCTCGCCAGTCTGGGATACGCCCTGGATGCTCACGGCCCTTTTAGAGGCCGGCACCCCTGCCGAGTATACTGCCATTATTGAGGGCACAAGATGGCTGGCCAAGCGCCAGATCACGGACGTCAAGGGTGACTGGGCGGTCAAAAATCCAAAGGCTGAACCGGGCGGCTGGTCGTTTGAGTTTGAAAACGACTATTTCCCTGATGTCGACGATGCGATTCAGGTTCTTCACGTGCTTGAGAAGTCTGACCTCCCGCGCGAAGAAATCAAGGAAACCCTTCGCCGCGGCTACCTATGGCTTCTCAGCATGCAGAATACTGACGGCGGCTGGGCAGCGTTCGATCGCAACAATTGTCGTCAAATCGTCAACGAAATCCCTTTCTCCGATCATCGAGCCTGTCTCGATCCGTCATCGCCGGACATAACGGGACGTGCGGTCGAGTTGCTAGCGCGTCGCGGCTATAGCATGAAAGACGCTCCGATCAAAAAGGCGGTGGATTATCTCTGGAAGAAGCAGACCCAGGATGGATCCTGGAAGGCTCGCTGGGGCATCAACTATGTCTATGGCACATGG
>Ga0075115_10000484_pt1 | contig 19755 bp, 20 predicted proteins | sample AntAceMetag02UKH_FD_69785 | JGI IMG/M metagenome (GOLD analysis project Ga0075115, IMG submission 69785) | Saline lake microbial communities from Ace Lake, Antarctica - Antarctic Ace Lake Metagenome 02UKH | ecosystem: Environmental > Aquatic > Non-marine Saline and Alkaline > Saline | place... | reverse complement strand
AGGGGGGGGGGTTGCCTTCCTTCCATCAGGTTTTAATGCCATTAGTCAATCCAAGTTATTAGGATTACAGGCACCCATCTGGTATATGTTTGTAATTCTGATCATTCTTGGTATCCTGCTGGCAAAAACCAAGTTCTTTCGTCAGATGTATTATATTGGTGGTAACCTGAAAGCTGCCAGACTGATAGGGATTAAAACTGACCAGGTAAGGATCATTGCTTACATGATCTCTGGAGCGTTAGCCGGATTAGCCGGAGTACTAAATGCCTCAAGGTTCGGATCGGCTTCATCCACAACAGGGATAGGTGCGGAAATGATTGTTATATCAGCAGCTGTTTGGGGGGGGTGTAGCCTCTCTGGTGGTCATGGAAATATTTTTGGTGTTTTTTTGGGAGTTATTTTCATTAATCTCTTATCCAATGTATTGGTTATGCTGAATGTATCAACTTATTGGTACCAACCCGTGAACGGGGTTGTTCTCATAGGTGCATTGGCCTTCGATATACTTATGAATAAATTGAAGATTGAAAAGGCACGTAAAGAAATAATGCAGAGGAGTGCCTGAGTGTTGAGAGGCAAATTCTCGAATTTGATCAGTGTCTGCTTCCTATTAGCGGTTCTATGCTGCCGTGTCGAAGCAGCCACACTAGATTTACAGGGAACAAACTATGCCTTCAATCCTGTTAGTATTATCAGTACTTCACGAGGGTTCACCCTCGCGTCCAATAGTATGGATAATTCAGCTGGAAGTTGGGAAATTTCACTCAGTGACATCGACAACAATTTCAATGTGACTGGAAATTGGATATTTACTGGGAATAAATCAAATACGGTTCAAAAAATTGTTGCTTTGGATGATGGACTGATCTTATTAGGAAATACCTCATCTTCAGAAGGTATTTTAAAAATGACAGAGAGTACTTTGCAAGATATCATCGTTGTTAGATTCGATGAAAAAATGAGGGTTCGTTGGTCGATCAACTTAGGAGGCCATGGATTAAACCAGGCTCATGACATTAGTATATCCAGACAAAATGGTACGGTCACGATTCTTGGTTGGACTAATGAATCAGGTGGGGAAATAGACGATCATTTTGGAGGTTGGGATATAGTAGTAGCCCAATACAACCTGGACAAAGGAGAGTTGAATTGGGTGAAAACTCTTGGAGGCAAGGATGATGATATAGCTGGTGTACTGCTTAATGTAAAAGATTCGACCTATGTTTGTTATAACACATGGTCTGACAGGCACCAATGGGATATCAAGCTAGTACAACTGAACAAACATGGAAGAGTATTATGGAAAAGGACTTATGGTGGGAAAGGAATTGATCTTATTGCCAAACTGATCTATAGCCAAAAGGGACCTATCATACTGGGGTCAACTGATTCTGAAGATTTCATTCCAACTGCTCGAGGTGAAGCAGACATCTTCGTTATGGGACTTGGAAAAAGAGGAAAACCTATATGGGATGTTAGGTTCGGAGGGTCTCATGACGAAATAGCCACAGATATCATCGAAAGAAATAAGCGACTTACAATTATCGGATGGAGCGAATCCAATGATATAGATGTACAAAATCATTTTGGAGGAAAAGATCTTATAGTGCTAAACCTTGGAATAGAAGATCACGATGTTCATTCCTACTCTTACGGGACTCTAGATGACGATTTGCCATTACAATTTACTTCTATGCAGGATCAGTTTTATGTCTTTGGAGCTACGAAGGTAATGGATAAAGTGTTGCAGCCATTTTTAGTTGAAATAGATTGAGGCTTACTGTTATTTTTTATACCTTCCAGGGGTATTTTACATCTGGACCATGAAGAGATTACAGACAATGATGTTTCTTTTCTTTACCTACTGACCGGAAAAAAAGACTCGCGTGTGTAGGATGCAATTAAATGCAAAATTGATGGAATAGCTTTGCTGTATGATTAACTTCGAAATACGACTATCCCCGTGTTGTCAGGAACGATTGGTTATTCCTAAGGAAGTTGAACACCTTATTGGGTACGATAAGTATTGGTAGGTATGTACCAGATTGTATTTTGTCAAATAAATTTGAATTACGATCTTAAAATCATAAGCGATAGATTTCACTATACCCAAGAGTATAGTTCCATACTGTTACCAGTTATGTGGCCATTTGAAAGTAAAACCCAGGCGTAAGCCATAGTAACAGATAGAAACTATTTCTTGACTTTTTCCATCATTCTGCAGGTTTTCCTCCAAAAAAATATTACCTGGAAGCTGTTATCGCCATGGCAAGTTTTGGTGGAATGATCGTGGTTGACGGTCTATATTTTTCAGCCGATAGAACTTTTGGGGCAGGGCTATCTGCCGGAATTGGATTTGGAAATTATATGTTGACCTTTGGTGGTGACTATAAAATTCCTAAACCGTTTGTATTTGATTTAAGTAAAATTACTTATTCTGCTGGTTTGCAGTATAAGTTCTGATGTTTTTATTTTTTACTCCTTAATTTTTCCGGGCAGGAGACTGGGCACCCCCTGGCCACTTATTTCTCTTCATTTTGGCTCTGGGACTGTTTTACCCCATAGCATTTTTATTAATAAATTAATCCTTTACACATGGAAATAAATAAATTACTATGTAATAGGCTGTATAAAAGGTGGGTATTCACAATTATTTAGAGTAATTTTAAAGGCCGGCCTTTTTTTCTTGCATTCTGATACTATATGTAGTACTACTAAAGAGGGAGCAGTTGGCAACACGGTGTAAAAAAGTAAATTCAATAATAAAAAACCCCAAAAATGTGACAGTTGATGAATTATGTCGTGTTTTAGTATCTTTTGGTTATGAGGAAAGGAGTGGTAAAGGTAGTCATAAAGTTTTTACCCGAAAGAATTCAGATCCTATGACTGTTCCATATCAAAAACCAGTAAATAAAGTATATGTAAAAAAAGTGATTGAATTGTTAGCATTAGAGGAGTGGTATGATGAAAACTGTAGCTGACTATATGGCATTACCATATACAATTCAAATAATCCGGAGTGAAGAAGGTTCATATTTTGTATCTGTAAAAGAATTGCCTGGATGTATTAGTGTTGGTGATACACCAGCTGAAGCGTATGACATGATAAACGAAGCAATGGAAGGGTGGCTATCAATCGCCATTGACGATGATTTAAAAATTCCAGTTCCTGTTGAAGAAAAAGTTTATAGCGGTAAATTTCAAATACGAATACCAAAATCACTTCACAAAGATTTAGTTTTAAATGCAGCCGAATCTGAGGTAAGTCTAAATAGCTTAGTCTGTAGCTTATTGTCAAGTAGAAATGCAGAAGTTGAAGCATATAAGAGAATGAATGAACAGTTGATGTTCCAACTCAGTTTAGCACAGTCTCCAAGGAAGGAATTTTCGGATACTATTACATTAACACAAGATGATTTTCGGGTAGTTTCATTTTCAGATATAATTGGACACCCCCAACCAAAACTTTTAGCAGGATGTAACTAAATATGATTGAGAAAAAAATATTAGATTTAGAATCATTTACTAAAAAAATAAAAATACAAAAAATAACTATTGAAAGTTGTGAGTTTGAAAAAAAACAAGACTTATTTCCAAACAAAGACAAAAGTATCGAATTGGCATATGGATTTAAAGCTGAAGATAATTGCTTTGATAAGAATGATGAAATTTTGTCAGTTACTCAACCAATCAATTTTTTTATCCGATCTGGAAGTGTGAAAAAAAAGATAGAATGTGATGAAGATGGCTTGGTATTGGTTTTTGATTTAAAAGTTAAGTATTTAATTACTTTCAAAATTCCTATGGACACTGATGAAGACCTTATTCAGCAATATATTGAAAACAGGATTTTGAAAATCATAAATCCTTATGTAAGAGAGTTAATATTTAGCATATTAGGAAGAGTCGGTTTTCCTGCAGTAGCATTGCCACTTTTTGAAGGAATTTAAAGTTCAGTTAAAAATCCCTTTATTTTGAGATTTCTCTTTTTTTATTCGTTGTGAATATCATATCAATCGCATCAGCAACTATCTGCAAATCATTTGAAGTAATACGAGTATATCCCTCTTGGACCTTTGTTATCATAGAGGATCCGCTTGACCAGCCTAGATATTTCTGGAGCAGGTAAGGGCTGACGTTATTCCTTAACAATTCAGAATTGACCACGTGCCGAAGTGAATGAGGTGTGATCCTTGGTAAGATTGTAAAATTTATTGTGTAATTGGCTCTATTTCCCACTAAAAATTCTTTCCCAATAATCCACTAATATTTTTACAGCAGGATCCTCTTTAGAGATTAGTATTGTCAATCGCTTAGAAACTTCCTGTACAGCCAGAGATATCATATGCTATATTTTCTAAAATATGAAAATAAATACTATCAATTAAGGTTAATGGAAGGACTATATGAATAATCGATTAGGGATTACTAATCTAGGCGAAATTAGCCTTTTGTTTTCACCGGGTTGTAATTCGGAAGAATTTCTTTTTTCATTAAGAGTCAAATTATAATAGAATGCAATGAACTCCGGGGAGGTACAATTTTGGATTCATCCAGCTGGATTGCTATATATCTACCAATATTTTTAGTACTTGTAATAATAATTCCGGCACAGCGTCGAAATATCTATATTACCGGAAAAATCAGAAAAAAAAGAGGAGTGAGAAAAGTGTCGAACGAACTTATAAAAAGCTGCATAGGGAAAACCTGCACCATATCTACAGGAACTCTCGGTTCTTCCTATAACAAAGTCAAGGTAATTGAAGTTATAGATAACTGGATTAGAGTTGATTCAAAGGGCAGAGAAAACCTGATTAACAGCGATTATATACAGAATATTAAAATTCTGTCTTGATTGAGAAAATATTTCATCATTAAATTGTCTTGTTCTTTCAATATCGCAGTCAACAAAAAACAACCTCTCTATGAAGTATATAAACAATGATGTTTTCCTATAGGTAAATATGATATTCAGGTAGCATGAAGTATACTAAAAGAGATATAAGCAAAACAAATAAGGGGTATGTAAAGGGGTATGTAAATATCCCTATATATAGAGCAAAATGGAGAAAGGTAAAGTATTCCCTAAAAAATTGTTATTTACTAATTTGTTACAATATAGTAATATAGAGTAAAACATAACTGCAAATAGCTGAATATTACAAACCTGAAAATTTCGACAAAGCTACCTCGACACGGTTAGAAGGGTTGAAGTTGCAAGCAACTTCAACTTGGCAGTTCAAATCTGCCACTGCCCATCAGGCAACTGGTTTGTACATAACAAATTAGTTGCCCCTTTTTTGTTACCAGGAAGGGTGATCAAGTGGCCAAAAGAAGCTCTATATGACACGCCAGAAGCTTCCCCTGGTATTTGGGTGGGACGATCGAGGGTGCCGGGGTCGGGATGCAAGAAAATGCAAGTTTTATGGAATAGCTTTGCTGTATACATCAGCCTTCGATACGCAACCAATCTTATCCAGGAATGGCGGAACCTAGTGGAATTCACATAGAACCACATATTCTAGAGGATAGTGGGTAGTAAGTTTTTTGTGAATAAAGGAATGAGGAATAAACTCGATTCATTATAAAAATAACTACACAAAGGATGCCTGAGCTGCATTGGCTGTTAATAGTTCTTTATTAACTTACATTATTGTGAATGTATTCTCTTAAAGCTGAATTCATAAGAGTTTGGTAGCCAACTTTTTGCTCTCCTGCCTTTTTTTTAAAGTAGAGAATGACATCATCATCAAGACGAATTGTTGTAGGTTTCTTATGTGGATTATAAAACCTGCCTCTTATCAAAGTAAAAACCTGGCGTAAGAGATAGTAAGCGGTATAACTCTATATAATGTATCGATATGATTCGACAAGGTTAGAAGGGATGAAGTTGCAGGCAACTTCATCTTGGCAGTTCAAATCTGCCACTGACCAAATACAACTACTTGTATAGTAAACATATAGATCTATTCCTTAGTAAGTGGGAATGGCTTTTTACCGAATTGTTTTGAAATAAGCCTGCTACGATTATTTTCCCAGTTAAAATCCTATTATATTATTCCTTTACCTACAAACAGTTTTCGCCCAAACTATCCACGAAAATATATATCCATATATGTTATATACCTGGTACCATTATATTATCTAAAACAATTATACCGAGTGTTATGATAATTATTTTTACTAACTATACACAGTATGTTTACTGTGGTGTGTTATAATAAAGGAATTAAACTTACTTAAAAACATTTTATACTTACTTTACATCAGGTTATGCTTGATGTATATTTACTGTAGAGGTGTAAATTGAAATTCGCAAAGGAAATTATTAATACCATTAAAGAATTTATAATTGATAAAATTGAAGAACATCCAAATGATATAGCTTCAGTTGTTATAGAACATTTTGGAATAACGAAACCAACTGTTTCAAAATATATTAATAATTTAATTGGAGATGGTATTATAATTAGAACTGGTAAAGGACGATATCCGAAATATCAGCTGAAAAAGGTAAAGATAGAAATAAGAAAACAAATTTCAGACTTTCTTGAAGAAGATGTTATTTGGAGAAAAGAGATTTCTTCCAAGGTTAAATATTTGCCAAATAATGTTAGATTAATTTGTCAATATGGTTTTACTGAAATGGTAAATAATGTCATTGATCATTCAGAGGGAGAACAGCTTACTATTACTGTATTGATTGATGCTAAAAATGTAGAATTTATGATTAAAGATGATGGTGTAGGGATTTTTAATAAAATACAGAAAGATCTTAAGCTTGATGATCCCAAGCACGCAATTCTTGAATTAGCAAAAGGAAAATTTACTTCTGATCCAGAAAATCATACAGGTGAAGGGATTTTTTTCTCTTCAAGAATGTTTGATTTATTTGTAATAATTTCACGAGAACTTAGTTTTGTTGGTAACGCAGGTTCTCGTGATTGGTTGTTTGAGGATAGCAAATTAGATAATGAGGGGACTTTAGTTTTTATGAAAATATCAAAAACATCAACATTAGACATGGAGAGTATATTTAATGAATATGCTGATCCAGATAAAGTTCCTGGATTCCATCGAACTGTTATACCAGTTAAGCTTATGGAGTATGAAGGGGAGTCTTTGTTATCAAGATCACAAGCGAAGAGATTGATACAAAGATTTGATTACTTTTTAGAAGTAATTTTAGATTTTGAAGGAGTTAACTTTATTGGACAGGCTTTTGCAGATCAGATATTTAGGGTTTTTGTTAATGCATATCCAAATGTAAATTTAGTAGCAATAAATACTATTGATGAAGTTCAAAATATGATTAATTATGTCAATTCCAATTAAGTGAGGCTTTTTCAAAATTATAAATCACTATTAGTTAAACATATTTTATCCTGGATATATTCAATTCTTCTAAAATCGGCATCGCTTGGAGTTGTGTCAGCTATTCCAAAAATCAATCTATCATAGGGTTTGCAGTATTCAAGTAGTTTGTTTTTTTCACAAAAACAGCTGCTGGCCATAGATAGCCAGGGGCTTATGTATTCTGAGATTAGGGTAAATGATTTCCTAAAATACTATTAAAGCTTTTATCACTCCATCTTGATAATCGGCAACTAATTCAAAGGCTTCCTGAGTCTGGTGCAATGGAAAACGGTGAGTGGCCATATAACCTGGATTAATAAGTCCTCCAGCTACTAAATCTAAAACTTTTTGTTCTGATTTGTTTTGCCTACGCACCTGCTTAATGGTTAATTCCTTTCTTCGGACCTTGTGAGCATTAAAACTAAAGCGGTCAAATTCAGGTATTCCGACAATTATTATTTCTCCTCCCGGCTTAACCAATTCAACAGCCTGATCCAGTGCTTCCTGTTGACTGCAGCATTCAAAAACTACATCAAGAAGATCGGGTACTTGTGATGAGATTTCGGAAATGCAGTCAACTTTCTGCGGGTTACCAACCCAACTTGCTCCCTGGCTTAGGGCAATATCGCAACGGTAATCTAAAATATCAGTCATAAAAACTTTTCCTGGATTTTTCAATAGAGAGGTGTTTAATACTGATAAACCAATTGGACCCGACCCTAAAATTCCAATGCTGGAATCTTCCATATTGCTTACTTTATCAGAAGCATAACAACCTATTGTTAGCGGTTCACAAATTGCTGCTGCTTCCTGATTTATAGAAGGGGGTAACCGGTAGCAGGTATGTACCGGCATTACGATATATTCTTTCAGACATCCATCCATTTGACCGGGACAACCCAGAAATTTTTGATGTAAGCAGGTATTATAACGACCTTTCAGGCATTGTTCACATGTTCCGCAATAGATAGTAGGGTCAATTGCAACCCTGTCTCCTGTTTTGAATCCCAGACAACTATGGCCCAAGTCAACAATTGTTGCGGAAAATTCATGTCCAACGGTAAAGGGGTATTCAACTATCTGATTACCGATTCTTCCGGTTGTATAATAATGAACATCACTGCCGCAAATACCGACGACATCAACCTTCAGTAATACATCAGTGGCGTTTATAATTTCGGGTATAGATTCTTCAACTATCTCTATTTTTCTTATTCCAGTAAGTTTTACTGCTTGCATCATATTCATGTCAGTTCTCCATTAATCAAATAATAGGTGAGGATTTAGAATTTTTTTTGGATCCAGTGATTCCTTCAGCTTTTTCATTGCCAGCAGCTCTTTCGCGGTGTATTGGAGTATCATAAATTTTTTCTTTAAAAATCCAACTCCATGCTCTGCGGCTATACTTCCTTTTAATGTAATTGCTTTTTTTGCAAATATCGTATACACCTCCCAAGCTTTCAATAATTCCTGCTCAGTTTGCGGAAGGATGTTAACATGGACATGACAATCACCCCCATGACCAAAAATACAGTATTGTAATCCTGCTGAATCGAGTTTATTTTGATAAGTGTTTATCATTTCTCTAAATCCATTATAAGGAACAGCAATATCGGTACTTATTTTAGTGAGTGAAGGGATCGTTTTTTTATATTTTGCCATAATACTGTTTATTCTTTCAGGAAGGGCATGACGAAAAGCCTTCATTGCACGCAGATCCTGATTGTTGAACCCAGCCCAGGTTTGTTTAATATCACTATGATGTTTTGTCAGCAGTGTATCAAGCTCTTCGCAGATAGTATCAAATTCGACTTTTTGTGTATAGCCGATCTCCAAATATACCACTTCATCAACAGCTTTCGGTAAAGCGGGCACACCGCTGGCTTCTCCTATCTGGTTTCTGTATTCAAGCAGCATTTCCAGCGAGTGATAATCCATATATTCTATTGCTAAAGGTGATAACCTATCTGATTTTATTACATCCATCATAAACTCTATTGAGTTTGTGCGGGGTATATAGCAGCAAATATAAAGACAGTTTTCGGGAGGTTTAGTAAGTCGAAGGGTAACTTCAGTCACTATTCCAAGGGTTCCTTCACCACCAATGAATAAATCAATGATATCCATATCATTTTTACTATAGTAGCCGGCAACATGCTTAGTTTTCGGGATATTGATTTTTGGTAAGGTGATTTCCTGCCCGTCAATGGACAACTTATTATTAACAGCAAATTCACTTCCGCGCGAAAGCGGTAGAATATTCCCATTTGCCAACACAATGGTTAAACCAGTAACCCAATTTCTTGTTGGGCCATAGAAGTATGAGCGGGATAAGTTGGTTGAAATGAAATCAATGAGGTGGGGATCTATTCTGGTAGGGCTTTCCTTTGGGGCTTCTCTTATTACACTTGCTGCCGGAGTTCCCACTCTTATAATGCTGAACATCATGTTTATCGCTTTTAGTTTTAGTAGTGTGCTGGACGGATCGGTTCAGTTGTACTATTTAAGAAAGGGTGTGTAACATGCCCAAAATCAAATCACCTTTCAGGATTACAAACAAAATCCGTACTTTACGGTTTTTTGCCGAAGAAATGACCCAGCAGAAACTGGCAGAAGTAGTTGGGGTGTCACGCCAGACCATTATCGCTATCGAGGCCGACAAGTACTCGCCATCTCTTGACCTGGCATTTCGTATAGCACAAGCTTTTGATGTAAGCATTGGTGAAGTATTCGAATATAAGTTAAAAGAGGACGGGTGAAGAGGATAAAGGATCTCTTGTATTCTTTGCAAGGCGGTAAGCGCTCAGATTGCAGGGGCGTATATACTCTTCCCGCAGAAAGTTTCCAACAGTAAGTGTAGGTATTGATAGGGTTATAGTTAGTAAATGGCTCCCGTCAGCTTTTGACGAGAGCCACTTTTTAAATTTATCAAGTAGAGGTGATGGTGAAAATAGGCATGAATGGATGAAATCCCCAGTCCCCATGTTTTTCACTGCCGGAATCAGGACCGAAATCAACCACATCGGTATCGGTTGGATCTAAGAAATCTGAATCTGTGGGATCTGTAAAGTACCAGAAGTTGAAGGTATTGGTAACATCGGGAACAGCTGTGATGGTATCATCGGTGGTAAAAGGGAACGGATCCATAACGGCTCCCAAGCCGCCAACAGCAGCAGTGGCTGAATCAATATGTATCGGATTGGCTGAATCATACGTATCTGCATCAGTAGAACTTCCCCAGAAGGTATTATCTGCAAAGAGGTCTATAACTGCCTCCGTGCCTGGAACTGATCCGGAAGTATTTCCTGGATGAGCGGGACGTAAATTTGTTGTTGTATTATATGGGACACCATCCTCTTCGGCTAAAATAAGAAAGTTAGAGTTTCCCGGTTCAACTCCGCGCCGCATCCAGTACCAGCCTGAGGGATAGGCTGTCTCTGTGGGTGAGGCAATCTGGGTATCCTCTAGATGAACCAGAATGTCGCGTTTCCAGAAATTGTTTATAGGATTGAAATATTGACGGAATGTATAGCTGTCTTCATCACCATCGGTTGTGAATTCCAGAACATAACCATCTTCATCTGCAGCTGCTGGAAAGTGAAAAGCAGCTTCCATCTCCATCTCCAGATAGAGTGGAACAAGATCATAATTATCATATGTTTTCCCATCTGTATAGGGATCGGTAGGGGAATTCAATACAGAGCTGAACGATAAGCCAACACCATCTGTTGCAGTGGGTGCAAAATTGATTATTGTTGGGGTTTCCCGAGTGGCATTTACCACATTCACCGTTGTCCCGCCTGCTGATTCTGTTAACGCCAGGTTTATTACAGCTATTCTGTAGACTGTTGGGGTGATATTCTTTTGAACTTCACTGGAGCTGGAGCTGGGAAAGAATAGTGCACAGGATATACTGAGTACCAGTAACAGGGCTGTAATGCTTACTAACAAGGCTTTTTTCATGTTTTCTCCATTTGGTCTGGTGTAAGACTGGAAGTGTAACTGCCAATTGTAATTTGATATATTATGTGTCTGTCTGTGAATCATTGTAACATGTCAGTATCAATTTGGATATAAAAATGGGGTAATCGGCAAACTGTATGAATGATTTACGAAATCAAATCTGATTTATAGTTAAGGTTATTGTTACAGCTTCCCCTCGATTTTTATCTGAGAGTCTCGAAGAATAAGGGTTTTCAGCAATTGTATACCCATCCGGCTAGCTTCTTTTACCGTTGATTCTTGAGAAAGTGCTTCGCCCGGCTTGAATGCATGCAGTACTTTTTGAATTCCGGTGATACGAAATCCCAATGATTGAAAACTGAGCTTCAGTGCCTTCGCAGTGAATCCCATATCTGCAATATTGTTCTGTTCGCAAATGGCAATAAGAGAGGCATATTTTGGTTTACCGTGTTCGAATTCGCTGATCCAGACTGAACGGTCACTTTTATCAAATGAGCAAAAACAGTAGCAGCGATCAATAAATTTCTTCATATCGGCAGTGATGTTGTAAAAATAGGTTGGTGATCCAATAATTAATGCATCAGCTTCCCGTAATTTGGGATATATTTTCTGCATGTCATCATCTATTACGCAGTAGTTGGTTTTTGCACAGCCTTCACAACCCCTGCAGCCTTCAAATTTCATATCTCCAAGGTAGATTGTTTCGATAGAACAGTTTGATTGTTCCCTGAATGGTTCAAGGGTTTTTTGGACGAGACTTGCAGTATTCCCTTTTTTTCGTTTACTTCCTACGATCCCAATTATATTCATACTCAAATCCTATATGGGTTCTGTGCCCAAAACAGGTTGTGAGGGAATGCTCTCTGTATTCATCATTTCTGATAATCTTTGCAATGAAGAGAGAATCATATTTTTTTCCCAATCGTTAAGCTTATTAAAGCTTTTTGTAAACTCTTCCTGAAATAGTGAAGGATTGGTATCCAGAATTACATTGGCTTTTTCCGTCAAATCTATAAAAACTTTTCGTTTATCTGTTGTGCTTCTGTGGCGAACTGCATATCCCTGCTGCTCCAGCCGGTCAAGAATACTTGTTACGGTAGCCTGGGAAAGGCTTATTTTGCGGGCGATTTTAGAGATTGGTAACCCGGGAGATCTTTTAAACTCTTTCAACACTATTAATTGCGGTCCGGTAAGACCGTATTGCTTAGTGAGACGTTTTGACTGTACATCGATTGCCCGTATGATCTGACGTAATGTACTGACAACGGCATCGGTAGTGTCTTGATAATCTGATGATTGTTCGATTAAATTTTCCATATCTCTCAAGTATGCACTGAATTAATTATTTTGTAAAGAATACTAAATATTATAACACGAAATATTAGTATAATAATATAAAAAAATAGTTTTACAAAGTAAATACGTATATAAAGGTTTTTAAGCTCATTAAAAAATATAAATATTAATTAGTGCACTAACAATATCGCTTTACAATCTTTGATAAATTGTTTAGTATACAAATAGAAAATATATTTAAGGAGTTTTTATTATGAAGAAAATAACAATTTTAACAATTGTTTTGTTACTGGCAACAGGATTTGCACTGTTTGCTCAAGGTGAAGGTGAGGGGGATGTGGAGACCATCGTATTTGGAGATGTTTCCTGGGATAGTGTACAGGTTCATAACCGTATAGCTGCATTCATTATTGAGAATGGAATTGGCGGTTATAAAGCCGAATATATGGCAGGTAATACCCTCCCTATTATTAACGGAGTCATACAGGGTGATATTGATGTAGATATGGAATCATGGCACTCTAACTTCCCTGAAATTTATGCAAAGGGCATCGAGTCTGGTGATATGGTGGATTTAGGAAAGAATATGCCTGATGCTCCGCAGGGATGGTGGATACCCCGCTATCTTGTAGAGGGAGCAGATGCTGTGGCTCCGGATTTGAAGAGTGTAGCTGATTTACCCAAGTATGCTGATCTGTTTACAGATCCTGAAGATCGTTCAAAAGGTATAATATACGGCGGTGTTGCCGGATGGTCACAAATGGAAATATCAGAGAAAATTTTTAGTGAAAATGGTCTTGAAGATACCTTCAATTTACGAATTGCCGGTGCCGACGCAGCTTTGGCAGGTACCATGGTTGGTGCATACATGAAAAAAGAAGCCTGGGTAGGTTACTATTGGGCTCCAACAGCAGTACTGGGGAAACTGGATATGATCAGACTTAAGGGAAGTGAATATGCTCCGGCAGATGTTAATATCCTTGTAACAAAATCAATGCTTGATAGAGCTCCGGATGTTGTGGAATTTTTGAAAAAATACTCAACCACAGTTGATGATAATAATGAATTCCTGGCAATTATGGATGATAACGACTGGGATTCCCAGCAAACGGCAGAGTGGTTTCTTGAAAACAAGGAAGCACTCTGGACCAAATGGGTTAGTGCTGATATTGCAGAAAAGGTAAAAGCGGCACTCTAGGGGAATTTATGACAGAAATTATTACACAGGATGGGTCTGAAAAGACCCGTCCTCTTTCTGATAGTTCACATATAAAAATTGAGAACTTGTCGAAGGTGTTCGGAAGAGATGCCAAGCGTGTTCTTGGGAAATCCTACAGCAATCTTAGTAAAGATGAAATTCAGAAGAAAACAGGCTGTATTATTGCTATGCGAAGTATCGATTTGCAGGTTGAGAAGGGTGAGTTTTTTATCCTTATGGGTTTGTCGGGAAGCGGGAAATCTACATTGATCAGAAATATCATTCGTTTAGTTAACCCTACGTCCGGTAAGATTTATATAGATGATACGGATGTAACGGCAATGACTAGTGAGCAGTTGATGCAGTTCCGCAGGGATACCTTTGGTATGGTGTTTCAACACTATGGACTGCTTCCGCACCTTACCGTACTTGATAATACTGCTTATGGTTTGAAAGTGAAGGGAATTCCGAAGGGAGATCGCTATGCAAAAGCAATGCAAACTATTGAAACAGTTGGATTGAAAGGATGGGAAGATTACTACCCTGATTCCTTGAGCGGCGGAATGCAGCAGCGTGTTGGTTTAGCCCGGGCATTGGCTAATGACCCGGAAATTCTGTTAATGGATGAACCCTTCAGCGGCTTAGATCCGTTGATCAGGCGTCAGATGCAGGATGAACTGGTCGAGCTGCAGGATAGACTGCAGAAAACTATCATTTTCGTGACGCATGACTTGGATGAGGCTCTGAAATTGGGTGATAGAATAGCAATACTCCGTAATGGTGAAGTAGTGCAAGTTGGAACACCCGAAGAGATAGTCTCAACACCTGCGGATGAGTATGTTCAGGAATTTGTCAGAGATGCTTCTCCGGCAAAAGTTCTAACTGCAGGAAGTGTCATGGAGCCGGCAAAAGAGCTGCTATACTCCTGGGAAGGGCCAAAAACTGCAGCGCTCCTTTTGCGCGCAAAAAAAAGAAGTACGGCTTTTGTGGTTAATAAGGCACATCAACTTATGGGAGTAGCCCGTATTGAACGCTTGGAAAAACTCGTTGCCGAAGATGAGATATATAAGGTTATTCCCGAAAAATCCATTAAAAAGGTATCCAGTGTAACGCCAGATACCGTATTGGAAGATCTTTTTTCTATAGTTTCTGAGAACCCGTATCCAATTCCGGTTGTCGATGAAAAGAATCGATTGCTGGGTGTTGTGACAACAGACTCTATTTTTGAGCACATTGCGCCCTATGAAGGAGACGACAATGATTGATTTTCCAAATATGATAACTATACCCCTTGCAGACTGGGTTGATTCTGTTATGTCATGGTTGTTGATAAATTTAGATGGATTTTTTGATGCTGTCGGGTTTGTCATTTTACAGGTAGTTATGGGTTTTGAGAAAGTATTTCTCTTTGTTCCCTGGTTTATCTGGATACCGTTAATTGGTTTTGCCGGCTGGAAAATGATGAAAAGCTGGAAAAGCGGATTGGGATTCATGATTATGTTATTTCTTATTGGATCCTTCGGATATTGGGAGATGTCCATGATGACGATAAGTCTTGTTATCGCCTCAGTTTTTTTCGCCCTTATCATAGGTATTCCTTTGGGAATTGTCATGGCACGCAGTGATCGTGCTGAATCAATTCTTAAACCTATTTTGGATGGAATGCAGACAATGCCAAGTTTCGTCTATTTAATTCCGGCATTAATGTTTTTCGGAATGGGAAAAGTTCCGGCCTTGTTTGCAACAATTATCTATGCGGTTCCTCCGGTGATCAGGTTGACCAATGTCGGTATACGTACAGTTGATAAAGAGGCTGTTGAAGCTTCCCTGGCTTTCGGAGCAACGCCGAAACAGGTTCTGTTCGATGTTCAGCTGCCATTGGCTAAACCGGCTATTATGGTTGGTATTAACCAAACAACTATGATGGCTTTGGCGATGGTAGTAATCGGATCTATGATTGGTGCAAGAGGCTTGGGAATGGAAGTACTTCTTGCTATTAATAGAATTGAAGTCGGGCAAGGATTTGAAGCGGGAATTTCTATCGTATTCCTGGCAATAATTATAGACAGACTCACCTTTTCTTTATCTGAAAAGGGGAAAAAGCTGCAGTAGACATTGAAATTTATAAAATATTTTTTATATGGGGAGAGTTGAACGCACTACTTATAGATGGTAGTGAGTTTTTTTGTTGTAAAACACACGACCACTCCGACGATTTTGCAGCAAAAAGAACGGAGTGGTTGTTGATTTTATAATTAAAGTATCGCACTGATAATTATTCCCTTATAAGTTTCGGAGTTATTCTCTAGGTAAACGCATAGTGGAGAGCGATTCAAAAGCACCATATGTAAAAGATAAAAATTAAACATCAATTTTCATACAAAATCATTGACAACTCATCCCAGTAGTAATATATTGGGTATGCACAATATACACAATCTGTGTAGGAGGAAGTGTATGGCAATATTATCAATAGATAAACTTAACAAACGATATGAGAAATTCCACCTGAAGGATGTCTCCTTTTCTCTTGATAAAGGTTACATCATGGGATTTATCGGCGTCAATGGAGCGGGTAAGACGACAACTTTGAAATCCATGCTCAATATGGTGCATGCCGATAGCGGAGCTGTCCGGATCCTGGGGAAAGATTATACCCAAAATGAAATAGAACTGAAAAAAGAGATTGGTCTCATGTTCGGAGATATGCAGTATTATGCAAAAACGCGAGTGAGAGTAGTTACCGATGTGATTAAACGCTTTTATCCTAATTGGGATGATGCGGTATATGACGACTACTGCAAGAAGTTCAATATTGATCAGGAGAAAAAAATAAGCGAGCTCTCGCAGGGGATGAAAGCAAAATATAACCTTGCATTAGCTCTCTCCCATAATGCCAGCCTCTTTATTCTTGATGAACCAACAACCGGTCTTGACCCCGCTGCCCGTGATGACTTGTTGGAAATATTCCAGAAACTGGTTGAGGACGGAGAAAAAAGCATTCTTTTTTCAACCCATATAACCAGCGATCTTGAGAAGTGTGCCGATTACATAACCTATATTCACGAGGGCGAAATAGTTGCCAGTGCAACAAAAGATGATTTTATTGATACCTACAAAATAGTCAAAGGATCAGAAGATCAGCTTGAGACCGGTTTGCGAAAGAAGCTGATTGCCTGTAAAACAAATCAGTTCGGCTTTTCCGGACTTATGAAAACGGTGGATTATGAGGAGCGTGACGGTTTGACTGTTGAAGAACCATCGTTAGAAGAGATTATGATCTTTTATGCGAAAAAGGAGAGTGCACATGTATAATCTATTATATAAAGAGTTCAGATTGGCAATACACCCCTTTTACTATGTCTTACCAGTTCTCATCGGGGCTCTTATGCTGATACCTCAATGGATCTTTTTCCTGGTTCCGCTCTATTTTTGTTTTATATCCGCTCCACAAATATTCGCTCTTTATAAATCTAATAATGATCTGGAATTTTCCATTATGATGCCGGTTCGAAAAAGTGATATTGTCAAGGCAAGGATATTGTCAATCATCATTCTTGAGCTATTCCAGATAGCATGTTCCCTTCTCTTTGCATTGATACATCGGTCTCTGTACAAAATTGATAATTTCGCTTTCGATCTTAATGCAGCCTATTTTGGTTTGGTGTTTGTAATGTTTGCTCTATATAATATCATACTTTTTCCCATGTTCTATAAAACAGCTTTCCAATTTGGTGCAGCTGTCATAGTTTCGACTGTTGCGGCTATAGGGTTCGCGTTTGCAGCAGAGATGCTGGTTATGTTCAATGAAAGATTCAGAAATGTTGTGGAGGGGAAACCAGGTCCTCAGGTAATAATTCTTGCGGCAGGGATAGTATTGTTTGTGTTAGGAGCCATGTTGACATATAAGATATCAGTAAAAAGTTTTGAGAAAGTGGATGTATGATCAATATTATCATAGCAAACACATCAGACAAGCCTATCTATCAACAGCTGATCGATCAGATAAGTGCACAAATCCTTAAAGGAGAGCTGGATAGCGATTTTGGATTGCCTCCCATCAGGACTGTTGCCAAAGAGCTGCGTATAAGCATTATTACCGTTAAGAAAGCGTGGGAGCAGCTTGAGCGGGAAGGTTTTATCTATACCGTTGTGGGCCGCGGGTGTTTTGTGGCCGATCTATCAAAAGATGAACTTACCAGCAAACGGGATGATCTGGTAACGATAAAAATGCTGAAGGATATTGCCTATTATAAGGAGATAGGACTTTCTTTGCAGGAAATTATTGAGGCACTGGAGAAGCTGTATAATTAGATAGACAATAATGAGTCCCGCAGACTCTGATTTTTCTCTATTCTAGGTTGTATATTGGTGTTTCATTCCGGAAAAATGCGCAAAAACCCGGAAAGTATTCCGAGAATATTTGACATATTATGTTTGGAAGTTTACAATGAAAAAATGATTACTTATAGTGAAATTGTTTCTATTATCCATGATAGTTCACGTTTTCAAACAGATATAATTGTTACAAGAAAACTGGAACAAGCTTTAGAGAAAAATTTGTTACAGAAAAAACCTATTAAGGTAATAACCGGAATACGCAGATCTGGAAAATCATTCATTTTGAAAAGAATTTATCAGAAAATTGCTGCCAGTGTTCCCCGAAAAAATATTCTTTTTTTGAATTTTGAGCACGATCGTTTAAATACCTGTTTGAACCTAACCTCTTTACGGGAAATCTATGATTTATTTACACAAAAATCTGATCCTGAATATAGAATTTATTTGTTTTTAGATGAAATTCAGAATATTCCCGGGTGGGAACGCTTTGTGAGAACCGTGTACGATTCCGGAAGTGATGATATTTATATAACCGGATCAAATAGCGAATTATTATCCAGCGAGTTTAGTTCTGTTATTGGCGGCCGGGTTCTTGAATATCATCTACAACCTTTCACTTTTTATGAATTTCTTCATTTTTTTAATTTTGGAGATGTCGATTTGTTCTCTCTTTATGATAAACGAATAGAATTGAGCCGTCTTTTGGACACATATCTTAACTCAGGAGGTATTTGTGAAACTTTTACTCTTTCAAATGAACAGAAAGATATATATAGGGATTCTTTAATTGATAAAATTCTATTAAAAGATATAATTAGCAGATATAGAATTAATAAACCTGAACTCATCAAAAATCTTTTCCTTTATATAGCTAAAAATCCCGGTTCCTTAGTAAGTGCGTCAAAGTTGAGCCGTGTGATGAAAGTTGATGACAAAACAGTTTCTACCTATCTTACATATCTCTGTAATAGTTTTTTATTGAGAAGAATTGACAGGCTGGAATGGAAGACAAAGAATATTTTTCAAAGTCAAAAGAAATACTATCTTACCGATAATCTGTTTACTCATTTGAGCATGGATTCAAGAAAGTTGGAAAATTTAATATATATTCATTTGATCGATAGGTACGGGAAAGCCTCTGTTAACTTTCTACGGAATGAAAAGGGACAGGAAGTTGACTTTATAGTAACAAGGGGCAAGGCTTACTATTGCTTTCAAGTCTGTGTTGAATTAAATGAGGAAAATAGATCCAGAGAATTCAGAAGTCTTGTAAATCTTATGAAATATCGGTCTCCCGAAGAGCTGAATACTGATAGATATATTCTTTTGTATAGTAGGGATTCCAGATTACTTAAAGAGAATCTTCCCGGAATAGAACTCATAGAAATTCTTGAGTTTTTATTACTTGAATAGTCTTTGGTTGTTCACTCACATCGGAAATGGAACCATCTTGATAGTTCCGCTTCTCTCGCTCGTTTGAGAATCACTTTGTCTCTATTGAGAAGGGGGCAGGAAGTCCCAGGGCTTTTGCGCAGCGGTTCATACCGACATCATACGAGAAAATTAACAGATATTCTGCTGGACGTGCTGCCTGAAACATA
>Ga0075115_10000483_pt1 | contig 19756 bp, 20 predicted proteins | sample AntAceMetag02UKH_FD_69785 | JGI IMG/M metagenome (GOLD analysis project Ga0075115, IMG submission 69785) | Saline lake microbial communities from Ace Lake, Antarctica - Antarctic Ace Lake Metagenome 02UKH | ecosystem: Environmental > Aquatic > Non-marine Saline and Alkaline > Saline | place... | reverse complement strand
TGGATCGGCGACTTTTACGACCCGTACAGTTTTCTAAATTTATGGTTATCAGACAGTAATTTCAATCCGGGGAAATATCAGAATCCGGAATTTGATTCACTTATCAGGAAAGGTCTTGAACAGGGAAATGATGCTGATCGCTTTATTTATTTTCGTGAAGCAGAAAATATTCTTCTTCAGCAGGCAGCGGTAATCCCCATCTCGCACAGTGTCTCGGTTAATTTTATCAATACTGATATTGTATCCGGCTGGTACCCGAACCTTCTGGATATTCATCCGATGAAGTATTTTGACACCCATGAACCAAGCAGGGATGCTTCAAACTCTTTCTAAACTGCCACATCCATCAGGCTCTGCCGTACATTCGAACCATCTCACTAAACCTGGAAGAGAGCTGTGAATCTGCCGCACCCGGCATCATTCTCCACGACCAGTTATTGGCGCCGACAGTAGAGGGAATATTCATTCGACAATCAGCACTAAGCGAGAGCAGATCCTGCATAGGGAATATCGCATAACGAGCCGGGGAGACCATTACCTGCCGCATCATAGACCAGGAAATATCATCACCTGATCGGGCCAGATATCTACGTACCAGATCTTTTCCATCTTCATTAAGATTATTGTACCAACCAAGAGTTGTATCATTATCATGAGTTCCGGTATAGGCAACACAATTTACCGGGTAGTTGTGAGGCAGAAAATCATTTGCTGCGTCCAATACTCCTGATTCTGTTCGATCAAAAGCAAACTGCAATATCTTCATACCGGGAAGGTTGAATCCATCACGCAGTGCGATAACCTCAGGGGTCATTACTCCAAGATCTTCAGCAATGATCGGGACGTCTCCAAGCTCCTTTTGAATCAGCATAAACAACTTATAACCCGAGGCTTTAACCCAGCGTCCGTTTATCGCTGTCTCTTCACCGGCCGCAACTTCCCAGTAGGCTTCCAGTCCTCGAAAATGATCTATTCTCACAATATCAGTCTGTTCCAGAGCCTTCTTGATCCGAAGCACCCACCACTGCAGGATCTCTTTTTCACAATGATCCCAATCATAGACCGGAGTTCCCCAAAGCTGGCCTGTTTCACTAAAAAAATCTGGAGGCACTCCGGATTGTGCAGAAAAATTCCCATTTGCATCGGTCTTAAACAGACCCAGATTTACCCACGCATCTGCGCTGTCAGCCGCTACAAAAATGGGAACATCTCCTATAAGTTCAATCCCTTTGCGGTTAACATACTGCTTTAATGCTGTCCATTGCTCATAAAAAAAATACTGCAGAACTTTCTGAATCTCAATCTCTTCAGCATACTCCTGAAACCATCTCCCAAGCACCTTAGGATCACGATACCCAAGCCCATGCTCCCAGGTCAAAAACCATCTTGAATCATTATATTTTTCAGTTGCTACAGCAAACAAAGCATAATCATTCAGCCATTTACTGTTATCAGCACAAAAATTCTCATACCCGGAACGATTTTCTCCATCGAAAAATTCAACAAACTTTTCAGCCGCTGTAATAAGCAAATCTCTTTTTCGTAGCTCAACAAGTGAGAAATCTACTCTTCTGTCGGTTCCTGCATACGCAGGAGCGCTCTCAATATCATTCTGTAAATCATAGGTTCTGTGAATCTGTTTTTCTGTCAGCAACCCTTTCTCCACAAGAATATCCAGACTTATCAAATAAGTATTTCCGGCAAAGCTTGATCTGGCTGAATAAGGAGAGTTTCCATAGCCGGTCGGCCCCAAGGGAAGTATCTGCCAGAGCTTAACAGAACAGTCAGAAACGAAGTCAGCAAACTTATATGCTTCAGGCCCAAAATCGCCAATTCCGTAGGAACCCGGGAGGGATGTCGGGTGTAAAAGTATTCCTGAAAATCGCTCATTTCTCATATTTTCATAATACGGCATTTCATTCCCTTTGACTATCCTAACACTATTGAGTATAATTAGATTTATGAATTCTACAAGCAAAAAAACGGCATTTTCAGTTGGTGAGCATATCGTATACCCGCTTCAGGGCGTGGGTATTATTAAAGAAATTGAAGATAGAGATTTTAAAGGAAAGCCCATTTCCTATTACATTATTTATCTTGATATAACAGACATGACGGTAATGATTCCTGTTGAAAAAGCAACAGAACTGGGAATCAGAGGAATTGTAACTCCGGCAGAAGCACAGGAAGCTCTTGATTCACTATCCAGTATATATGAACCTGTAACTATTGACTGGAAGCTTCGGTACCAAATGAACCTGGATCTTCTCAAAGAGGGAACTGTTATCACTATTGCATCTGTAGTTCAGGCTCTTTATCACAGAAGTAAAATAAAAGAGCTCCCGGTTCAGGAACGTAAACTTTTTGACAGTGCTTTGAAAATTCTCATAGATGAAATGTCATTTTCCTTCAACAAAGAAAAAAAAGAGATTGAGGAGATGATCTTCACCAGACTGGAAGCCTGAGAGTGACGACCAGAACTCCTGTATCCATTTTGATAACTGCAGCAGGAAACAGTTCAAGATTTAGGGAAACATCAGATAATCATCTAAAAAAAGAGTTTCACCCTCTACAGGGGGAAACCGTTCTCAGTAAAACAATTCGTACATTTATCGAAGCTCTCAGTGATTCAGCATATGATCCAAAAAGCATACTAATAACCTGTACACCAGGACTCTCTTCAGCAACCAGTGAGATTGTAAAAACCTTGAATATTCCTTCACTGACCAGGCTCCTGTTTGTTGAGGGTGGAAAATCCCGCCAGGAATCTGTACGTAATGGTCTTGAGACAATTGCCGCAGCAACCAAATTAGACACTCCTCCAAAACTAGTACTAATTCATGATGCGTCCCGTCCATGGGTAACAAAAGAGATAATCCTCGCTACTTTGAATGCTGCTTTGATCTTTGGTGGTTCCGCGCCGGTTATTCCGCAGGTTGATGCCTTGAAATCTATCGATAACGATGGGTTAATCGATGGGCATCATGATCGTGGATATTTTGTCGGCGTTCAAACTCCGCAAACCTTTTGGTTTCCCGAAATACTAAAAGCTCATAAAATGGCAAAGAAGCATAATAAAAAATGTTATGATGATACCGAAGTTTTTACTTACTGGGGCGGAAGAGTTAAAACGATTCCGGGAGACCCTGTAAACAGAAAGATTACATTTTTTTCTGATATAGCAAAATTCGAAGTTCAAGGAGCACACAACTAATGAGAATTGGCTTCGGCAGCGATACACATAAACTTGTTCCGGGAAAACCGCTAAAACTTGGCGGGATAGCTATAGAATCTCCGACTGGAGCTGAAGCTCATTCAGATGGTGATGTACTTATCCATGCACTTATTGATGCACTGTTAGGCGCAGCAGCAGCAGGAGATATTGGAGAAATATTTCCTCCCGGAGACCCGGAATGGAAAGATGCGAACAGTATGGATTTATTGGAAATCGTTATAGAGAAAATCCGGGTTGTCGGTTTCTCATTGGGAAATATGGATTCTGTTATTTATCTGGAAAGACCCAGCCTTAAACCTTATAAGAATACAATCCGAAAAAATATTGCAGATTTTCTCCTGATGGATTCAGACCATATATCAATTAAAGCAAAAACTGCTGAAGGATTAGGTCCCATTGGGTTAGGAGAAAGCATCTCAGCAGAGGTTGTAGTTCTTCTGGAAAAAACTGAACCTGACGCCTGGGTGTAAGTACTTTTTAGACAAAAAAAGAGCGGCATAAACCGGCTCTTCTCAATAGTCACTATAAGTAACTAATACAGTTCTTACTCTTGTGATATTAACATAGTTTTAGGATCAAGTTTCAAGGCCATTTTGTGCGGCTCAAGGCTGCCGTGATCCCTAACTACCGTCATCTGCACATGGTTGTCCTTATATTTAAGACCGATCAGAACATCAAGTTTATCAAGAACTTTACTCAATGTCTCAGGAACTCCATACTGATCCACTTCTACATCCTTTAAAACAGGAGAGACGCTAAACCAGACTTCAATATTCATTTCAGCAGCAAATTTCTTGATCTTATCCAGATCTGATCCATCTATAATAGTCATCTTGTAACCATCAAAGAACACGGCATCTGCTTTAAATCCGCCATCTTTGATCATCGCTTTAAGACTACTCAGAATCTGCTCAACAGTTGCATTATCCTGGCTAAAATTCAAGATTACACGATGTTTGATTACTTCATCATGCACATCCATGGCATCATCAAGATCTCTCTTCCTTGAAATCTCTTTAAATATATCTTCGTACCAGGAAATTACATGACCGACATTCCGGGAAAAAGAGACATGAATAACCTGCTCATCTTTGAACAGCTTATCAGTTGCCATATGCACCAGACATGCTGTTTTCCCTATTCCCTGCCGGGATGCTATAACTCCAAGTTTACCTTTACCAAGGCCTCCGTGGATGGATTTCTCTAAAATCCGCAAAGGACTTCTTTTAATTAATTCTTCTCTAACCATCTATTTATTCCCTCCAAACAGGTCTTCTATTTTCTGGATTCCTTTTTTCTCTTCTCTTCATAAGCTTTCTTCAGTTCCTCAGAAACACTTTGCGGAACCTTGCCGTATTTTGAAAATTCCATGGTGAATTCAGCTTTACCCTGAGACATTGATCGAAGGGTTGTTGAATAACCGAACATCTCACTCAATGGTACATCTGCTTCAACGGTACAGAAGGTTCCTTCCTCAACCACACTTACAATTATACCACGACGCTGGTTAATGCTGCCAAAAATATTACCCTGAAATTCTGTAGGCCCTTCAACACTTACTTTCATGATCGGCTCAAGAATAATAGGTTTTGCTCTTGGATACACATCACGGAAAGCTCCAAGGGAAGCTGACTGAAAAGCCATATCCGATGAGTCTACCGCATGATACTGACCATCATTGATAGTGATCTTAATTCCAACAATCGGAAATCCAATCAATGTGCCTTTGGACAAGGCTGACTTAAAGCCTTTGTTACAGGAAGGAATATATTCTGTGGGAATAACGCCACCCTTAATCTTATCAACAAACTCATAATCACTCGCATGATTAGGTTCAATAAAACCGGCAACACGCCCATACTGTCCTGAACCACCAGTCTGTTTCTTATGTGTATAATTAAAATCAGCCATTTTGCTGATAGTCTCTCTATAAGCTACCTGTGGTCTGCCTGTTTCAACTACCGCTTTGTACTCTCGTTTCATTCTTTCGATATATACTTCGAGGTGCAGTTCTCCCATTCCCTGAACGATTGTCTGATTTGACTCAGGATCAACATAGGTTCTGAAAGTTGGATCTTCTTTGGTAAAACGGTTGAGTGCTTTTACCATATTATCAGCTGATTTTTTATCGATCGGATCGATAGCCAGGCTGATTACCGGGTTCGGTACAAACATACTGGTCATGGATAAATTCAGTTTAGGTGCGCAGAAGGTATCACCTGATGCACATTCAATACCAAACAGTGCAGTTATATCACCACAAACTGCTTCCTGGATATCTTCCATGTTACTTGCATGCATTCGTACCAGTCGGCCAACTTTGAATTTCTTTCTTGACCGCACATTATAGAGCTCATCACCCTTTTTAATTGATCCCTGATATACACGGATATAGGTGAGCTGCCCGTACTGCCCATCTTCCAGTTTAAATGCAAGAGCGACGTTCGGTTTAGTCTCATCTGATTCGAGAATAATTTCTTTTTCATCATCATCTAAATCTAATGCTTTGTTCTCAACTTCCGTCGGATTGGGAAGAAATTTTATGACTGCATCCATTAAGGGCTGAATTCCCTTGTTCTTATAAGCAGTTCCCATAAATACAGGTGTCAGGTCAAGGGAGAGTGTTCCCAATCTGATTGCCTCAAAAACTAATTCCTCAGTAACAGCCTCTTCCAGCATAGCTTCCATGAGCTCATCAGAGTAGAGGGATACTGCATCAAGCATTATCTCCCGTTTCTCTTCAGCTTCATCCTGGAGGTTCGCAGGGATCTCTTCGTATCGTACTTCTTCACCCTGTGGGCCGTCAAAGTAGATTGCCTTCATGGTAATTAAGTCGATAACCCCTTCCATACGATCTTCAAGACCTATAGGAATCTGCATAAGAACTGCTTTATGGCCAAGCTTGGTTTTAAGCTGTTCTGTAACTTTATAGGGATCCGCACCGGTTCTGTCACATTTATTAATAAAGGCAACTCTCGGTACATTGTATCGTTTCATCTGCCGGTCTACCGTAATAGATTGTGACTGTACACCACCAACTGAGCAGAGAACCAAAACAGCTCCATCAAGAACCCGAAGAGATCGTTCTACTTCAATGGTAAAATCCACGTGACCCGGGGTGTCGATAACATTAATATCATAATCTTTCCAGGTTACATTTGTTGCTGCAGAAGCGATGGTAATTCCCCTCTCCTTCTCCAGTTCCATTGAGTCCATGGTTGCACCGACTCCATCTTTTCCACGAACTTCATGGATTGCATGTATTCTATTACAATAGAATAACATCCGTTCTGTAAGTGTAGTTTTTCCTGAGTCAATATGGGCACTTATGCCGATATTTCTCATCATACTAATGTCTGCCATATCTTTTTCCTCATATTTCCCGGCATATCCCGGTTGTAAATGTTCATGCTGAAATACCAAAATCGTTACAAACTGTGGTATACAGATTGAAGAGATGCTCATTTTGATGTTCAAGCAATATTTTTATGATTTATTAAAAGCTGCGTTAATCAGCCGTCAAGTTTCAAATTAATAAAAAAAGCGCATCGCGACAGGATTCTAGTATAGTTCCGTTTTTTATTCAATCCTTTTACTCCCGGATTTGCATAAACCGGTAAGAACCGTGTAGAATGGGGAGGAAGAAGGAGAACCATATGTCCACACTTTTTACAAAAATCATTCAAAACGAGATACCGTCTGTTAAAATTTATGAAGACGAATTATGTATTGCAATTCTGGATATTGCCCCGGTAAATAAAGGCCATGTATTGGTAATTGTTAAAGATGAATATGAAACACTACTGGAATGTCCCGATGAAATTCTATCTCATTTAATCACAACCACAAAACGGCTTGCAGCTGAAATGAAGAAAAAGCTTAAATTCGATGGCTTCAATATTATGATTAACAATGGGGCGGCATCCGGGCAGGAAGTTCCGCATTTTCATATTCACATAATACCCAGATTTAAAAATGATGGGAAAACCCCGGCTTTAAAGAAAGATCAGTACCTGGAGAATGAGATGATAGATTTCGGCAGGATTTTATCAGAATGAATAGAAAGGTATTAATACCCTGCGCCCTCTGCCCGGACAACCAAAGGTTGTCTTTTCGGAAATGGAACCATCATGTTGGTTCCGCTTCTCTCGCTCGTTTGAGGATCAAAAAACTTACAAATAGCCGCAGCTGCCGAATTCTTACATACTACTGTTATGTTGCGAAAATGAAAAATACCGAGTACAATACTCTCATGGCATCATGTTATTTTTGCGGAACACAATTGCCGCACGGAGAAAGAATTTACCGAACCACAATTTGTGATGATTGCGGGAAACCCATTAAAATCTGCTTAAATTGTGAGTTCTATGATCCCTCATCACATTATGAGTGCCGGGAAGACATCGGAGAACCTGTACGGGAAAAAGATACTGCTAATTTTTGCGACTACTTCTCTGCAGGTAAAAAAACTCTGGGGAAAAATGGGGAAGATCCTCATAAAAAAGCAGTGGATACATTTAACAACCTCTTTTCTGATTCATAACCATAAAAAGCTCAAATAATCATTTTAAAATTGCTGATTCATCCTTTACCATATATATTAGAATATACAACTAATAATGAAAGTTGAAAGGAGATACATATGCTTCAGGAAGGAATAAAGGCCCCGGATTTTACGCTGCAAAGCACAAATGGTCTAGATATAAATCTATCTGATTTCACCGGAAAGAAAGTGATTCTCTATTTTTATCCACGTGATAACACCCCCGGGTGTACTGTTGAAGCCTGTGAATTCAGAGATGCATACGAAGAGTATCAAAACGCCGGTGCCGTAATTATAGGCATCAGTCCAGATACTGTTTCAAAACATAAGAGTTTCAGCGGGCAATATGATTTACCATTTCTACTTCTTGCGGATACAGAAAAAGAGGTTATTAAAGCCTACGGCGCAGAAAAAATTAAACATGCAGCGGGTAAAACTACAATGGGTATTCAACGCTCGACTTTTGTAATTGATGAAGAGGGAACTATTATTAAGGTTTTCCCCAAGGTCACTCCAGCCGGACATGCAAAAGAGATACTGAGATTTATAGACGGGATTTAGCTCTTCGTATATTTTTGTTGAAATTTATTGTTTTGCATGTCCCCAAAATGCTGCTATTTTTTTCGATACGTCTTTTTTACATACATTACGGCATGCCCCTATGGACTGTTATACGCCAATACGGTATTGTCCTTAAAGCGATCTTGAGTACAAGATGATCTTGAGTACAAGATTTATGCGTTCAAGGTTTGTCAGTTTGCAATTAGTTAAGCATACATAATCAATTTCAAGAATTCAGGAGTAAATTTTGTTATTTTACTGAATTCTGAAAATAGTCTTTTGAAGTTTCTAATAGCCTGCACATATATGTAGACTATTAACATCCAACTAAATCTGAAACTTCTTACACAACCAATATACAATGAAGGATTTTTTTACATGCCACAAAGAATTCGTAACAATGCTATTCGTAATATCGCTATTATCGCACACGTAGATCATGGTAAAACTACCCTTGTTGATGCAATGTTCAAACAAAGCGGTGTATTCCGTGACGGCCAGCTCGTAGAAGAGCGACTCATGGATAGCATGGATCTGGAAAGAGAACGGGGAATAACCATCTCGGCAAAAAACTGTGCAATTAACTGGAAAAAAACAAAAATCAATATTCTCGATACACCAGGTCATGCCGACTTCGGCGGAGAGGTTGAGAGGGCACTCTCCATGGTTGATGGAGCCATTCTCCTGGTTGATGCTGCGGAAGGCCCCCTGCCCCAGACCAGATTTGTATTAAGTAAAGCACTGCAGGCAGGACTTAAGCTGCTAGTAGTCATTAACAAAATAGACCGCCCCGATGCACAACCCGAACGTGTTCACGATGAGGTTTTAGAGCTCCTTCTGGATCTTGATGCCCATGAGGATCAGCTGGATTTTCCCATGCTCTATGCAATTGGTAAGGACGGAACAGCAACAGCCTCCCTTGATAATCCGGGCACAGATCTGCGCCCCCTCTATGATATGATTATTGAAGAGATACCAGGACCAACCTATCATCCTGACGAACCCTTCCAGATGCTTGTATCTGACCTCTCCCACTCAGATTATCTGGGAAGACTGGCAATCGGGAAAGTGATAAATGGAACTGTCAAGGCAAAGGAGAAGTTGGTCTGCTTGGGGATGCATGATAAAAAGACTCCTCTTAACGTATCAAAACTTCAGGTATATGAAGGAGCTTCACTCAAAGATGCTGAAGAGGTGAACCCCGGAGATATAGCTGTTCTTGCCGGCATAACCGATGTACATATTGGTGATACCATCTGTAACAGAGAGTTTCCAAAAGCCCTCAAAAGAATATCCATTGATGAACCGACCATTGCTATGAGATTCAACGCAAACAACTCTCCTTTTTGTGGAAGAGAAGGTAAATTCGTACAGTCCAGCAAATTGCGGGAACGTCTGAATAAAGAAGCTTTGAAAAATGTTTCCCTGCAAGTTGAAGAACAGAGTAACTCGGAAGGAATGATCGTGAAGGGCCGTGGAGAATTTCAGATGGTCATTCTTATGGAAACCATGCGTCGTGAGGGTTTCGAATTCTGCGTAGGACAGCCCGAAGTCATCTTTCACTATGAGAATGGTAAAAAGATGGAACCGATAGAGCATGTTTTTGTTGACTGTGAGGAAGCTTATACCGGAATAGTCACAGAGAAACTCTCAAAACGAAAGGGAATTATGACCGCATACATCAATCATGAGAGCGGACGTACCAGACTAGAGTTCAGCATCCCTTCCAGAGGTCTGATTGGGTATCGTGATGAATTCCTGACTGACACCCGAGGAACCGGATTGATGAACTCATATATTAGCGGTAATGAACCGTACCGTGGTGATTTTCCCGGGCGTCAGACAGGATCTCTATTAGCAGACCGCCAGGGTGAAGGTGTCCCCTATGCATTGTTCAATCTGGAACCAAGAGGGCAACTTTTTATAAAACAGGGAGATCCGGTATATGAAGGAATGATTGTAGGTGAACACAATCGTGAGAAAGACCTGAATGTGAATCCCTGTAGACCTAAGAAGCTCTCCAATGTCAGAGCTTCCGGAAAAGATGATGCGGTAACTCTGACACCAATCCTGCCCATGACACTTGAACGTGCAGTGCAGTACATACATGAAGACGAACTGGTTGAGGTTACTCCTAAATCAATACGACTAAGAAAAACAATTCTTTCGGCTGCTGCCAGAAAACAGAGTGGGAAGCGTTCATAATACTGGTTCTTAACACAACTGAAGCCCTGTATGCTGAATGATAGTGCCAAAATGGGTTACTCTCTGATAATCTCCCGCATGCAGGATATCCCTTTCACAACCGGATATTCCCATGATAATAGCATCGTAGACCCCATCGTCAAGCCGCTGCAGCAAAAGCTCTTTGCTATTCTCCGGAACCATCAACTTGACCAATGCCGGTATTGCAAAGCACCAGAGAGTAGGAGATGTCATTACCATGACGCCTGGAAATCCCAATCTGAATTTTATCAGATCAAGATGCTTAGACTTCAGGGGTTTACCAGGGGGCAATAAAAACAGATGCTCACTATCGACAGCCTTCTCCATAAGTGCCTTTGGGGCCGGCACCATCGTTTTGATAGTGGGGATTTCATAAAAGGCCCGTTGTATGTCGATCCAGGGAGGAACTTCCTGAACAGTACCGTCTTCGTCGAACAGCATCATTGCAATAAGTTTCTCAATCCTTTCACTATTGAAGCGAATCAATGTATCTGTTTCCGCCGTTGTGAAAGCTTTTTTATACCAGCAATCATAAGGCGAATACTTACGGCATATTTCCGGCTGACTGGAAGTACCATGAATACTGCATTTCCCCATGGCTTTATGAAAAAAACAGCAGTCCGCATGATAAAAAAGCTGCCATTGACCATTATCCTTCAGAACAGGAACTAATCCCTCGAACCAGCACAAATCAGCCATTAGCATCATCTCAGAACGTGTCTCAATAGAAAGATCACAAAGCGGCAGATATGAGCAGCAAAAGGCCCCCCCGCAAGTTGAACAGGGAGATTCCAGCCAATCAGAATCGTTCAGAATAATAGTATCATCTACATCCAAAGTTCACCTCTTTCACAGTTGAATTGGTCCATGCTGCTTATAACAAACAATAATGTATTCCTTGAAATTAATCTTATTTTTGAGAAAATTGATAAAGGTCAGTATATGCTTCCCGAGCTGATGCGGGTTATCAGCCTGAACAGTTGATCTACTGAGTATCGGCTTCTGCCTTAAAAGTATCCAGCATTTTCTGCGGTAATTTTACCGGCCGTTGTGTCTTTAAATCCATGGTATATCCTCTCTGGACTCCAGCACAGTGAACAGTATCACCCTGCACAATCTCATGACGAAGCTCCCATTTTGTACCACCTGCCTTACTCATCCAGCACCGGCCTATCGGTTTGTCATGAATGGTAAACGGACGCAAATAATCCAATTCGGTATGCATAAGAACAGGAGCTATTCCCTCTTCGATCATTTTCTCAAAGGGGTATACAATATCAAGCATATGATGACGCATATCTTCGAACCAGCGGATATACACGATATTACTTACATACCCCATTACATCGACATCGTATGCGTGGATGTAGAGATCAGCTTCAACTAATAGCGGCTTAATTTCCATAGGAACCAGTATACAGATTTGCAGAGACGGAGGAAAGTATATTATTCCTCTAAACTAGGGCCTCTAAACTAGTGCCTCCGTCCCTGCAGTCAGGATAGTAATGTATTCGGAACCCCATTTTTCAGATAACTTTCCAGGGCTTGTACAACACCTATTAATTGACCTTGCTTCCCTTCCGGAGAATGGCTTGCGACATGGGGTGATATAACGACATTGGGTAGCTTATGAAAAGGCAATTTAGATCCTGTTGCCTGCGGCTGCGCTTTGGAGGGATAATCATACCAGACATCCAGCCCGGCGCCTGCCATCTTCCCGGAGGAGAGCGCATCATACAAAGCATCTTCATTAACTATCTTACCCCGACCCACATTTATCAGAAAACTGCCGGTAAGTTTATCAATATTTGATTGGTTGATAAGATTATCTGTTTCAGAATTGATCGGCAAGGCAATAAATAGAATCTCAGCAAATTCAAGCGCTTCATCAATTGAAGAAGTTACTGAATCAAAATATTGGGGGATAGCTGTACCTCTTCGGTACCCTTTGATTTTACAACCAAATCCACTCAGGAGTTTTGCTATTCCCTGCCCTATATCCCCTGTTCCCAGAATACTCACCTGTTTCCCCTGCATTGAGAACCAGTAATCAAAAGGCTTAAGCGGTTTACCGGTACGATGCCAGTTTCCTGCACCCATATCAGTATGAAATTCCACGACTCTTCCGCATGCTGCCATAGCTAATGCAAGTGCTCTTTCTGCTACTATCAGGCCATTTCCGGGACTGTTGGCGGCAAGGATTCCCCGTTTCCTGAAAAAATCGAAGTCAATATGCGCTATGCCGGTAAAAGGAATTATGAGTAGTTTTAAATTTACTGCAATTTCAGCATCTTCCGGGGAGAGATTCCCGTATATAAGCACATGTGCACTTTTCAATCCTTCGCGATACTCCTTTTTGTTCTGTGCATACCTAAACTGATGCTCGGGAAATGACTCTTTCAACGGCAGCACTATTTCCGGGAATTCTTCAACAAGGTGAGAGTAAAACAGGATATTCATGATCAAAACTCCATAGTTTCAGTAGGATTTTCTATTATTTTTGCTTATCGATATGTATCTCATCGCACGCAGATGATATTCTCTGCTGCAGTATTTATTGGGGTAGTAACTCTCATGAATGGATAACGTCTATAACTATTTTACCTTTTGCATGACCCTTCTCTACAAAGCTATGGGCATCAGAAATTTGATCTAAAGTATATCTGCTCCTTCCTGCGTCCTGATCCAAGTGAGGAAATTTCCTTTACACGATAGCTATGATGAATACTGCAGTAAAACAGGCAACAAAAGTTCCAATCATCACACCCAGTGTCTTTGAATATCCTTTTGGGTCAATCTCTCCATTTGCATCCATCTTCTTGATTATAGGGAAGAGCTTCCAGAAAAAAGAGAGTATTGATAGAATTAGTGCGCCTACAGCTGCAAGCTGAGTAACCCATTCTCCTGTTATGATGATCACAATCAGTAGTACAATGAAAATGAGTTTTGTACCGGCAACCCAGAATACAAGATAACGGATTAATTCATGAATTTCCTTATGCTCTTTTGATTTTTCCCATGCATTGAATACACCCATTCCATTCCCGCGTTTAGTCCCAGGTGTAAAGTAGAGCATCAATACATTCAGGCTTTCGAGGCAAATAAAGACAATCATGGCAATAGTTAATATGTTCACATTTATTCTCCAAAATTTTAGATAACATTTTATTCTGTGGTACGGTAATTATTGCATGGGAAATCCTTAAAATGCAAATGCTTGTCAACTAAGTTATAGTTCCTCATCTTCCTGAGGCTTCACTCACATCTACGGCAATTACCTTAATTCCTTCATCTATGAGTCGTTTGAGAAGGATCTGCCCCATAGTCCCTACTCCCACAAGTCCGACCATATTTTTGTATTTACTGTTACTTGTATCTTGTGTTTTCATGTATTTTTTCCTATGTATTCTTCTCTAAGTCAATTTTATTTATATATTATAGAGTCGACTCTTTAAAATTGTCAAACATTATATATTTGATAAACAATAGCGAGTAACCAGAGACTCCTGGCTACCCGCCGTGAAAACAGCACCATTACCTGAGCCAATTTCATAAATCCAAGAATAAAACTTCATTTTATTCCAAGGTAGCTTGATCCAAATCAAAGATTTGGATTTATCAAAATTAATAATTTTGGAAGCACCTCATCTACTTAATTCTTTTTTTACCTGCTTAATATGCTTACTAAGTTCCTTCCCGTGGTTTCTCTGATCCAATTGAGCCTTTTGAGACCTTCTCCTGTCGAGATAGGCAAACTCCTTTTTGAGTTTTAGATAACTTTGGAACCGATTCTGTGTGAGTGTCTCATTCTCAAGAGCCTCCCGAACAGCACACCCCGGCTCTCTCTCGTGCCGGCAATCACGAAATCGGCAATTTCCCGCAAGCTTCTCAATCTCATCAAAAACCTGCTTCAGACCCTCTTTGCCATCCTCCTCATCACCCCAAAGCTGCAATTCCCGCATGCCGGGAGTATCAACTACCATTCCACCATCAGGAAGAATTATCAACTCACGAAATGTCGTTGTATGACGGCCACGGCTGCCGTGTCGATTTACTTCATTTACCTCAAGACGATCAGATGCTGAGAGTGCATTAATTATTGTTGATTTTCCAACACCTGACGATCCAATAAATGCTACAGTTTTTCCCGGCATTATATATTTACTAACCTGCTCCAATCCCCTTTGCTGACTTGCACTGAGGATAAACACATCGACACCGATTACAATTTCCTCAACCTCAAGCAGCCGTGCCGCAACATCGCTGCAGAGATCAGCTTTATTCAAAAGAATTACCGGGACTGCCCCGCTCTCCCATGCAACGGATAAAAATCGTTCGATACGGCTTATTCTAAAATTCTGATCCAGGCCAATAACGATGAATATCGTATTGATATTCGCTGCAATCACTTGCTCTTCCGTTATAGAACCCGGTACTTTGCGGCTAAAGGCACTCTTTCGTGAAAGCAGCGCATGAATCACTGCCTTTTTTTCATTCGGGAACTTCTCAACTACTACCCAGTCTCCCACCGTGGGAAATTGGCTCTTATGATCTGTCCCGAATCTGAATTTTCCTGTGACTTCACAGATGAATTCACCTGTGTCATCACATGCTGTATATTTCTCTCTATTTTCACGAAATATCCTTAATGGAGAATATCCCTGTTCCTTATAATGGCTGAAGTTCTGTTCAAAGTATGAATCCCAGCCTAGTTTTGTTAATTGCATTTCCAGATCACTCCTAAAGTGTCCGCAGGTCTTCGACGAGCTTTATACTCCATCAAATTCCTTCGGAAATTCTACTGTCCCACTACTCCCTGATAAAGCACCTTCAATAAGCTCAATTGCCATGAAAGCCTCATCAGGGGCTGCAAAGGGACATTCTATGTGCCATTCTGACGCTTTCCGAAATCCAAACTTTGGGTAGTAATCTGAATGCCCAAGTACGATAACGGAAGAAAACCCCAGTCCTAACGCAACAGAGAGTCCTTTTCTAATCAAAAGTCCACCTATCCCTTTTTTCTGAAAGGTTGGCAATACTGCCAATGGGGCAAGTGATAAGGTCTCTGTAGTCTGTTCACCAAGAATTCTGATTTTTGAAAACAGGATATGCCCTACTATATTTTCATCAAGTATTGCCACGAGTGATAGTTCAGATACAAAGTTTTTACCTGCCCTGATTCTCTCAATAAGTCTGCTCTCATCATCCTGCTTAAAGGCCTCTTTATTAACGGTAAAGACCTCCTGGTGATCCTCTATTGTTTCATTTCTTATTATTATATCCATAATGAATCCTCCTCCCATTTCAACAGGGGTTTACGAATATCCATGAAGTTTGTTGTGCAAACTTTTGATCAGGGCGACCCCTTAATGAACACTCTGTTCTATTGATATAGTTAATGTGGTTTGATTTTTTTGCAATCAGCTTTGGGGGATTGTGACCGAATCCCCGCTGATCATTTATTTATACAATCTCTTTCATGAAGTTACAGCATACACCTAATTTTCGGAAAATACCAGAAAAATTCACTCAGCGTATGTATCGATGACCTTCACTTTGATGGTTATGCATTGCTCATGATTATAACACAAGTTTTAGAAGGATTAACTGAGAAATATGTAAAAAAACCGCCCCGGATAGTTCCAGGACGGCTATTATTTATTGTGAAGTATTACAGAATACTATTTCAGTTCTTTTTTCTTTTGTGTCAGCAGTGACACTACTATAAGTGTCAGGAAACTGAGCGGAATTGAAATGATTGCCGGATTATCCAGCCCAAAAAGCGCTTTTTCGACTGCAAAACCATATCTCTCAAACATACTTGGAGAGAGAAGGATGATAGTGAGTGCAGATACCATACCCACCAGAATTGAGGCTACAATACCTTTAGCAGTGGTCTTCTTCCAGAAAAGCATCATGATGATTGCAGGGAAATTAGCTGAAGCAGCTATTGCAAAAGCCCAGCCTACAAGGAAAGAGACATTCATACCCTTGAAAAGAATACCAAGAAGGATAGCTATAACGCCAACTACAATTGCGGTAATCTTACCAATTTTTACCCGAGTATTATCAGAGATTGTTTTTTTACGAAAGATACTCCTCATCATATCATGTGCAACAGCACCCGAAGAGGCTACGATAAGTCCTGATACTGTACCGAGAACCGTCGCAAAAGCAATTGCTGAAATAATGGAAAAAAGAAACACACCGAATGCCTTTGCGAGAAGTGGGGCACTCATATTACTGCTCTGAACATCCAGAACTCCATTCACCATAGCTCCGAATCCAATATACATGGTCAGAATATAGAAAAATCCAATTGCTGTAATGGCCAGAATAGTTGATTTTCTAGCTGCTTTTGGACTGGGAACGGTATAGTACCTAATAAGTACATGCGGCAGAGCTGCTGTACCAAAAAAGAGAGCAATCATCAGGGATACGAAGTTCATTTTTGAAAGCGGGGTTGAGCCCTTATCCACCTTGAATTTGAGGCCGGGACGCATAAGCTCACTGCCCTCTGTGGGATCCTGATACCAGAGAGCAACAGAATCATCACCAGATTTAAAGTTAATTTGGTGAAATCTGATTACTTCACTACTTTCAATAGTTTCAAGATATTTAAAGGGTCCAAGAGCTCCGGTTGAATCTACTTCTTCGCCATTAACAATAATGTTACTTAAATGTCCAACCGCATAAAATGCTCCTTCTTCTTTGGGTAATCCGTTGTAGAGTGTTCTGCCATCAGCAGTATTAGTTACGGTCAGGGTCTCTTTTAAAACGGCTTTCCCATCATCAACTTCTACAGCCCACCAGCGTTCAACACCGTCTTTGTTCAGTTTAACCATGTTATGGCTGTCATCAGCAAACTCGCCGGTAATGGTATACCCATCCTGATCAACAGCAGTCACCCTCTCGCCGCTCATAGTCCCGGTAAGGGTAATAAATTCATGGTAATCATCTGCAGGAGTCGTATCGAGACCTTTATTCAGGATTGAGATTACCAGAACCAGTGAAAAGACTATCAGTAAAGAACCTTTAATAAACTGTACATAGGTTGTTGCCTTCATTCCAGCTGTTGCTACAATAAAGATCACAATGGATCCTACGAAAATAACCCCAACATAATGCGGGAAGCCAAGTAGTGGAGTTACCAATGCACCGGCACCTACCATCTGAGGAATAAGATAGAATACAGAGACAACCAGTGTACTAATTCCGGCCATTAACCTGATTGCAGGATAGTTAAATTTTGAATCCAGTGCATCTGCAAAGGTGAATTTACCAAGCCGTTTCAATGGTTCTGCAATTACGAATAGTGCGACAATCCAACCAGCCAGATAACCGATTGAATAGAGAAATCCATCGTAACCGGCTACTGCGATCATTCCGCAGATACCGAGGAACGAAGCGGCTGACAGATAATCGCCGGCAAACGCTATACCATTCACCTGCCAGGGGATGGTTCCACCGGCAGCAAAATATCCTTTGGAAGAGCTTGACTGACGTGAAAAATAGATGGATATTCCTATAACGGAAATAACAATAACCGAGAAGAGTACTGTTGCAAGTATTGATGGTGTGTAAATCATTATTTCTTCTCCCCTGAGTCAGATCCTGCAGCAGCCAAGGCTTCCAGTTCATCCTCTTTTTTTGTACAGAAAGCGTTATATATCAATCCCATGATTATTGCAGTCAGAATAAGTGCAAACCCGTAGGTTACGGCAAGATTTAATCCTAACAATACTTTTACCTTCATAAGCTGCGGCGCAAATGTATTTATCAATACAAATCCTGCAAAAAGCACTCCGTAAACTGCAAAAAAACGAAGCCCTAACTTTGTCTTGTACGCTGATGCAGCCGGATCTTCATTAACCTCAACTGCTGGTCCATGTTCCATAGTTCCCCCTAAATGTTCACCTCTAATCAATGTTTTCTTATTTTTTATAAAATTAGCACATTATACGAATAGTAAAAAGACTAAATTATTCACAGGCAGGTGATTCCTGAATAATATCCGCCAAATGTTCGGGAATTTCCTGAAAAACCTGCTGTTCCTCTATGAGTTTAACGGTAATCCAATCCAGTGAAACCGGCTCTCCCCCATCACACCGATCAATAGCCCAAGCCAGTGCCCGATAGGCCCGGCGGTACTCAATACGTTTCTCATCGGTCACATCTGTGCATTTGAAAAGGATCGTCAATTCTCTTTGGGCGGTAATTCCCCCAATGAGAGTAAACTCATTCTCTATAGGAAGATGAATATCATGATGATATCCCCGCTCCCCTTCATGATAGTTTGGAAGGATCCCAAAATAGAGCGTTGAATCAGAAACTCCGGCTTTGAGCAAAATCCCGCCGGTTGCGGTGATGCTGCCGGGAGTAAGTATAGCTGTCAGCGTCTTATGAAGCTTATCTCCTGTAATTGGCTTGCGATTGAGGACAAATCGGTCGATTCCCTCTTCTGGATTCAGTAGTGACTCTTTACCTGAGTCTGATAAGGATTCCCGGGATGATTGTGATTTATGATATTGTCGACTCAATTTTTTCAGTAGTTTCTTCATGTAATAATCTCAGGGGACAGTATCTCATGATATATCCCCTGAGGCAATCAAGTTTAACCCTTTATTATTTTCTTCCCGCTGCTCCATGCTTTGCCAATACATTCCCCTCGGGAATAATATGAATTATTGCGAAAGACATGGGGTCAGAAAGACATGGGGTCAGACCCCACTATTTATCAAACAAATCATCGACATCTACACCAAGCCCCGGATAGATAAAAGACTGCGCCCTGGCTCCTGAGAGAAAAATATCATCTTCTTCAAATTCTCTCTCTTTAAAGGCGTAGATCATTACTTTTCCCCCTTTTGGGTCGACAATCCAGCACTCGCCCACGCCACTTTCCATATAGAGTCCAAGTTTCCTGATACGGTCCTTACTGGCGGTTGAGGGAGAGAGTATCTCCACAACCAGGGAGGGAGTCCCCATATACTTGTCTTTTGCATTTATATCCTTCATATAGTCGCAAAGCACCATAATATCCGGTTGAACAATATTGATATCATCCTCATTCTCTTCCCGCAGCAGTTTTATCTGCTGACGAATCAGTTCAATATCCAGCGGTGCAACAAAGGCATCACAGGTCTCATGATCTTTGAAGAATGATCGAAATTCATCATTGATATTACTTA
>Ga0075115_10000482_pt1 | contig 19763 bp, 23 predicted proteins | sample AntAceMetag02UKH_FD_69785 | JGI IMG/M metagenome (GOLD analysis project Ga0075115, IMG submission 69785) | Saline lake microbial communities from Ace Lake, Antarctica - Antarctic Ace Lake Metagenome 02UKH | ecosystem: Environmental > Aquatic > Non-marine Saline and Alkaline > Saline | place... | reverse complement strand
AGAGAGCTATATTATTTTCAGGATGATGAAACTGGCACTATTTATTTTTCTACTCGTATGGATATTCTATTGAATTGGCGAGATGATAATGTAATCGATTGGGAAGAGTTTGGCAGTTACTGGCTGAATAGAGATCCGCTTGGGAAAGGTTATTTTATCAAAGGTATCAAGAGATTAAATCAGGCTGGGAGAATACGAATATCAAATAATCAAATACACAAAACTAATGGTAAATGGACAGCTGAGCCTGAAGAGAAGTATAGTAATGAAAACTTAAATATAATAATTGATAATCTTGTAGAATTGCTTAAAGCACCTGACAATAGTGGATATCAGACAGAATTAGCACTTTCAGGTGGTTATGACTCCAGAAGTCTATTAGCAATTATGAAGCATACAGGGATAGATTTTGAAGCGATCACCTGGGGACGTGCTGATCACCCAGATGTTATATTAGCAAAGGAATTAGCAAAGATAACAGGGATTTGCCATAAGTGTATTTTCAATGATATTGTGGAAGATGATAATTCCTGGCAAAGGTTTTATGATTATTGTGGACGCACACAGTTAGTTGTGATGGGCACAGCAGTATTTGAGTTATACCATTATCATGAGATTGATAAAGCAAGGGTACTATTGGATGGCGGGAGTGGTGAATATATCAGAAGATGTTTAAATGCAAATCTTGAGTATCGAGGCAGACAGGCAATTATTGATAAAAATGCTGCGCAAATATTGAGATACATGCCCCGAGTACGGGTAGATATTTTTGGAGAAGAACAGCTGCAGTCTATGCGAGAGGGTTTACTTTCACGAGCAGAAAAAGCAGTTAGTGAAATGCCTGATGCGAGTAAGGTTGGAATAGGGAACTGGATAGAGACCTGGGATGTACGTCAAAGGGTGAGTAATATCAGCAGCAGATCACAACAGGTACTTGATGATATTATCAAAAATTATATGCCCTATATACAGCCCCAAATAATTGAGGCTGCAATGAAAATCCCTGCCAATATCCGGGCAAAGAATAAAATACTCGAAGAGATATTGATAAAATATGCAGCAGAATTAAGGAAATTGCCTACCATAAGAAATGGTTTAAGAATGAGGTATGGAATAGGTAGGATTGAAGGGAAATTACGAGCAGTACTGCAGAAGGAGATAAGTTATTCGAATGATACCAATAGAAGATTTTTAGTAAAATATAAAGATAGAATAAATGATATGGCAAGTGAATGTCAGAAGCTAAGTGATATTTATGAACCAGAGAAGGTAAATAATTTGATCAGAAGATATTATCAGGAAGGATCAGGAGAGAATGAAGTTATCTGGTGGTTAAGCTTCGAAGTATACCGTCAGCAATTTGGGATAAAAAAATAACCGGGAACGAGTCCCGGTTATTTTTTTATCCAATTTCTAAGATTTAGAATGTGGTGCCGAACTGGAAGTGTGGTTCCCAGGTACCATCAGCAAGATTATAGGCATAATCAAAACCGATCAAGCCAAAGGGGATGATTTGGTGATGGAATGTGAGAGCAGGTCAAAGCTTTCTTGAATCTTTCTGCCTTGATTTCTAATTACCAGTGATAAAAGTTTCTGACTTCACTTTCACTGATCATACCATTTTCACCAACTGCAACAATTTTCCAGAAATACATTGAATTATTATGCAAATTATTTACAGAAGTATTGAATTCTCGATCTGATTCAGGATATGGAGAATTGATAATATCATAACTACAGTTAAATAGCATTCCAGCAATAATGATCAGCAACAGTAAGAAAAATATAGGTTTCCTTTTTGATGTAAAACCAGCTAAAAGAATCATACCAGATAGAAATGGAAGCTTCTTTTTAATTGGAAATACATTTTCTGTATCATTAACAACAATTGATTGGTAATCTGCAAAGAATTCATCAAGTGAATATTGTAAAATGTAGTAATCACTATTTCCTTTCCAAGAGAAAGTAACTTCCTGACTTGATATAACAGAGTTCTTCTCTGGCGAAGTTAATTGCAGCTGACAAAATAAAGAAGGTAATTCATAATAATTTTCTCCTTTATTCAACTTTTCTGCTACATCGATGATGACGGTTTCTTCATAATTGTGAAAGTTGAAAACATACACCTTAAGATTGATCAAATCACAAACAGTAGAAAACAAAGTTGGAGTACATCCCGTTTGATGTGTGGCTTCAAGTATTTCCTTCATCAGCTCAATTGATGGATTTTTTGTGTTTGTAAAAAGATATTGTGCTATTTGATAACGATAGCAATTATCCCATTGAGAATTACTATTACAAAGATAAAAATTTGTCATTACCTGGAATTCTTCTTCTTTTTCCAGAAAAACAACATCATTTTCGCCATATTCAATAATAACCGAATTGCCATTTGTATCCGCCCACATTGAATGCCCGTTCCAGTGTCTTGTGAAATATGTGGAATACAAATCAATCACTTCATTGACATTAGTACATTCGGCAAGTGCTTTTTCGCATAATTCACCTTTTATCTCAGGCTTGTTGTACACATTGTAAATATCAAAGCGTTCAGGCAGAGATGCACCTTCATACCACAGCCCTTTCTCATTGATCCCACAAGCGTTCTGGAATCCCTGGCTAACTTGATAACCAAAATAAATAGTGCCGTATTTTGATTCTTTTGAAGGGATTACTTTAATTCGTGTGGCAATGTTATTCCAGTCTTTGTTTCCACCAGCGAGAACAATGGAATCATTTGCTACACTGATTACTGTGCATGCGTAAGCGAATGATATCAAGCAAAGAAAGAATCCAATTAATCCAAACTTACAGGTAGTCATAGATTCTCCTTCAAAAGTTTAATACCTATCTGCAGAGAAAGAGTCTGGTTATTTATACTATTGCCATCAATGCATATTATCCCTTGTTGAAATCTCAATTCCATAGAAAGATATCGGAATTCAAAACCAGTTGCAGCAAGAAGGCAAATATCGTAAAAGCCAATATTATCCAAAATTCCGGTATCATTTAAGGCAAGAGTATTAATTGCAAATGAAGAACCGCAGGAAATAGTGGGCGTTATGGCAGTTGAATTGAAGAATTTGTATTTGCAGGCAAAAGGTAATTCAAGATAAACAATGACATTATGTTGATCAATATCACCGATAGTGTTTACATAGCTACCTTTGGTTGTCAATAATAGTTCGGAATCAAAAGCAAAATGCTGGTTAATATCATAGGTGATGAAGCCACCGATTATAAAACCGGGTATATTGCTGACACCCTTACCGTAGATATCATTACCAGTGAAACGAGATGAATTGTAGCCAATTTTTAAACCTGTTGCATTAAAACTTAGAGCGGATAGAGAACAGATATTTAGCAATATGAAGATAATCAGAAACCGGTTCATAACTTCCTCTCGCTAATCCAGGATGTGATAAACTTGAGGAGTTCTACTGAAATACTTTCTTCTATTTTGCCATATTCCTCCGGTTTTCCAGTTACAGCATTTTGCATATAATGGTTAAGTCCAGGCATTTCAATGACTTTATAACCCCACTTACTTCCGCTTTCAAGTGCATCAATAACAGCTTGCAAGTTTCCTTCAGGGGGTACTTGCCAGTCTTTTTCTCCAAATAGAGCCAATACAGGGCATTTTACTTTTTGCAAAACAACTCCCGGATCAGATCTAATGCTGTATTTAAACCAGGGAGAAAGAAATCTTTGAATTGCAGCATCAATCTGGCTTGATGAAATTCGACTGTCAAAATTCTGGTATAGCGCTTTGATTTCCTTTTCAGCTTTTTCATCAGAGATGCTTTGTGATATTACAGAAATGACGGCACGCTGTAATTTCAATTTTCGTTCAATTTCCAGTTCAGAAGCTCCCATGGCTCTACTCATTGAAGCCTCAAATTGATAGTTATATTCATCTCCTTTAAGACCAGGGCTTGCCATTAGAATAATGAAGGCAATTTCAGGGTCATCGGCAGCCACTAAAGAAGCAATCAATCCACCTTCACTATGTCCCAGGAGTCCAATATTACTAATGTATTCCTTACTCTGCAAAAACTTTACAGCCGATTTTACATCAATAGCAAAATCAGCAGTTGTAGCGGTTTCTCTACCCTGAATCTCATCGTAGCGCAATACTGCAATTCCCTGGCGGGTCAAATAATCGGCAATAACAAAAAAGGGTTTATGCCCAAAAAATGTATTATCCCGATCATGGGTTCCTACTCCTGGAATTAGGATGACTGCAGAACAGCTTTTTATACTGTCCGGAATAGTGAGAGTGCCGGAAAAACTCAATCCATCATGCTCGAAGACAACTTCTTGAGAACTATATGGGAACGGAGGTTTTGGTGTTTGGGGTCTGTGGGGCAGGGCAATTTCATCAACCAATTGCAATGCAAGAGGCATTTTTCTTTTCATTTGTTCCCAATTACCTGTGATTTTATTTTCGCTATATACTGCGCTGAAATTAAGCTGCATTTCTGAGGATGAAAGTTCAATATTAGGAAAATTAATTTCAATCTTTACTTCCTGTTGCGATTCAGATTGGTCAGGGAAGACGATGTGAGCAATATTATCTTCATTGCTGCTGATAATGATGATGATCCTGAATTTAAAAGCCGGGAATTCAACAGCTCCTGACCAGATACCTGATAAATCAGTATCAATTTCTGAGTTTGCATAAAGTGAATTTGGCAAACATGACAAAAAAAGGACAAAAAAAAGTGCACAAATACATAGTTTCATTGTAACTCCTAAATTTAATATTAAAATGTTAAAAAAGATGGAGCAGGTCTTATACAAATAATCCAGAACTCGGAGGAAATGCTCATCTGATAAGACCTGCTTGAAAAATTATTCTGTTTCGATGATTACTTTCTGGTTCCAGGCGATTATTGCCGCTGGTAAACTGTGTGCCAGGTAAAGCAGAAATGCAGCCAGCACAACGTCAATTGGACCAAATCCAATAAAATTGAAAACATAGATCATCACCAGACATATGATAGTAAATATGGAATATGAAATCGTGGTTGCCTTGAAAACTAATTCTGTTTCTCGCTCATCTAAATCCTTATAAGCTGAATGGGTCAGCTTCCATAAATGCGATTTGCCAAAGGCTATATGGAAACTGAAAACTATTCCTGATAAAGGTAATAGGTTAGTGGAAAGATAGATCAGGGGAAATACTCCGGCTTTGACCAGGTAAAATATGCTCAAAAACAGGATAAAACTCAGGTAGTTTATCACCAGTGCCTTACGGCGTTCACTCTGCAATTCTTTCATCATTGCCTCCTTTTAAATTCTTTAATTCTACGCTTAATGGTTTCATCGGCTGAGTGGAAAAAATCATTTCAACCGGAAGATTGAAGTATTCACTTAGTTTAAAAGCCAGGTCAAGACTTGGGTTGTATTCTTCTCTTTCCAGATAGCCGATGGTTTGAAAATTAACACCAATACTGTCTGCGAGTTCTTTACGAGAGACATTTCTCTCGCTTCTGAGAACAGCGATTCGGTTAAAGATTTTTCTTGATTTCATAAACACCTCGTTTTTTACTCTGTGACAAAGCAATGCCACCCTATATATTATGTCAAGCAAAATGTTGTAAAAATACAACAATAAGGTATAATCGGTATATGGAAACAATAATATTAGTGTGTGCTTATAATAATAATCAGCAAAAAAAATAGCCCGGAATTCCGGGCTATTTATTTATTTTATTCAATACAATTAGAATGTGGTACCGAACTGGAAGTGTGGTTCCCAGGTACCATCAGCAAGGTTTTTGGCATAATCAAAGCCGATCAAGCCAAAGGGACTGAATATTCTAATGCCAATTCCCGCACCTTTTTTTAAATCCCAAAGATTAAACTTATCAAAGCTGTTAAAACAATCTCCGGCATCTAAGAATGTAAGAAAAGCAACCTGATCAGTGACTATAGGAATAACATATTCAGTGGAAAACAACATTTCTCTTTCACCGCCATCATTATTACCAAATTCATCAGTCGGTCCCACAGACCTGTCAGTATATCCTCTTATTCCATCAGAACCGGTTCCACCAAGATAAAACCGTTCATCCGGTGGTACAGTATGACCATCGTAACCAGTCACGTAACCGAACCTCCACTTAGTACGCAAGCCAAAATTAAAGAAGGTGCGAACATACCAGTTTGCCTGAAAAATCTGCTTGATATAGCTATTATCTCCCTGTAGTGGTCCTCCTGCGACTTCAGTGAATAGTACAAGCTGGGAGCCAGAAGTGGGGAAGTAGATATTATTACGATTATCACGGCTCAAGGTTATTGAGATACCGGAATTATCTTTCCAACCGTCATCAACCAGATCCTGCAATTCATCAGAAACTTCATCATCATCAGTATCATCCAGGATAGTATATTTTTTTCGGTAATATGAATAACCAAAGGTTAATTTAGCGCGATTGACCAGGTTGATAGGGAATCCCACTTTGAGAGATCCACCGTGCTTTCTAAGTTCATAGGTATCATATTCCTTAGTAGCGAAATAGGCATTAAATCCGGTAAGGAAATTACTATCAAGGAAATAAGGATTTGTGAAGCTGAGATCAAGGTTTTGAGTAGAACCACCAAATTCCCAGGCAAGAGATACTTCCCAGGAATTTCCCAGTAGATTATTATGACTGAGTCCCAATTGACCAACAATGCCATCTTCACTATTTAAGGCTACTCCGCCGTTCGCGGTTCCTGAAATCTTATCATTAACATTGATCACCAGATCAATATCACCATTTCGATTTATGACCTTATAATCAGGATAGAGTTCAGGTTCAAAGAATCCGGTATTATATATATTAGAAAGAGATCTTCTTACGCGTGACTGCTGAAAGTAATCACCCGGGGCAAGAACGAGCTGACGACGGATTACTTTTTCCTTAGTACTGCGGTTTCCTCTGATATGAATTTTATGGATTTTTGCACGGGTATTCTCAATAATAGCAACCTTGAAATTAACTTCTTTCCCGTCCTTAATTTGCTGAGGAGTAATGCTTGAATAGATGTAGCCTTCTTCATAATACATACTGTTTACAGCAGACATCTGCTCTTCAAATTTTTCTTTATTAAAGACCTCATTATCCTTGAATTTGAAATTTGCTACCAGCTGTTCATCCGTAAAGACAGTATTTCCATTAAAACTCACCTTACCAAAGGTAAAGGAGTCCCCTTCGTAAAGGTAGATATTAATATAGAACCCATCTCCGCTGATTTCCTTTTTCTGGGAAATTATATGAGCATCGATGTATCCCTTCTTATTATAAAATTTTATGATCTTATCCAGGTCTTCCTGATACTTATCTTCTTCCAGCTTACCTGAGTGGAAGAAACCCGCTTTTTTGGTGCTCATTTTGGAACGCAGCTTCTTGTTGGAAATATCATGATTTCCATGTATAGTGATCTTACGGATCACGATTTTTTCACCTTCATCAATATCAATGATCAAATCCACATAATCATCAGTAAAATTCTCTTCAAAGTTTATTTGAGCGTAGTGATAACCTTTTGTCTGATATTCTGCCATTATTCTGTTTTTGATTTCTGGTACGATATAAGGAGCATAATAATTTCCGGTTTCCACAATAACCAATTCTTCAAGTTTACTATCCTTGATCTTTTTATTTCCCTTGAATTTAAGTCTTCTGATCACCGGAAATTCCTTAAGATGCACAGTTACTACTATTCCCTGCTTCATGATGGTGCTGGAAATGCTGACATCATCAAACACTTCAAGTTGATAGAGGTTGTGGATTGATTTAGAAGTATTATCTTGTGAGAGATAATCTCCGATATCAAATGCCAGAAGCGATTTGATCAGTTCTTTTTCGATACGATTATTACCTTCGATATTGATTTCGAGGATTTGTCCATAATCAGTTTCTGCTAACATCAGCAGGGGCAGCATAATGATCCCTAAAATGAGGATCATACGGTGTAATTTACTCATCTAACCTCCGAAGCTTATTCCTTTAGATAATACACTTTCCTGAACCACTGCAATTGAGTAAAGGTTTTTTTGCTGAAAAACTCCAATAAGTATCAGTATAAGGTGCTGATAATAGCGGAATATGGGATATTAAGAAAATTCTTGACCGAAAAAGAACTCTCCCCAAAGTGAATTTCAAATATGTGGGGCATTAGCTCAGCTGGGAGAGCGCTACACTGGCAGTGTAGAGGTCAGCGGTTCGAGCCCGCTATGCTCCACCACTTTTTTATATTTTAAATATTTTTAAGGTTTATATCAGGAGTTGTTTTATGAAAATACTGGCAATTTATGGAAGCCCTAATAAGCAAGGTAGTACAGCAACAATTGTGGATACAATACTATCTACAGTGGATGATAAGCACGAGATCGAAAGAATTTATCTTTATGATAGAGAATTTCATGACTGTATTGCCTGCAGTGATGCTGAAACTATTCACCGGGAAAAATTCTGTGTATTTGATGACTGGTTTCGGGAAGATATTATACCAAGTATCAATGCTGCAGATATTCTGATCATTAGTTCTCCAGTTTATATGGGACAGATAACCGGGAAACTGAAGACAATGTTTGATCGCTGGCATACATATATCACACCAGAATATTCCATCAGGATCCTGCCGGATAAGAAATATATCGCAGTAACAGCATCTGGAGCCCCGGAAGATGTTTTTAAGTATGTCTCAGACTATTTGGCTGGCTGGCTAAGTGATTTTTTCAAAATGGGAAAAATCGCAGCACTCCATGTTGGAGGCATGGTTGATAGCAATTCATTAAAACCTGATAATCCTGTTTTGCAGCAAGCTAAGGAAATAGGGAAAGGGATATAATCCCCAGAAGCTCAATTAACAAGATAGGTTAATTATAAAGGGCTGCAGAAATTGACCCAGGAATATAAGCATGTTGATAATACTCAGTGATTTGCACTTCAGTGATGGCACTACTTCAATAAATGTAGTACCGGAAGTGTTTACTAAGATCCTTTTCCCACAGATCAATTCCAAGCTTTCAGCAGATGCAAACAAAGACATCAACGAGATCCACCTTGTTTTGGCAGGAGATACTTTTGATATGGTCAGTACAGATAAATTTCTAATGATCCCTTATTCAAAACGACCCTGGAATGGCAATCTGGATCCCGATTACGCTGTGAATCCTGATCATGATGTAGTAAATGAATATGTAAAAGTATTAGAAGACATTATTGCAAAACCCGGCTGCAAAGCTTTTATAGAAGAATTTCTTAAACTCAATAACATTCATAAAATACCTTTCAAGATAACCTATATCGCTGGAAATCATGATCGCACTATAAACTTTTATGCAGAACTAAGGCAAATAGTCAGAAAGCTATTTCCGGGAATTCACCTTGATTTTGCTAATAATCTGTGTTCAGAGAAATATTCAACTATCTGCCGGCACGGTAATGAATGGGATAAAATATGTTTCGGTTATGAGTTTGCCAAAAAAGTGCTTCATAAGACCTATGAAAGCAGATTTCATTCAGAATATTACAAAGTCCAGAGTATTGGTGAAATTGTTACTGCTGAATTAATGGGTGGAATTATTTACAGACTAAATTATAAACATCACTGGAAAGGCGTTCATGATGACCTTATTGATAGCATCAAGGAAATCAATAATGTTCGACCAGCACCTTTTGCTCTCGACTGGCTGATTTGGTCATTATCCGATAAATTCAGCCAGAAACTAAAAGATGATATATCAAATGCTATTTATGATTCGCTGGAAGCATTTCTAAATACGTCACTAGCTAAATTATGGGATAGACAAAGCCCTGATCTAATTATCAGTGGTGACATTGTTGACAAGCTTCAATTATTAAAAAATTTCCTTAAGAAGGATAGCTTTGATTCAATAATCAAAGCTCTTGGACTGATCAGATTTATTGATAAACTCCCGGAATTCAAAGATGAAAGTTTTCTGGAAGGGGCAATAGAAGATTTTAAAGAAAATCCTGATATTCAATTTGTAGTCTACGGACACACTCACTATTCCAAAGAAGCAGTTATCACAGCTGAAAAAGATCAACCAGCAAAAAGATATATCAATACCGGGGCCTATCTTCCGCTTATTCAGAAAGCAAGATTAAATGGTTATGGAATCGCAAAAAGAATGACTATAACCTTTATTTATGATAAAAGTGAAGACAACAGAAATAATAACAAACACAAGGACACTGTATCTCTCGAATTCTGGAATGGCTTAAAACAAAAGGATTACATTTAATATAAATCTATACACCACTCACTGATTCAATGATGACACAATTGCAATTAATTTTCGGGGGGATGCGTGAATAGGGCAAAAGTATTTGACATAGAATTGTGTGATAAATTGTTTTACAAAAAATATTAAGGAATGTAATATGAATAAGAATGAAGTTTTATCATTATTTGAAGAGTGGAATAATGCTTTGAAGACCGGAGATCCGGAAAATGTGGCAAATCTCTATGCACCAGGTGCAATATTGCTGCCAACCATGTCAAACAAGGTAAGGCATAATCATGATGAGATCAAGGACTATTTTGTCCATTTTGTAGTTAATAAACCAGTGGGTGAGATATTGGAATCAAACATCAGGGATTATGGTCAACTTGTGATCAACTCTGGTATTTATCAATTTACTTTCCGGGATGGATCGGCTGTAAAAGCAAGGTTCACTTACGCTTACACCAAGACTAATGACCGCTGGATGATCATTGAGCATCACTCATCGCAAATGCCGGAGACTTGACAAATTTTATAATATAATCAATTATTGAAGAGACTCGAAGAGGAGGAAAAATGAAGAAGAAATATGCTATTGCATACTTAATATTCCAGTTTTTCTTTGTGGTTGCATATTGTCAGGCAACATTCAATTCCGAGACAGCAATTAAAAAATCCAATGATATTGTAAATGAGCATTGGCAATCATACCAGGATAGCGTCAGTAGATATTACGGTAGGTACTGGTTAGATAATTATGCTAAACATCAATATATCGGGAATACTTCATTTCACGATGATTATCTGCAGGGGCTGAAAAAAAATAATATAGAGAACATTCGCATGGATTGCACAATATATTGTGCTCGAGTGCTGAAAGCAGGTATGGGTGCAGCAGAATATTCAAAGCTGATACAGTATCATAAAGGAATCTGGAATAGTAAAGGTTTGGCAGGTTGGAGTGTGGGTTATCTTCTGGTGGATCGTTTCGGCTGGAAAGGGTATGCCTTTATAGAACCGAATGCAAATCTCCACTCTCACTATATCAGTTACTTCAAGAATAGTAATGAGTATCCGGTATTCAAACAGCCGAACATCAGAATTGAAGAATATTATGTTTTAGGTAGGGACAATGATAAAATTGAAAATCTGCTGAAAAAATATAATTTCAGTTGGGGTTTCAGTCAAGACGGTATTCACACTTGGATAACGCATTATACTGATTTATTGGAATGTCACTGGGATGGAGTGCCAGCAGCTAAATACAATTTAAACAACAGATTTTCAGATTTATTCGAAACCACAAAATTTATTGAATTCAAAGATTATGATGTTCATATTATCGTGGTTCCCCCTGAAGATAATTAAGGATCGAAAAATAAGTTAACAGCGAATTTATATTATAGTTCAAGAACTTAAGAAATGATCCTTGATCAAGTTTTCCAGATATCTGGCAATCTCTTTTGAAATTTCCAGGTCTTTCATTTTTTTTAGTTCAGCTTTATCATTACCTTGTTTATTATACCACCCAGATTTGTCGTCATTACCGATTTCTTTTTGGGGGCGTGAAGCTGTTTGTTAGTGGCTTCGCTATTGATGTCTATTTTTTATTTTCACATAAATCTTATCTAAAACTGATTGTGATATTTGTTTTAGTAGTATTATGTCTAACAATACCTGAAAGGTGAGGACTTATCAAATAGTAAACTTTAATAAAAAATCTACCAAATATTTTTTTTGAAAGAAAATCGTCTCTGAATTTTCTAAATTCAATTACTTTGGGGTGATTGTAATCACCATAGGTCGCAGTTGCAATGAAACAGCCATCGCCAGCAGATGGTTTTATTTCAGACAGTTGACTATCTTCTCCAGAAATTTCATATTTAGCTTGAGGTTTGATAGCAGTATGGAGATAACTAGTTTTATCATATTGAATCTCATAATTATAGACATTTTTTAAAACTTCAAGAGCATCATATCCGCTTGCCTTTTCTTCAATAAAATTACCTAGTAAATCAAATTTACCAACTTTTGAAAGAGGTTCCAGCATCAAATCATTTCCTTCAATATATTGAAGAGCGGAACACACCATATTAAAATCTTTATTTGATGTTAATGACGCTCTAATTGTTTTTATTAATTTATTATTTCCTGTTTCAAAAGCAATAATAAATACATTTTCACTTCCACTTAATGTAGCCTGAGAATCGCCATGATAGAATTTTTCCAAATTACAAAAAAGACCTATATGAACAGATTTCCAAAATATTTCCCATGCAGTATAACCATAACAATGATTTTCATTATGTTTATTTAATTTATCAATATCAAATCTGATACCAATAGGATTATTAAAAAAGAACATTTAACCTCCAGATAGCAACATTATTTATTTTTTACAATAGATATTCAAGAAATTTGTAAGAAAATCTCTTAGCTTGTTTATGCTTTTTATGAAATCTACAATACTAGGGCTTATCTTATAATATAATTTAACAAATAATTTTTCGAGATAGTTACTATAAAGAACTTTATCTCTGAATTCTCTATATTCGACAACTGAGGAATGATTGTAACTACCATAAGTGGGAGTAGCAATACTACCAATCTTATCTTCTTGTTTGATATCTTCTTCTCGTTCTTGGGGTTGTAAATGACCAATTAATTTATGCATAAATTCTTGTGGGGAAGTTTCACGACTCTCTGTCCAAGATAACAGGTTGATGCTGCCAAATCCTACAGTTCCTTCTCTTTTATAGAAATCATCACATTTGATTTTAATTTTTTTGTATTCATCATCTGGAATTATTCCCCTATGATAAGCCTCAATAATCATCATTTTAGTTTTTACCATTTGCTCTGTTGAAAATGAAATTTTCAGTTTCTTCTCAATTTTATCGATATACACTTCTTTTGGATATATAAAATCCTCCTTTTTATCCATTTCTTGATTATTATTTTTGCCACTAATGTGTATATGCCACGCCAGCTTATTTACTGTATATAACCTACTAAAGTTATGGTAAATTACTGTGCAATAACTCCAAATCGAGTAGTTATTGTACAGTCCTCAATCATCCAAGTCCAAATCATCTATTGGGCTCTTGGTATTCGAAATTCTAAATTTAATCCCTCGATTCAAGATACAATCCCAAAACCAATCTTTTCTGTAATTCCTGTCAATTTATTTTTCCCTTTAAAGCAATTTTATGTAAGAGCTGATCTACCTTTGGCAATATCTGAATTTCTTGAATTACATAATCTGTAGTGAAATGTAAACTGAGAATTATACGATTGAAAATCCGCTAATCTATCTTTTCTAAGCTATTCTGGAAGTGAAAAGAATTCCAGGTTAGCCAATTTTGATGAAATCGCAAAATCTATTGTCCATAAAATGCATAGTATAGTATATAATATAGAATGTTCTTAACACAATATTAGTATAATTTAAATATATACTATATAGGATGGTATGATGGTAAAGATAAAAAATAAAGATCAGTTAGAAATCGTTGGAGTAGAAAATTGGCGTAATGGTTACTCACTAAAGAAGATAGCGCGATTGGAAAAATCATGGGCTTTAGTCTTTCGTGAATATATTCTACCTTACCTTCCCGTGAAGTTCATAAAGAAATTTTACTTTTATAAGACAGGTAGAAATTCCAAAGAACTTTATTCTACGATTGGAGCAGCCATTCTTCAGCAGTTTTTTGATTTATCAGACGCAGAAACAGTAGAAAAGTTAGCTTTCGATCAGCAATGGCACGTTGCTTTAGATTGTTTTGACGATGAAGATCAAGTTATGTGCGAGAGAACACTTTTTAGCATGCATACCCATATATCAGAAGAAAATCTGGCTGATAAGATATTTGCTCTTGCAACCGATGTGATGGTCGAAGCCTTACAAATAGATGTCAGTAAACAAAGACTTGATTCAGTTCATGTAAATTCCAATATGGCATGCTAAATTAGCATCTGTATCAAATTGACTAAAAAGGTATAAAGCATCATGCAAGGCTGATTGATAATTAGTTTTTATAAAGTCAGCTTCGTCATATGGTAAATCAGACGAATTATAAATCCCATTACCATCTACCTGCATCATATTTAATCCTGTTTCAGCTAATTCCCTACTCATAATAATTCTTGAATAAATCAGGTTACCGTAAGGACCAAATTGCTTGATGGCATCGTCGATAATTTCAAGAGCCTTAAATCTATGTCCATTTCTAAATAAACAATAAGCATAAATGTCTGTGATTTCTGGATGGGCTTCCTGATTTCTATACAAATCTTCCACAGTTGCTAAGGCTCTGGTACTATTATTCATAGTTATTTCATCATAGGCAGAATCTATAATTTGCACGATTTCTGGATCCAATTCCATCACAGGCATTTGTTCCATTTCCTCATAGTCAAAGAAAATTCTGGTAAATTGTTTTGGGGTTTCAGGTGCTTTTTCATTATCCGATTTATCAGGATCTTTTATTACCTCGTTAGTGGCGCAGGAAGCAAAAAATATTACACTGACCAAGATAAATAATTTAATAAAACTGTTCATATCTCCTCCTCTTAATTTCATTTAATATAGTTTATATGCACATATTTGCCTGTAATTAATTTTCAATATGCCGATAAATTATCAAATCACCAAAATCAGGAATTTCACTAATGCTTTCAATTTTGGGTTCGGCATAAAGCGTGTGGATAACCAGATCATATTGATTAAAAAGACCATCCCCTTTCCCACAATAAGAGCTTCCTGGATCACTTTTGTCTTCGTAATACAATCCAACATGAACAGTGTCCCAATATACAAAATCACCTGGGTGGATTCCATTTTCACCAACTATAATTACGTCATTTTGTGCATCCAAATAATTACCGTTTTGCTCTGTTGCCTGTCTGGCAATAATTTTTGTTTTAGTAAGGTTTTTTATACTGTCATAAGCAAGTTGATATCCTGACATCTGATAAGCAGCAACAGCAAAATCAGCGCAGTCAGCACCTATAAATAACTCAGTTTGATGATTATCCAAATCATTTCCAGTAAAGCTTGCGCTGCCCCAAATATATGGCAGATTACACATAGCAAGGGCACAATTGATAACTTCGCAGTCAGTATTACCTTTCAAGCTGATGCGATGCACTTTGTTGCTAATTGAGCCCTTATATTTAGAGTCTTTCCCTGGTGTCGAAAAAGTATCACCATCAATATTGAGTACAGCTTTATAACGCATTGTCCCCGTCACTTTGCCATTACAAAATACCGGTTTGAAAACAGTGGGAGTCACATCGGCTGTAACGATAAACTGATTTCGCCATTCAACAATTTCTGTTTCTTTGTAGGGGATATTCTCCCAATGCCAGGATGGCGTAGTATTACTATAGTAATCACCGTTTGCTTCCTCAATTTTATACCATTTTATTGATGATTCACCAGCTTCATCCCAATGTACAGTTTCGTTGCCAGATATTCCAGAATCTACAATCGATATATTGTCAACAGGAGAGTAATTGATAATATTATTTTGTAGTTTTTGATTGAAAACAATGCTCAATTTGATATCATCATCGATGGATGCGATTTTAGAGTCAATAGTATAAGCGCTGTTATTGATACTGGAAATTATTTGTATGGTCCCAGTATCAGAAAATAGAAAGCTTGAAAAAGCAAAAATGACAAATAAGACTATTATATTTATCTTTTTAGTAATCATATTATCTTAACACCTCTTTCACTTTACTGTATAAAGTAATTCAGAATTAAACATATCAGCCGGGGAGATAACTGCCATATCCATGGGTAATCCCTCGGGGTAGCGTTTTTTAATACTTTTTGAAAATGTATCAAATTGAAAATCTGCAAATTAAATTAATATTCAACTGTTTTTGTTTTGTTTTTGGCAATCTCTTTATCAAGTTCTTTCTTAAGCAATTCCAATTTTTTTGATACCAATTCCTGCATATCAAAGGAGGGTAATATATATGTGCCATAGGGACAATTATAAGTTAATGTTTTAAGATATGATCTGGAATACGAGATTACCATAGCAAGTGCTGAATTCTCTAAACCATTGGAAGAGGGGGCAGACTTCCTATCTTGAATATAAAAATACCCATGAATTAGACAAGAGATTTTATATCCTTTTCGTTTTCTGGGTGGTGAAATACTAAGTTTCAGGCATAATCTGAAAAAATCATCATTCTTATTATTGTATTGTTTATCAAAGTCAACTTTAATAATACTATCTTCCAGGATTACTCGATCATCATCACTGTTGGCAATTGTCTTAACAGAATGCTCCAGTGATTTAATTTCAATTAATTTTAACGGGGACTCAGTCACTTTTATCATCATAACTCCTATGCCGCTTTGGGCTTTGAGTCAGGACTATCCTTTTTTATATCAGCAATTGACTCTGTTAACTTTGTGATTTCATCCTTAAGTTGCTTCTTCAATGTTTCTCCTGCTTCCAAAGCACATGGATTATATTCAACTTCACTTGAAGACAGCATAATTATATTACTTTCCGAAATTAATGCAAGCGAAATATCAATATTTAATATTCTTTCAATTTTGGCAATGTGCTTCAAATTAAGAAGTTTATTACCATTGAAGACGTTACTTAAAAAAGAAGGATGAACAGCCATTTTCTCTGATAATTCTTTTTGATTAATACCGATAATTCTCATTCTATCTTTTACGTCTTCAAGAAATTGTAATTGAATACCAAAAGCACTGACTTCATCTACTATTTCATCGTTAAACCCGCTGATAAATTCTCTAAATTCCTGCTTCATATTTTCCTCCTGGGACGTTTTTTCAATTCTATTTCTAAAATGTCCTGGATATATTTTTCTTTGGCAATGTTACCAATAATTTTTCGTTCTTGAGCCTGGTTTTTTTCCCCTTGTTTTACATGTACGCGACTCATCACGATGTGATATTTACCATTAATTTTATGCTCCTGGCAATAAATCCGCAAATTCCCGAATATTGCAGCATTACCTAGAAACTTCATTGCTACAACCTGATTTGGAACTCCATCATTCTCTTTTCTATACATTTCTTTTTTGTACTGATTTTCTTTCCTTTCAAAAAGAAATAGCAATATTTTGATAAAATGTATCACTCTTTCATCATTTTTCATGATTTCTGAAAGAATTGCTTTTTTTCTGCTGCTATCCCAATAAAGAAGGAAATTAGATTTAATTACTTCACTAGCGTTGAATTTTGGACTAATTTCCTGATAATTAACTTCTTCAATCAGCATATTCACTCTATATGTCAATAAATTTACCTATAGGTAAATTTGTCAATCTTTTTTCTAGATGATTTCTTTCGAATTCTTGTAATTTAGACAATTTATTTTTTTTCATAATTAATCCCTTTTTCTCTGAATATATGAAATTTACATTACATGATATTATAAAAAGACCATAGCTTATGCAAATTTAACAGTAACACATCTATCACTAATCATTATATAAACAATGAATACTTAACTTTCATCTCACCCCAATTGCTATTTAATTCAATACTTTGTCAAGTAGAAATAGATTTTATTAACTAACCAAATATAATAATCTGTATTGAACATAGGATTGAATATATGTATTTCAGTGAATTGATTATTAGCAAAGATTCAGGTATTATTATCAGTTAGGCAAATAATCATAAATTCCTTGACAAGATCAATAATGAAGTCATTTATTTACAAGAAATTAAAGGTTGGAAAAATGTTAAGGAGATTATCATGGATAAACGCTTCTGTAGAATAGTGATTTTCTGCTTTTTAGCTATATTTATCAGTTTAGCAATATATGCCGATACAGCAGTTATTGAGCAAAGTGCAAGCATGGAAGAAATTTTAAAGGAAATTCGCAATATCCAGCAGGTTGACACAAATGCAGCTATAATTCCGGATACGGTAAGTGATGAATATCTTATAAAACTGGGTAAAGCAATCGTGGCTCATATTTATTCTGACACTCAGGAGCAAGTTAAGCTGGAAAACAAGCTGGCAAGCGAAGGATCTGAGCAGCAGCAAGACATGTATAAATTATCAGGTTATAGATACATAGAAAGCGGATTTGATTTAGAAATTAACAAAGAAATGCTTGATTCCTGGATTCAGGGCAAAGGTGCTGTGATAGTTGATGATTTTAACACTGATAAAAATGATGATGATTACAACCCAGCATACGGTGAGGCTTTAATTATCCTTGCTCTATTTATTATTATAATTATTATCTATATTTTTAATAAAATCAAAAAAAAGAAGTCAACCTCTGAAGATACTTCCTCAATTTGATTTAATTGTAACCTAACTCGGCTAAACCGAAAACAAAAATAAAGATTTTTCAAACACAGAGGACACTGAGAAATGTAATGTGAAGACTTTTTTAGGCAACGAACAAGACGAACAAAACAATCTTACTAAAGCAAATAATGAAAGAATTATTAACCAAGGAAGATACAGTTTTTTTGCGTATCCAGACCATCCCTGGTCTGATTTAACTAAATCGGGTAGTAAATTTGTCAATTGACCTGTCGCCAGGAGTCTTGTCGAATCGCTCAGGTTAGTTATGGATTACGGTATAAAGCAATTCTGAATTATACATATCAGCCGGGGAAATTACAGACATATCCAAGGGTACTCCCTGTGGGTAGCGTTTTTTCATGAGCTTCTGTACTTCAGGAGATGACAGATCGAAATCTGCCATGGTTTTAAGTTCCCCAATATCAATACCTAAAGCTCGATGATAAATTTTCCAGACCAGTTCGGAGCAGTAAATACTTTCATCTGACCAGTCGAAGTAAATGTCATAAGGTTTATTCAGAAACTGGTCTCCGGATTCTTTCATTTTCAGTAAATTATCTTCGGTCAGCACATTTTTCCAGTTTTTAAGTCGCTTCACAACGTAATGATGATCTTCTCCTCTGGCAATCCACTCTTTAAATGGGGTTGTTTTTACTGGACCGACAGTTTCATAAACATATATCTTACTTTCCAATATATAGATAATCCCCATGTGACTGTATTGTGAATGAGTTGCTTGCTGGATAGCCAGGCTCTGACTGGATTTTGAGACCTGAAAGATGATATCCCCGTTGTGAAGCATATCTTGCTGGCATGAGCAGATCAAAATCACACATACCAGCAATATTGCTACAGTAAATTTCTTAATAATTTTCTTTCCTTTGCTATTTATACAGGTCTATAGACTAAAATTAAAGAATGGAAAGATCTTCAGGAAGCCATTTTCATTGTAATTGATCATCCCTAACTGCAAATTCTGACCACCTCCAGTGATAATATTCAAAAATCCTATCTGCAAACCAACCATATCCTCTCTAACATAATTAACAGTACTTAATTGTGCTCCCGTCATGCTGCCAGATGCTGATAAAACTTCGCCAAACTGGATTCCAACAGAATTTCCCTCATTGAAATTGATCGTATTGAACTGGATACCAGTAAAGTCTTTATTCACCTGGCTGAAAAACCCG
>Ga0075115_10000479_pt1 | contig 19785 bp, 19 predicted proteins | sample AntAceMetag02UKH_FD_69785 | JGI IMG/M metagenome (GOLD analysis project Ga0075115, IMG submission 69785) | Saline lake microbial communities from Ace Lake, Antarctica - Antarctic Ace Lake Metagenome 02UKH | ecosystem: Environmental > Aquatic > Non-marine Saline and Alkaline > Saline | place... | reverse complement strand
CCTGAGCTTTTACAGAAATGGCGCAAGAATATACCGAAGGTTAAGGACATAGAAGATAACGCAAGAGAGCTGGAAAAGATATATTACAGTCTATTAAAATCAGGGCAGGGGATAATATGTCAACACTAAGTATAATGATACCAGTATCGTCTGGTTCAGAAGATTTGCCAGCCTTACCTTTTTTGAAAAATGTAGATTATGTCAAAGAGCAATTCGAGACCATGTTGAGCATAGGCGACTGGCCTTCTGCACAAAGGAACAGGGCAGCTAGAATGGCAAAGGGAGATATATTGTATTTTCTCAACAGGGATTCTAAAGTGGAAAGAGATACGTTTAAAAAGATAGTTAGCATAATCAATAGCGACGAGAAAATTGCAGGTGTCGGAGGACCAGACCTGACCCCAATAGATAATAGCTACATGCAGCATTTATTTGGTTATGCTATGGGTTCATCCTTTGCTCACTGGAAGATGAGAGCAAGGTATTTACAAGTGGGAAAGGAAAGATTATCCGATGAAAGGGAACTATTATTAAGCAATTTGGCTGTAAGGAGGGATATATATTTGGAAGTCGGCGGTTTTAATGATAACTTGTATCCCAACGAAGAGAATGAGTTAATTAATAGAATCTCTAAGATGGGGTATAGATTTATCTATAGCCCTGAAGTAAAGATTTATAGAGACAGAAGGAAGACAGTTACGGGATTTATAAAACAATTTTATAAATACGGGAGAGGCAGGATGAGACAGGTCTTAATAGAAGGCGTGCACGGCAATCTTTATTTTTTTCTGCCAATATTTTTCATAGTATACCTTTTATTCTTACCTTTTGTAAGAGGAAGCTGGCCAGCCTTTGTTCCTCTCTTTATCTATGCAGCCCTTGGGTTAATAGATGCAATACATGTTTCTTTTAAAAATAAAAAACCCCTGGTCTTAGAACTTCCTTTGTTATATTTTATTATGCATATTTCTTATGGTATTGGCATGTTGATAGGTTTGCTGAGAATGAAGAATGAGAGAAGAAATATGACTGATTGTAAAGTGATTAAAATACAGTGAGCATGGATATTTTTAACCTAAACATATTTGGTATAGACATACGGGTATCTAGCGGCACTGATTTTGCCTCAGAAAATTTAAAAAAGGATTTCGCGTTTTACTTGGACGCTAAAGAGACCCCTGGGGTCATTAACATTAAAATCCATAGAGAGGGACCGCCATATCAATGCGTACCTCTATTAGAGGCCTCACTTTATAATCTAGGATCGATTTGCTATAGAGATAAAGGCGTGCATTATGTTGATTACAGTGGGAAGGGATTAATGATTTATAATTTTGACACAGAGACTGCGAATATATATAGCGAAGATGAAAATCTTTTGTATGAAAAAGCCAGGCTTGCTATATTATCAAGGATAGGCGAACTAGCAGACAGGCGCCATATCCATAGGGTGCACGCAGCTGGCTTTACCAAGGATGGGCAGGCGACCATGTGTCTTTTGCCTATGGAGGCAGGCAAGACTACCCTGACCCTTAATGTATTAAAAAGAGACACAGATATAAAGTTATTATCAGATGACGTTTGTTTTATTGACTCCAGAGGTCAGATTTATCCATTTCCACTGAGGATCGGGGTAAGGAGTAGAGATTTTATTAAGGAGATACCCGAAGCGTATATTACAAGGATAAACAGAATCACATATGGAGAGAAGTTTCTCATAGATTTGACTTACTTTAGGGGCCGCATTGCAGAAAAGAACAAGATATCTAATATCTTAATAGGTAAACGCGTTTTTCAGGAAAATAGCGAGATAAGAAAGATATCAAAGCTAAAATGCTTTATACCATTTATACAATCAGGAGTCTTTGGATTAGGACTTCCTCAGATAGCCGAACTATTCCTGCGTTCCGGCCTTTTAGAGGTCATTGAGAAGATAAGGATAATATTTTCAAGGTCTCTGCTTTTTTTGTCAGTAATATATAAGGCCGATGCGTACGAGTTCAGGATAGGCAGGGATCTGGATGTGAGTACCGCTGTATTAGCGAGCTTTATAAATGAAAAAATAGACAAAAAAATGTAGCTAAAGTAAAATAGAGAAGTCTCTGGCAATAACTTGAATGGTATAATAGATTTTATTAGGGGATATTTGGAGAAAATGAAAAAATCTAATGATTTGCTATTCTGAATTTTTCAAAGATTTTACTATGTTTAAAAATCCATGGGATAGATTTTGTTTAAAAGACAGGTCTCTTAACATGGCTGGTTCTTTGGATTTTAATGACATTTTTTTGACAAATATTTTTTTATGAAATGCACCCTTAGCTACCTTATATTAAGGATGAGATGAATAACATAGTAAGATTAGTAGAGATAAAAGTAAAGACACTCAATGTGCGGAAGGGCGCTGTATGAATAATTCAGCTGCGATCAGGATTATTAATTTAAGCAAAGAATTCTCCCGCAGAAATATGGTAATTGATAATATTAATCTGAGCGTAGAGAGAGGTGAATTGTTTTGTCTCGTCGGCACTAATGGCGCGGGAAAGACTACGCTTCTAAAACTCTTGTGTAATTTAATATTACCGACAAGCGGTGAGATATTTATCAATGGCTATAATGTAATAAAGGATTCAGAGAGGACACGTTCCTCTATAGGCCTTGTCACTGGAGATGAAAGGAGTTTTTACTGGAGGCTGACAGGTAAGCAGAATATGAAATTTTTTGCAACCTTTTACAATCTCTCATCGTATGAAAGTAGGATAAAGATAGATGAACTGTTTAAGCTTTTGCATATAGAAGAACCAGACAAGAGGTTTCAGGAATATTCCTCAGGAATAAAACAAAGGTTATCTATAGCAAGGGCATTGTTGAATGATTCACCCGTTTTGTTCTTAGACGAACTTACCAAAGGTCTTGATCCTGCCAGTGCTAAAGAACTGAGAATTTTTATAAAAGAAACACTTGTTAAAGAGAAGAAAAAGACAGTATTTTTTTCAACGCACAATCTTCATGAAGCCGAAGAGTTGGCTGACCGCATAGCCTTTATGCGTAAGGGCAAGATTACAGCAGATGGGACAATAGATGAACTCAGGAAAACCATGGGGAGACAGGACGCAAGTATTGAAGATATCTACGATTATTTTATGAACAAAAAGGATTAGCGTGATGTTTTTCAGGAAGATGCTGACGTTTATAAAAAGGGATTTTCTGATAGCCATAAGCTATAGGCTCACGTTTATTTTAAACTGGGGAGGCATGGTTACAACCACGCTGACGTTTTATTTTATCTCTAAGATGTTTGGTAAGGTAATGAATCCTTATATGGCTAAATATGGAACAGACTATTTCCCCTTTGCAATAATAGGCATAGCATTCTCAACATATTTATTTACTGCCATAAATTCGCTTTCTAATAACCTGCGCACAGAGCAGATGACAGGGACATTAGAGATGTTACTTCTTACGCCTACCCGTGTAAGTGAGCTTATAATAGGGATGAGCCTGTGGGATTTTGTATTTTCCTCTACAAGGGTCTTTGGATATATATTAATAGGTGTATTATTTCTGGGGCTGGATATCAATAATATTAGTATCATTGCTTCTCTAGTAGTTTTAGTATTTACTATTATTTCCTTTTCTGGCCTTGGTATAATAGCAGCCAGTATTATAATGCTCTTCAAGAAAGGAGCGCCTTTTTCCTGGTTCGTGAGTACATTTGCAAGTTTATTCGGTGGCACGTATTTCCCAATAGAGGTCTTACCAGAGCCATTGCGCTATATTTCTTACTTACTACCCATAACCTATTCCCTGCGTTCTCTGAGATATACTATATTAAAAGGATATTCGATAGGTGATATAAAAGGAGATCTGTTTATACTTATTATCTATTCCCTAATATTGGTTCCTATTTCAATTCTGATTTTTAAAATGGCCCTTAGGCGGGCCAAGGTGAAGGGCAGCCTTGCGCACTATTAAAAGAATAAGAGATTTGATATATCAAATGGGAAAGGTAGGTTTATTTTTAGGATTTTAATACCGATAAAAGACATTTGTTAGTCTAATCTTTTGTTTGCTTTGGAAGATAAAGCATGTTAAAATAACTCTAGATGTAAAATACAAAAGGAAGCTGTTATGATTAGAAAAAATGTGGTCTCGGCAGTGCTTCTAATCTGTTGTTTATTGCTTGCTTCTTGCACAACAAAGTCCGCTGATGTCTATAATTGGGATGACTCTAAATTGTACGATAGCTCTTTACTAGGCAAGAAAGTAACAATAGAATTTGTTGTTGTCAGCAGTTATAATCCAGGTACGATATGTTATCTTAATTCACATTTAGATTATAAAACATATCTTACAGCAGTGATTCCTTCAGACGCTTTAAGTAAATTTGCATCAAAGCCCGAAGATTATTATCTTAATGAGAAGATTAAAGTCACTGGTATTCTGGGAGGTTCTGGCAGGCCTCAAATAATCATAGAAGATCCTTTGCAGATCGAGATTCTTTAAGGGATGGTCTAGGGGTAGACTAAGATATAGACGTTCTAAAAGACGTTATGTTCTGTAATTTTTACGTAAACAATATATGATAATATAGCTTAAATGTTGAATATCTATTATATAAGAAATGCATCGAGTTTTGACTTTATTGTCATTGCTTTAACTAGGATATAGATGAACATCCTTTACAAGTTATTGAGAAAGACAGTAATCAAGACCAGTGCTTACAAGCCCTTAGAAAATTTTTATAAGGGCTTGTATTATTTATACTTAAATTTTATAGTTTTTATTCTATTTAAGCCAGATAAAATAGAAGGAGTGTTGTTAAGGGGCTCTGTAGCTTCCGGTTCATTCAGGCCTGGAAATAGCGATATTGATCTTATATTTATACTAAAAGAACTAGAAGCAAAAGAGGAGCTTAGGTATCTAAAGAGATTTTGGTATCTGTTTGGAATATTACATAAAATATGTCCCTTGCTTGTTGAGATAGCTATAATCAACGTCAAAGAGTTTAATCTCTACATGTCCTGGCCGCTTGTCTGTTATTATTATGCATTAAAAGACGGTAGATTTCTTTTTAATAGCAAGTTTATTAAAATGGATATTGACTTATCGTATAGTGAGCTTCAAAGTAATATTTTTAGAGAAGCTTTTTATGATTTTAGAAGGCTGTTTTCTCATATCCTGACAGATTATAATGGTGAATTATCGGCAAGTATAAGAGGGAGAGATATTCATAGAGTCTTATCATCTACACAGATTCGGTTATTTGCCAACGATTTTATCAAGAATGCCCCCGGGGAGGTAGAAAGATTAGCTCATTACTATAAGTTCATGCAAGGGGAGGAAAAAACCTTGCTCTCTAAGATGAATAATAATATACATAACGATGCAGTTGTTGTAGGTGTGGCTATGGGCAGGCTTAGAAATATTATAGCAATTACGAAGCAAACCTTTAGGAAAAATAGGCCATTGATTCATTTAGAATATAAAAATAATAATAAGCGTCAACCAGCCATATATTTATCTATTCAAAAACAGCTCGGAGAGTTAATAAAAAGCAAGATCGGACCTGTAAAAGAATGTATAAATTCAATTATCCTGAGTCCATCTATATGGGGAAATTATAACTATAAATTGATTATAGTCTTGAAAAGCAATGGAGGATCAGAAGATCTCTTGCGCAAGGTTATCCCTTACGCAAGAGGCTTAAGAAAAGATATAAATGCCTTACCTTTTAGAAATCTTTTTGATCAAGACTTTTATCCTTTAATTTGTTGCCAAGAAATGTGTAATTGTTACAATCTGTTTGATAACCCGTTGGATTTTTGTAAGTTCAGGACGCATTCTGTCGCGGTTTATGGCGATATATTTTTTAATCGAGATTTTGAAGCTGATGATTTTCTTTTTTATGATGCTAAGGAGTATATATTGAGAGCGGCGTTTTTGATAAGACGAAGGTTCAAATCCTTAAAGATACATAGGAGTAAGGCATTTTATGCTAAAAATTTAATAGATTTTATTGCAGGATTTTTGCCAGCAAGCCGTTTGCTAATGGAAACAAAGTCCTTAGTTTTTAGCGTTAAAGATGCTTTAGATTTGTATCAATATTTAAATAGTCCATACATAGATTTTTTACAAAGATTTCATAATAACTATATAAGAGACGACATTTATGATTTTTCGAGAATCGATGCAGACACTATATTAGATCAGAGCTTCACCTATATAAAATATGAATTGGGTAAGATATTTGAGTTATCCAGGGAGGGTAGCTATAGGACAGCATTGCTATGACGTACAAAGAATTTTTAATTAATGCCCAGCGCATCAAATTCAAAGATTGTTTCAATATTGTACGATATTTTTATGACTACTGCTTGAAACCAGAATGTGTTTCTTTTAATCCGTTTTTTGTCAGGATAGAGACTACAACAAGGTGTAATTTAGGATGCAAGCTGTGTGTTAACCGGAGTTTGATCAATAAAAAGGATATGAGTTTCGGACAATTTAAGATCATTCTAGATAAATTTCCTTATGTAAAAACGTTAAGCCTGACTGGTTCAGGGGAGCCATTTTTAAACAAAGATATTTTTAATATGATTAAATATGCAAAGACAAAATCCATAAACACTGTAATTACTACAAACGGGACATTGATGGACGAAATGGTTTGCAGAAAAATAGTAGATTCCGGCTTGAACTGGTTGTGTATATCGCTGGACGGACCGGACAAGTCTATCTGTGAACGAATAAGAGAAGGTTTGAATTTCGAGTTAGTAGTAGACAATATACGACGTTTGATAGAGGCAAGAGATAAATGTAATAAAAGAATCCCTGATCTTGGCATTTCGTTTTTGTTGCTCGAAGAAAATATGGACTCCCTTGTTGATATGATTTCGTTTCTCAAGAGCATGGGAATATACAGGCTAAGAGTTCGATCCCCATTCAAAAAATCCATAGGCGAGTTGTCTAAAAAAAATCAAACTAGAAATTTTATTAATAATACAATTAAGTTGAGAGAAATTTTGTCTAGGGCTTCAAGGACAGCTAAAGATGCAGGGATAGAGTTTAATTATGCCAATGTACCCGACAAAACAAGTGTAAGAAGATGTGAAAAGCCTTGGCTATCGCCGTCTATTTCAGTGGATGGTCATGTCATGCCTTGTTGTCTAAGAGAACTAGATGCTACTAATATAAATTTTGGAAATATATATGAAAAGCCTTTTATGGGAATCTGGAATAGTATGCAATACAAGGAATTAAGAAGAAAGCTGAATAGCAAAAAAATTCCGAAGTCTTGCTTAGATTGCCGAGAACGTTTTAATACTATAAAGATTTAAAAAAATTAGATTATGTATAAAACAGTAAGCATTATAATTCCGGCCAGAACAGATTCTGAAAAAATACCACTGCTAGAATCTATAAAAAGGATAGAATATCCAAAAGACAAGATAGAGATAATTTTGAACACAGGAGATTGGCCTTCTGTTCAGAGAAATAATGCTACAAGGATTGCTAAGGGTGATATATTGTATTTCTTTAATAAGGATTCTCAACCAGGCCCGGAAACAATAAGAAAGGCTGTCGAGATAATAAATAGAGATAAAGAAATCGCAGGGGTCGGGGGGCCTGAACTGACCCCTATAGATAATAGCTACTTACAGAAACTTTTTGGATATGCGGTAAGTTCTTATTTTGCCCATTGGAAGATGAGGGCAAGATATAGTTCTGTTGGTAAGGAGAGATTCAGCAATGAAAAAGAGCTTTTATTAAGCAACCTGGCTATTAAAAAAGATGTCTTTTTAAAGTATATCGGCTTTAATGAAAGATTGTATCCGAACGAAGAGAATGAATTAGTTAATAGAATCATAAAAGGAGGATATAAGTTTATTTATAGCCCTGATGTGAGAATTTATAGAAATCGAAGAAAGACTTTATTTAAATTCGCAAAGCAGTTTTATAGATATGGAAAAGGCAGGACGAATCAAATTTTAGTAGAAGGACTTTTTAAAAATATCTATTTTTTTGCACCATTTTTTTTGATAATATACTTAGTATTTCTTCCATTTTTTAAAAATGTGACAATGTGTTTCATTCCTTTATTTCTATATTTATTTATTGCGACAGTAGATGCAGCGTATATGTCAATTAAACACAGGAAAAATCTTATATTGCTACCTATTTTTTATATAATAATGCATGTTTTTTATGGCATAGGAATGTTGATAGGTTTAGTGAGGTCAGTTATAATGAAAGCACATGGAGCAGATCTAGCCAACTATAAATTTGTAGTCAAAAGAATAAAAAGCATGGATGGACAGTAATGAAAAAGTTAGATTTATGCGCATATGACATAAATGTACAGATAGAGAGCAACAGCGTTCCTGCATTAGAAAACTTAAAAAAGGATTTCTTGCTTTATCTGGCAGTTAATGGGCGCATCGAAAATCCTTGCAATAAAATAAAAATAGAGATCTACAAAGAGGCCCCACCATATAAAAGAATCTCTCCATTAAAGGCATCATTTCAAGAAAATACACAAATAGTAAAAATTTCAAAAATAAGGTCATTTGCGCCGTTTATAACCTCTGGGGTTTTTGGCCTAGGATTGCCTCAAATAGCAGAATTATTTTTACGTTGTAATTTTAAAGATGTATTGAAAAAAATAGGTGTTGTTTTTTCACGATCGCTTGTTTTCTTTTTTACTATTTGCCGCACAAGTATATATGAGATAAAAATTGGTCGAAATTTGGAAAATAGCATGAAAGAGATGAGCGACTTTTTATATAAAGATTGAAAACGCCATGAAACTTAATATAATATTTTGGTGTGAAAAATTTTATCCTACAATAGGTGGCACAGAGATATCTTTATACAGGCAGATTAAGCAATTGTTTAAAGATGGTGCCAATGTGTCGGTTATTTCTCATGATGAGAATGGAAAACATTTACAGTATAATAAAAATAATAATTTTAAAATGGTCCAACTGGATAATAATAAAAAAGATATATTTAAAGCGTTAGAAATAATTAGAAACATAAATAAAAAGAGCTTAGTTTACATAAGCGGAATATTTAGAAGTAATCCTTTACCCAGCCTTATGACAATAAAAGAGGTTTCTAAGGATATAGATACTGTTTTGCGCATACCGACCAGCGGTGACCTTGATGAGCTCTCTGATTTTTCGCTTGCTGATTTTCTTGGAAATCTTGCCGGATTTATCTGTCTAGATAATGCTATAGAAAAAGAGATTCGTAAGTATGTACAACACCCTATCGTATTTTTACACAAGAATGGCATACCAATCGATGATTTTTCAAAAAATAAATTTTCAAAGAATGGAGATTTTTTATTTATAGGAAGACTGAGCAAGACCAAAGGGGTATCTGTTTTAATAGACGCGTGGAAAAAATACAAAACAAAAGGTGGTAGCAGGAAACTGATTATCTATGGGCCTAAAAAGCCTGGTTATGTCTTGCGCGAATTGAAAGATAATGCTTTTCTGTATAGGCATGGAATTGAATATAGAGGCCCTATGCAAGATGTCTGGCGGCATTTCAAGAGCTCCCGAGCTATTATAATACCTTCTTTAAAAGAGGGGCATTCAAATGTCATGCTCGAGGCAATGGCCGCAGGAATTCCAGTAATAGCCTCAAATATCTCTGGCTTAAGAGGAGATTTATTGGCATCGGAAGCAGGTGTTTTATTTAATAAAGAGAACTCGGACCAACTTGCATGCGAACTTCTAAAATTTGAAGATGGTGTTTATGACTTGGTGAAAATGTCGAAAAAGGGCCATAGGTTTATAAAAAATAACAGGACTCTTAAGCATTCTATTAAAAATTTACATAAGATGTTTCAAAAAATTGGTTCTAAATGAGAAAAAAAATAATTTTTTTTGATGGCTGCGGCACACTTTGGTATCCAAAGCGCACAAAATATAATAAAAATCCTTTCTGGATATATTGTAACCCAAAAACAGTCAAAGATCCGAACAATCACCTCATACTAACACCTTTTGCTTTGTGGGTACTCAGAAGATTAAAGAAAAAAGGTATTATCCTTGTTCTTTTATCCACAAGCCCAAAATCGCCCAAGCAAGCTAACATGCAATTAAAAAAAAGAGTAAAACATTTTAAGCTTGAGAATTTTTTCGATGAAATCCATGCCACCAGAAATTATCATGGATCAAAAGGCGAGTTTATATCCGATATATTAAAACTGAAAAAAATTCCAAAAAAGGCAGCATTGATGGTTGGTGATAGATATGTATGGGATTATAGACCTGCTATTAATAGGGGGGTTGATGCCTTATTGATAGAGTCTAATTATGAAGATAAAGTTCCTATTATTAGAAAACGAAATAGGTCTATCAGGAAACTTAAAGATATGATGGATTTTTTGTAATGGACATTAAAAAGATCATAAGAAAGCGTATATTAAATATCGTGTTAAAGACAAATCGATACAGGTTTTTTAATCTTTTATATAAAATGCTATATTTTATATTCATACGACTGATGTATTTTATGTTTCAGTCAATGCCAGAGATTAAAGCTGCATACATAGTGCACGACCTTAATTCATATGACTGGGTTCCGGGAAGCAGTGATATAGATATAGCTGTGGTTGTGGAAGATATGCTTGAGAACCGAGAACTTATTTTCTTAAAAAGATTCTGGAGAAAATTTAGATATATGAAAAATATATTTCCTTTTGTCTCATATGGAATAGGCTCAATACCAATTTGCTCTATAAGCGAGTTTGGTACCGATGGTTTTGGTGGGACTGCAGAAGCATGGGGAATGCACAAGCTATCAGACTGGAAGTTGTTTTACGGCATAGATACTAGAAACAGCTTTTATATACCAAGAAACAGGCAATACAAAACAACTTTATCCAACCCTTTGCTTTTTAAGACAATATGGAAGCATTATTTAACGCCACTGATTCGTAATAATAAACAATTCACAACTTATTTAAGAAAACCTTCTAATGGTATTAAAATGATAATTAAACATATATATATCAAAGAATGCGATAGTTTTTATAAATCAGAAACGCAACTTTTCGACTATTTTTATCGTAAAAGAGACCATGCAATAACACAGATACTCGATTTGATAAAAAGGCTGGAGAAGTCTAGATATTTTGTCAGGAATTCGAATGATGCCGAATCGATTATGACAGCCTTTTTTTATGGAGCAATAAGGGTAACCGATAGATATTGTTCAGATTATCTCTTAAATGCTAAGCATGCAACTGAACTAAAAAGCATTTCCGCAGTTCCTATAAATAAAATGATTTTTCGTAGATCCGATATGGACGCAGCCTTAAATATTTTACCAAAGAAGAATGCCTATATAAAAAATATCATACATAGCCCCCAGACTAATCAATTTCCCTTCGAATTGAATAATGTTAAAATAGGCACAGATGAGATTTATATCATTATTGATGAGAGTATTTCGTTGGAAGATTTTAAAGATTTTATTCGTAATCTGAGAGAAAAGGTTAGTAATAATGATAGTTTTAGTAGATGCAACATTTTTATAGAGACAAAGAACACATTGCTAGCCAAAGAACACAGCATAGGGTCACATTTTGCCTTACACCATTTTCATTTAAAAAAATATGGGTCTTGTTCACATGGAACAAATATTCTCCAGGAACTGAGGATGCCATCACTTGAGAAAGTCAGGGAGGCTATTAAGAGACAACTATGGGTTGAATATTATCGAAACATCAAATCTTATCCAGCAGATTTTGTCATCGGCAAGTCTCATATCATGCTTCAGGATCGTGTGCACAGGCTATTATCCTACAGGTTGTTTTTGGAAAAAGAGTCCAGTATCACATCGTTTGATGAGGTTTCGGAAAGCTATATTGCGAATTTTTCAGAGGACAGCCTTACTAAGGAAATTGAAAGAATTTGCAAAATAAAGCCAGATTTTAAAATTACAACGGATTTGTGCGATAAATATTATTTTATAATAAGATCCCTGCTCAACAAAATGTCTTGCCCATGAAAAAAAGAATTCTTTTTTATTACTATTATTGTTACGGCCTTGGTCATATACAGAGAATTTTGATCCAGGCTAATGCTATAAAAAGAAAAAATCCATCTTTTGATGTTATGGTAATAAACGGCGGAAGACCGATTGGATGTTTTGATTGGCCGAAAGACATAGAGTTGATTCAGTTCCCGGTGGTTACTTACGGAAATCGCTCGATTTTTGAAGTAGCCCCGAGGAATATTTCTCTATCGCCCAAGACGCTTGCCAATTTAAGAAAAGAAATGTTAATTTCTATTACTGAATCCTTCAGGCCAAACGTAGTTATTGTAGATTTTTTTCCATTTGATAGAAGATTTTTAAGAAGTGAAATCATGCCTATGCTGGAACATGCAAGAAAGAAATCCAAAAAAATGAAAGCCATATCTTCAACAAGAGAGATAATCGGCATGAATAAGTTGCTTTGGAATACTAAAATAAAACGTGATGTAAGTCGCGATATTGAGAACTATTTTGATTATGTTTTTATCCATGGAGATCCGGAAATCTTTAAACTTGACGAAGGTCTATCCTCGAAGGCCAAGTCCAAGTTTATTTATACTGGGTATATTGTATGTAAAAAGAAAAAACGCCTTACCCCAAGAAGAATAGTGCATAAAAATTATAACATAAATAATAGCTTCCTTATAACTGCAAGCGTAGGAAGCGGCAAGGATGGTTTTAGTCTTCTAAAAAATGTTATTTTGGCAGAAAAGATATTGAACATCAAAAAAAGACACCGATACAAATTTATTATTTCTAGTGGTCCAGTGATGAGTAGCGCAAATTATAATAAGTTAGTTACTCTTGTGGGAAATAATAAAAATATCTCCTTTCAAAATTTTAGAAGGGAATTGATTGATATTATAAACGCTTCGGATGTTTCTATTAGCATGTGCGGCAATAATACATGTGCCGAAACACTACTAACGCGTACAAAATCTATAGTTGTGCCTCGAGTAAAGTGGGAAAAAGAACAACTTATAAGAGCTCGAAGATTAAGCGAGTTAAATGTTGCCCGCATGATACACCCTAATAAGTTATCACCAGGATTGCTTGCATATGAAATAAAAAGGATCCTTGCGGGACCTCCTGCGAGGCATGGTATAGATCTTGGCGGTGCAGATTTTGTGGCCGATTTTGTTAAGGCTATTTAATGATAATGAAGATAGCAGTTATAATGAAAGAATTTCCGGTTTTGTCACAATCATTCATTCTAAACCACATAACAGGTCTAATTGATTTAGGATGTGATGTAGATATTTATTCAGAAATAAACCCTAAAGAACAAAAGATGCATACAGAAGTTAAGGAATATGATTTGATAAACAAGACATTTTATTTTGATGAAGAGGAGCGTATGAGGAAAAAGGAATCGAAAGATTTTTTACAGATGTTTCTACGAAAAAGGTATGATATAATTCATTGCCATTTCGGACTTACAGGAAATAATTTTATTTTTTTAAAGGATTCTCTTGGCAAGACAATAAAATTTATTACTTCTTTCCACGGATATGATGCCACAAGATATCCTGGCCCACATCATAAGGGTATGTATAACGAAGTGTTTCAGAAAAGCGATATGATTATAGCGAATAGCAAGTATATCAAACAGAGATTAGTTAGCTTGGGTTGTAAAGATGAAAAAATTTGTAAATTACCGGCGTGTTTAAATATAGCTAAATTCAGTTTCAAAGCGAGAAAATGCCACTTAGCAGGGAAAGTTAATATATTGACAATTGCAAGATTGGTAGAAAAAAAAGGTATAGAATATTCAATAAGAGCCATTGCCAAAGCTATCGAGTCTTATCCGAATATTAGTTACTTTATAATTGGAGAAGGGCCACTTAGAGAAAACCTGGAGAGACTTATTATAAATTTAAACTGCCAGGAAAAAATAAAGTTGTTAGGCGCAATGACCCATGAAGAATTGATGAGATTTTATAAGAAGTCCCATATTTTTGTACTTTCCAGCGTTACTGCATCTGACGGAAATCAAGAAGGTCAGGGGTTGGTACTTCAGGAGGCACAGGCCGTTGGGTTACCAGTTATAGCTACTCGCCATAATGGTATACCAGAAGGGGTAGTTGACGGAAAGGCAGGTTTTTTGGTTCCAGAAAAAGATGTTGATGCACTAAAAGAAAAGATAATTTATTTAATAGAACACCCAGAATTATGGGAAAAGATGGGCGCATTCGGTAGAAAATTTGTTGAGAGAAATTATGATATTCTGGATGTAAGCAGAAAATTATACAAAATTTATCAAGACATTCCAATATGAAAAAAATCGCTTTAGTATATATGCCTTATTTAGAATTAATATTTAATTCCGATTTCAAGGGACGGAAAGATATGCAGGTTAAATGATAATATCATGGTAAAAAATAACACATTTAGTAGAATTTTGAAGAATAATTGGTGTTTTGCTATGTGGGCTATTACGGAAGAGTGCAATTTTAAGTGTAAATATTGTTCTAAACCCGCAGGACAACTTATCAATAACTATGTCGATACACTAAAAATCGCTAATAATATAGCAGATACCTTTAAAAAAAAGAAAGGCAAGGCATGGATTATTGGCTTAGGTGGCGGAGAACCTTTTTTATCTCGTGATTTTATTAAAGTATGTAAAATACTTACTAAAGACCACCATATAACACTTGATACAAATCTAAGTATTAGTTCGAAAGTACATGAGTTTGCTTATTCAATCAGTTCGTCTTCGGTGATTAATACACATGCAACTTTTCATATAGAAGAAACAGAAAATAAGCATCGAGCAGATGATTTTATTAAAAATGTAAACTTGTTACAGAATAAAGGATTTAATGTAATGGTAAACTATCTGTTGACTCCTGAATCAATAGAGAGGTTCGATAGAGATTACAAATATTTTAGATCAAAAAACATTAAACTTATGCCAAAGCCACTTAAGACAGAATACAATAAGATGCTATATCCTGACATGTACAGGGATGAAGATATAAAATTAATATTGAAGCACCGCCCTTTTATGAAGTTTTATCCGTTCGATCTAAGGGGCCTTAGGTGCAAGGCAGGCAAAGATTTTATATTTATCAGAAGCGATGGACGTGCATCGAGATGTCTAAATGACGCCTCTTATCTGGGAGATATGAATGTTGGAGATATAAAATTAAATGATAAATCAGAAGATTGTACCGTTGATAAATGTTTTTGTTTTGGATATGATTTAATAGAATATAGAAATTTAAAAGATTTCTTAGTTACTGTAAGGCAGCGCTGGAAGTATTATTTAAAAGTCAAAACATTCTTTTTTAGCCAGCGTATTAAAGGATGGATAGGTAGAAGCATAGCTGGTATAAGAGCTCGCATGTAAATGTTTATTATCTAAGAAGTCTTTTTGCCAATGGAGGGAGGAAAGACAACATTAGCCTTAAGTGTACTTAAAAAAGATCAAAAAATAAGACTTATTTCAGATGATGTTTGTTTTGTAGACTTCAAAAATTATACCTATCCCCTTATGTTGCGAATTGGAACAAGAGGCAGGGATTCTATAAATGAAATTCCAGAAAAATATATCACAAAGATTCATAGAAGTTTTTATGGAGAAAAATATCTTATAGATTTAAGTTATTTCAAAAATAAAATTTCAGGAAAAAGCAAAGCATGTAATATTTTAATAGGAAAGCGTGTTTTTCAAGAAGAAACACAAATAAGAAGTGTTTCGAAGATAAGATGTTTCAGCCCATTTATTCAATCCGGAGTTTTTGGTTTAGGTCTTCCTCGGATTGTAGAATTATTTTTACGCGGTAATTTTTTAGATACTATAAAGAAGATAAATATGATTGTTTCAAGATCTCTTCTTTTTTCAGCGATGGTCTGCCGAGCTAATATATATGAAATAAGAATAGGTAGAAATGTAGAAAAAAGCACGAGAGAATTAATTAATTTTATAAATAAGGCTATAGAAATAGGAGTCTATAGAAAAGAAGAGATGTTTAAAAAGGCCATAGAGATAAATCCAGAAAATGATAGATTAAAGGCTGCATTAGCAATTTCCTATGAGGAAAGAGGAGAATACAATTTAGCAGAGGAGTATTCTAAAAAGACAGAGAAATTGAGGACAGAACACTATAGTCCCATAACACGCCATGACTATAATAGACTTAATGAAATTGTAACTAGAAGAGGAATAAAGCATGTATGTGTACAATATCCTACGCGTAGTGTAGAACCGCTTAAAAGGATATTTGATGAGAAAGGAGATGTTATCTTTGTAAATAATGAAAAGTTCTTTAAAGAGGCGGTAAGAAGAGAAGGCTATACTGAATATTTTGTTGATATGCTTGCTGGGGATTTCGGCCATGCCACAAAGAAAGGCAATAGACTTTTAGCTGAAAACATTGCAAATACTATATTAAAAGAGTGCGGTTTGCTATCAGACTTGTAACAGGGGATGAGAGGAGTTTTTACTGGAGGCTGACAGGCGGGTAAAATTTAGAATTTTTTGCTGCTTTCTATGATCTGATTAAAATGGAAAGGCGCACAAAGATTAGAGAATTATTCAATCCTGATATTTTAAATGGCCCTTAGGCGGGCCAAGGCGAAAGGCAGCCTTGGGCACTATTAAACAGTATAGGTTCAATATAATAGTTGTATTAGTCATATTTTTCCTTGCATGGGTATCTTTCTTTCCACAGCCGATTCAAAGTCACTATCATCTCTTTATAAAGATCTATCTCGCAGTCCTTTTTTTCTATTGTTAATACGTATAAAAGGTATAAAACTTACTCTTTAATCATTACGATACGCCTCTTTTAGTTTTTTTGATCTGTATATTAGGTGGAGTTTTCATAACGCAAGATAAAGAAATTGCTTTAAGGACTTATTTTGACATTAGCGTAACTCTATTTTTTCTTTACTATATAACAAAGAAAGAGTTTACGTCTTATAGGAACAGTTTGAAACTGGTGAAGATCATATGCATATTCAGTGCCATGGTGTCTCTTTTTGCAATTTTTGAATATATGTTTGGAAAGAATCTAATTTTCAAATGTATTGCAGATAGTCCTTACTTTCTTAAATTTCTTGTTGCAGATAATTCTCACTTTACAATAAGGCGCCCCATATCTACGCAATTCAATCCAGTTGTACTAGGGTCTTACCTGCTCGGTTGTTTGCCATTTTGTTTGCTTTTTATAAGAGAGAAATCAAATCGTTTACGCGTACTAGGCATTGTATTAGTATTGCTGAATATAATTGTTATTATCCTTGTGCGATCGAGAGGGGTTTTTTAGGGATGGTTGCTTCATTTTTATTTTATTTATGGAAAGATAAAGGAAGGGTTTTAGTATCGTTATTTTTGGTTTTTATATTTTTGTTTGTTGCTTTGTGTTCTCATACAGATAAGCCACCTTTCAATAGGTATGGATTTAAGTGGTTGGTATCTGGAGAACACAGTAGTATCTTCTCCGAATATAGATTTCAACGGCTTTCCATGACCGCACATATGCTTAAGGATCATCCATTTTTTGGAATAGGCCTGAAACATTTTAGAAAAAGATTTGACGAATATAACCCTAATAATGATATAGAGGTACTTGATGATTTTAAAATCGCAGATGACATGTATCTGACAATCCTGGCAGAGACAGGGATTGTGGGTTTTTTAGGTTTTCTTATTTTTATTTTTTATTTACTAAAGAGGGGGTTGAGGGCCTTTCATGTTATGCTGGACAAAAGGAAGAAGGAACTATTGCTTGTTAGTATGTCTGCGCTTGTAGGGCTATTGGTTAACATGGGGGCATATGAACTTTTTTACTGGCATAATCCGTTTGCCCTGTTTTGTATCATCTCCGGTGTTATTGCCTCTCTATCACTGCAAAGAGAGTAGGTAGTTAATCCAAATAACACCCATAGAAATATCCCTGTCTCAGGAATAAAATAGGTATTATCAATAAGATTGTGCAGGAGAAATGCAAGCCCGCTTAAAAATATAAATTTGTTTTCAGGCCTAATCCTGGGTTTTCGAATGAAACTAAGTATCAGATAAGATAGCGCCATTATCCCCAGCATCCCCATCTCTGCCCATATATGAAGAAAAAGGTTATGCGCATATCTTGCGTCTGTGCTAAGACCGACCTTGTATTTTAAAAATACCTCCTGAAAGTTTCCCGGGCCGACTCCAAACAGGGGATTGTCTTTGATCACAGCTATTGCTGTTCGCCAGTAGCTGAGGCGCTGGGTAATGGAGTTTTGAGGATTGTCTATATCCATCAGGCGTTCCCAGCGGGTTACGAGTATGAATGTTATTGCAAGGGCAATAAAGATAAGAGAGAGCCCAAGCATTAATCTTTGTTTTTTTACGGATCTATACGAGAGGATGAACAAGGCGATTAAGGCCAGGATAAGGCTTAGCCATGCGCCCATGGACTTAGTGAGAAGCAGCGCGATAGCTATTAAGACCGGCGCCAGGTATTTTTTTGCCAGGGATAGTGAAAGGAAAAAGGCCATTATCAGATAGCTGCCCAGGATATTCGGAGATGGAAAGGTCCCTATTGCTCGTTTTGCAATTAATATGTCTCTGGCATAAGAGGAGTTCAAGAGAAAATCATTATTAGTCCTTCTGAGATAATCCAGCGTATGCTGATAACCCCAGAAATACTGGTAGATAGAGTACAGGCTTATTATAGAGGCAGCGATAACTATAGTTTTTATCAATGTCTGTTTCTGTTTGATATTAGCTTGTGAAACGAGAAAGAACACGGATATATAACTTATTAGTTTGATTGTTTCTTTGATGGAATTTTGGATGTTGATAGACGTAATGGTTGAGAAGATATACGCTATAAGCAGTAATGATATTGCCCCGCCATAAGCGTAGGGCAGGTTTAAACCTGCCCTACGCTTATGGGTCAGAAGCGCTATAGCCCCTAGAAATATTACAATATTTTCATAATAAATTTCTAAAGTTGGATATGCGAGGCCTGAGAAAAAAGGCCTTAAGAAGATGAGAGATAATAAGGGAAAGAAGATGAGGGATGATAAGGGTTTAGGTTTTGCGTCTGTCATGGTATAAGCAAATTCATGATATCAATAATCATTGCAAATTGCAATCGAAAAGATTTGTTAAGGGCATGTCTTGATTCTGTGAGGGGGCAGGGTTTTAAGGATATTGAGATCATAGTTATAGATAATGCCTCTACAGATGATAGCGTTGAGATGGTAGGGACTTATTATCCAGAGGCAAGATTGATACAGAATACCAGGAATATACTTTTCTGCAAGGCGTATAATCAGGGCATAGATTCGGCAAAGGGGAGCTTTGTACTCTGCTTGAACAATGATGTTGTTCTACATAAAGATTATTTAAAAGAAGCGCTTTTTGCAATAGGGTCAGACAATAAGATCGGCATGATGAGCGGTAAGATATTAAGGATGGATAAAACTACAATAGATTCTACTGGATTGTTTCTCGGCAGGAATAGAAAGCCAATTGAAAGGGGATATGGAAAAAAAGATACAGGACAATACGAAGAGCCAGGCTATGTCTTTGGCGTGTGCGGCGCGGCTGCTTTTTTTAGAAAAAGCATGCTGAATGAATTAAAGGATGAGCATGGATATTTCGACGAAAGATTCGGCATGTATTACGAGGACCTGGATATATGCTGGCGGGCGCAAAACAAAGGCTGGAAGGCGTATTATAACCCAAAGGCAATCGCGTATCATGTGAGAGGCGGGACGGCAGTT
>Ga0075115_10000475_pt1 | contig 19929 bp, 18 predicted proteins | sample AntAceMetag02UKH_FD_69785 | JGI IMG/M metagenome (GOLD analysis project Ga0075115, IMG submission 69785) | Saline lake microbial communities from Ace Lake, Antarctica - Antarctic Ace Lake Metagenome 02UKH | ecosystem: Environmental > Aquatic > Non-marine Saline and Alkaline > Saline | place... | reverse complement strand
CATATATTTGCCTCATTCATTCCTCGAACAGGTCAAAAATCTCTAAAAATAGCTCTAATAGCATCAAGTCCGACAAACTCCTAGTGCTTTCTGGTTAAAAGTCTTTCTACTACACTATTCAAATCTACTGAACTAATTGGTTTAGCAAGATAGGCATCTAATCCTTTTTTTAAAAGATCGGATGAGTGTTCTATTTCAGAAAATCCTGAAATAATTAGCACGGGAATATTTCCATTGATTTCACGTATTTTGTAGAAGACCTCTTCTCCACTCATGATCGGCATAATCATATCCAGAATTACCAGATTATATGCATCTGGATCGTTCTGAAAAATGTTTAGAACTTCCAGACCATCAGAACAGGTGGTAACTGAATGTCCGGCTTTTGTCAGAATATTATTAAGGAGAAATCTGATTACCTGTTCATCGTCACAAACAAGAATTTTATAGTTTGAAGCAGGTAGTTCTTCTTCGGTGAGTGGTGTACTCATCTGTGTAACTTTCACATGTGATAGATGCGATTGAGGATCATGATCCATATAGGGTAGGTACAGAGTGAAAGTTGTTCCCTTATGCAGCTCGGTAGCAATAACTATGGCTCCGTTATGCCTGGTTATGGTTCCCAGGACAGCAGATAATCCCATTCCGGTTCCAGAACCGCTGGGTTTGGTGGTGAAAAACGGATCAAATACTTTTGACAGAATATGATGTCGTATTCCTGATCCGGTATCACTGACAGAAATAACACAATATTTTCCCTCAGCAAGTACTCCGTTAATCCAATGTATCTCATTATCTGCGATTTCCTGTACATCAGCTCCGTAAGCAAGTACTCCTCCTGTTGGCATTGCGTCTCTGGCATTTAAACCCAAATTCAATAAAGTGTTTTGTAAAAGTGAGCTGTCTCCCAGTGTTGTAACCGGGAAATCGGGAAGTGATTTTTTAAGTATGATTTTTCGATCAATTGAGCGGGATAGCAGGGCGATAACGTTATCAATCTCAGAACCAATATTCACAAATGACTCTCTGAAAGTACCCTTTCTAGAGAACGCAAGGAGCTGTTTTGTTAGTTCCTGAGAACTTTCAGCTGAACGCTTAATATGCATTACATACTCCCGATCCTCATCCTTCAGATTTTCAGAAAGAAGATTTGCATATCCCTGTATTGCCATAAGCTGATTGTTGAAGTCATGTGCTATCCCGCCTGCCAATTGTCCTATAGCCTGCATTTTCTCTACCTGACGTAGTTTGTCCTCTGTCTCTTTTTGGTGTGAAAGATCAATTATCTTAATCATAAGTGCTGAATTGCCGTGCCACTCAATTCTTGAGAGTGATATTTCCAGCCAGACAGAAAACCCATCAATTTGATGGTACTCTTTCATAGCTACAATATAGGGAATACCAGTATTGCGAACTGATTTTGCCGCTTTTAACAGCCCCTTAAAATCACTCTCTTTGGTCTTTGGAAGAAGGCTGAAGATATTTGCTTCTTCAAGGAGATTCGAATTCTGGTTAATGAGCAGGGAGAATGGTTTGTTTAGTGTAAGTATAGTTCCATTGAATTTTGTTATACAAATTGCAATTCTGAGACTTTTTAACAACTGCTGCAAAGTTTTTTCATTCTGATTATATTTTTCGCGGTTAAGATTAAGATTTCTTAGGGTAATTATCAGCAGGAATAAAATGATAAAAAGGATTAATAGGGAAGAGGCCATAGCAGTAATCCACCACTTTAGTTTAATCTCAAGAGATTTGTATTCTGTGCTTTCGCTCTCAGTTGTTTCCTGTACAGCTGATATCCTTACAGGAGTTCTCAGGGTATCAGGGGCGGGTTTATTAATTTCAGGTATGCGTAGAGATTTATCGTTGTTGAAAGTATCTGAAGTAGAGGCATTAACAGTTTGAAGCACGGAAAGAAAGAGGATGAAAATTATAAGAACAGCTGTACTCTTAGACCATAATATTCTGAAAAACATAAACTCTATACTAGTATAGTAGATTATTTAGTACAAGCTCTGCATAAATAAGTATGAAAAGTGATCTCAATAATAAAGAAAAAAAAGCTGCCCCGATGAGGGACAGCTTTCCAGTTCAGATACTATTGTATAAGATCAATTAGTAATTGTATTTATTCTGTCTGGGTTTTCTTTCGAGAGCTTCGTTTACACGAATGTTTCTTCCACCGCTTTCTTTGCCGTCAAGCTCAGAAATTGCAGCGTCAGCGGCTGAACCGTCTTCCATTTCAACAAAACCAAAGCCCTTAGACCGGTTAGTATCTCGGTCAACAATAATGTTAACACTCAGGACAGTTCCGTACTGTTCGAAAAGATTCTGAAGATCGTCTTCAGTTGTTGTGTAACTAATGTTACCTACATAGATTTTTTTTGCCATAATACAGCATTCCTTTTCCGGAAACAAATAAATGCTTCCTTTAATATAAGATTTGCTTCATCAGGATGGCATGCTTGATTAAATTAAATTTAATTGATCTGATGGGAAATTCTAAAAAATAAGAAGAAACCGCGAACCAGAAAGTAAAAATAAAAATTATCAGCTGCAGCCTAAGCTAAAGCAAATAGATGTTAGCATGTAAGTATTTATTAGTCAATGAGACATTTCAAAAATATTGTCACTTTTTGTTCAGATTTATATTATACTATTGCTTTATACCAGTAACTGTGGGAATATTTATTATATGACATTGAGGATTTGAAAGAATATTTTTAGAAAAAATTATGGTATTATCCAGAATAATACTACAGGTTGAATAAATGGGTGATAAACAGATAGTTGCAATAGGTACTTACGGATCAGAAAAAACACATAACCTCCGCGTGATAGAAATAAGCGGGCATGGTGCCGGGATAAGACAGACTGCAGCTATTTCAGCAGGAATTAATCCCTCTTATGTTTGTCCATCTGCTGATGGACGATGGCTTTATGTGGTAAATGAAAAGGACAGAAAATCTCATGGTTCTTATGGAGTGATAAAAACATATTCAATTGATAATGAATCATACAGCTTATCCTTTATCTCTGAAATTGAGACCCGTGGAGATTCCCCCTGTTTTGTTGCTGAGACTTTAGACAGGAATTTTCTCATTGCAGTAAATTATGGGAGCGGGTCGATAATAGTCGTTGCAAAAGATGAAAATGGAGTCCTGAAGGATATTGTTCATAAAACTCTTTTGATGGGTTTTGGGCCGAACAGAAAGCGCCAGCAAGGAGCACATCCTCACTGGGTTACTTTTTCTCCGGATGGAGACTATGTCTATATTACAGATCTGGGTTCAGACAGAATATGGATATTCACGATAACCTTTGATGGGAAATTGCGGGCAGCAGATACTCCTGCAGTTTTAATGCCGCCGGGTTCCGGTCCAAGAGCTCTGATTTTTGATGCTGCAAAAGGGATTGCATTTAGTCTGAATGAGCTGTCATCGACAATAACACCGTTTCGGTATGAAAAAGAGACAGGTATGCTTCATAGCCATAAGGCAATCTCAACTCTGCCTGAGGGGTTTCGAGGACATAATACTGCCTCAGAAATCCATCTTCATGATCAGACAATAATTGCATCAAACCGGGGTCATAATTCACTGGTATTTATTCAATACGAGGATACCGGATTTAAAAATGATCCTGTCTGGGTTGAATCTGGAGGTAAAACGCCGAGAAGTTTTGCTGTATGTGGTGATGCTGATGACAGCGGAGCTTATATTATTGCTGCGAATAGAAATTCTGATTCTGTGGTAATCTTTGATATGGTTCCCATGGGAGTCTGGCCGGTCAGAGAGCTAAAAATTCCCGCACCATCTTGTGTGAGACTTGTCGGTGCTATCACTAAAGCAGAGGACGAAGATCAGCCTCTGCCTGTAGATGATCCATCTTAGGAGTCTGTCAGGAATCAGAAATCTGTCCGTTCTTCCCGTATCATTGCGTTAAAATCGAGAAATAATTCCCTGCCGTTATGAGAAATAGAGATTGTATCCGGTTTTCTGTCAGCTTTGACATAAGGTGATTCATATCTTTGATATTCAGTTTGCACCAAATTTCCATTCAGCTTAAACTCTTTTCCATAGGTAAGTTCTAAATTATTTCCTTCTGAGGTGTAAGAGAGCGTATTATCCTTAAAAGAGATAGCATTTTCCTTCAGGCGTTTGATGAATTCCTGAAATGATCGATCTTTATCTACTGAACTTATTTCGGTAACCCAAAAGGTGGTCTCTCCCTTTTGGATGAGATCGTAACGGTTACCAACCTCTTCAGAAGAGTAGACAAGCGAATTATTACCAATAATGGCCAAATATACTGATCCTTTTCTGGCAAAGAGTGTATTTTCATCAAGTATGAGTTCATCAAATTCGTTCTCCGGGATATAGGCATGTGTAGTATGCAGCAACTCCTGTTCCATGAGTCCTTTGTTTTTTTGGAGCACATATACTGTCATGTTGATATTTCGTTTCTGTACCGAGTGGGGAAGTCTGCCGGATCCAGTCCAGTATCCTGGTGAGATTCCATGAGGAGGCGTGCCATCATAAGGAACAGCCGGGTGTGTCGTGAAAATCCGTGTACCTGTAACCCCGTCCCCCAGATAGGCCTGCCATATTAACTGGCGGTCTCCATACGTGCCGGGGTGATAATCCTGGGTAGTTGCAAGACTGTAATTCTCAGTTCTGTATGTATAAATATTGCCTCTCTGCATGGCAATACCGTTTGTCTGAGGTTTTCCAACTCTGCTGAGTAAATTTAACACTCCCGGAATTTTCAGCAGCATAAAGTTTACACTTTTAAGGCTGGAAAATATTTCGTTACTGAAAAGAGCATCGTTTTCAATGTATTTAATGGTGTTAGCAAAAACATTTGGATTTGTATATGCCTGCATGCCCCACTGCATCATAATCTGGTCAATGTTTTGCCCGATAAGGTTTTCCTGTTTTAATTCCTGTAGAGAGAGCCCCTGAGAGGTTTTATTTATATTTTCCTTTGTATCTGTTGCTATAGATTTTAATACTTGGGGGATTTTGTATAAATTGGTGTACAGAAAATTCAAATACATGCCGGGATAAGGATCCGTTCCGTTTTGGAAATCGGTATTTTTTCCTGAGGTGTAATTATTATTTTTAGATAGGGTTTCCAGTATTTGCTGTAAGGGCGAGGGAGTGGGGTTACCAGGATTCTGTATTATACTGTTTCCAGGAGCAGAAAATCCACCGTTAACGGTGTTTGAAGCAATATCAAAAAGGATTAAATCCATAACCATGGAACTTTTAATTACGATCTCTTCATCTTGTGCAAAATCCACCAAATTACACAATACCGCAAGGTCTTCAGCTAATTTTGAGGGTGATAGCCATTCAGAAAACCCATAATCCCAGCGCTGCTGCAGCCAAACAAGGATTTTGCTGCGAGCCCGATTCATATGCTCAACCCCTGATAATTGTGCATTAGTGAATATTGAGTCAGGAAACAGCTGGCCGGTAAGGTACTCAGTTGAAGAGAAGAGTATTTGATGACTTTCACTCCAGAATACCATATTGTCAGTTCCTGCGTCCTTCATCCAGTATTTATAGCCCAGCAGTGTTTTTTTTATGAGTTTAAAGTCATCATTGGATAATGCATCTGAATAGTCGTACATAACCCTAAGCAGAGATGGGAGTCGGTAAACAGAGTCGGCATGTCTGATGTTGAGGTTTGTGCAGATTTGCTCGGTTGCTTCTGATGAGTATTCCAAATCATTTTCCATTTGGTATAGAAGTAAATTTTCATCAAGTGCAGTTGTGATTTGCATTTGAACATGTGTGGTGCTGTATGCTCTGTTTTTTATGAGATCCAAAATAACAGATACTATGAGCCCTGCTGCCAATAAAAATGCAAGAAAGATGATTGTTCGGCGTATACCCATTTGGGTTCGTTCTTTTTTTGTATTAGTACTATTTTGCTGATTTATTTTTGGCCGAATCATCCAAAACTCCTTTCCTGTGACGAAAGCTGATATCAGCAATTGTAGATGTTCTCATTATGCAAGTCAATTGATTGTTTCTATTCACCTGATTCAGGGTTGATAAATTATTTGTATTAATATATAAAAAAAAAATCATTTTTTTGTTGCTATTCAGAAAAAATATTTGTATTTTACATTTAGAATAAACAATGAGAATAGTTATACTTTGTAAGTAGGTAATCATTTATATTAATGATGTACAGTTTACTTTTTATTATAACGTTCTCCAAAAGGGTTTTCCGGAATATCTTTCGAAAAAATCCTATAAGACAAAAATCAAAAATATAGAGAGGTTGAAGAGATGGCTAAACAGCTTCAGTTTGACGAAGAAGCAAGACGTTCACTCATTGCGGGTGTCGAGAAAATTTCCAGAGCAGTAAAGGTTACATTGGGTCCTAAGGGTCGAAATGTATTATTGGACAAGAAGTTTGGTGCTCCTACCGTTACAAAAGATGGTGTGTCAGTTGCTAAAGAGATTGAGTTGGAAGATCCCTTTGAGAATATGGGTGCGCAGCTTCTTAAAGAAGTAGCAACAAAAACCAACGATGTTGCTGGTGACGGCACAACAACAGCTACTGTTCTTGCATACTCAATCGTAAAAGAGGGTATGAAGAGTGTTGCTGCGGGTCTTAATCCAATGGGTATTAAGCGTGGTATAGATAAAGCTGTGGAAGAGGCTGTAGTAGAAATCAGAAAGGCTTCCAAAGAGATTAAAGATGAAGAAGAAATTTCTCAGGTTGCTTCTGTTTCAGCTAATAATGACCGTGAGATTGGTGATGAGATTGCAAATGCAATGGAAAAGGTTGGAAAAGACGGAGTTATCACTGTTGAAGAATCAAAGAACATTGAATCATCAACCGAGTTTGTTGAAGGCATGCAGTTTGATAGAGGTTACCTCTCTCCTTACTTTGCTACAAATCGGGACACCATGTCGGCAATTCTTGATGATCCGTTCATACTGATATTTGAAAAGAAAATTACAAATATGAAAGATTTACTGCCGATTCTTGAAAAAGTTGCTCAGGCAGGAAAACCTATTCTTATTATTGCTGAAGATGTTGAGGGTGAAGCTCTGGCAACTCTTGTTGTGAACAGTTTAAGAGGCACATTGAATACAGTTGCAGTTAAAGCTCCTGGTTTTGGTGACAGAAGAAAAGCAATGCTTGAAGATATTGCTGTTCTGACTGGCGGACAGGTTATTTCAGAAGAGATAGGTCTTAAGCTGGAAAATACTGAACTTGCACAGCTTGGTCGTGCGAAATCCGTAAAAATTGAGAAAGAAAACACAACAATTATTAACGGTGCTGGAAAAGCTTCAGATCTTAAAGACAGAATCTCTCAGCTTAAAGTACAGATTCAGGATACTACTTCTGATTACGATAGAGAAAAACTTCAGGAACGTCTGGCAAAACTTGCTGGTGGTGTTGCGGTAATTAATGTTGGTGCTGCAACTGAAGTTGAACTGAAAGAGAAAAAACACAGAGTTGAGGATGCGTTATCCGCAACACGTGCTGCTATTGATGAGGGTGTTATTCCCGGTGGTGGTGTAACATTGATTCAGGTAGCAAAAGCTCTTGAAGGCAAAGATCTATCAGGTCTTACCGATGAAGAAGCCGTGGGTTACAAGATCGTTCGTCGTGCTCTTGAAGAACCAATCAGACAAATAGCAGCTAACGCTGGTCTTGATGGTTCAATTATTGCTGAAAGAGCTAAACATGAGGAAGTGGGTATTGGTTTTGATGTATCCGCAATGATTTGGACGAATATGATTGAAGCAGGAATTATTGATCCTGCCAAGGTTACACGCAGTGCACTTCAGAATGCTGCATCAATTGCCAGCCTCCTGTTGACAACAGAGTGTGCTGTGACTGATCTTCCTGAAAAAGATGCACCAATGATGGGCGGCGGCGCTCCAGGCATGGGCGGCGGCGGCATGGGCGGCATGGGCGGCATGATGTAATTACATAAATCCAGTGGATTTATGTAATTACTCAAAAGCTTAAGGCCGAAGGACTTAAGCCATGATGAACTCAAAAGCTTAAGGCCGAAGGACTTAAGCCATGATGAACTCAAAAGCTTAAGGCCGAAGGACTTAAGCCATGATGAACTCAAAAGCTTAAGACCGTAGGGCTTAAGCCATGATGCTAATTCAGGCTGAAAGGCTTATAGACTTTTAACTTATATAGTATGTATACTTATCCCGGGCGGAAGCTCGGGATTTTTTCTCAATAAGCCTATGTTTAGTGAACTTTGAAGGGGCGGTATGAAAAGAGAGGATTTTATTTTTTGTATTGGTTATCAGGGCGACTCTGCAGTAATTGACGGTCAGGCGAAAAAGGAGTTCGGAAAACTTGATACGAAAGTATTAGCAGAAAAAGGTCTCTTTCGCGCCGCTTTCTGCTCTGCTGTGTACAGTGGTGATACTGCTGAGCTGCAAATTGTATTAAATGCATACAACAGTTCAGCCGGTACTAATTTAACCAGAGCTGAAGAGATGAAACGGCTTCTGGGTGTGTTTGAAGTGGAAGAGGATATAAAAAAGAGTATTGTTGTGTGAAAGCCTTTAATCAGTGTATAATCTTGGCAGTTAATCCTTGACTAGCAACAGACTAACATGATATTTTTTCTCGATACTATCTACTAAGATTAGCGAGGTTACTATAACTATGACTACATTATTTTCTTCAATGCCGTTTTTACTGGCCGCATCAGAGGGTGGTACCGGCAGTTCCGGCGGTTCTATGGTAACTACCTTTATAACTTTTGGGCTGATCATTGTCGTTTTTTACTTCCTTATCATTCGTCCTCAGCGGAAGCGTGATAAAGATACAAAAGCAATGATTAGTGCCGTTAAGAAAGGTGATAAAGTAGTTACAATCGGCGGGATGCGCGGTACAGTAATGTCTGTAAAAGAGACTGTTATTGTGCTTAAGGTTGATGACAATACAAAACTTGAATTCAACAAAAGTGCAGTTTCTACAGTTCTTGAGAAAAAAGGCGAAAACACGAAAGTTGAAAAGGTCGCAGCACCAGCGAAGAAGTCTACCAAGGCTAAATCCGCTAAAGCAGCAAAAGTTCCGGAAACAGAAGCAGAAACAACAGACGAAACTGAAAAAGAAGAGTAGAGCAAAATTAGCGGAAAACAGGCAGTTTCCAGTTTTTCCAGAATCTCTATCTCAATTGGAGTAGCAAAATGAGTAAACGTGGACGTTTAATCGTCGTGCTCCTTGTGTTGGCCGTGTGCGGATATTTTTTATACCCGACAATTTCCTGGTACGCATTTGTACCACAGGAAACGAAAGAGCTGGCTACAGGATCAAAAGAGCAAATAAAAGAATATGCCCGCGGGCAGGCTGCGCAGGATTTGCGTGAATTGAAAGATCTCGTAAAAAGTAATCTGGAAGCACCGCTTCCCTCAGAGTTCTCCTTTATGAAGGAGCTTGCGAAAGATAACTATCAGGAAGCTGATCTTAAAGTACCCAGCTCATTGACTATAGCAAATGTAATGAATGGATTTGCAAATGAACAAGAATTCTTTAATGCTCTAGAGCAGTATTATCGTTCAGACTTACTGGACATGAAAGACTTCAGAGCAAAAGCTCTTCAGCTTGGTTTGGATTTAAGCGGTGGGATGAGTATACTGCTTGAAGCGGATGTAGCGGGCTATGAGGAAAAACTTGAACGATCTGTCTCAGCTGCAGAAGTTGCATTTGCGGTACAGCAAGATCTGGAAATACTTAATAACAGAATTGACCAATTTGGTTTAACAGAACCTGAGCTGAGACTTCAGGGAACAAGTCAGATACTTGTTGAAATTCCTGGAGCTGCAGACCCCGAAAGAGTTAACTCTTTTCTGAAAGGTAAAGGTAGTCTGGCATTTCATATAGTTGATGAAGATTTAACTAATCAGCTGAATGCATATTACGAAAGTAATCCTGCAGAAAAATATAATAATGACGGAAGCCTTCGCACCCCTGAATTTATAGCGCCGGGACGAATAGTAGTTGGTGTTTATTTAGCTGATGCGTATGGTATTGATGAAGAAGTTGGTGCAAGTGTTCTGTATGAAGAAGTCGGTTTGGATGGTATACATATCATTGAAGCAATAACAAGTACAGACCCGATAACCGGCAGACCTACAGTAAACTTTCAGCTTGACTCAAGTGGTGGTGAGATTTTTTACAAACTAACGTCTACAAACACTAATAAAAGACTTGCTGTTGTTATGGATAAGAAAATCAAAGCTCAGGCAACAATTTCTGAAGCAATCAGAAATTCTGTTCGGATGAGTGGTTTTTCTTCTGATCAGGCAGCAGACCTGGCAATCGTTCTAAAAACCGCTGCACTGCCGATACCTCTTGATGTTGCAAATCAGCAGGCTATAGGTGCCTCTTTGGGTGAGGATTCAGTTCAGCAGGGACTAAATGCTATCGCAGTTGGTTTTGTACTCGTAATACTTTTTATGCTCTTATATTATCGAAGAGCTGGACTTGTTGCGGATACTGTACTGATTCTTAACCTGATAATAATTACCGCTGTACTTTCAGCTTTTAATCTTACACTTACACTGACAAGTATTGCCGGTATTATTCTAACAGTCGGTATGGCAGTAGATGCAAACGTAATTATTTTCGAGAGAATTAAAGAAGAGTATCGTCTTGGAAAATCAGCAGGAGCCTCAGTGAAGGCTGGATTTAATAAAGCTTTCTGGACAATTATGGATGCAAATATTACTACCTTTATTGCCGCACTGGTTCTTGCTCAGCTTGGGACTGGCGGGGTGAAAGGGTTTGCAAATACATTGGCTGTAGGTATTATCACATCAATGTTTACTGCGCTGTTTGTTTCCAGACTGATTTTTGATTTCTTTGTTCAAAAAGTGAAAATCAACAAACTCCGGATCGGCTGGAGGATCAAATGAAAAATAATACTATAATAAAATTTACAAAACATAGAATTCTGTTTTTCGCAGTGTCATTATTGGTGATAATTGGCGGTTTGACCGGGTTAATTATCAATAATGGACTCAATCTGGGAATTGATTTTGAAGCAGGTCTTAGCCAGAGGGTACAAATTGCTGAACATGCTATGTCAATCTCTTACAGTGGGGCAGATGATGTTGTCCTGAATGTGATAAATGGAGATATGATTGTCGAGGTCAGAAATAAAGGCGGTGTTGAGAGAACAACACTTTTCTCAAATGATTATGCAACTTTTGATGCGTTAGCAGCAAAAATTCAGAGTTTTGAAGATGTAACTGTATCAGTTACCAGAGGGAGTGTTGCGAGCAGTAATATTGCTACAGGCCTGGGACTTCCATTTACTCTTTCCAATACTCCTACTGTTATAAATGCAGCGAACAATAATATTGAAAACTATATCTCTATAGATGAGGTTCGTGCTGCTCTTAGTGATTTAAGTGGTTCTTTACAGGTTCAGATCGTAGGTGATGATTATCTGCAGGAGTTCCAGATACGGGTTGAAACTGAAGAGGAAGGAACAAAAGAGGATCTTGAAGCACAAATTTTCAGCTTAATTGAAGATGGTTTCGGTACTGATAATGTTATTGTTAAACAGTCAGATTATGTAGGACCCAAATTTTCAAATCTGTTAACTTACCGTTCAATTATAATGGTAGTAGTTGCACTTGCCCTTATTATGGCCTACATCTGGATAAGATTTCAGTTTTCCTCAGCACTGGCTGCAATTACAGCTCTTGCACATGATATTCTTATAATGATTGGATTTATTGCTGTATTCAGGCTTGAAGTTACAACCACTACCATAGCTGCAGTTCTCACAATTATCGGTTATTCATTAAATGATACAATAGTTGTATTTGACAGGATTCGGGAAAACGCCAAATTGCTAAGAGGAACTAAATTTGAGAAAGTGGTAAACATCAGTATTACACAGTCATTGATTAGAACTCTGATAACATCACTTACAACCTTATTGGCCGTACTCCCTCTGTTTATCTTTGCGAAAGGTGCAATTCAGCTTTTTGCCCTTAATCTGATTGTAGGTATCGTTGTTGGTACCTATTCATCAATCTTTGTTGCCTCTCCAGTACTTCTCGCATTAACAAATGCAGGATTTAAAAGAAAGGCAAAACATCTTGGAAAGGATCCGGATGCAATTCTTGCAGAAGAAGTAGAAGCTGAATCGAGTGAGAAAACTTCATCTGTAGTGAAGGAGATTGAGATCACTTCTGTACAGAGAAAGTTGAAAGGTAAAAGAAAGAAGTAGAACTTTTAGTCGAATGATAATAGGCCATCCGGATTTTCACCGGGTGGCTTTTTTGTAGGTGCGCCCGGCAGGGCGCACTCACTATTTTTCTCTGAGTATTCAAATTGATTGGAATATGTTATATTTTCAATATAAGGAGCATATTATTGGAACCCAATTCCTATCTCTATTCATTTCTCACCCATGATATAATGCTTACAGAACAGCTGGAGCAGGAAGCGGAGTCGCGGGATGACATTCAACCCTTTGTGGAGAGAGAGACAGCCAAACTCATCTCTTTGCTGATTCGTTTAACCGGTGCAAAAAAGGTGCTGGAGCTTGGGACAGGTATTGCTTACTCAACAATATGGCTTGGCGGTGCTGTTAAAGAAGTTGGTGGAAAACTTATTACGGTGGATAATCATGAACGTACCGGACTTGAGGCAAAGGAAAATATTGAGAAGGCAGGTCTGTCTGAGGTTGTGAACCAAAGGCAGGGAGATGCAGAATCAATAGTTCCTGAACTGGTAAATACTGAACCTGGAACGTACGATTTGATCTTTCAGGATTGTGGTAAATACCTCTACCCGCTGCTGTATGAAGACCTGTACACCTTGTTAAAACCACGAGGCCTGCTTATAACAGATGATACACTTTTTCGGGTTAATTCCGATGTACGGAAAGGACTTGGAAAGTATGTTGATGCATATAATAAGCAACTTTTTACAGATACACGTTATTACTCAACAATGCTTCCGGTAGGACATGGGTTTGCTGTAAGTCTAAAGATTTCTCAGGAATCAAAAATATGAATATTATACGATCTGAAGTTATGGGGTTCTGTTCCGGAGTACGTGCAGCGGTAAGTGCTGTCTATGATGCAGTAGAAATGGGGAAAAAGCAGGGGAAACCTGTTTATACTATTGGCCCGCTTATACATAACGAAATGTTTCTTGAAAAGCTTCGTGTGGATATGGGAGTTAGGGTGATTGGCAGTCCGGAAGAGGTGGAACCCGGGATAGCTGTAATACGAGCTCATGGAATTCCTGAATCTGAACGAGAAGCTTTTCTGAAGAATGGGTATCAATTGGTTGACGGCACCTGTCAGCGTGTTCTAAGATCACAAAAACTGGTCAGAAGGTATGCGGCAGAGAGTAAGCAGATATGTATTGCAGGAAATCCTGATCATGGTGAAGTGCATGCAGTCCATGGGGCTGTGGAAGGGTATCCGTATGTTTTTGTAATTGCCGACCCGGAAAATATACCTGATGTAATAGATTACACAATTCCGTCAGTTATATTGTCTCAGACAACATTTTCGTTGGATAGGTATACAAGCATTTCTAAAAAGCTTATTGAGAAGTTTTCGGAAACATCAGCAGACTTGGAAGTGATTGACAGTATTTGCCCTTCAACAATAAACCGGCAGAAAGCACTTGGTAAGCTGAATGCTATAGCTGATGCAATACTGGTAATCGGTGGTAAGCAAAGTGCAAATACACGAAGACTATTTGAACTTGTGAAAGAATCCGGTACGCCCGTATGGCATATTTCCGGCGAAGAGGAGTTGGATTCCAGACTTTTATCCTTTCAAACTATAGGATTAACAACAGGAGCATCTACTCCGGAATGGTTGGTAGAGGAAATTATCAGAAAGTTGCGATTGTTGTGATGGATAGTGCATACAGACCTTTTTTAGTGTTTGACGGAGTAAAAAATATTCCTGGAATGATGTAAATTAGAAAAGTGAAATTAGAAAAGTGAACTATTTTTCTTTTAATTTGATTAAAAAGTAGGTATAATATATTTTATGAATAGAATTGAAAACTATGCAATTCCTCTCCCCACTATAAGAAGATTCCCGGCTTACCTTCGTTTGCTTAAAGATCATGCAAATCAGGGCAAAATGTGGATATCTGCAACAACCCTCGCAGAACAATTAAAACTGAAACCCATACAGGTGAGAAAAGATATGGCCTGTACCGGGGTTGAGGGGAAGCCGAAAGTAGGTTTTCAGGTTTATGAACTTATTCTTGGAATTGAACAATATTTGGGATGGGATAATACCACAGATGCTATTCTTATTGGAGCGGGAAATCTTGGTGCTGCATTGATTGGGTATAAGGGTTTTGAGAATAATGGATTGAGAATAGTTGCAGTTTTTGACAAAGACCGGAGAAAGGTCGGAAGTCAAATCGGTGGAATAGTGATTTCACAAATTGAAGATCTTGCTGATATTGTTAAAAAGCTTGGGATTAATATAGCAGTCATAACCGTACCGGCAGATGCGGCACAGCTTGTAGCGGAAATGGCTGTAGAAGCCGGGATTAAAGGTATTTGGAATTTTGCGCCTAAAAGTTTAAATCTGTCCGATAACATTATCATTCAGAGAACTGATCTTGCTTCCTGCTTTGCAGAGTTGTCAGCAAGATTGAGAAAACACTTCTTTGAACAGAAAAGTGTGCCGCTATAGCTTAATGATGAATACATTATTTATGGTTACTTTTGGTATTCCCAGAGATATGATAACTCTTTTGCTATCCATTTTATGCTCCAGTATAATAAGCAGAGGAACAGGCGAAAAAATAGTATCAGAATGGCTCTAACTGCTACTCTGCGGATCACCGGGCGGCCGATTATACTAACTACAATCTCTATTTTTGCCGGGATGATGGTACTGACAGCGGCTGATTTTAAGGGAATTGCGGTCTTTGGCCTTCTCGTTTTTGTGACATTGGTCTCTACAATGATAGGGACTTTGGTTTTTCGCATTACTTGCTGTTTTCGGGAAAGGCAAAGATAATCGTTTGAAGTGCAGATCCAGATAAATATTAATCTTTGTCTAATACCTCGCGTACTTTGGAAGCAAATTCGTGTATCATAAACGGCTTCTGGATAAAATTCATTCCTTCATCTAAAACTCCATTATGTGCTATAACATCTGCTGTATAGCCGGACATGAACAACCGTTTGAGATTTGGATAGCGGTTCAGAAGATTCTTTGCCAGATCGCGTCCATTCATCTCAGGCATCACAACATCGGTAATGAGCAGATTGATAACATCAGGATACTCATCTGCCAGACGGATTGACTCACCCGCATTGGAGGCAGGCATCACGTTGTACCCTTTCTTTTTAAGCATCATGGTGATCATGCGTAGAATTGCAGCTTCATCCTCTACCAGCAAGATGATCTCGGATCCACATTTCTCCACCTCCCTGGTACTCTTCTGCACAGGTTTGTTTATGGCTGCATACCGGTGCAGATAGATTTTGAAAGTTGTTCCCTGACCCGGTTTGCTATAGACGTTGATAATGCCATCGTTTTGTTTAACTATCCCGTAGACGGTGGCAAGTCCCAGTCCTGTACCTTCACCTACCTTTTTTGTTGTAAAAAATGGTTCAAAAATCATTTTTAGGGTAGCCGGATCCATACCGCAGCCAGTATCGCTTACAGCAAGCAGTACGTAATCACCAGGAATATACTCCGGATGATTGGTGCAGTAGTCCTTGTCCAGAGTAATATCATCTGTCTCTATGATGATTTTGCCTACCCCTTCGATCGCACTCCGGGCATTTATGCAGAGATTAGCCAGAATCTGATCGATTTGTGAAGGGTCTATTTTTACCGATCCGGATTGAGCTTTCGGCATCCATACAAGATCAATATCCTCACCGGTCAGGTGCTTCAGCATGTTATGCATGGATCCTACCACATCATTTAGATTCAGTATTTTGGGGGCTGCCGTCTGTTTGCGGGCAAATGTCAGTAGTTGCCGGGTAAGATCAGCTGACCGCTCGCCGGCCTTTTTGATTTCTGTTAAATGGGTATGAAGAGAATTTGACGGGTCAAGATGCTCCAGTGCAATTTCGGTGTTGCCGAGAATTACTCCCAACATATTATTGAAGTCGTGAGCTATTCCCCCTGCCAGTCGGCCGACAGATTCCATCTTCTGGGACTGCTGCAACTGCTCCTCAAGCTTAAGATTGGCTGTGATATCACGCTTGATACTTACATAGTTGATCGTGTTTCCCTCAGCGTCATATACCGGCGAAATAAATGCATCTTCGGTATAAGGTGTGCCGTCTTTCTTTTTGTTAATAAATCGGCCTTTCCAAGTGTTCTTAGTTTTAAGAGTCTCACTTATCTGATTGTAAAAGGCATCACCCTGATTACCTCTCTCAAGGATGCGTATATTTTGGCCTATGGCCTCTTCACGGGTATACCCTGTGGTCTTTTCAAATGCCGGATTGACAGATTCTATTATCCCGTCTAAATCGGTGATAATAATGCTCTCACCTGCCTGCATGATAGCTGACAACAAATGCTGTCGTTCAAGCTCAGTCTCCTTTCGCTTAGAAATATCCCTGAATATCATCAGATTATTCACAATAATGTTATCTTCATCAGTCATTGGCATTTCAATTATATCATAAGTCTTGCCATTTCTGTCTGAAGTCCATTCCCTTTGTATGGTTTTCCCTGCAAAGACCTCTTTCATCTTGCAGAACGTGCAGGGCTTATCTAAATCAGAGAGATACTCATAACACTTTTTCCCATCAGGATTGCCAAAATCTTTTTTTAGTATCCGGTTAATATATTTAATAGTATACTCTTTATTGACTATATATACTCCATCCTGCATGGTTTCAAAGATTTTGTTGAGTTTGTTGTGCTCTGTCGTAAGTTTTAACTCCATTTTTTTCCGCTCGGTAATATCTTTAAACATACACAATTGGCTTGCATGGTTTTTTAGAGTGGATTTGAGCAAAGTAATTGACATAGCAATCCAGACAAACGATCCATCGGGGCACAAAGCGCTTTTCCATACTGAATCCCGGCAAATCTCCGATATTCACGCGCTCCTGATTCTCCCAAGATTTTTCCATGTCATCGGGATGGGTGATGCTTTGCCAATTAAGGGCAACCAGTCCATCTCTGGTTCTGCCGGTTATCTCTGCAAAACGCGCATTGACTTCATAAATTTGCCCCGATATTGGGTCACTTAATGCGATGCCAAAAGGTGATTTGTGAAAGATAGTTCTGAAATGATCCTCACTCTCTTTTAGCACATGTTCAGCCTCTTTTAATTTGCTGATATCCTTGAAGATACAATAAGTTTTTCTAAAACTTCCATCATAATTAGTCTCAATGTACCCATCAAACAGAACGTCGATATAATAATTATGTTTATGTTTCATTCTGAAATATAGATCCTGAATAGTTCCGTTTCTCTTAAAATGAGAAAAGTTTTCTTTAAATGCAGGAACCCAATCAGGATGAAGTAGTTCAGAGAAATTCTTGCCGATAATTTCCTCTTTCTGATAACCAAGGGTTTTCAACCACACCGTGTTCACATCAAGGAAATAACCATTTTCATCAAGATTCTGGTAGGGTAAGGGTAGTTTAGTATAGGTTGCTTTTGTTGCGAATATTGCATTAACTTTAAATAATAGTTCATCTGCATCAAGAGGTAAAATAATATAATCTATGGTACCGGGATTTTGTTTTTTAACGCTGTTTTTCAGATCCTGAAAGGTAGCTGAAACAAGTAGTATTGGTAGATATTCATAGTTCTTTGTCAGTATACTATTGTTGATCCCGGACTCCAATTGTTCATACAGAGCTATATCGGTAATCAAGAGATCTGGTTTGTTGATTTTGAACGTAGACAGCAGCTTTTTCCCTGCTGGAAAGTCCGTAATTTGATATCCTGCTTTTGTTAAAGTTTTCTGGAATTCTGTTCTGTTAAAGAAATATATATATTTTTCAAATTTAACTCCTTAACAATGAAAGCGTACAATATATTCGATCACAGATATTCAACCATTCTTCATGAGGATATTATGAGTTATTAATTTTTCACCGTCAAAGCACTCTATTTACTGGATTCATTCTCATCTTTATTAAATTATAGCTAGACTTCACCACGGTTGCAATGGATATACCAGGATATTATCCAGGATTAAGTCAAAAAACTATTGACTTATGCACATAAGTTCATTATATTGTATTTATATTAAGGAAAGGTTATGTCGAGACCAAAGAAAGAGCGGGTTGTTCACAGGCCGCCATTGTATGCTGATTTTAAACCAACAGGAATTCAAAGGAGCGGACTAGAAGCACTTTTGTTAGAACTTGATGAGTATGAAGCCCTTAGATTGGCGGATTATATAGGAATGGAGCATACAGAAGCAGCAACTGAGATGGAAATATCCCGTTCAACATTTACTAGACTGATAGATAAGGCCAGGAAAAAAATTTCCTGTTTCCTGATTGAAGGTAGGCCCCTTCACATAGGCGGCGGTAATATCCATTTCAGGGGAAACCTTATTCAGTGTCATAGTTGTGGACATATGTTCAATGTTGCATTTGAAACCAATATTGATAGATGTCCTGGCTGCGGATCAAAAAATCTTATTGATCTGGCTGGAGGTTTTGGTCACGGTAATTGTTGTCGAGGACATGGCCATTATGGCAGGAGGTAATAGAATGCCAAGAGGTGACAGAAGCGGCCCAAACGGAATGGGTCCAATGACAGGCAGAGGCGCGGGCTTCTGTAACGGGTATAATGCTCCGGGATTTATGAACAATGGAGTTGCAGGCAGCGGGTACGGAAGAGGCGCTGGAATGGGCGCCGGGAGAGGTTTTGGAGGCAGACATATGGGCGGCGGATATGGTCGAGGATATGGATATGGGCAGCCATATGGATCATATAATGCGGCAGTACCTATCGGTTATTCAAAAGAGGCTGAGACAGGTGTAATCGAAAACGAGATTGCTTTTCTGAAAGATCAGCTTAAAGCTATGGAGAGCCGTCTTGGAGAGATGAAAAAAGTAGAAGAATAAGCCTAAAGTGGTGATTCGTGAATCACCACTTTTATTCTCAAACGAGCGGGAGGAGCGGAACCATCATGATGGTTCCATTTCCGAAAAGACAACCTTTGGTTGTAACAACACTAAGCACGGAGTTTTGCGTAAGCGAAACTCCCAAGCCTAACGGTATGTAATACCGTTAGGCAGAGGTCGCAAGGTGTAATACCCCTGCCCCCTTAAACAGCTTCGCAGTTTTCAGCGGAATGGGGTCGTTTGAGGCTCCGGGTTCAGGGCTTGCCTAAGACATAAGCTTTGCTTATGTCAGGGTATTAATACCTTTTATTATCAGGAGAAAAATATGCCACAGGGAAAAGGATTGGGGACAGGTTCAGGCCAGGGTGGAGGAAGAAATTCATCAGGCGGAGGACGTGGCCGAAATAACGGGGGTGGGTACGGAGCCGGAGGGTATTGTGTATGTGCTGCCTGCGGATCCAGAACACCTCATGCAAGAGGAACAAAATGTACTGATCTGCGGTGCCCGGAATGCGGCAAAGTAATGGTTAGGGAAGAACTTCTTGAAAAGAAGAAGTAAATATCTAAAATTCGAATTAAATCATAGACTTGATTTGGGAATTTTAGATATTTGCTTTTGAAGTTTTTGATCATGAACATGTAATATGTTATAATATAAGTAATGATACTCAATCAAAAACTTTTGACTATCAAAAAAATACATAAAAGAGGAATAGATGGAAAAGATTTTTGCCATACCAACAGAAAATAAAAAACTGTGTGCCCACTTTGGCCGCTGTGAAAGTTTTGCACTTATAGAAGTAGAAAACTATAATATCGTAAAGGAGAGTTATCTGGATCCTCCCGT
>Ga0075115_10000470_pt1 | contig 20060 bp, 13 predicted proteins | sample AntAceMetag02UKH_FD_69785 | JGI IMG/M metagenome (GOLD analysis project Ga0075115, IMG submission 69785) | Saline lake microbial communities from Ace Lake, Antarctica - Antarctic Ace Lake Metagenome 02UKH | ecosystem: Environmental > Aquatic > Non-marine Saline and Alkaline > Saline | place... | reverse complement strand
TTTTTCTTGACGAAAAGGGCCTCTGCGCTATCCACGATGTCAAACCCTATGAGTGCCGGAAAGTCTATGGTTGCGAGGGTATTCACCGTCACCAGAATATTCGCGAGATCATCAAGAAGATGTGGCAGTGAACTGAGTTTATAACTATATGATATATAGGGATATATTAATGCACAGCCCACCCGGAATTGGTTGCAGGTAATGAGTTGCACAAAATGAGTTGCACTTCTTGCAACTCCCTCACAGGAGGCGTAGTGGTTATCGTTTTCCGACCCATTTTTCGAGGAATGGGTACGACGAAACGCATAATTTTGAAGGGGGAGACACATGCAGATCGGCATGATCGGGTTGGGTCGCATGGGCATGAACATGGCCAGGCGCCTGGTGAAGGGCGGTCACGAGGTCGTCGTCTACAACCGCACGCTTGAGAAAGTGCGCCAAATGGAAGGCGAGGGCGCTGTCGGTGCTAACTCCATCGCGGAGCTTGTAGAGAAGCTAAAAACCCCTCGTACAGTATGGCTCATGCTCCCCATCGGTGGCACGATCGACGACCACATCGCACAACTCAGAAAGCTCCTCGACCAGGGCGATATCATCATTGACGGCGGCAATTCCTATTTCAAAGATGATATAAGGCGCGCAGCTGATCTCGAGGCGACCGGCATTCACTATATGGATGCAGGCGTTTCTGGCGGCATATGGGGGCTCAAGATCGGTTACTGCACCATGATCGGTGGCGTGAAAAACGATTTTGAATATATTGAGCCGCTGCTTGAAACTTTGGCTTCAAAGGATGGTTATCTCTATTGTGGTCCAGCCGGTGCAGGCCATTATGTAAAAATGGTTCACAACGGCATCGAGTATGCGCTGATGGAGGCATACGGCGAAGGGTTTGAGATCCTCAAGGCTTCTCCTTATGGCGACGACCTCGCTATGAGCAAGGTTGCGCATCTCTGGAATCAGGGCAGCGTGGTACGTTCATGGCTTCTGGAGCTCATCGAATCCGCGTTTGATAAGGATGCCGATCTCAAAGGCATTCAGGGCTATGTCGAGGACTCCGGCGAAGGCCGTTGGACGGTACAGCAGGCGATCGATACCGGAGTTGCGGCAACTTCAATTGCCCATGCACTTTTTAAACGATTTCAATCACGTCAGGCCGATGTGTTTTCAAACAAGGTCATTGCGGCTTTGAGAAATGAATTTGGCGGACATGTTCTTCTTCACAAGGGAGAGACGGGTCGTGTGAAAACTGCGGGAGCAGGCGGGGTTTCTGCGGCAAAGAAGGAGCAGTGAAAAGTGAAGGGTGAAGGGTGAAGAGGGAACGTCAAAGACAAAAAAAGATGTTTTTGATTTTACTCTTCACATTTCACACTTCACCCTTCACGGTCATTTATGGGATCACCTATAAAAATAACCACGCGGGATGAGTTCTGCATTGAGGAGAAACCTGGTCCCTGCACTCTCATTATCTTCGGTGCATCCGGAGACCTCACACAGCGCAAGCTCGTGCCGGCGCTCTACAACCTTCATAAAAGAAAACTGTTGCCGCAGGACTTTCATGCCATCGGTTGCGCGCGTAGCGATCTGGGCGATGAAGGTTTTCGACAAAAGGCCTGCGACGCGATTCACGCAGGATGCGATGAATCAACCAAGCAAGGTGAAAAGGAATTTGTCGGGCGCTTCTACTATATTCACGGTTCCTATGATGATAGCAATTTTTATAAGTCGCTTGCTAAAAAATTTGGCGAATTAGGTACGAGCGGCTGCCGCATCTTCTATCTGGCAACACCGCCTGCGCTTTATGGCAGCATCGTAGAACACTTGAAGGATGCAGGGTTGATCGATGTCTGTGAAGAAGAAGATCCGTGCGCGCGCATAGTGGTTGAAAAACCCTTTGGCCGTGACCTTCAAAGCGCACGCATCCTCAACGATCAGCTCAAGAACGTTCTGGATGAGAGGCAAATCTATCGCATCGACCATTATCTCGGCAAAGAGACAGTTCAAAACATAATGATGTTTCGCTTTGCGAATACGATATTCGAGCCGATCTGGAACAGGCAGTATATCGATCACGTGCAGATCACGGCTGCTGAATCCATCGGCGTGGAGCACCGCGCGGGTTATTATGACAAGGCGGGGGCGCTGCGCGATATGTTTCAGAATCACATGCTTCAGATGATGTCGCTGGTTGCTATGGAGCCACCAATATCTTTTGATCCCGATCGCATCCGGGATGAAAAGACAAAACTTCTAAGCGCCATACAGTCCTTTCCGACCGATGATCTGGATGCTTGGATCATCCGAGGTCAATATGGTGAGGGTGTTATCGATGGCGACATGGTCCCTGGATATAAGGGTGAAGCGGGGGTCGACCCTGCATCCCGGACCGAAACCTATGTCGCTGCAAAACTTTTGGTCGATAACTGGCGCTGGCAGGATGTTCCGTTCTACTTAAGAGCTGGAAAGCGCTTGCCCAAGCGCACCAGCGAAATTGCCGTGACGTTCAAGGGCGTGCCCCATTCATTGTTTCAGCCGCTCACCCAGGCTGGTCTGACACCCAATACGCTGGTGCTCAACGTGCAGCCCGACGAGGGGGTGGGCCTCACGATTCAAGCAAAGCACCCGGGCCCAAAGCTGTGCATGAGCGCTCTAACGATGGATTTCAAATATGCCGATATCTTTCACGAGGATCTGCCAGACGCCTACGAGCGTTTGTTGCTCGACTGCATGTTGGGCGATCAGACTTTGTTCTATCGGCAGGATGGTATGGAGCTTGCCTGGGAGCTTTTGACCCCGGTACTTAAAAAGTGGGAAGAGGATGGAAAACATCCGTTTCCCTATTCATCCGGAAGCGAAGGCCCGTCGGAGGCAAGCGAGATGCTGGCACAAAATGGACGTGCGTGGCGAAACCTTTTAAGGGAGCATGGACTGTGGAAGAAAAACCAATTGTACTAGTGCTCGACGATGACGCGGATGAGGTAGAGGCTCTTGCGGCGCTTTTGGAATCCAGCGGTTTCCAAGCGCGTGCAGCCAGGGATGGGCGCGAGGCGCTCAAGATCGTTGAAAAGGATCATCCGCCAGTGGGTCTTGTTGATCTCATGCTGCCAGGCATGAACGGTCTCGAGGTTGTGGAAGAGATCGGCAAGAAAAGTCCTGACACGGAATGCATCATTCTGACGGCTTTTGCTTCATCGGAGTCAGCCATCAAAGCGATCAGCCTGGGAGCTTACAGCTACATGACCAAGCCCTACGCTGTTGATCAACTTCTCCTCACAATTCGACGCGCTTTTGAGAAACATGAAACCGACGAGGCGTTTCGCAACAGCGAGGAGAAATATCGTGCGCTGTTTGAAAACGTGCATGAGGCGATCATGCTTTCGGATCTGAAGTCCGGGCAGGTCATCGACATCAATGAAGAGGCGGTGAAACTCCTGCATCGTTCCAGAAAGGAAATGCGAGGCGTACATCGATCGGATCTGTATTCAGAGGATATGCGCGACCGATATGAATCTGCTTTTCTGGAACACATCAGCATGGGCCATCCTGGGGATTTTGAGGCTGAGGTGATATTGGGGAATGCCGAAAGACTTCCGGTCCACGTGCGCACCCTGATGACGACGCTTGGCGATAGAAAAGTTGTGCAGAGCATCATGTGGGATGCTACGGAACGCAAAAAAATCGAGGAGACGATATCAGAAATAATTGCGGGCGATGAGAGGCTCAGGAGATTTCTTATCGGGCGTGAGATGAAGCTCGTCGAGATGAAGAAAGAGGTCAATGCGCTTCACAAGAAAATGGGTAAAGAAGAGAAATATCTTGAGGAGTCATCCATCGTCGAAGAACCAAAGAAGTAAACTCATGAATAAATCCGCCAATGTCGACGTGCAGCAATGCAATAATCTAGAGGATTTCTATCGCAACGCTGTTCTCACTGTATTGAGTAAGATCAGCGCATCATTGGCCGAACACGGCCGTTGCTCGATCGCCGTTTCCGGAGGTAGTACGCCACGGCGTCTCTTTGAGCTTTTGGCGGAGGAGCGGGATGTCGTTTGGAGCGATGTGCATATTTTTTGGGTCGACGAGCGATGCGTGCCCCCCGATCATCGCGACAGTAATTTCAATATGGCGCATGAAGCGCTGTTTTCAAAAATCTCAATTCCAGGAGCAAACGTTCATCGCATAGTGACCGAGGGATTTTCCCCTTCAGAAGCCGCAGCGTCTTATGAGATGCAGCTGAAAGAATTCTTTGGAGGCGTGTTGCCCGTTTTTGATCTCGTTCTTTTGGGCATGGGTGCAGATGGTCATATGGCATCGCTGTTTCCCGGAGACGAGGCTTTGGGTGAAAAGGAACGCTGGGTGGTCGCGGTTGACGGAGAACACGGTATTCCGATAGTCCCGCGCGTTACGCTCACTCTTCCTGTTTTAAACAATGCCCGCTGCTCCATCTTTCTAGTAGCCGGTGAGGATAAGATGCCTCTTGTCGATGAAATACTGAGTGATCCAGAGGGAGTCGCAAAAAAATATCCGGCGGCAATGGTTCACCCGAAGGGAGAGTTGATATGGATTATTTCTGGTTGATAGTTCCTCCCCTTTGTAAGGGGAGGTTAGGAGGGGTAGAAAGCAGACCCTACCTCCTCCAACCCCTCCTTACAAAGGAGGGGAGTTGAGGCGCATAAAGTTGGCGCAGATGATGAAAGCCTGTAATTTTAATTCATTCGAAGTCGTCATGATGGAAGTGCCGTGTTGCGGCGGTTTGACTTCCATTGCCGATAGGGCGAAAGAACATGCAGGTGTTGATGTTGAAATTAAGAAAACAATTATCAGCATTGAGGGCGATGTTCCCTCATAATTAATCATTTAGCTTTTAGCTGACAGCGGACAGCTGACAGCGGACAGCGGGGTTTTATGAGTATGTTCTGCTATCAGTGTGAACAAACAGCAAAGGGAACCGGGTGTACGTCCCAGGGTGTGTGTGGCAAGGATTCTCAAGTTGCCGCGCTCCAGGATCTTACCGTCCATGTTGCCAAGGGTATATCCCAGTATGCATATCGTGCGCGGCAAAACGGCGTAAGCGATTCCGAGCTCGACCGCTACGTTACCGAGGCGCTTTTTTACACCGTGACCAATGTAAATTTCGACGCCCAGCGCTTTGAAGAGGTGCTCAAAGACGGCGCTCAGAAGCTGGGTAGAGCGAAAGAAATTTATGAGGAATCGTGTAAGAAAGCGGGTTCGACACCCGAGACACTTTCGGGTCCTGCAACCTGGAAGCCCGCATCGACGCTCGCAGGTTTGGTCGAGCAGGGTGAGGGCGTTTCCATTCCCAAGGAACAGGCAGCGTATGGCGAGGATGTAGCGGGCCTCATGGAGCTCCTCATGTATGGACTCAAAGGTACTGCTGCCTATGCCGACCACGCGATGATCCTGGGAAAAGAGGACGACAGCGTTTATGCATTCCTTCATGAGGGTCTCAATGCATTGACGAGGGAAAAACTTACAGCCGACGATATGCTGCCGCTCGTACTCAAATGCGGCGAGGTGAACTTGACGGTTATGGGCCTTCTGGACGTAGCCAACACGGAGACATATGGCAATCCGGAGCCGACACAGGTGCGCATCATGCCTGTGAAGGGCAAAGCGATACTCGTCTCGGGTCATGATTTGAAGGATCTCGAGGATATTCTTAAGCAGACTGAAGGCAAGGGCATCAATGTCTATACGCACGGCGAGATGCTTCCGTGTCATGCATATCCCGAGCTAAAGAAGTACAAGCACCTCGTGGGTAACTACGGCGGCGCGTGGCAGGATCAACAGAAGGAATTCGATGCATTTCCTGGTTCTATCATCATGACTACCAACTGCATTCAGCGTCCAGCGGGTTCATATGAGAAGCGTATCTTTACGACGGGTTTGGTCGGCTGGCCGAACGTCACGCATCTGAAAGGTGGTGATTTTACGCCTGCTATCGAAGCAGCTCTAGCCCAGCCGGGATTTACCGCTGATGAGCCAGAGAAGAATATCACGGTGGGCTTCGGCCACAATGCGGTGATGGGCGTTGCCGACAAGGTCATCGATGCGGTCAAGACAGGAGCGATCAAGCATTTCTTCTTAGTCGGTGGCTGTGACGGTGCCAAACCCGGACGCAACTACTATACCGAATTCGCCGAGAAGGTTCCTGATGACTGCGTGATCCTAACGCTTGCTTGCGGCAAGTATCGCTTCAACAAGATGGAGTTTGGCGATATCGGAGGCATTCCGCGCCTTTTGGATATGGGTCAGTGCAACGATGCCTACTCGGCTATTCAGGTAGCGGTGGCGCTTTCAAAGGCGTTTAACTGTGAGGTCAACGACCTGCCGTTCTCGATCATCCTGTCATGGTATGAGCAGAAGGCGGTATGCATTTTACTTACCCTGCTGCATCTGGGCATCAAGAACATACGCATAGGGCCAAGTTTGCCGGCCTTCATCACGCCTCCGATCCTCAATGCATTGGTGGAAAAGTTTAATATTATGCCAATCAGCACAGCGGAGGAAGATTTGAAAGCATGTTTAGAGCAGTGAAAAGCGGAAAAGACTGTGAAGAGTGAAGTGTGAAAAGTGAAGAGTAAGTAACTAACAGCAAAACAAAACCCCCTACCAAACGGTAGGGGGTTTTTGATTGGTTCTTATTATTTTGGTTTATTCCCCTTCACTTTTCACGTTTTTCCACATGTTTTACAGGTGGGACATTTTTTTAGCTGTACGCTGCGGAACTGTGCTGCTAGCAGGTCGACCGTGATCATGCGGTCGGTGATAAGATTGCCGCTGCCTATGATAAACTTCACGGCCTCGGCGGCCTGAATCGATCCAACCACACCGGTTGCCGCGCCGACGATGCCACTCCCTTTACAGTCTTGGATGGTTCCCGGCGGCGGCTCTTCTGCGAACACGCAGCGCAAACACATGGACCCCGGAACATATGTTAAAGCTTGTCCTTTGAAACCCACGACACCGGCATGTGAAAATGGTTTTTTGAACTTTACGCAGACATCGTTGATCAAAAACTTCGACTCGAAGTTGTCCGTGCCATCGATGATGAAGTCATAATCGGTTATGATCGACTGAACGTTATTTTCAGTCAGGCGTTGCGCGTATGTTGAAACCGTTACATCTGGATTGAGCGCTGAAAGTTTTGCCTTCGCCGAAACGACTTTCTCCGTTCCCATATCGCCTGTGCAATGGAGTATCTGTCTCTGCAAATTTGAGAGCTCCACGGTGTCATCGTCGACTATTCCGATCGTTCCTACGCCAGCTGCAGCCAGATAGAGTGCCGCCGGCGAGCCAAGACCGCCCGCGCCAACGATCAACACCTTGGCGGACATAAGCCTGCGCTGTCCCTCACCGCCTATGTCCTTGCAAACGATGTGGTGGGCGTAGCGTTCTATTTGTTGTTCGGTGAGTTCCATAAATATTCCTCCCCTTTGTAAGGGGAGGTTAGGAGGGGTAGAGTCAGCGCTCTACCTCCCCAGCCTCTCCTTACAAAGGAGGGGTATTATTCGGCATGTGGATAGAGTGCGGTGGTCAAGTAGCGCTCTCCCGTATCGCATAGGATCGTGACGATGGTTTTCCCTTTGTTCTCTGGACGCGCGGCAACCTTGATTGCGGCGGCGACATTTCCGCCCGACGATATACCCACGAGCAAACCTTCCTCGGTGGCGAGACGGCGCCCCATATTGAAGGCATCTTCATTGGTTACCTTGATGACCTCGTCGTAGACCTTGGTGTTCAACACTTCTGGCACGAAGCCGGCGCCGATGCCCTGGATCTTGTGCGGGCCAGGGTTGCCACCCGAGAGGACCGGTGAATCAATCGGCTCCACGGCATATGCTTTGAATTCTGGATTCTTTTCTTTGAGGGCTTCTGTCACGCCCGTGATCGTGCCTCCAGTGCCGACGCCGGCGACGAGTATGTCGACTTTGCCGTCGGTGTCGCGCCAGATCTCCTCCGCCGTCGTCTTTCGATGCACGTCTGGGTTGGCCGGATTTTTGAACTGCTGGGGCATGAATGACTTTACGTATTTGCCGCACAGCTCGTCGGCCTTGGCGATTGCCCCCTTCATGCCTTCGACCCCTGGTGTGAGGACGACTTTGGCGCCGAGTGCTGAGAGGAGGTTGCGCCGTTCGACGGTCATCGTATCGGGCATGGTGAGGACAAGTCTGTAGCCCTTTGCAGCGCAGACCATGGCGAGCGCGATGCCCGTATTTCCGCTGGTGGGCTCGACGATCATCGTGTCCTCGTCGATCAGGCCCCGGCGCTCCGCTTCTTCGATCATATTCATCCCGATGCGGTCCTTAACAGACGATGCAGGATTCATAAATTCGCATTTGCCCAAAACTGTGGCGTCCAAGCCTTTGGTGACGCGGTTGAGTTTGACGAGCGGCGTGTTGCCGATGAGTGCGACGGCATTCTTTGCTACATGTCCCATACAGCCCCCTTATCAACGCTTGACGGGCGTGCAATTGTGTACCATCAACCCTGAGCGGACGGCGTTTTTGCCGCCGGAGTCGATGGGTCAGTGTCATCACATCGGGAATACCTTGTCTACAGGGAATTTGCCCCGTAAAGGGACGGAGCTGCCCGAGTTTCCCAACGGGGTAAACACATGAAACCTACAATCCTGCTCATCCATTATGGCGAACTCGCTCTCAAGGGAAAGAACCGCGATTTATTTGAAAAACGCCTGGTAGATAACATCCGCATCGCTTTAGGAAGTGAGAGTGACTGGAATGTGAGGCGGCTCTATGGCCGCATCGTCGTGCAGGTGGAAGACGGAAACGATATCTATGAGCTTGCTCAGCGCATTAAGAATGTTTTTGGCATTGCCAATATAGCATCCGCGGTTGAGGCGAAGCCGACCCTTGAGGCCATCGAAGAAGCTGCGGTGGATATCGTGAAGGGCAAGGATTTTGAAAGTTTTGCAATACGTGCACGACGCCCGGAGAAAGGGCAATCGTTCAGCTCTCAGGATATCGGAATAAAAGTCGGTGCAGCTGTTCAGGTAGCAAGCGGCGCGAAAGTCGATCTGACCAATCCCGCATTGACGGTTGGCGTCGTGGTCATGAAACAACGGGCATTCGTCTATGCCGATCGAATCAAGGGGCCCGGTGGACTTCCGGTAGGTTCCAGCGGTACCGTTGCCTGCCTCATCTCCGGTGGTATCGATTCACCCGTTGCATGCTGGCGCATGATGAAGCGTGGTTGTCTTCCGTTGTTCATACATTTCCATTCTGCGCCGTTTACAAGCAATGCCTCGAAGGAGAAGGCGCAAGAGATAGTCGAGTACCTCATGCGCGGTCAGCCATCCGCAAAACTTATTACGGTGCCGTTCGGTGAGTTGCAAAAGAAGATCGTGACAGGGGTTCCAGCGAAATATCGCATTATGCTCTACCGCCGTTTCATGGTTCGCATCGCAAACGAGCTGGCGCGTGGGCACGATGCAAAAGCGCTGGTTAGCGGCGAGGCCTTAGGGCAGGTTGCTTCACAGACGCTTTCCAACCTAGCTTCAATTGAGGACATATCGGATATGCCGCTCCTTCGCCCCTTGATCGGCATGGATAAGCAGGAGATCGTCGATGAGGCCAAGCGCATCGGCACCTTCACGATGTCGATCGAACCACACGATGATTGCTGCAGCTTTCTCATGCCTAAAAATCCGGTGACGCGATCGACGCCCAAGGATCTGGGGTACGTGGAAAAGTCCCTGGCGTGTGAAGAACTCGTAAAAGCAGCGCTTGATGGATGTGAGGAAGAGGCGGTTCAATCCCTTTGAATATTTACATTTAGTACTATCAATACTACCATAGCCGGCCATGCCTCGGGGAACTAAGAAAACACCCAAGAAGAAGCCTCGCGCGGGTAAACCGCGCAAGGCGACCGTCAGGAAAAGGCGTTCATCAGTTGACTACGCGAAAGTACCCAAACAATTTGAGCCGATGTTTGCCCGTGCGCAGGATTTTGTTTCCAACTACTTCGCAGATCTAAAGGGTGATGCGAGCAAGGGAACAATAGAGGCGGGCGGCGAGCGTTACCTCTTGGTGCGCGCGGCGTCGATGTCGGTAGATTTCTTCAAGACGATCAAGGATCTCTACAAGGGCGTCGGCGAGGAAGAAGCGCTTGATATTGCGCGCAATCTTCTCTTCGACATCGCCCACTCCATTGGAAAGGCTGATGCAAAGAGCTTTCACAAGAAGATGAAGCTTGACGACCCGGTGGACAGGCTTTCTGCCGGGCCCATTCACTTTGCCTATTCCGGATGGGCGTTTGTCGATATCTTCCCTGAATCGCGACCAACGCCCGATGAGAACTACTACCTTGTTTACGACCACCCCTACTCGTTTGAATCGGCGGCATGGCTCAAGGCGAAGAAGAAGAGCGGTTGTCCCGTTTGCACCATGAATGCCGGCTATTCGTCCGGCTGGTGTGAAGAGAGCTTTGGCGTGACACTGGTTGCGAAGGAAATTATGTGCAAGGCGGCGGGCGACGAGGCATGCCGCTTCATAATGGCGCCGCCTTCAAAGATCGAAGCGCACATACAAAAGTATCTCAAGAAAAAGCCGGCGCTGCTCAAGAAATTAGGCGCATACGAGATGCCGGGCTTTTTTAAGCGCAAGCAGATCGAAAAGGAGCTTCGCGAGAGCGAAGATCAGTTCAGGCTCGTGTTTGAAAACGCCAACGATGCCATTTTTTGGGCAGATCCCTTGACTGGGAATATTACCAACTGCAACAAAGCGGCTGAAAGGCTTCTTGAGAAGACGAAAGATCAAATCATAGGGCAACATCAGACCAGCGTTCATCCGCCTGATAAGGCCCAGTTCTTTGCTGAGATGTTTAAGAGGTATCTGAAAGAGAATGGCGCATCAAGTGAAGAGGCAGAGGTGATAACCGCATCGGGTGTGTCGAAGCCCGTTGAGATAAACCGTTCTATTACAAGCGTTGGCGACAAACAGATCGTCCAGGGCATTTTTAGAGACATCACGGAGCGCAAGAAAACGGAAGAATCTTTGCGGCAAGAGAAGGGTTTCACCGAAAAAGTCATAGAGTCACTTACCCATCCCTTCTATGTCATAAATGCCAGCGACTATACGATTAGGATGGCTAACAAGGCCGCGGGCTTTGGTAAATTGACCGGTGCATCCACGTGTTACGAGCTTACCCATGGTAGAAAGACGCCCTGCAGCGAAAGCGACAGTTGCCCGCTTGAGAAGGTTAAGAAAACTAAAAAGCCAGCAGTAGTTGAACACCAACACTGCGATGAAAAGGGAGTGGCGCGTTACTACGAAGTGCAGGGTTATCCGATTTTTGATAGTGACGGAAATGTTGTTCAGATGATCGAGTATATGCTGGATATTACGGAACGCAAGAAGGCAGAGCGGGAGTTAAGGGAGTCAAAGCTTTTTACTGAAAATGCATTAAACACTATTACGGATATCTTTTATACGTATGATTTGAACGGTAAATTATTATTCTGGAATGAAGCGTGTAGTAAAATTTCCGGCTATAGCGATAAAGAGATGATCACGATGAAGCCTACAGATTTCTTTTCGGGCGAGAACGCTAAAGATATTGTAGGAGCTATTGATAGAATTTTTGAAGAGGGTACTGCAACACAAGAGGCCTTTTTGGCCGTGAAGAATGGGAAGAAAATTCCTTACGAATTTACCGGTTCGGTACTTAAAGACAGCAAGGGTAATGCTGCTGGATTTTGTGGAGTTGGAAGAGACATTACAGAACGCAAGTGCATGGAGAATGAGTTGCGAGCGGCACGCAACAATATGGAGCAGCGCGTAGAACTTAGGACTGCGGAGCTCAAGAGAAGCCAGCGGCTCTATCAGACGCTTGCGGAGGCTGCCGAGGATTATATCTTTATCATCCGGTCGGATATGACAGTTCAGTATATAAACGAGTTCGGTGCGAAGGCCCTTAAGTGTTCCAAGGATGAAGTTATAGGCAAGAAACTATCAGCACTGTTTCCTTCCGTTGCATCGGATCGCATGGAGGGAGCGGTAGAACGGGTTTTTTCCTCAGGCGAAGCAGTGTTGGCTGAAAACCCTCTTCAGTTTCCTGACGGCGAGGTTTGGTTGCATAGCCACCTGGTCCCTCTCAAAAATGGACAGGGCGAAGTGACTGGCGTCATGGGGTTGTCCCGGGATATTACAAAGCGCAGGGGATATGAGGAACGTTTGCGTCTTACCCAGACCACGATGGATCATGTGGGCAACGCGATATACTGGATGGGTCCCGACGCACGCTTTATCTATGTCAACGATCAGGCCTGTATACAGCTGGGGTATGATCGTGCAGAACTTTTAAGAATGTCGGTGCACGACATTGACCCGAATATTCCGAGGGAGGCATGGCAACAGCACTGGAGAGAGGTGAAGGAGAAGAAATCGTTCCTTATAGAGTCAGAGCATAAACGCAAGGACGGAGTTACGTTTCCAGTCGAAGTTATGGTCAACTACTTGGAGCAAAGCGGCGGCGAGTATAACTGCGCCATCGTGCTTGATATCACCGAACGCAAGAAATCTGAGGAGGAGTTGCGCAAGCTTGCCGCGATTGTGAAATACAGCAGTGAGCTTGTTAATCTATCTACTCCGGATGGAAAGATGATTTTTCTGAATGAGGCCGGCAGTAAGATGCTTGGAATAGATCCTGAAAAAGTTGAATGCATGAACATTATGGATGTCATTCCGGGAAACTGGGTCGACCTAGTTGAAAGCGATCTTTTGCCAACACTTATGAGAGGCGATGTTTGGGAGGGTGATCTTCAATACAAGAACCTAAAAAACGGAAGACTTACCGACGTGCACGCAATGAGCTTTAGTATCAAAGATCCCGACACTGAGAAAATACTGTTTCTCGCCAATGCCTCCATCGATATTACGGAGCGTAAGAAGATGGATGAGGCGCTTAAAGAAAGTGAAGGGCGGTTTCAACAGATTGCTGAAAACGCTGAGGAATGGATCTGGGAGGTCAATGAATATGGGCTATACACTTACTCCAATGAAGTGGTGGAGGAGATCCTCGGGTATAAGGCCGAGGAGATGGTCGGATTGATGCATTTTTATGATTTATTTATTCCAGAGGATAGGGAGGCATTGAAGAGAGGGGCCTTCGAGGTTTTTGAGAGCAAGGAGCGCTTCAAGGGGTTTGTAAACGTAAACGTGCATAAAGACGGAAGGAATGTCATTCTGGAAACGAGCGGTTCTCCCATCATCGATAAAAATGGAAACATGATAGGTTACCGCGGCATGGATACGGACATCAGTGAACGCAAGAAGGCGGAAGAAGAGTTGAGGCGGGCAATAAAACTCAAGAGCGATTTTGTGGCGATGATGTCGCATGAGCTGCGCACGCCGCTCACACGCATCATCTCCAGCACACATCTTGTCTTGCGCGATCGCGATGCAGTGCTGTCCGACAAGCGCTTAAACAATCTAAACAACGTGCTTTCGAGCTCAGATGCTCTCTTGCTCATGATCAACAACGTGCTTGAGATGGCGCGTCTCGAAGGGGGCTCGGTGCTAGTCGTCAATCAGGAATGCGACCTCCGGCACATGGTTAGAACGAGTATCAGTGGTTGTGAGGGCATGACAGAAGAAAAGGACATTAAGTTTGTAATAAATATCGACGATGCAGTGGCAACTGTCTATACGGATAAGGAAAAGCTTAGCCATATTATAATGAATTTGATATGTAATGCCATTCGTTATTCCGATGAGGGAACTGTAGAAATAACTGCAAAACCATCAAGAATACAGGGTTGCGCGGATGTCGCTGTTTCCGACAAGGGTATCGGCATTTCACCTGAAAAAATACCTGATCTCTTTGAGCCTTTCAAGCAGCTTGAAGAGATAAGTAAGAGGCGTCCAGGTGGAATAGGTTTGGGACTGGCCATCGTCAAGGCTAACTTGGAGCTCATCGGTGGCTCCATCGATGTTAATAGTGAAGTGGGAAAGGGGTCGACGTTTACCGTGACTATTCCCAATGAACCTTCACAAGAGAACGACAAAGGATAAAACCATGAAGAAAAAGATTTTGATCGTTGAGGACGACACCATCATACGCGACGCTCTTGTGGAGTTTCTTGCCAACGAGGATTATGAAACTTTTACCGCGACCAATGGCAAGGAGGCGGTTGATGTTGCTCAGAAGGTAAACCCAGATCTCATTATCATGGATATGTTTATGCCAGTCATGGACGGCTGGGATGCGACGAAAATAATTAAGGAGATGGAGCATCTCGCTAATACAAAGGTTGTGTGTTTGAGCGCCTACACTAGTGCCGAGAATGAAGAAAAATCCAAGCAGGTTAAGTGCGACTTGATACTCACAAAGCCGATCTATCCCGACGATCTCAAGAAAAATCTTGAGGAGCTTCTAAAATAAGTATGAACCTCTACAAAATAGCAGTGTGTGCGGGGCCCATCTTTATTTATCCCCCTTTTTCCAGTTCAAAGACAGGATGTATTTGATCTTCAGCAAACGTTTCCATCCGGTCAATGCCAAGCGTTTTCATGATGACAAAGGCGCCCATAAATACTCCCAGGTAAACAGTAAAGAAACGCCAGAGGATAATCAATAATCCCAACAGGTGGTGCGGTACCAGTGGGGCAAAAAGCAGGTAAAAACCACCCTCGGCCACTCCGCTTCCGCCAGGGGTGGGAGAAAAGTATAGGAAGAAGTAGAGCACAATCTGAATCATGAAAACTGTCCAAATTGAAATGTCAAAATTAAGTCCTTTAAGCAAAACGTACGCTAAAGAATAATTACAAATCATAAACATAATTGTCCAGAGAGTGGCCACAAAAAGTCGAAGTTTTCTTTCTCTGATAAAAAACTTTAGGCTAAAGCTTAACTCATCTATCCAGCCGTCAATTCTTTCAATCAAATGCGGTATGTGTTTTCTGAGACAAGAAAACCTCTCCAATAAGTGTAGTATTTTCTCAATAAGTCTTTCACCCTTTTCTGGTTTATAAAGAGTGTAAGCCAAAAAGATAATCAAAGCGGCTAAAAGCAAAGCGATCCCACCAAACATAATCTGTAAACTGGTGTTGTGCAAAAGCTCGCTATGGGAATAAATGATAATCGGTCCACCTATGGCGATAAAGGATATAAGCAAGAGACCGCGGATCACCACAATACAAGTACCTTTGCCTACGCCCACTCCCTTTTTTTTCAGCATGTATACCATCAGGGGCTCCCCGCCGGTGACGGCAGGGGTGATTGCGGAAAGGAAATAGTAAGCTAAAATAGTTTTAAGGCCGTAAAGGAAAGGCAGGTGGGTTCCAAGTGCACCAGTTAGAACCTGCAAACGCATAATATCGAAAAAGGTCATCGCTGCGAAAATTCCAAGCGCGAGAAGGAGGTACGTCCCTTGCAACTCTTGGAGGGCGAGCCATGTTTTAGGCCCTCCTGTAGCCAAAAGAATAATAGCTATAATCAGGATGCTGAAAAAGCAGAATATCGCCATTCTTTTCTTGGTAGTGAGCTTCATTAATAATCGGCCCTCAAGTAATTTCTGAAAAATCCTTCCCCGTTCAATTCATTATTTCATCATGACAAAGTACCCGAGTTTTCCCTACAAGTTAAACCTTTTTCTTTGCTCCAGAGGCCAAATTGGCCGCGCTCTCGCGTGATGCTGAGGCCGGATCACTTTCCGCGCTCCAAGTGCTGCTTCGCCCACCAATTCGCCTTTGGCGGACGTTCGAGTCCACACCCGCTGGGAATAAATAAATACCCCAAAGGGGCCAGATCGCTGACAAACCCTCAAATTGTCATTCCCGCGAAAGCTTGCCCGCCGTCAGGAGGGCGGGCATCCAGGAACCTTGCTTTGCCGTATGGTAGAGTCAATTTCTGGATCCCTGCTTTCGCAAGGATGACAAAAATTGTGCAGTATCGTCAATGCGAGGGTTCGTTGGATCGCTCTGAACTGTTCGGCTTGTCGATTTTGGCTCGAGAGAGGAGTAAGAGGAATATTGAAGGAACGATATATAGTGTAATTATCGTAGCGAATAACAACCCCCAGCTGAAAGCCAACGACATAGGAGAAATCATCTTTTCATATCCTCCCAGCCCATAAGCCATAGGCAGGAGGCCGCCTAGAGTTGTGAGGGTCGTAAGCAGTATCGGCCTCAATCTTTGTGAAGCAAGCTCAGCTATATCGTCAATCAGGGAATTTTCCCGCGATAGTTTATCGAGGTTCGAGGAAAGGGTATCGGTCATGACTATGGAATCATTGACCAGAACTCCTGTGAGCCCTACCGCCGCGAGGAGTACAAACATCGATATAGGCTGCCCATGTATAAAGAGAGCTATGACGATACCTATTATACAGAACGGGACAACGGCTATTATTATAAAGGCGTTTTTCCAGGAATTGAGGAACAGTGAAAGCACCAAGAATATACCAACGATGGCTATGATGAGCGCTGTCTTCATATCCTTTAATATTATATGGGTCTTCAGCGCTTCCCCGGCTATCTCAACAATGACGTCTTGTGGGATCTCATTTGAACTGTCTATGCGGCTTTCGATTATTTTTGCCGCTTCGGTAGCGGATATTTTTGATTTTCTGAGTGAAGCGGACAGGGTGACGCTTCGCAACCCGTTGCGATGAAGAATCTCAAGATCAGAGTTTCTTGTATCAAAGCTGGTGAACTTATCGAGCGTCACCAGGTATCCTTCCGAGTTTTTAACTCCGATAGTAGTTAGTACATGCTCCTGTTTCCTACTTTCCTCATCGAGTAAAAGGCGATACTCTATTTTTTCATCCAACGTCTGGATGTCCGTCACTACGTAACCTTCGTAGGCCGTTCTCAATACCTGAGCAACATCTTCCGTGGATGTTCCGATCAAGGCCATCTTATCCTGGTCGAGTTTGATTACTAGTTCTTCTTTTCCGGGTTTTTTTGAATTGTCTATATCGGCAACACCGAGATCTTTCATGCCTTTTAAAATATTTTCTACAACTCTTGCAGCCGTATTCAGATTGGTATCGTCATTGCTGCTGAGATATACCGTAATCGGCTTATCCCGTATGGGGCCTACCTTTTTCGTCTCGTATAATATGCGAACATCTTTTGGGCGTTTATATTTTTTCTTAATCCCGGCGATTATTTTAGCTGCCGTCCTCTCTCGTGAGATATCCGGGGTTAAGAACACATTTATGATCGCCCAGTTTTCGTGGTCACCGTAGCTTTTCGTTTTCGAAGTTGAGTGGTGGCCAATTCTTGTAGTGAAGGATTCCAGTTCGTCTTGAGGTAGCTTGTGAATTATCTTTTCAATATCCTTAACAATATTTTCAGTTTCATCCAGACTGTAATTGTTTGGACATTCTACCTTAACATAAAAAGTTTCTATAGCTGATTGCGGGAACATTCTGAATTTAAGAAAAAACTTTGCCGAGAACATGGATACAGCAAGAAGCAATATAGCAAGCCCTAGAAACAGGAACTTTTTCTTGAGAACGATAACAAGAGATCTGCGGTAGGCTCTTACCAGCTTTAGAAACCAGCCCGGTTCTACTTTTCTACCATGGCTTCGGCCCGACGCTATGTGGTGAGGAAGAAAAAAGAAACATTCAATTAGCGATACGATAAGGATGATTATGACGATTATAGGTATAGCTGACACGAACTTGCCGGGTCTTCCACCCAGAGACAGAAGGGTCATGTAGGCAATGATCGTAGTAAGGGTAGAGAGCGTTATTGGAACGACGAGATCTTTTATTGCCGAGTAAGCTGCTTTTTTGGGTTCAAGACCGCGCTCCTGATAGAATATTATTTTGTCCGATACAACTATGGCATCATCTACCACTATGCCCAGAACGACCACCAGCCCTGCCAGCGCGATTGCACTGAATGTAATGTTGAACAAGGGAAAGACTGTAAATGCCGCTATAAAACAGAAGGGTATGCCAAAAGCGGTCCAGAAAGCGGCCTTTCTGTTCAGGAAAATGAAAAGCAGTATCAATACAATTATGAAACCCATAAGCGCATTGATAAAAAGTAGCCGGAGGCGCATTCGGGTTGTTTTTGACTGGTCATTAACAAAAGAATAACTATATTTTTCGCCTAAGATATTGGCAGCAACTATTTTAATCTTCTCAATTGTTTTAATGATATCTGCGTCAGGTTTCTTCTTCACTACTAGGGAGATGCCCTTTTCGCCGTTGTTTCTGATTTTTATTTTGTGATCTTTTTCAGTAAGCTTTACATTAGCGACCTGATGCAGCTTGACTCTTTTCTGACCGAAATTACTTCTAAGGATCACATCCTTCACTTCCATGGGATCCTTGAACTTATTCAATATCATTATGTTCTTAAGTCCCCTGTAAGACTCCAGGGTACCGGAGGTAGATCTGATATTCCTCTTGCGTATGGATTCGGCTAGTTCGGGGAGTGAAAAATACTTTTCATTCAATGCGACCGGATCCACCTCTATGTGAATCTCCTTGTCGAAATAACCGATCTTATCAACACCGGACACGAGGGGTATTCTTTCAAGCGCTAACTCAAGTGTTCTTGCCTTGCTCCTCAGGGTCTCGTGATCAGAGTCCGATAACGCTATTTCTATAATCGGTATGTCATTTGTTTTAAGCTCCTGCACTAAAGGTGAATCATCCACTTCGGGCGGGAGATCATTAACCGAATCTACCGCCTCCCTTATATCCTGGACGGTCTCTCCCATCTCTTTTTCAGAATAGGATTCATCCAGTTGGATGAATATAGAGGATATGTTATCGGCTGAAACGGATTCAATGTAATCTATACCTGTTATTTCTCTTATTTCTTCTTCAAGAGGTACAGTAACATTGAGTTCGACGTCTTCAGGGGAGGCACCCGGATATACGGTGGTTACCAGTATCTGGTTGAGCTCTATGCCGGGCATTCCCTCCTTGGGTATCGTTGTAAAAGAAATTAGCCCGAGAAAAAATAGCCCGAGAACAAATACGTTCACAGCTATTTTGTTATTAAGAAAATATTTAACGAGTGCCATCATTTTTATGTAAACCCCAAATCAACAAACGCAAAACATATGATGTGAACTCTTGGAATTGGATTGGTCGAGCTACATTTTCAGGACAGCCCGACTGATTATCTTGTTACATGTTCTTCATTTTTTATCAAGTCGTTCACTTTTGTTGGTAAAATGTGTCATGCAAGCCAATTTCTCATAAAGTAGTATCGAAGTCTTTTCGGTGCCGATAAACAATTGGTATGACCTGCTGTTCAGTAACGCAGGACGAATTGGCCACGCTCTCGCGTGACATTGAGGCTGGATCACTATCAGGCTTTTTGTTAAATTGAGAAACGGTTCCAGCGACATGTATCCAAAGGGCCTGTTTTTTGTCTCGGGCGTGTTAACGAGATCTATTACTTTCAATGAAATAAAGGCCATTGTAAGGGTGATGAAATTATACAATCCGTCGAGCAGGATGGCTTGAGATTTTGCCACCAATGCCATTACGATAGCGCTTGACGCAAGAAGGGTGCTTCAAACTATCGAAGTTTTCACGCCGATTTTTTCGTAATCTTTTTTCATAGACACATAGAATGTTTAGCTCATTTTAGGTCAAGCCGCAGCATGTTTATTCTGCACTGGATAATCCAGTCATTCCGCGATACAATGTTGGCTGCATTTCTATAAAAGGAGGATGGATTATGCGGAATTATAAAACTCTCACAGCGGGGTGGGTAGTTCTCGCATTCGTTCTTACCGTCTGGTGCATTGGCTGCGGCTCCGGAGGTACTGCTACATCGGACGATGATGACGATTTTGAACTTTCGTCAGATGCGGAGATGGAGGAAAGGAAAGAGGCGCTAAGACTCCTCCTGCCCGAAGCGACGTACAATGCCATAACCGCAGGATCACGCAACAATGCTAGTTGCAAAGAAGGCAACCGCGCGGACTTTGATGATTTTTCTGAACTGCCAAATAGCGAATGGTACTATACCTACGAAAATCTGATTACAGCAATGGCCCGATGGAAGGAATTTGCCAGTGAGGGAAATGAGAATACA
>Ga0075115_10000469_pt1 | contig 20072 bp, 15 predicted proteins | sample AntAceMetag02UKH_FD_69785 | JGI IMG/M metagenome (GOLD analysis project Ga0075115, IMG submission 69785) | Saline lake microbial communities from Ace Lake, Antarctica - Antarctic Ace Lake Metagenome 02UKH | ecosystem: Environmental > Aquatic > Non-marine Saline and Alkaline > Saline | place... | reverse complement strand
AAAAGAAAGTCCCCATGCATTGATACTGGACCTTCATTTAAAAGAAGGTCCGGGCGGCGTACAGGTGTTGCGCTGCGCAAAGATGCTCAAGCCGGATATAAAGGTGATTATGTTTACAGGTTTTGGCGAAGAAGAGGATTCAAAGAAAAGCTGTATGGAGCTGGGCGCAAGCGCATTTCTAGGCAAACCAACCTCACTAAAGAGTATATCAGAGACAGTGAAGAGCTTACTAAAGAAATGATGTAGAACCTGGGTAGATGCCCTTGGTAGCCTACGCATCTACCCAGGGTAAGGAGGCAACTTGAATACATTAAAGGATGATTTTCATAAAATCAATAACATGCTTAATAAGATCACAATTCTATCTGGACAGAAGAGGTATGAGCTCCAGACCAAGGGGCTGGATATGAGTAAGATCGATGATGAAAAAGAAGAGCTCATAAAGCTTCTGGACAACCTCGAGGACTGTGGCATAGAGATAGGTAAGGCCTTGAAAGAGCTACGAAAGAGCCTGGAAGTAAAAAATGGCTAAGAAAATTCTTATAGTTGATGACGAGAAGAATATTGCCCTTGTGCTTAAGGAACTGTTTCAGGCAAAGGGATATGAGGTCTGGGTGGCGTTTACAGGCAAAGAGGCGCTGAAACACATCGGCAATGAAGATCTGGACCTTGTCTCGCTCGATATCCAGATACCGGACATGAACGGTGTAGAGATATTGAAGAAGGTAAGGAAAAAATATCCCAGTATAAAGACAGTAGTCCTCTCAGGTTATTTAGATGAATACAAAGAAGAGATAGAAAAGATTGGGTGCGACGCATTCCTGACCAAGCCCTTTTCTATAAAAACTCTCATGAATGTAGTAGATTCTACGCTGGCGCAGAAGAAAGATAAGAAGAAAGACTTTTCAAAGCTAATAGATGATCCAGGGGTGCTGGCAAAGGCCAGGCTTCTCTTTGTAGAACCAAATGCAATAATGTATAGTTCAAAGCTCGGCTATTTCAAGGATCCAAAGACCTGTAAGGGCGAGTATGAGTTCGAGGCTGCCTTTACTGAAGAGGAGGCAGCTGATAAGATAGAAAAGTTCAGGCCTGATATTGTATTGAGTAATATAAATATCTTTAGGTTGTATAATCTTGCGGGAAGGTTTACGAGCTCAAAGCATCCGCCCAAGGATGTGATATTGTATGGCCTGTCAGATCTAAAAGACAGCGCCAGTTCCAAGGATGTGTCTTTTATCGGCGGGCTGTTTGATCCAATAACCGCTATTGTAAAGCCAGCTGAGATGGATAAGCTAGGCAAGATCGTGCGCTTGACTGCGATAAGTCATAGTCTATTTACGAGGGCGAAATAGTTTATGAATCACTATTCATATCAAAAAATGTTGATACAGGCGAGCAAGGGCATGGTGCATGTCAGGGACATGCATAAGCTCTCGAAGCTGATCGTCTATATTGTAAAAAAGTATATTGGCTTGCATAGCGCCAGTATATTTCTTTATGATGAAAGCGTTGGTAGTTTTGTATTGAAGTGCAGGCGGGGCGAGAATAAGGAGATAGACGGGGTAGTGATAGAAGACAGGCACCCTGTGCCTGTATATTTAAAAGACAAAAAGAACGTTGTTGTGCACAAAGACGCAAAGGTCTCCAGGGGCATGAAAAAGGAATTAGATAAACTGCATTGCTCAGTATGCATACCGAGTTTTTGGAATGAGCGGCTTCTGGGTTTTTTGATCTTAGGGGACAAGAGGTCGGGAGAGGTTTTTACAGAAGAAGAGGTGGATCTACTCTCGACGCTTTCCAACAGTGTTGCCATAGCAATAGAAAACGCCAAGAATCATCATAAACTGAAGAGTATCATGGAGAGCGAGAGGAAGAACTATTTTCAGACCATATTTGCCCTTGCAAGGACAGTGGATGAAAAGGATGCGTATACGCGGGGGCACTTGGATGAGGTCGCAAAGTATGGTATGGAGGTCGCGAAAGAGCTTTCCAAATCCGCGCGGCTAAAAATAGACATAGAGGATCTGAAGACCGCGCTTTTGCTTCACGACATCGGCAAGATCGGCGTGCCTGATGCGCTACTAAACAAGCCTGGGAAATTAACGCCTGATGAGTGGTCAGTGATGAAACAGCATCCGGAGATCGGCGCCAGGATCATAGAGCCTATAAGCAAGCTAAAGAGAGTGGGCAATATCGTCAGGCATCATCAGGAAAAATACGACGGCTCTGGCTATCCAGATGGGTTGAAGAGCCAGGAGATACCGTTTGAGTCCCGTATTATAGCTGTGGTGGATGCGTTCCATGCAATGACCTCCAACAGACCTTACAGAAATGCACTTCCTGAAAAGGTGGCGCTTAAGGAGCTCGAGATATATCGTGGAAAACAGTTTGATCCTGTAGTAGTGGATGCATTTATGAGGGCGTGGAAGAAGGGGAAGATAAAGAGGTAACCATATGCAAACCCGTCCGCCTTAGGCGGACGGGTTTGAAATAGGAGTGTTTATGAAATACATAGTTCTCGTCGGGGATGGTATGGTAGACAGGCCATTAGAAGAGTTAGAAGGCAAGACGCCTCTTGAGGCAGCCAAGACGCCGAATATGAATTTTATAGCTGAGAAGGGCAGGCTGGGCATGACCAACATGATCCCTTCTCACCTGGCGCCTGCAAGTGATGTAGCCAATCTTTCTATACTGGGATATAGTCCGCGAAAATATTATAGCGGCAGGGGTCCGCTTGAGGCGGCAAACATGGGTATAGATCTGAAGGACGACGAGGTCGCATTCAGGTGTAACCTGATAACTGTTTCAGGCGCAAAACTCATTGATTATAGCGCCGGCCATATATCTAACAAAGAGGCTGCTTCATTGATCAAGGAGCTTAATGCAAAACTAGCCACTGACAATGTCAGATTTTACGCTGGTATTAGCTACAGGCATCTATGCGTTATTAAATGCAGGGACAAGGAAGAGGCAAAGGTAATGTCTAAGCTGAAATGCACGCCGCCCCATGATATTATAGGTAAAAATATGGAGAGGTTCTTGCCGAAAAAAGGCCAGGGCGTGGATCTGGTGCTTAAGCTTATGCAGGATTCAAAAGACGTGCTGGCAAGTCATGAGGTCAACAATGTGCGCATTGACTTAAAGGAAAATCCAGCGAACATGATCTGGCTGTGGGGGCAAGGCACAAGACCTTCTATGCCCAGGTTTTCAGAGCGCTTCAAGGTAGAGGGGTCGATTATTTCTGCAGTGGATCTCATCAACGGGATAGGGAAGATCATCGGGCTTAAGGTAATAGATGTGCCGGGTGCTACTGGGTATTATGATACGAACTACGCAGGCAAGGCAGAGCATGCAATAGCTTCTTTAAAAGACAGGGATTTTGTGTTTGTGCATGTAGAGGCGCCTGACGAGGCAGGGCACAATGGCGACCTGAGGGAGAAGATAAGGGCTATAGAGAACTTTGATAAGTTCGTGGTGGGCGGTGTGCTTGAGTATTTTAAGTCTACGAGTCAGGATTTCAGGATACTGGTATTGTCTGACCACGCGACACCGATCTCGATCAGGACGCATTCTCGGGATTATGTATGTTTCGCAATGTACGGGGCTGATATAGAGCAGGATGAATGGATGTACTTTAACGAGAAAGAAGCGCGCTCGAGCAAATTTCGCGTGGACAAAGGGCATGAGTTGATGGAGTTTTTTATTCGATAAAATGAATTCCTTAATAGTTCTTCTAAGTTCGACTATACTCCTCGCAGCGGGGTATTTTTTTTACGCCCGCATTATAGAGAGATTTTTTGAAGTAAACCCTGAAAATGTTACTCCTGCCCACAAATATTACGACGGCGTAGATTATGTTCCTGCAAAAAACTGGTTGATGCTTTTTGGCCATCACTTTGCCAGCATTGCTGGCGCGGGGCCGATCGTCGGACCTGTGATAGCTGTTGCGATATGGGGATGGTGGCCTGCTATTATCTGGATACTGGTAGGCACGGTGTTTATGGGAGGTGTGCATGATTTTGCCTCTATTATTATCTCCATCCGTCATAAAGGCCGATCGATAGCAGACATAGCAGAGGATGTGATCTCAAAAAGGGCAAAGCTGATTTTTCTTAGTTTTGTCTGGCTGGCCCTGATACTTGTCATAGCTGTGTTTGCCTCGATATGCGCAAAGACATTGATGACAGACCCAAGGACAGTCATACCCTGTTTTGGCCTGATCATCGCGGCGATGGTCGTAGGGCTTCTGTTGTATAGATTAAAGGTCAGCCTTCTGGTATCAACAGGTATCGGACTTTTCCTCCTGATCGTTAGCATATTTTTAGGTGACAGATTTCCTATTGAGATCACTGGCAATGCATCTCTTATCTGGACTATCGTGCTTTTGGGTTATGCTTATGTGGCGTCCGTGACGCCTGTTCATGTGCTTTTGCAGCCGCGTGATTACCTCTCGAGTTTTTTATTGTACTTTGGCCTGATTGCAGGAGTAGCAGGCATTGTAGTGACGCAGCCTGTCGTGAATACAGCATTGTTTCATGGATGGAAAGGGACTCAGGGTCAGTGGCTATGGCCTATGCTATTTGTCACAGTTGCGTGCGGGGCTAATTCAGGGTTTCATGCGCTGGTATCAAGCGGCACGACCTCAAAACAATTGAGCAATGAGAGGTTTGCAAAGCGCATTGGGTATGGCGGCATGGTGCTGGAGGCATTCCTGGCAGTCGTGGCGCTATTGGCAGTGACAGCAGGTCTCAAGGCAGGGACGTTAAATCATATGCTCTCACCAGGCGGGCCTGGGCCAATAGGCGCGTTTGGTAAAGGGTATGGCGTGCTGACAGGTTCAATACTCTTTGGCAAAGGCAGTATGGTGGCAGTATTGATCCTGAACGCCTTTATCTTAACGACCTTGGATACAGCTACCAGGATCTGCCGTTATCTCTCGGAAGAACATTTTAAAATTAAGAATAGATTCTTCTCGACATTTGTGGTAGTATTTACAAGTGGTATTTTGGCCGTAAGTGGCAGGTGGACCACTATCTGGCCGATGTTTGGCGCTTCTAATCAGCTGGTGGCTGCGCTTACGTTTCTGGTAATATCGAGCTGGCTTATATGCAGGGGCAAGAGCTTGAAATATACTTTTTTGCCAGCTGTTTTTATGATATTGACAGCTATATGCGCGCTCTTGTATCAAATGATCAAGTTTTTGCGCGAGGGTAATATTGTTCTTGCAGCTATGTCTATTATATTGATGATATTAGCTGTGTTGATGGTGTTTGATGTTGTGGTTAATGTAAGGAGACGGGGATTGAAATGCAAGGTTCTCTGATAGTCCAAAAATACGGCGGCAGTTCCGTTGCCAATATCGACCGTATAAAGAGCGTGGCTGAGAGGATCGCCAGGTATAGAAAAAAAGGCCATAGTCTTGTTGTGGTGGTCTCCGCATTGGGTGATACTACGGATGAATTGATGCAGTTGGCGCATGGCATAACTTCTTTACCAAGCGAGCGAGAGCTGGACATGCTTATTTCTACTGGTGAACAGGTGTCTGTGGCGCTTCTGGCAATGGCCATGCATAAGAAGGGTATTGATGCGATTTCTTTTACTGGCGCGCAGGTGGGTATTATTACTGATCGTAGCCACACAAAGGCAAGGATCATAGATGTAAGCGCTGACAGGATAAAAAAGGCGTTGAAGCAGGGTAAGGTCGTGATCGTGGCAGGTTTTCAAGGTGTCAATCTTGATCAGGAGATTACTACTCTTGGCCGTGGCGGTTCAGACATGACAGCAGTTGCTCTGGCAGCGACGTTAAAAGCAAGTGTGTGCGAGATCTATACTGACGTGGAAGGCGTTTATACTGCAGATCCGAGGGTCGTCAAAGATGCGCAAAAACTTTCTTGTGTAAGCTATGAAGAGATGCTGGAACTGGCCTCGCTCGGCGCGCAGGTAATGCAGGCGCGGTCAATGGAGGTGGCAAAGAAATTTTCTGTGCCTTTACACATAAGGTCAAGTTTCTCAAACAAGGCCGGCACTATTATATCTAAGGAGGTCAAGGCAATGGAAGATGTACTGGTAAGCGGGATTGCTGCTGATAAAAAAGAGGCAAAGGTAACGATCTGCGATGTGCCTGACAGGCCAGGCGTAGCTGCTAGGATCTTCAGGGACCTTGCAGATAACAATATAAATGTCGATATGATAATCCAGAATATCTCAAGGACTGGCTGTACTGATGTTTCATTTACAATGCCTGTGGAGGAATCAGGCAGGGCAAGGCAGGTAATACAGAGAATTGTCAAGGATGTAAAGGCCAAGGAAGTGATTTACAATAGAAATATTGCAAAGATATCGATCGTGGGCATTGGAATGAGGAGCCATTCAGGCGTGGCAGCAAAGATGTTTGAGGCGCTTGCGTCTAAGAAGATAAATATAGACATGATCTCTACGTCTGAGATAAAGATTTCGTGCGTGATAGACAAGAAGCGTTCGCAGGACGCAGTCAAGACACTACACCAGGCGTTCAAGCTGGGGAAGAAATAGGGATAAGACCTCCGGCACCCTCCGTAGATGCGTAGGCTACCCACTTGGGTAGCCTACGCATCTACGGAACTATCGCTCGAAGAATATTGTTCGAGCGATGCGCCGAAGGCGCAGAGTCGAGAACTTTTAGATCGTAAGGAGTGATTATGCGAGAAGTCAAGTTGTATGATACGACATTACGGGATGGGGCGCAGGGAGAGGGTGTTTCCTTTTCCGTGGGCGACAAGATAAAGATCGCTAAGAAGATGGATCGTTTTGGTATCCACTATATTGAGGGCGGATGGCCTGGCTCAAATCCAAAGGATATGGGGTTTTTTAAAGAGGCCAGGAAGCTGAAGCTCAAGAGGTCAGAGGTGGTTGCGTTTGGCAGCACCAGGCGGACAAAAGTGACTCCTGCAAATGACGAGAACTTAAAAGCGATCCTTAAATCAGGCGTCCGCACTGTGACGATTTTTGGGAAGACATGGGATATGCATGTCACAGATGTGCTAAAGGCGTCGCTGGAGGAAAATTTAGACATTATCAGCGAGACAGTGGAATATTTAAAGTCCAAAGGCCGCACAGTGTTTTATGACGCGGAGCATTTTTTCGACGGGTACGCGTCTAATAAAGAATATGCGCTTGAGACATTGCGCGCCGCATGCAAGGGTGGCTGCGATGCCATTGTCCTGTGCGACACAAATGGCGGCATGATCACGCATGAGCTCGGCACTATTGCAAGAGGTATTTGCAATGAGTTTAACAATATGACTATCGGGATACACACGCATAATGACGGCGGCATGGGCGTGGCGAATAGCATTGCCGCGGTTGACGCAGGCGCAAAGATCGTTCAGGGCACGATCAATGGATATGGCGAGAGGTGCGGGAATGCGGATCTGTGTGTGATCATTCCTAATCTCCAATTAAAGATGGGCTACAGGTGCCTGCCTGATGCCAGGCTCAAGGAATTGACAGAGGTCTCAAGGTATGTCAGCGAGCTCGCAAACATGAAACAAAAAGACAATCAGCCTTTTGTTGGGAGAAGCGCGTTTGCCCACAAGGGTGGTGTCCATGTCAACGCAGTAATGAAAAATCCAGAGACATATGAGCATGTCAAGCCGGAGTCCGTCGGTAACCACAGGAGGATACTGGTGTCCGAGCTTTCCGGCAAGACAAGCATTATTTTAAAGGCAAAGGAAATGGAGCTGGACCTCTCAAAGGATGACCTGAAGACCAGGAAGATCTTGAAACTGGTCCAGAATCTGGAGAATCAGGGATATTATTTTGAGGCGGCAGACGGGTCTTTTGAACTTTTGATGAAAAAGGCTTTGAAAAAATACAAGCCGTTCTTTTCGCTGGAGGGATTTAAGGTAAGCATTGAAAAGCGAGAGGACAATACCCTGATCTCTGAGGCCACGATCAAAGTAAAAGTCAATCGTAAAGAAGAGCACACTGCTGCTGAAGGCGACGGCCCTGTGAATGCGCTTGATAATGCGCTGCGAAAGGCATTGAACAAGTTTTATCCAACGCTTGCCGAGATGCACCTGTCTGATTTTAAGGTCAGGGTGCTGGAAGAAAAGGCAGGGACTGCGGCAAAGGTGCGGGTATTGATCCAGTCGCAGGATGAGAAGTCTTCGTGGAGCACTGTGGGCGTGTCTGAGAATATCATAGAGGCGAGCTGGCAGGCCCTAGTCGACAGCGTGGAGTACAAGCTGCTAAAGGATAAGGTGAAATAGCCTAAGTTTACATTTGAGTATTGCACGAGTGTAAAGTTATTTTTTACTCACCTCATATTGTAATGAAAGACATACCATCCCGATATAATCCGCAGGAAGTGGAAAAGAAGCTGTATGAGAAATGGCAGGATGATGGCCTTTTTCATGTAGAGCCAGGCTCTTCTGAAAAGCCTTTTACTATAGTGATCCCGCCTCCCAATGTCACGGGCATACTTCACATGGGCCATGCCCTGAACAATACTATCCAGGACATACTGATCCGCTGGAAGAAGATGCAGGGGTATGCGAGTCTCTGGGTTCCCGGGACTGATCATGCAGGCATAGCTACGCAGAATGTCGTCGAGAAAAAGCTGGCCAGGGATGGCAAGACAAGGAATGACCTGGGCCGTGAAAAGTTTGTGGAAGAGGTGTGGAAGTGGCGCGAGGAATACGGGAGCACTATTATTTCGCAGCTCAAGAGGCTTGGCGCGTCATGCGACTGGGAGAGGACGCGTTTTACAATGGACAAGGGCCTTTCAGGCGCAGTGCTCGAGGCATTTGTGCAGCTTTATGGCAAGGGCTTGATATATCGAGGGAATTATATAATCAACTGGTGCCCGCGGTGCCAGACTGCGCTTTCTGATGAGGAGGCGCCGCATGTGGAGACAGAGGGGAAGCTGTATTATATCAGGTATTTGTTTAAAGAGGGTGAAGGGTGTAGGGTAAAGGGTGAAGGCGTGGTTGTGGCGACGACGAGGCCTGAGACTATGCTTGGTGATGTGGCGGTGGCGGTCAATCCAGATGACAAGAGGTATAAAAAGCTGATCGGGAAAAAATTGATATTGCCTATTATAGGCCGTGAAATAGAGATCATAGCAGATGATTTTGTGGATAAGAAATTCGGCACAGGCGCTGTAAAAGTGACACCGGCGCATGACCCGAATGATTTCGAGATATCTAAAAGGCATAATCTTGAGCCAATAAAGGTAATGGCGCCTGACGGAAAGATGAATGAAAATGCAAAGACCTACAATGGAAAAGACAGGTTTGACGCGCGGGAAGGCATAGTTAAAGAGCTGGAAGAGCAAGGGCTTATGGTAAAGGTAGAAAAGCACCAGCATGCTGTGGGCCATTGCTATAGATGTCATACTGCAATAGAGCCGTATCTTTCCCTGCAGTGGTTTATCAGCATGAAAGAATTGGCCAGGCCCGCGATCGAGGCGGTCAAGAGCGGTAAGATTAAATTTTATCCAAAGAGATGGACCAAGGTCTATCTGAGCTGGATGGAGAATATAAGAGACTGGTGCATCTCAAGACAGATCTGGTGGGGACATCGCATCCCGGTTTACTATTGCAGGACGTGCAAGGAAGTGATCGTATCTAAAGTCAAGCCAGAAAACTGTCCTGAGTGCAGCTCTATAGATATATATCAGGATGAAGATGTTTTGGATACATGGTTTTCGTCGTGGCTGTGGCCATTTTCCACGCTTGGCTGGCCTGAAAAGACAAAAGACCTTGAATGTTTTTATCCAACGTCTGTGCTTGTGACTGCGCCGGAGATATTGTTTTTCTGGGTGGCAAGGATGATCATGGCAGGAATGGAATTTACAGGAGAGATTCCATTCAGCGACGTTTATCTGCATGGCACAGTCAGAGACCTGACAGGCAAGAAGATGTCAAAGTCCCTGGGCAACATAATCGATCCAATAGACATAATCAATGAGTTTGGCACAGACGCGCTGAGATATAGCATGATGGCAATAACAGCTACTGGCCAGGACGTATTTCTGTCCAAAGATAAATTTGAGATAGGCAGGAATTTCGCGAACAAGATATGGAACGCGTCAAGATTCGTACTGATGAATATAGGCATGACCACTCCCGGTCCCGGGTCGACCCGGCCCGGGACCGGGAGTGGTCTGAGTCTGGCTGACGAGTGGATCCTGAACAGGCTCAATAAAACTATTGCAGGTGTCACTAAATCTCTCGAACAATATAGGTTTAACGAGGCAGAGTCGCTGGCCTATGACTTTTTCTGGCATGACTTCTGCGACTGGTACGTGGAGATGGTCAAACCTGAAATTACAGATCAAGAGACAAGAGACAAGAGACAAGAGACAGAAAAGGTATTAATCCACGTTCTCGAGACCTCACTCAAGCTCTTACACCCTTTTATGCCATTCGTCACAGAGGCAGTGTGGCAGAATATAAAAGAGCGCAAGAGTATTGTGCTGGAAAAATGGCCGGTCTCAGACAAGAAATTGATAAAAAAGAATACAGAGACTGACATCGACATGATTAAAAGCATAATAATCGGCATACGGAATGTGCGAGCTAATATGAATATACCGCATTCAACCAGGCTAAAGGTCTTTATCGCGCCATTGAAGAAAAAAGAAGAGGTAAGGTTAAAGCCATGCGTTGATTATATAAAAAATCTTTCCAAGTTAGATGAATTGATAATCGATATGGGCGCGAAGAAGACAGATGTCTCTGCTACTGTTGTCCTGGAGGGATTCAATATCTTTATTCCTCTGAAAGGCGTTATTGATATTGAAAAAGAAACCGCCAGGCTGACAAAAAAGACAGAAGAGATCAAAATAAAGCTAGGCTTTATTAAAAAAAGACTTAAGGACAAAAATTTTACGAAGAAGGCGCCGGAGAAGATAGTCAAGCAGGAGAAAGAAAAGGGTGAGAAACTGCAGGAACAGCTGGATAGGATCAAGGAAACCCTGAAGTCGCTAAGTTGATAACATATTTGAACCTGGGTAGATGCGTAGGCTACCAATCGGGGTAGCCTACGCATCTACCCAGAGGTCAAGACTAATATCATGAAGCTTGTAAAAGAAAAAGCAATCCAGGTAATAATGAGCGCGTTGAGCGAGGATATCGCGAGCGGAGACATCACTAGCAATGCTGTGTTTGAAAAGGATCAGATCGTGATCGCACAGATCGTATGCGGCCAGGATTGTGTCCTGGCTGGCGTTGATGTAGCAAAGTGGGTATTTTCCAGTCTCGACGAGAAAATGATGTTCAGGCCTCTCTGCAATGACGGAGATAAGGTAAAAAAGAAAAAAAGGGTTATTTCATTGAAAGGCTCCATAAAGAATATACTGGCAGGCGAGAGGACTGCGCTGAATTTTTTAGGCAGGCTTTCCGGGATCGCCACCCTTACGGGTGAATTTGTAAAAAAAACAAAGGGCTCAAGGGCGAAGATATATGATACAAGAAAGACTACCCCAGGCATGAGGGTGTTGGAAAAGTATGCAGTGCGGATGGGCAATGGCTATAATCACAGGATGGGGCTTTGGGATGGTATTTTAATCAAGGATAACCACTTGCAAGCGACAAGCGACAAGCGACAAGGGGCAAGGATAAAGCCGATAGAAGAAAGTATAAAAAAGGCCAGAGCAAGAGGGTATAAAAATATTGAGATAGAGGTTGAGAATATAAAAGAGTTGCAAGCGGCGCTGGCTTCAGGCGCGGATATTATAATGCTGGATAACATGAAAATAGAAGACGTCAGGAAGGCAGTGAGGCTCAAAGAGACAAACGACAAGGGACAAGGGGCAAGGACTGTTATTGAGGTTTCAGGCGGGGTCACATTGGATAGCGTTGCGAAGATAGCCAAGACAAGAGTCGACAGGATTTCCATAGGTTCTCTTACCCATTCAGCTCCAGGTATTGATTTTTCACTCGAGATCGGTTAATGATTTTGTATGAATACAGTTAGTCTTCAGCTCTCAGTATTCAGCGATCAGCAGCTGAAAACTGAGAGCTGAAGACTGAAGGCTACTTTATGTCAAGCTTCCAATTAGTTTCATCATTTACACCGCAGGGTGACCAGTCGCAGGCCATTGAAAAAATCGTAGCCGGACTAAAAAAAACCACCCGGTATCAGACCCTCCTGGGCGTGACAGGCAGCGGCAAGACCTTTACAATGGCAAATGTCATTGCAAGGGTGCAGAGGCCCACGCTCATTATCTCGCACAACAAGACTCTTGCTGCTCAGCTCTACAGCGAGTTTAAAGATTTTTTTCCTCACAACGCAGTCGAGTATTTCGTGAGCTACTATGATTATTACCAGCCAGAGGCGTATGTCCCGCACACAGACACCTATATTGAAAAAGACGCCTCTATCAATGACAATATAGACCGGCTCAGGCTTTCAGCCACAAGCTCGCTGATGTCCAGGCGCGATGTCATAATCGTCGCGAGCGTATCGTGTATATATGGTCTTGGCGCGCCAAGTGATTACCAGGAGCTCTTACTTTTTTTTGAAAAGGGCCAGAACATAAAGAGAAGTGAACTTTTAACCAGGCTTGTAAGTATTCACTATTCAAGAAATGACATTGATTTCAAAAGAGGATGTTTCAGGGTAAGGGGCGAGATCATAGAGATATTCCCTGCATATAAAGAGACTGCGTTCAGGGTGTATTTTTTTGGCGAGCAGGTAGAACGCATTTCAGAAATAGATCCCCTGACAGGTAACATCCTGGAGGATATGGAAAAGATAGCGGTTTATCCTGCAAAACATTTTGTTACTACTCAGGATAAGCTGGAAATGGCAGTTGCTTCCATCAAAGTGGAATTAGACGAAAGGGTCAAGGAGCTAAAAGAGCAAAATAAATTACTGGAGGCGCAGAGGCTGGATTCACGGACCAGATATGACCTGGACATGCTGCGGGAGGTGGGGTTTTGCAACGGCATAGAGAATTATTCCAGGCACCTGAGTAACCGCGAGCCAGGATCAAGGCCGTCTTGTCTTTTGGATTATTTCCCAGAGGACTTTCTCGCGATCATTGATGAGTCGCACGCGACATTGCCTCAGATGAGAGGCATGTACAAGGGTGACCGTTCGCGCAAAACCACTCTTGTCGACTATGGATTCAGGCTGCCATCGGCGCTTGATAACAGGCCTTTGAATTTTGATGAATTCATGGAGATGGTCAATGAAGTTGTGTTTGTCTCAGCGACGCCTTCAGATTACGAGGTTGCAAATTCCGGACAGATCGTCGAGCAATTAATAAGGCCAACAGGCCTGATAGACCCAGAGATCATTTTGAAGCCGACCGAGGGCCAGATAGATGACCTAGCAGCGCGCATAAAGGACAGGGCAATGAACAACCAGAGGGTGCTCGTCACGACTCTGACCAAGAGGATGGCTGAAGACCTCGCGGAATATTTGAAAGATATGAAATTAAAGGTGAGGTACCTGCATTCAGAGATAGACACGATCGAGCGGTCTGAGATATTGCGCGATCTCAGGAAGAAAAAATTTGACTGCCTGGTCGGCATAAATCTTTTACGAGAAGGACTGGACCTGCCTGAGGTATCTCTGGTGGCGATCCTGGACGCTGATAAAGAAGGATTTTTGCGGTCGCAGTCGGCTCTTATACAGGTCTCTGGTAGGGCAGCCCGCAATATTAACGGACAGGTGATAATGTACGCTGACACTATGACAAATTCAATGAAAAAGGCGATCGACGAGACAAACCGCCGAAGAAAAAAACAGCTCTTGTTTAATAAGGAAAATAATATCACGCCACGCTCAATAGAAAAGGCCATCAGAGAGAGCATAGAGGTATCGAAAAAGGCAAAGGATATCACGCTGGACGCGGCTGGTCAGACAGAAGACGAATATGAGGTAGACAGCGTTGTGGCTGAGCTGCAGAGAGATATGGAACTGTACGCGAGGAACCTGCAGTTCGAGAGGGCAGCAGAGATAAGGGATAAGATAAGGGAGCTCAAGAAGTAATTCAAATCCGTCCGCCTAAGGCGGACAACTTCTCGACTCGCCCAAAATATTCTTCGAGCATGGTCGAGAAGAATATTTTGGGCTCGCTCGAAGAATATTGAATTGCGGGTTTGAAAAAGGCTAATTATGCTAGACGACAAGATCTTGAATTTTTTTAAATCGCGCGGCGACGGATATGTATCTGGCGAGGAGCTGAGTGAGGAGTTTGGTATTTCGCGCACTGCAATATGGAAGCACATGGAGAAGTTTCGGGACCAGGGATATGAGATCGCTGCTTCTCCGCACCTTGGCTACAGGCTGGTATGCGTGCCCGACCGCCTGACAGAGGTCGAATTAAAATGGCAGCTTAATACTGATATAATTGGAAAAAAGATCTATTCTTACAATGAGATATCATCCACTAATGACATTGCGCACAAGATTGCTGTTTCTGGTGAAGGGGAGGGCGCCCTGGTGCTCGCAGAATATCAGACCGAGGGCAGGGGCAGACTGGGAAGGAAATGGCTTTCACCGCGCAGCAAGGGCGTGTATCTTTCAGTGATCTTAAGGCCCAATATTCTGCCCAGGGAGATCTCGATTATTACGTTATTTTCATCGCTGGTTGTTGCAAAGACGATCAGAAAAGAAGTCGGACTCTCTGCGCTGATCAAGTGGCCTAATGATGTAATGATTAATAACAAAAAGGTGTGCGGGATATTGACAGAGCTCAATGGCGAAGCAGATAGGGTCAATTTTGTCATAGCTGGGATAGGCATCAACGTAAACACAAAGAAGGAATTGCTTCCTGAGGGCGCAAGTTCACTCTGCGAGGAGAAAGGTAAAGACATAGACAGGATAGGTTTTACCAAGTCACTTTTAGTGAATTTAGATAAATACTACAAGGCCTTTTTGGCAGGCGAGATGGGACTGATCTTAAATGAATACAAGTCTCTTTCAGCAGTGCTTGACAGGAACATTAAAATCAATTATCATAATCGTTCTATCGTAGGCCATGCAGTGGATGTGGATAAGGATGGCGCGCTCGTAGTGAGGTTGGACAATGGGTTTCATGAGAGGGTGCTGGCCGGCGATGTCACGATGTTGAGGTAACCTGGGTAGACGCGTAGGCTACCCCGATGGGTAGCCTACGCGTCTACCCAGGTTAATAATAGTATGCTACTCACAGTAGATATAGGTAATACAAGTATATATAGCGGGGTTTTTAAGGGTCGGGGTTTAAAGAGGACCTTTCGCATAGATACGTATAGCAAGAATATTGAATATATATATATAAATAAATTAAGGCCATATTCAAACGCGATAGAAAAGATAATCGTGGTAAGCGTCGTGCCTAAAGAATCAAAGAGGGTAGTGGATGCTCTCAGACGCATCATTGGAAAAAAGATATTAGTCGTTGGCAGGGATATTGACAGCGGGATTAAAAATAAATACAGAAGGCCGGGCCAGGTAGGCCAGGACAGGCTGGTAAATGCAAGGGCAGGGTATGAATTATACGGCGGCGGTGTAATAATAGTAGATTTTGGAACAGCAATAACCATAGATGTGGTAAATAAAAAAGGAGAATACCTCGGCGGTGTAATCGCGCCTGGGGTCGAGACTTCATATAAGACATTGTCGGAACGCGCAGCGCTTTTGCCGAAGATGCGCATTAAAAAGCCAAAAGGGGTCTTGGGCAGGGATACCCACAGCAGCATGGTAAGCGGCGCAGTCTATGGTTTTAGCGGTTTGTGCGATGGCATTGTCAAGAGATTGAAAGATGGATATTGTAAGGGCGCAAAGGTGATAGCAACAGGCGGGCTGTCAAGTCTTATAGGCCCATATTGTGAGACGGTAGATAAAATGGATCCTGAACTGACGCTTAAGGGTTTGAGAATAATAGGAGATACAGATGTTTAAGATCTTGTCGAATGAAAAAATTGCGCCACGGATCTTCAGGATGGAAATAGAGGCTGGCCTGGTTGCGAAAAAGGCAAAGGCAGGTCAGTTTTTGATGCTTAGGATAGATGAGAAAGGCGAGCGCATACCTCTTACTGTAGCTGGTAACGACGATAAAAACATCACGATCGTATATCAGACAGTCGGGGTCACTACGCACAGGTTGACAGAGAAAAAGCAAGGCGAGTATCTCCTGGATGTGGTCGGTCCTCTGGGACATGCAACAGAACTCGGCCAGATCGGTACTGTGTGCTGCATCGGCGGCGGTGTCGGGATAGCAGAGCTGTATCCTGTGGCAAAGGCATATAAGGACAGCGGGAACAAAGTCATCACTATCATAGGGGCGAGAGATAAAGAGCTTGTCATTTATAAAGATGAACTGAAAAAGATAAGTGATGAATTTTTTGTTACCACTGATGATGGCTCGGATGGCGAGAAGGGATTTGTCTCAAACGTGCTTAAGCGGCTGATCGAGGCTGGGCAAAAAATAGATCTGGTATATGCTGTTGGGCCGGGGATCATGATGAAGGTGATCTCAGAAGTGACCAGGCCGAGCAAGATAAAGACAATAGTTTCCCTGAATACTGTGCTTGTGGATGGGACTGGCATGTGCGGTTCGTGCAGGATAGAGGTGGGCGGCGAGACAAAGTTCGCGTGCGTGGATGGGCCTGAGTTTGATGGCCATAAGGTGAATTTTGATGAGCTGATGGCAAGACAGGGGTTTTTCAAAGAGCAGGAAGCCCATGCGTGTAAGATACGAGGGATATCACAATGAAAAAACAATCTCCGAAGGACAGAATTAAAAATTTTAACGAAGTTGCGCTGGGCATGTCTGAAGAAGAAGCTGTAAAAGAGGCCAGTCGCTGTCTTTTCTGCAAAGAACCCAAGTGTTCAACGAAATGCCCAGTTGAAATAGATATCCCTAGATTTATTGAAGCCATAAAGAACAAGAAATTTGACGAAGCAATAAAGGTCATCAAAGAAAAAAATAATCTGCCAGGGGTTTGTGGCAGGGTCTGTCCGCAGGAAGACCAGTGTGAAGGCGCGTGCATATTGAATGCAAAGGGTAAGCCTATAAACATCGGCGCGCTAGAGAGATTTGCCGCAGACTGGGAATTGCGGCATGTCTCGCGAACGACGAATGACGAACGACGAACGACGAAGCAAAGAATTGCCGTCATCGGCAGTGGGCCAGCGGGGTTGACATGCGCTGGTGATTTAGCGAGACTGGGCTATCGCGTCACTGTATTTGAGGCGCTTCATACTGCTGGCGGCGTGCTGGTCTACGGCATCCCGGAATTTCGACTGCCAAAGGAGATCGTAAAAAAAGAGGTAGACTATTTAAGATCACTCGGGGTAGAGGTAAAAGAGAATTTTATTGTAGGTAAAACATCCACGCTTAAAGAATTGTTTGCGCAGGGTTATAAGGCCGTGTTCGTAGGCACGGGCGCAGGGCTTCCAAGCTTTATGAAAATACCTGGAGAAAATCTGAACAGGGTATATTCTTCGAATGAGCTTTTGACAAGGGCGAATCTGATGAAGGCGTATCTTTTTCCTGATTTTGACACGCCGGTTAATATAGGCAAAAAGGTAGCGGTGATAGGCGGAGGGAATACTGCTATGGATTCAGCCAGGGTGGCATTGAGGTTGGGGGCTGAAAAGGTATATATAGTTTACAGGCGATCTGAAAAAGAAATGCCTGCAAGAAAAGAAGAAGTTGAAAATGCAAAAGAAGAGGGCATTGAATTTCATATGCTTACATTGCCTAAGAAGATACTTGGTGATGACAAAAATTTTGTAAAGTCTATGGAATGTATAAAAATGGAGCTCGGCGAGCCAGATGCCTCTGGCAGGAGAAGGCCTGTTCCAATACAGGGTTCGGAATTTATCATGGATGTGGATACAGTGGTGGTGGCAATAGGCCAGAGCCCTAATCCTGTATTCTTAAAGGCAACGCCAGAGCTTAAACTGGGCAAGTGGGATAAGATAGTGGTGGACAGCGAGACGCAGGCGACTAATCTTAAAGGTGTCTATGCTGGCGGAGATGCTACGCTCGGAGATGACACAGTGATAGCAGCAATGGGCTCAGGCAAACGCGCTGCAAAGGCGATAACTTTACACTTGAGCAATGTCAGAGTGTAAAGTTAGAGAGAAGATAAGTTTGTAGGCCAGGTTTAAACCTGGCCTACTACAAGCGTTATGCATTAAAATAGATTAAAGAGGGACGCATGAAGGTGAAGAGGGTTTTGGTGGCGATGAGCGGGGGCGTAGACAGCTCAGTGGCTGCTGCTATTTTAAAAGAGCAGGGCTACGAGGTCATTGGCGCGACCATGAAGATCTGGCCAAAGGAGACCTGCGGCATGCATGGGGAGCGCTCATGCTGCTCGCTGGATGATATCGAAGATGCCAGGAAGGTATGCAACAATCTTGGCGTAAAACACTATGTATTGAATTTTGAAAAAATATTTCGCGAGGAAGTGATAGATTATTTTGCCAAGACCTACATGAAGGGCCGCACGCCGAATCCATGCATTATCTGTAATGAGAAAATAAAATTTGGAGGCCTTTTAAAAAAGGCCCGGGAGCTTGACTGTGATTTTATTTCAACGGGTCATTATGTTAGGATCGAGAACAATGGCGCCTTTAGATTAAAGGAGTCGGCCGACAAGAGTAAAGACCAGTCTTATGTCTTATTCAGTCTCAAGCAAGGACAACTAAAAAAGGCTATTTTCCCTGTCGGAGACCTTAAAAAGAATGAAGTGAGAAAAATGGCAGAAGAGCTTGGGTTTGAAGTTTTTGATAAGAAAGACAGTCAGGAAATATGTTTTGTAACGGATAATAAGTATTCAGACTTTATAAAAGAATACTGCGGCGTGGAGTCAAAGGACGGAGATATTGTGGACTCTGATGGGAGAGTCCTTGGCAGGCACAAAGGTTATTGGAATTATACAATTGGCCAGCGAAGGGGGCTGGGTGTTTCTGCCAAGGAGCCGCTTTACGTGACAGAGATCATTCCAGAGAGCAATCTTATCAGAGTGGGTGAATTCTCAAATATTAAAAGAAAGAAGTTTATTGTAAAAGACGCTATTCTTTCGCATGGATTGAAAGATATGCCCAAAGATGTCGAGGTAAAGATCAGATATACTCATAAGAAGGCAGGCGTCACGCTGCGGGACATAGGCGATGATAAGATAGAGGTCGAGTTTAGCAAGCCACAGGAAGCCATAACCCCTGGCCAGGCAGCTGTGTTCTATGACGGCGAGTATGTGCTCGGCGGGGGATGGATAGACGAGGTGCTTGGGTAGATGCGTAGGCTACCCAAGCTGGTAGCCTACGCATCTACCCAAGGTAAGAATGAATAAGCTTAGTAAACTTAAGGACAATTTGAGGAAGCTGGGGAGTGCGGTTGTGGCGTTTTCAGGTGGCGTGGATTCAAGTTTTTTGCTTCGCGTGGCGCGGGATACCATGCCGAAAAATAGCCTGCTTGCTGTGACAGCGGTTTCAGATACTTACACGAAGTCAGAGCTGAGTCAGGCAAAGCGGTTTGCCAGGTCATTAGGCGTGAGACATGAGATCATTTTTACAGACGAGTTAAAGCATGTAAACTTTAGAAAAAATCCAGCCGACAGATGTTATTATTGTAAAAAAGAGCTTTTTGGCAGGCTTAAAGATGTTGCAGGCCATAATCGCATAAAGAATATTATTGACGCTTCAAACAAAGACGACAAAAAAGATTACAGGCCAGGGACCATAGCAAAACATGAGCTCGGGATAAAGAGCCCTCTTCAGGAATCAGAGATGACAAAAAACGACATAAGAAGATATTCTAAAAGGCTTGGCCTGGAGACATGGGATTTTCCGTCAATGGCGTGTCTTGCATCGAGAGTCCCGTATGGCACAGAGATAACAAAGGGTGTGCTGGAAAAGATCGAGTCAGCAGAGGATATTATAAAAAAGGCTGGGTTCAGGCAGGTAAGGGTGAGGTATTATAATGATGCCGCGCGTATAGAAGTAGAGAAAAAAGAGATAAAAAAGTTTCTAAATTGCAAAAGCTATGATAAGATATTGACAAAATTGAAGTCGCTCGGATTTAGTTACATTACTATGGATTTAGAAGGATATCGGACAGGGAGTTTGAACGAGGGAATAAA
>Ga0075115_10000467_pt1 | contig 20081 bp, 31 predicted proteins | sample AntAceMetag02UKH_FD_69785 | JGI IMG/M metagenome (GOLD analysis project Ga0075115, IMG submission 69785) | Saline lake microbial communities from Ace Lake, Antarctica - Antarctic Ace Lake Metagenome 02UKH | ecosystem: Environmental > Aquatic > Non-marine Saline and Alkaline > Saline | place... | reverse complement strand
CACAGGATTATCACACCAGGGACGTAGTTGATATCACTCTTCAGCCGCAATGGGTACCACTCCAGCTGAAGCCTCCTGAGCAGAAGATTATTCACCCAGTAGTGCCGGCCACCGGCGTCATAAGAGCCGATGTAGATATCCTTCCCCTCAAGTTGCTCCAGGATTTCCGCCAGCTTAGCGGTAGCCTCTCTCCGCTTTTTATGAAGCGGGTACCGCACACTTCGCTTACCTAGTTTGACTTCCGTCCTCGGCTCCGGGGCTTCTATCTTGGTATCACCAAAAAGCCCGAGCTGAGTTATCAATTCCTTCACCTCCTTTCTGTCCTATTTTTGGGCATGGTTACCCTTTCAAAGTGAGACACTTTGCATCACTTTGCGACACTTTTAGACCAGGCTTTGCTGGCTACCGTGTTTAGCTAGCTCCCGCTCTGCCTTGATTGCATCGTCAGGGATGTCTTTACGCATGGAGTCAACCTTGCTTCTGAGGCTGTTAATGCGGTAGCCAAACTCGCTGGCCAGCCCTAACAGCTTCTGGTCGATGTACTGGGGAAGGTTCGGGGGTTTGCGGGCTTCCTCAGCAAGCCGTTTAGCTTCGCCAACGAAAGGCTCCGCCAGAGCGAGTTGAGCTTCTACCTTATCGCAAGCCTCGCTCACCTTGACCGCGCTCCACTTGATAGGCATAGTTCACCTCCTTTCCTTGATTTTTGCTAAAAAGAGGGGGTCGGTAATCTTACGATTCCCAACCCCGTTCCCACTTTGACCTAATAGGCTATTTAATTCGTTTTCGCAGACAGCTATCAAACACCCCGCTATCCACTAGGAGCTTACAACCCGTGAGCTTCAGCTCATCTCTTGGACATTGGGAATGCTCCTTACACTGCTGGCAAAAGAGCTTCTCAAAGTCCTCTGGCTCGAGGTCATAGACAGTCTTACCGCTGAGGTCTTTTACTGGCACACTTCCCCCTTTCAGCCACAAAAGAGGGGTATCCTTCCCACGCCTTCGGGGAAGAATACCCCTGAAAAAAGCAAAAAAGCGGGGTCACCCCCCGCTCTTTTGCGTGGCTTTTGCGTTTGAGTTACAAGCGTTCTATTTGGCTGTTACAGGCTCTTTGGCTCGGCTACGCCTACCTTTGGGCTTCTCGACTACAGGCTCGGCTACTGGCTCGGCTACTGGCTCGGTAGGCTCGGCTACTGCCTCGGCTTCCGCTTCCCCTGCCTCTTGCTCCGCTCTGGCTTGCTCTTGTGCCATATCGGTCATCATTGGCATCACTACCAGTTGGTAACCGTTCGTGCTAAAGAGCATCGGTGTGCTGGCATTTTTGAGCTTAAGGTCTACCATACCACCGCAAGCCCTGAGAGCATCAGCAAGATAGCCACCGTCAAGCCTGACAAAGCCTTGACCATCGGTGTCGGCTGGTATATCGGCTTGCCCCTTATCATCGGGATTAGCCATTACTACCTTACCATCGCCAATGGTTAGGTCTATCGGGTAGGCTTTGGCATCGGCTATCGCCTTGAGTGAATTGACCGCCTTGATTGCCTCTACCGTGTCAAACTGGACTGAAGCGTTAAACTCGGCGGGGATTAGCTTCTGCCAGTCGGGAAACTCACCATCGGCACTCGCCCACTTGTAACGGATTAGCTCCGTATCGATAACTAGGCTCATACCGTCAAGGCTCTCTCCGCTAGGCTCAAAACTAACCCTAGCCCGCTTTGCTCTCCGCAAGGCATTGGCTATCCCTCTGAGGTCATCACGGTTTATTAAGGCTTGCCCCTCTCCATCATCATAGTCAAGGCTGACTACCGCTAGCCTGAAACCATCGGCACTCACCAAAGTGAGCTTTCCGTCTTTAGCCACAAAGTTGACACACTGTAGGACTGGCCTTGTGTCCTCTGAAGCGGTAAACGGTAGCACTCTAGCAATTGCCTCTGATAACTCACTAGCGCCGATGTTAGGCTTGACGGAGTTATGGGGGCTTACCCTAACCTCACAAAGGGTCATCGGTGTGTTATCACCTATCCACTCGTTACCGGCAAGGTAGCTGATATTAGCTCCGCAGATAACCTTAAGCCTCTTACCAGTAGCCTGCGACCCGCTAGCACTACCGTTTGAGGGGATAACCTTGACTACATTACTACCCCCCAAAGCCTTAAGGTAACCTAGTAAGCCTTTCAGCCCGATGGTCATATCCATCAGCACTACCCTAGCGGATAATGCCATAGCTAAGGCACTTACCAGTATAGCCTTATGAGCTACAAAGCCCTCACCTGAACGCTTGCCCTCGATATTCAGTTTTTCTATTTTAGCCACCATCCTTTGACAGTCTAAGGTAGTGGGCAAGACTACCTCACTTGTCTAGTAGTAAGCTACCGCCTAACTGCTACTCGCTAGCTTAGACGGAGCTTCCACTATCTATACTGTCAAAGAGGGGCAAAACGTAACACCTAGAATAGCCTTTTTTGTTCTTTGTGCCTGTATCGGGATAGATACATCCTATCTTTAGCGGTTAGCGGTTCACCGGCTAGCTTCTTTTGAGCTATCTCGATAAGCCTCATCGGGCAACCTAGTAGCCAGGTCTTAAGGTCTAGCCAATCCCCCAGGTCAATAGCCTTGTCATCGGCTATCGTGTCCTTGAGGGCTACCGTGTTACCCTCTCCATCGTCAACCTCACTGTCTAGGCTCTGTATAGGTCTTTGGGCTAGGAAAGGGCAATCGGAGCATTTAGGTGGCTTGTGTGTAAAGCTACACTTAGCGTAGTCGGGCTTTGTAGCTTTGCCGTCTATGACACACACCTTGATTAAGGGCTTTAGTATCTCTCTCCAATACAGGGCTACGGTCAAGCTGGCTATCCGGTAGGCCCTGAGTATCGGCAAGGGCTTACAATCCCGCTCTCTAGCGTGGTGGAGCTCTAGGATTATATCGTGCCTGATGTCTAGCCTATCCTCATATAGGACTTTATGCTCATACTTGTGGGCTACCTCTAACCAGTCGTGCCACTCACCGTCAAGCCGGTCATAGGATTGCTCGGCTAGTGAGTGTATTTCCCTTGTTCGTTCTGCTAGCTTCACTTGCTCACCCCCTTTATTTAGAGTGTAGCAAGCGTTCAAAGGGTCGGTATTCAGTTGGTAAAGTGCTCCAGGTTGCTAGGCTGGCAATCCTATTAAGGACTGATATATTTAGCTGTCTGCCCCCTATCCAACAGTATCATAATACCTATCAATGTAGGCACGATATATTATACTCACAAGTCATATATTTTTGTCAACTTTTTATTGATATAGGCACAAAAGTTTTTGATATGCGGATATAAGATTGCTTCAAATTGAACATAAAAATAGGGCGACTATGCCCCAACACAGGTAAAGTCCCCCTCCAATCAATATGTAGGTATGTATGCAGGTATGCAGGGCGATGTTAAACGCCGCTAGCCTTTACTACCCCACAGCTTTATGAAGGGGTGGACACTGAGAACGAGCTTGTCAACCCCGAAGGGGTCGGTTGATAGTATCTCCGGATGGGAGTAAACACCCAGCATGGCAGCTCCGCCGTAGACGATGCCCTTCTGGGACCGGCTCCATCCCATGAAATCGGCAACCAGGGAAAGAGGTAACCTGTTTTCGGCCAGGCCAAATTCGAGCAAGGTCCGCAGTGTTCTTCTAGTGGAGTGCCAGCCGTATCCTTTCCTTTGTCCCAAGCCGGCCTTTCTGAGGATCCGGTAGAACATATAGGACAGACTGTTGATGTTGTTTATTTTGGGGTGGTAATCTCGAAGTATTGGGTTGATCTCGTCAGGGATTATGTGCTCTACACGAGGCCCGTGCTTTGCTGTTTTTATCTTGACCGTAGTTTCCGTGTAGTCTCGTTTGCGAATCCTGATCATCTCCTCACGCCTTAGCCCCCAGGTAGTGGACACTGCCAGGTAAAAGAGTTCCCCTCTTGAGTACTCATCACGGGCTTTAATAAGTGTCTCGATCTCATCGAGGGTGAAGGCCGGGGCGAATGGTTCTTCTTCAGCCACCGGTCTATCATCCGATGTGAACGGCCAGGGCCAATCGTTAGCCAGGGCAAGCTTCCTTAAGTGGACAAATTCCTTGGTTAAGGTTCTTTCACTAACGCCCTGCTCCCTGCGATGGAGGAAGTACCGGCGGAAATCCTTATCGGTTGGTTGCTGGATAGTGTCTAGAAAGTCAAGGAAGACTTTGGCTGTCTGGAGATATGAAGTTAGTGTTCCTGGAGCTCGAGGGCGGGGACTTGTCAGTACCAGTTTGAGATTTTCAATGGCTTCATTCATTATTTCTTAAGAAATACCACCTTCTTATCAGCATCTACGTATCTCGGAGACATTAATACCCTTCTCTTTTATCTCGGTTCGGGTATTCTTCAACAATCCTAGACTTTCTGCCGCCAAGCTAGCCCTATGCAACCCTGGTATCTCCCCAGGTTTCTCTCCTTCCTTCGACACCTGCAGCTCAGCGAGTTCCTTGAGGTCATTATCGGTGGCAACGGCCAGGCGCAGCCTTGCTTGAGTCATTGCTCTCTTGCCTTCTTTGCTTCGCGCATCATACTTCAAGACATCCCGGATCACCATGATGTGATGTCGCTCAGCAAAGGTCCGACAGCGCTTGATGAGCTCTTCAAATTCGAGTTCCTTTCCAGGCGTCCACTGTTCAGATACTCCTTTTTCCACTGCCTACTTCCTCCATCAGTAGCATTATACCTATCAATACAGGTATAATATACCATAGCTGGGGCTGGCTGTCAAGTCCTGAGTGAGGTGGTATAATTAAGCTAAGTAGGGGAGGGCCGTTTATGAATAGCGGAATATTTTGGGGGATCTTCACAGTTATAGGAGCCGCTACCGGTGCCACCATCGCCATTCACACCGCTCGACATGTGCAGGCCAAGCAGCATGCCTTTGAGGAAGCCAGGAGACTTAGCCAGGGTAAGGGAATAGTCAATATTGGAGCTGGTCCACATCGGACATTCGGCGCGCAAGTTATAGCTGAACAACCGGAGGTCCTAGCCAATATAGACATTACTCCTAATGGCATACCTCACTTTATACAGCTCGACATTGAAAGGGAACTGTTGCCTTTTATCTATAAGCAGTTTGGCTGTGCCTTTGCCAGCCACATTCTCGAGCACCTGGATAACTGGCAGTTTGCGTTGGAAGAAGCTTGTAGGGTTGCAGATAATGTTGTGGTTGTTCTTCCACACCCCTGCTCCTTCGGAGGCTGGTTAAATCCGGAGCACAGGCAGCACTTTTCGCCGGCGGATATTGACAATATGTTGACACTTCACCCGAATGTGATTGTGTATTACTGACGGCAGGGAGAGGATATGGCCAAGCAAAAGAAAAAAGCTAACAGTTTAGGAGTAATTTTGGACCTTGTTGATGTCGTGGATACGACCTTCGAGCGCTTCACCGGCAAAAACATAGCTACCTGGCTAAGAGAGTTTCAGCAGCCCAAAGAGCTGCCATCAGGGCAGCCGGCAGCTCCTCAACAGCAGCCAGCTATGCCCCTTGCTGATGCCTATGCAGTACTCGGGTTGCCGCCCACCGCTACTCTGGAGCAAGTCAAGAGAAACTACAAAAATCTAGCGGTAATCTTTCACCCTGACAAAGGTGGCTATTCCGAAGCAATGAAGTTATTAAACCAGGCATACGAAAGAATATGCCGGGAGAAAGAGGGCGGCAAGGCGTGAGAGGTAGAGAAGAAATTGCTGAGGACATTATTAGGTTTGCTCGGGAGAATAACCTAGAGATCCACCCTGGTCAAGACCCCCTCAAGTTCGCTGAGCTAATAATAAAGCATGAGGGATGCCCCTGCGTGCCCGGTCGTAACCATTGCCCCTGTGAGTTTGTTTTGGAGGACATGAAGGCCCTGGGGCGCTGCCGCTGCGGGTTATTCTGTAATAACGATTACATCGAGGAATACAACAACCTGAATGCCCGGAGGAAGTCAAGGAAAAAGTGGACCCGAAAGCCAAAGGTGAGTACTTAAAGAAGATATCTATTAACGGTTTCTCTATTGAGGAAAGCGGTGATATGCTGACCCTGCGCCCTCGAGGGATGGAAGCTGAAGCCGAGGTCATTATCCAGGAAGTGGAGCCTAATCTCTGGAAGGTAGTCGGAGCTTCCGGTCAATATGCCGGGTTTTACCGCGGTAAAAAGCGGTCTTACTTTGAGACCTACATCAATCAGTGGGCGACTGAGGCGACTCTTCGGGCTTAGTGGTAGAGTCAGGCCCTTCTTCAGACTCCCTGATGGCAATGATCTCGTCACCGCACTTTGACAGAGTAATATCCTTGCTGTGGTATATCTGGCAGTACCTTACCCCTTTTTCATCCTCAACCAATGCTGATGGAAACTCTACCCTATCACCGGTGCCGGCCTTCTCGAGCAGCTGCAGGGCCTCATCTGAGGTAATGTTAAGCACTTCAACCTTACCCGATTCTATTTCCTCTTTGAGAGCTGCTTTTACTTCGTCGCAAGGTTGACACTCAAAATCGTCCAATATATATATTTTCCTCTCCGGTTTATTTTCCTCTGACATCTCTCTCATAATCCTCCTTCCACTGAGGATGCTCCGTTAGAATTTGCGTCGCCGTGAGTCTCTTGAGCGCTTCCCTGGCTGCCAGAGCCGACTCGGGGATAGGTATTCCGGTATCCGGGTTGATAGTGACACCGACTTTGCCTTTTACCTTAGCCATTGCTTCTTTTACTGCCCGGCGGTAGACATATTGCGCTAGGGTTGGCGGGCGCACCTGGCGGTAGTATTCAATTTTCTGTAGCTCTATTTCTTCAGTCATGCCATCACCATAAGGCATTATAAAGCAAAACGGGTAACCATACAAGATTACCCGTTTTGTTATTGCGCCTCTCAGATGCCTCTAAGCTACTTATCTACCGTGTTTTTCTGCAACGCAAACAGCGGTCGCCGGCACCAGTCTGCCCTTGTGGACCAGGGTGCCAGTCTTGCCAGCGCACTCACCTGACTTGATCAGATAGCCTTTCAGATGAGCTGGGACCTCGCCCTTTCGGAAGCTGGCCCTCTTGACGACCACGATATCCGGGTTGAAGGGGGTACGGCTGAGGGACATCTCCCGGCTGGCCATGAGCTGCGCCAAATTAGCGTATATTCCTGCCATTTCGACCTCCTTTCTTTTAGTCCCCTTCTGAAAAGCAAAAGGGACCGACTTTTTTTGTCAACCCCTTTTTAGATGGCCGAGAAGCCTTATGCTATTGGTGTCAGGCGACTCTACGCCATCACACTCAATAAAACACTAGCACAAGGGGAAAAGTTTGTCAAGGGCGGAGGTCAAGGAATTGTGGGGGCTATCAAGCGTCTATGCCTTTAGCTGCGTTTTCCCATTATTTCTTCGGCTGTTTTAACAGCGGTGTCAAAGTCAGATTGTGACTCCGGAGGGCCAGGTAACACTCTCTGGACTTCGAATCCGCCCTCGCATTTCTTTACTTTTATCTCCTCAACACCATGCTTGATATACGTCCATCCGTGTTTTTCAGTGATGATGCTTCCTGGATTGGATGGATGAGACTGCGTGGAGCTTTCCCCTGGCCCTCTTTTCTCCCACAGCTGGTTTATTTTTTCAACCAAAGGAGGCTTAAACAACTCATGCTCACCACCAAAAATAAGGCCACACCCTCCTTCACTGTTGTCGTAAGTGGCTATACCTGTTTGAGTTCCTGTAAGAGCAAAGGCAATTAAATTCTTGCCTGCCGCCCCTGTATCCATGGCGAGTTCTGAGTGCGGGACCTTTAGGTCATCTGCCGATACTAAACCTTTCAGATTAACTCGGAATATTATTGGGGTAGCCTTTCTAAAGGCTTCCTGTTCCCGAAGTAATGTCATTCCAGCAGAGACACACTTCGATTGACTCTCAATAACCTTGCTAGCTGCGTTCTTCGCTATGTTGCTGATTTCTTCTCTGGAGATTGCCACCTTTTTTCTACCTCCTTAGCCGCTTCCTCGGCAGCTATACTCTTCGCCTCTTCGAGGCTAACCGGCTCCATTGTTTCAATCATGGCAGCCGGCGAGAGGTTACCCAGTAACCGCTTTCTGAAATCGCGGGCCTGGCCAGACAAGACGGGATATTCATCGTCGAGTCTGCCGCTTTTAGCCACTTCCTCCGTGCTCTTTGGCTCAGCATCTCTGACCCAGCTAATGATTTCCTCGTAGATGGATGGCTCGCCGGCCATGGGTACCGTTTCCTGGCAGAGCTCTTCCAGGTAGAGTAGATGCTTGGTTGCTCCACAGTCGCAGGGTACGCCGGCAATTCTCATCTTCTGGGCATAGTGTGATTCCATAGCCAATAGCTGCTTACCTATTTCCCTGTTTTGATAGGCAATAGTCTGCTCAGTGGTTAACCCAGGCCGCTCCAGGACAGCTGTAGAGGTGCGTTGTACCCCTCTTTCAGGTGTCTTCATGGAAGTGGTTATCTTTGGCGCTGAGGGGGCTTTATTTTGGCTCTCCGGAGGTGTTTGTGTTCTCACGAACTCCTCCAGTGCCTTGGCATTATCCCGGGGAGGGAACAGGACTCTCTCGATGGGTACCTTGTTTATAAAGTTTGTTAGGAAGGCTAACCAGTCTATGTCGTTCACCTCCTTGGCGAGGACCTGTCTTAAAAAAGAAGAGGGGGCCCGCCTGATTTCTCAGACTGTCAACCCCTTTCGACAATATTATACTACTCGAATACCCGGAAGCCAAATATTAAAGGCCTTACGCCTTTACAGACAAAGAGACAGACAAGACCCGACTTACAAAAGGGCAGTCTTATCTTAATTCCACGCCTAGTAGTTAAAGCCCGTCTTGCTTTTTTGTCTGGCTTGTGGTTAACTAGATCTAAGGACATAAGACAAGACACAAAAGGGGTTGACAACCTGAGAAGGTTTCAGCCCCTTTTCTTTTTCAGGTTGTCGCCCAAAGGAGGAAGGCGATGGCAAATCTAGCTGACGTCCTTGAGGCTCTAAACTCAAGAGAGGAGGCCTTCAAGACAGGCGATCTGGCGAAAGGGCTTCGAGCATCTGTAGAGGGGACCCGTAAGCAGCTTACCAGGCTTAAGCAGAGGGAGTTCGTTGAGGGTGATAGCAAGGAAGGCTGGTATATAACCGATACCGGCAGGGCGGAGCTGGAAAAGGGGGGCGTCCATCCAACTATGATTGATGAGGGCGTCACTCCCAGAGACAAATTTGAGGCGATAGGGCGCCAAATAGGTATAATGCCAGACAGGATTACCCTGGCGGCTGATATTGTCTGGAGTCAAGACTATGAAGATATCAGCTGGGTCTGGGAGGGGCTAAAACAGTCGGGCATCAGAACTGACTTAGCCAGGTCGTGGGTTAATTCTTGGCGTGCCCAGCTCCACAAAGGCATCTCGGGCGAACTTGAGGCAGAGCTTACCGGCGTAGGCAAGGAAGAGAAGGAAGGCAAAGGCGAGACAACCAGCGGACGAAAGACGGCAGAGGGGAAAAGCTATATCCTACAAGACGACATGCCGGTGTACGTTGGTAAAGACCTCGGCGACCTTTTCTATCAGGATGCTGTTGACCTGGCCAGGATTAAAGCAGGCAGGGGAGCTCGTGCCGAAAGCATTCATACACAGCAATCATCAGCAGAGGATATTATCAAGATCGTCAACGCCGTGAGGGAGTGGGGTGGTCAGAGTGGTCAGGGAGTGCAAAAGTCCTACATCGTTACACAGGGAGAGGAAGGGGCAATAGTGCAAGAAGCGGAGCCAGGCAAGCCGGTGGTACTCTCATCACCAGCAGGCGGCAGCAAAGCTCCTGCCAGCTACTTTGTAGATAGTGATGGCCAAGTTAAACAGGCCCAGCCAGGAGAACCAATAGTAATTAAACAGCAACCAGTCCAATCACCACCAGTCAAGACATTTATTGTCAGACAAACGTCTGAAGGCATCGTCGCTGAGGAGCATGAAATTGGCAAGCCCATCATCATCAATAATCCTGCGCCTGCCGCCGGCATGCCCGCTATGATGCCTTTTCCAGTTATGGATGGAGACGGTAAGCCGGTCGTAGGTCAGGATGGCCAGCCTGTCTATGCCAATCTAGAGCCAATGCTCAAGTACACGGGCTTTCAGGGTGAGCAAAGGAGGGCCAATGAGCGCCATAGTGCTTTAATGGGTCTGGTCGAAACGGTGAAAGAAAACCTTCCTGATGGTATTCAGGCAATAAGAGAAGCCGCGGCTGAAGCCAGGAAAGACGGCAAGGGTAAAACGCCCCAACAAGAACCACAAGGATATGAGTGTGGTGAGTGCCATAACAAATTCACTTTATCTAGGGAACCTGAGGAAGGGGAAAGTGTGAAGTGTCCGCAATGTGGCACGGAATGGCCTAAAGAGGTGGTGACCGGGCCATGAGTTTTCTAGAATCGACAGCGAGGAATTTTCTGGTAATTAAAGCTGCTCGGGAAATAAAGACTGAGATAGAAAAGATAGGGCTGGATAATCTCAAATTCCTGGCTGATGCCGGGCACGACATAGCTAATACCTATCTTAAGGGATGCTCAGCCAAGGGAATAGCTAAAAGCAAGCAAAAGTTCAATTACCTCTTGCAAATGGGCGTCACCGCTGATATGATAATAGCTCGGTTGATTAGACAAATGCCCGAGTTAGCTACTATAATGAAAGGAAGAAAGGACTATATAAAAGGCGAGTTGGAAAAGCTCGTATCGCTTCTGATGAAGGGGTAGCGGCTCTTTAGCCGAATCGAATTAAAAGGGGTTGGCAGACTGCCAGCCCCTTTATTTTTGGGCTACGGGAGGTGAGGCGTGACGAAGCTAGAACTAGAACTTGGTGACGAGCTTTCTGAAAGACTGCAACGGGTAGCCACTAAGGTGGCCCTATCCCCGGAAGAAACCGCCAAGATGATTCTAGCTCACCAGCTGACCAGCGAGAGAAAGATTGACTGGCTAGCCGTCATTAGCAAGGCGCGGGATATTATCCAGCGCTTCGCCTGAGTGAGTATTTCTTAAGAAATATTTAAGGAAGGAGGGATACATCGTGGTACAGGAAAATGTAGTTAAACTGGAAGGGGAGCTGACGCAGCAAGTTCTCAAGCATAGAGTCTATATTGAGCATTCACAGGGTGTCGGGGTGATTGGGATCGGACCGATTACTGGGAACATTACCCGCGCTTGGGTCGAATATGACGGCAAGGAGGTTAGTGAAGTCCCTGAAGGTGAAAATTTTGTGATCAAGGTTAGCTTTACAGCCTCGAATCCAGGCTTTAGCATCAAACCCACTGACCCAGGGTGGAGCACAGCCATCACCGCTATTAGCACCGACGGAAAGGTAAAGGGCGGCGATCCCACTGCTCAATATGCCGCTTCCCAGTCTGAGGTAGCTGCGGTTGAGCTAGGTCCAATGCCTACTAATGATATTACCCTGCGGGTTAAGCTCCACGGCAATCAGGACCTATGGATGTCTCCGGGCGTTCCTGACCTTCCGCCGGAAAATCAGTGGTAAGGAGGCACTGTCATGACACTGGCTGTTAGACAGGAAAACCCACCGGCAGGGCCTCTGGATGTACCCGAGCTAGTGCAGCCGCTTAACCCCCTGGAAATCGGCATAGGCGCCTACACGGATATCGTAGCCATCGATGCCCCGGCAGAAGCCGAAATTGGCCAGACAGTTAATATCCAGGTGGCTGTTAAAAATCTTCATACCACCGGGATCTACATCGCCTGCACCGGCAGGTATAACGGCCACGACTTCGCCCTGAATCCCGAATATGCTACGGTCTATTGGGGTCAGACCCATACCTTCACTTATTCCTTCCCTATGCTGAGCAAGGACGTCAGGATTGATATCTGGAGCTTCTACTGGGCAGAGCCCAACTGGTATGAAGATGACCACGAGTATGTAATCACCAAGCTAAAAACAGTAGTCGGCTGGCAACTTCTTGACAGCGCAACGGTAAGAGTCAACGTAAGTGCTCCGCCGGTAGTCGGCTGGCAACTTCTTGACAGCGCAACGGTAGGAGTCAACGTGGGCGCTCCCCCAGTAGTCGGCTGGCAGGCCCTTGCCACTATAACCATCGGTGTCACCGCCGGACCTCTCCCGGAAAAGTGGGAGTTGGTAGAGCATTATCTCGACCCCTGGGCTTATTTCTGGGATGCTGAGGTTGAGACAGCAACAGCCCAATACACTCTACCCCCTGAGGAGTTTCCGTGGACAGATGACATAGCTACGAAAATCACGGAGAGTATAAAGAGTGACTTGCTTGAACAGGGGTCACATTTGCTGGAATGGGAAGTCTACCTTGACCGGGCCGGCCCGGTATGGAGTAGGTGGTTAATTAAGGTCACTGGTACTATCCCCCCGGGAACTAGCCGCCAGATCGGCTGGGTGCTTCCCTGGCCTCTTATCATCAAAGGCGCTTTTATCGTTGCAGCTCTAGTGCTTATCTTCTTCATCGTCAAACTAGTAACTACAAGCATATACCAGCGTAAGGGGCTCTCAGAAGAGGTAAAGAAGCAATGGTCTAAGGAAACGCTCATCGGTATTATCCTGGACCTTCGCCCCGCGGAATACGAGCGTGAGGAACTGGAGGGAAAATCTGACCAAGAACTGAGGGATATCACGAATCAAATCTATAAGGAGGAGGTACCTTCAGAAGGATGGCCTTGGTATATATGGGCTACCATTGCTGGTGTAGGCATTGCTGGTAGCTTGGTCGCGGTTACTGCTATAAGGGCTTTTGCCCCGAAAAAGGAATAAGCTGGCAGAGAAGAAAAAGGAAGAAGTAGAATGAACCTCATTGTTCCTATATTAGCCATAAGCGCCGCTTCCTTTGCGATGGTTACCCTACCAACCTTCATTAAAACCTTTGTTCCCCGGTTAACCTCCAGGGTCCGTTATAGAGACGGTCTTTACTTCATTTCAGTTAGAAACGGTGAATGGCTCGAGATCCGAGAATTTGTTCAACCCCATAATCCTAGTGTCGCTGCCATTTACTCTCAGATTGGTCCAGATGTTTGGGGCTGCCTCGACTTTGTGTGCCGGAATATATCCTACAGGCGCGATATCGGCGAGTTTTTTCAACTCCCCTCAGAAACAATAGCCACCTCTCAAGGTGATTGTGAGGACAGCTCTATACTGCTGGCATCCATGCTAAGGAGGTTTACCAACGCCTACGTCGTTTTGGGTAATTATCGGGGTCTGGGCCATGCCTGGGTGGCTAGAGAAGGTGAGATTTTAGAGGCAACCTATACAGCGGCAATAGCGGTACCGGACCCCGATAACTACTGCCCCCATTTCCTCTTCAATGACCAGGAAGTAATAGAGTTATGGCCTGGAGCCCTAAGTGAAGTCTTTGGGCTCCGCCGGCAAGAAGCCACCAAGCTTAATTTGATGGCGGCGGTATTAACTTGACAATCAAAATGAATTAGCATAAGATTTAATTAAATAGAATAAGGGTTCAAAGCCGGGAAGAAATCGAACTGCTAAGGGGTTCGTCTTCCCGGCTTTCCTTTTAGTAGCTGATTCTTCCCAAGCCTATCAAAAGGGGTTGACAACCTGAAGAGGTTCAGGTCAACCCCTTTTCCTTTTCAGGTTGTCGCCCCGCTGTCAGGGTCGATGGCAGGAAATAAGCAAAGAAGGAGGTAGGAAACGTGGCAGAAGCAATTGCATTCGCAGCTCCAAGGACAGAAGAAATGACCAAGACATTATCCGGAGTCGCTGGTGCCGGTATCGCCGGGTTGGCTGAGGGGATAATTGTCAGGGTCGCCCCGCAAATGGGCGCTGCCGCTCCTGTGCTCACCTGGGGAGCCTTGATCGGTACACCGATGCTAGGAGTACTTGGCAGCCTGTTCACCAGGGGCATGCTCGGCAACGTATTCCAGGGAGTAGCCGCTGGCGGAATCGGTGTCCTCGCTTACTCGCTACCAGAGATGATTGCCCCCGTAGGCCGTAGGGCTCGAAATCCTGCGCAAGGACAATTACCTGCTGGCGGCGGGGTTAAACAGCTGCCAGCTGGGGCAAGCGCTGCTCAGAGAGTACAGCAGGCCGTAGGAGTCAGGTCTTCCGTGGAGTTTTAGTAACTCTGGAATCGAACAAATCAAAAGCCATTTGACGCTCAAATGGAAAGGAGATTATTCAAATGGAACACTATGAATTACGTGTATTAGCTGACTACACACACACCGGTGCCCAGGCAGCCAATACCCCGGCTAAACCTAGTCCGAGAGCTGTTGGCGGTGAGCTGGAGAGGGACGAGCGAGCCGAGGTAGTCTTTGCCGAGGTAGTTAAGTCCCCGGTCGATGGCGGGGCTGAAGAAGCACTAAGGCGGTTTTTCCCGGTGCTTGACGGCGAGAAGTTCGGAGAGCAAGTCTCACTATCCGGCATCCTTTCTTCAGTAATGGTGCCACCCAAGAGGTCAATTTGGGCAGGTAAGCTCTACAGCTTCGGCACCCCCATGAGCAATAACCCCCTGCTTTCCACCACCCTCAAATACTCGGAGCATATCACCCTTGAGTGTGAAGCTGGGGCTACGCCAATCACTGGAGATTACCGTATCAGGCTGTGGGGCTATATCTACAAGGTGAATGAGCTGTCCCGAGTGTTTGGCACTATGCTATTCCCCGCGTCACTGATAGATAGAGCTAGAAACAGGACACTGCCTATAACCAAGGCTGCCATACCGGTAAATGGTGATACCTGGAACACCTTGCCAGGTGGTCCCGACCAGGCTATCCCAAAGATAAACCCCTTCATTCGCTTTGCCTATAACAAGAAGGTTACCGATGGCATGCAGGGCGATTACCAGTTCCGATACGACATCGACAATGTTAACGACAGCACTGAGAATCTGTATTTCGATTTCGGCGACCTCGACGCATTGCTGGTTGAGAGTATCGGCATCAGGGCTGACGCCGCTGGTCACCTGGCCAAGACAGGGCTAAGGATTGGCGGGGATTACCATCCCAAGGGTCTATTCCCAACCACCCTCGAGGATAATCCTCTGCACTTTGGGCTGGTCTATCCTTTCATCCACCCAGGGTTGCCTGAAATCCCGTTCTTCTATGCCATTCCCAAGCTGGAGAGGCCATACCTCATCTGGGGGGAGATCGGCATGGTGGTGGTTAAGGACGAAGGCGTAGCGGTAGCGGCTGATGACCTGGTCCTCGCTCTTACCGGGACTCGCATTCAGATGAAGGGGTAGGAATAAAATCCGAAGGCGTCACGGATCGGTAGAATGCCGGCATAGTGACAAAAACACTAACGCATAAGGAGATTTACGATGAAACAAGGTATTTATGAACAGAGTGCCACCCCGAAATACCCTGTAGGCACCCCCATCGCCATAGGCGACAGGGTATTCCATTACTGTAGAGCAGCTACCGACCTGAGACTGCACCATGGAGAAGGCAATAACGACGGGCTTCACGAGCAGAACACTACCGTGCTAGCCTCTGCGGGTGATTTGAGCCTGACCATTGTTGGCAGCTTCACCAAAGACCAGTTTAAGGGTGGATATCTCAATATCCACACTGCCCCAATGCAGGTATGTCTCAGGGTTAAGGACAATGATGCTGGTGATGGTGTAAATACTGTCTTACACTTGAAAGACCCACTACTCTTAGATGTTCCGGCAGCCACCTTTACCGATGTCCATGCCAACATCTATAACAACGTGGGAGGTAGGGCAGGCGGTACGCACTTCACTTCCGCTATCTGCATACCGCTAACCAATATTACCTCTGGCTACTATTTTTGGGGTCAGACTTGGGGACCGGTTGTCGCAACTGCAGCCGCGGAGGGTGGTCTGGGTGGTGCTGTCGATGAACGCGCTGTCTATTTCGATGATGATGGCTCAATAGGCGTTATGGGTGACTGCGCTGGAGGTGGAACCCAACTTGCTCAGTATGCTGGGTTCTTACTCCCAACCACAGCCCTCGCCTCGGATGACATATTCTTCATGCTCCAGCTGGCACCGAAAGGATGACCTAATGGCAAAGACAAAGTTTCAGCAGGAGCTTGAGAAGTGGAGCCAGGGTACGCTAGTCCGTATGTGCGAGGGTAAAGGTTTAGACCACACTGGCGATAAAGATGCCCTGATTGCCAGGTTAGTAGAGTGGGAGAAGTCCCAACCAGAAGAGCCAGAGATTGAGCCACCTGCGCCCGAGGAGTAGTTATGCCCAAGCAAGATGGGACTGGCCCGCCAGCAGGAGCCAGAGGGCCTAAGGATGGTCGTGGAGGTGGCAAACCAGGACAATCTGGTGCCGGCTCTGGAAGTAAGACTGGTGGCCAAAAGGGTCCGTGTAAATAGCGGCTGAGTAAAAAAGAATAGTATCGCCGGAGCAATGCCGGTGAGGAGCAATGTGATATTGCCATCACAGGCATCTAGCTTCGTGATGGCAATATTGTTTTGGGAGGTTGAACCATGATTACCGAAGCGACAATTCGAAATGCGAAATATCCGTCAGAGCTTCTGCCTGACGCTGTCTTTACCGACATCACGGCAAGCCAGGAGGCATCACCGCCGATATTAGACTTGAGGCACTTCCCCGGCAAGCTACTGAGGCTCTCTGAGATGGCAGTGGAGAGGGATCCTGAGGTTGAACTTAGGATAAAGAACGATGAGACAGGCCTACTTTCAGCTTACAACCTCGCCGGCGGATTCTTCAACCTGGCTTCTGATATAAGCCCTCTGGCTAATAACTTCCAGATGCTGGCCAAGGACAGGCTATATTACAACCTCTTTGCCACCGCTGGTAAGGAAGCCTTCAGGACCTCCTTTGGCGTCTGGGTGGAGAAATTAACCGTAGCTCAAAAACTAGCCCTGGGTATACCCCTCACCAATGACGAAAAGGCGCTGGACCTAGAGTTCGGCGTGAGCAAATCGGTGGAAAAGGGCATTTTCCCCTTGCCCCTTGAGCTACAGATAGAGAGGGAATACCGAAGCCAGCTCATCTCAGAAGAAACTCACGGCAGAACCATGGCGGTGACCGACACCCCCCAGATAATTGAAACGATGTACCCCAAGGCTGGGCAATTCCTGGTTCTCACTAAACTAGCGGCTACCCCGGGGGCTGATACCGACAACATCCGAATCTCAATATCGAGGGATACTGATACTAACTATATTACCGACCTCAAGACCTACGCTGTTGGCCTGGAGAGGGAGCTCAGCTGCTTCATACCGGCCTTGACTGAGCTGACCCTCAATATCATCGCCGCTGGAGCGGTTACCGTTTATATCAGGTACACCATCTGGAAAGTGAGACTCTCCAACCTGCTTAGGTGCCGTTTTGGACTAATGACCAAAGAGGAAGCTCCGGGCGATGTCTTCAATAAAGTAAAGGCGGGTATATTATGAGCAACAATGAGGCACCAACACCACTAGCTGTCATACCTGAGATTACCAAGCAAGTGCCACTGGCATACAATCTTCAGCCGCTCGAAGTGATAAAGCTGGCTGAACCTTCGCCGCTACGTGGAAGGATAACATCGGTTACAATGCACTTCCCGGACGGATGCAATGGCCTTGTCCATATTGCCTTCGGACATAGTGAGGTATGGCTCTGCCCCTCAGAGCCAGGCACCTACATCTCACTTAACAACGCTACACCAACGTTCCCAACCAATGAACCCATTGAGAAGGGTGAGCGTCTCTGGGCAGAGTTGCGAAACGCTGATGGACTTTACCCCCACAACGTATCAGTAATTGCAGTAATAACCGGAACAGAGGAGTAAGATGCCAATCATAGTAGAAAAAGGGGTATGCCCTATTGAAGGCATAGGTAAACCTGATTATTCTAAGGACGTATCATCTGCTTTAGAGAGAGCTGGCCTTAAATTAAAGTATGGTCAGAGGCTTAAAATATTCGGCCGCCAGTTAACCCTGGGTGGTGACCCTGATTATCCCTTATTCCCAACAGCTCCCCTTGCCCCTGGAGCTAATACACACCTTACCGATGCTGAGACCCTTGACTTTCTACCAATAACAATTGATGCCGGTTGGATACTATCGTTCTTGGCTGCCTCGGCCACAGTAACTCAGGATGCACAAATATACTCCATAATAGATAGCTACTGGGCTAACTGTTGGATAGCAGCAGAGGGTGGTATCGTTAGCTACATGAACAAGCTAATAGATATAAGCACTGCCTGGATCGACCCCACTGCCGCTAATCCCCATACCATTGACATAAAGCTGTACAACATCGGCACTGGCAATTTATTTGGTGGGGTAGGAGTTATCGGTGTCCTCGAGCCGCTGGGAACGGTCCCCCTACCTACAACTAAGGTATGCCGTTGCCCCCACTGCGGTAATAGAGAGGAGTTCCCAGTAACCACAACCCAAATAATCTGCCCCGCATGTGGCAAGCTTTATATTGTATGTGATTTTAGCCGATTTAGGGGAACAGCATAATGTTAGAAGAAACCCTTAGAAAGCTACTCCAAACACTAGTCGAAGTCAGCGTAGACACCGGCGTTGCCGATGCTACCAGCACCGTTAATTTTCTTGACGACACTTCAAAGAGCTGGCCGCCAAGCCCCGGCGGGTTTGAAAACCTGATTATTGAGATAACCGGCGGCACAGGGGAAGGCCGGTTTGCCAAAATAGCCTCAAATACTGCTACTAGACTGACCTTCGCCGTAGCAATGCCAGTTGCCCCTGATGCCACCTCGACCTACAGGATTGGCTTCTTCGGCAAGATGGCCTCTGATATTACCGCCTGGGGAGGCACCGCTCTTACCCCTAGGGATATTAGCCTGGACCTGAAAGCTCTGGTTGATGACTCCATAAAAGGCATTTTGAGGTCTATTGGCGATGCTGGAGCTGCCGAGAACCTGTTGGGGCGCATAGGTGAAGTTCAGGCGGAGCCCACTGCCAATACAGTCTTGGATAGACTGAAAGCCCTAGCTAAACTAATTCCTATAGCCAAGGCAGCCATCTTTAACACTGCCCTGCCAGCGGCTGAAGCTAACTGGCTTGGCTCTGATATCGAGCCCACCAACAGCCCCAGCTACCTGAGAGTTTATGCCTGCGTCAGTGTGACCGGTATTTTAAGAGTGGCTAGAACACAGGACGCCACAACCGTTACCGAAGACCTAAATTCTGGAACCGCTCTTGTTGCTGATGCTGCCTATATGTTCACCGTCCCTTGGCGAACGGGAGATAGCATCAATGTCAGGTATTCGGTCACCACCGGCACAATAAAGAGGCTTCTAATTGATGAAATCGGGGGTGCGGAATAATGTCCTATCCACCTCAGGGTGTTCACGCTATTGACGATATTATGATAATTACCCAGACAACTGAGCCAGCAGTCCCAGCGGGGAAATATAGGGTATGGCACGATAACACCCCAGCGGCTGAACGCCAGTGGCTGATATTCGGCACCGACGGAACGGTTGAAGGGAATAAGAAAGTAGAGATGGGTTAATGGCGGAACACGAAACAGTAACCAAGGCTGAGGTAGATGCCAAGATAGTCACCCATAAGGAAGATGCCTCAGCCCACCATGCTAAATATACCGACGCTGAGGTAGATGCCAAGATAACCACCCATAAAGGCGATGCCTCAGCTCACCACGCCAAGACTGGTGATAATGAGGTTTATGGACTTTTAGCGGCGGGGCTAGCCGCTGCCAGACCCGCCGCGGGAACAGCTGGCAGATTCTATTACTCTACTGATACCAAAGTTCTCGAGAGAGATAACGGTGCTAGCTGGGTTGAAATGGCCAGGGGAGAAACAGCAATTAGGCTTGCCCAATTAGCTGAGAAGGCACATAGCAGCTTAACCGGAGTAGGAGCTTCTGACCACCATGCCAAGACTACTGCCGGGGAATTAAACCTGGCTGACATGGCAGAGAAGGCTCACGGGTCTCTTACTGGTGTCACCTCAGACCAGCACCATCCACAAAGCCACAACGCAGCCAGTCACTCAGATATTGCTTCTTCTGGAGCAAATATAGATGATGCAGTGGCCAAGAAGCATGATAGAAGCCATGACCACTCACTGGCTGCCGATGGTAGTCCTATAGCAGTAGCTGGCGTGCCTAATCTACCAGCCGCAAAGGTAACCTCAGGCC
>Ga0075115_10000465_pt1 | contig 20116 bp, 15 predicted proteins | sample AntAceMetag02UKH_FD_69785 | JGI IMG/M metagenome (GOLD analysis project Ga0075115, IMG submission 69785) | Saline lake microbial communities from Ace Lake, Antarctica - Antarctic Ace Lake Metagenome 02UKH | ecosystem: Environmental > Aquatic > Non-marine Saline and Alkaline > Saline | place... | reverse complement strand
TTTAATGCTGATGCAAGTGGAGTTTTTTTTGGAATTCGGGCTGATCACGACAACATTGATTTTGCCTATGCAGTTATGGAAGGGGTTGCTTTTCTGCTTGAGCGTAACATTAGAGCTTTGAATCATAATAATATGTCACATAATCGGATTATCTCTACCGGAGGCGGTGCGAAATCTGACTTATGGTCTCAGCTTAAAGCAGATATTACCGGTTTGACAGTAGAGATACCGGCAGATAAAGAGGCCGCATGTTTAGGGGCGGCAATGATTGGCGCTGTTGAAGGTGGATTTATTGAGAATTATTTCTCAGCAGTTTCGAAATGTGTGAAAATTATTAAACGGTTTGAACCTAACCCTGATAACATTTACATAGCTAAGAGAGCTGGTTTTGATGCTTTGTATGAAGGAATGAAGAAGACATCGGAGGTTCTTAATAAATATAATTTAACACCTTAGTTATTATCAGGAGTATATATATGTATTTAATAACCAAAGACTGAAGCTCCGGAAGGAAATATGACTATTGATGATGCACGAAAATGCTGGCCGGAAAAATTTCTCTGGTTACATCCAAACCTGGGATCACACAATTCCGATAGTATTAAAAACATTGGCAAATTTGTAAATTGGAAAACTGAGTAGGAGATAATTATGAAGAATCCTGGTACTGCGAAAATAGATAGCAAAACAGCACTGGTTGCCGGTACATACCAGACAATAAATTATACATTTACGGCTGAGCATGCAATTGATGACACCGGTTATGTGAAAATTGTATTCAGATTTGCGGGTGATTTTGGAATACCCCAGTTCAGTAATCCGGATAAAGCAGATTATTGCTCAGTTACTACTAATGGAGACTGCAGGATAGAGCCCCGCTGGGATGCAAAAGGGCATACACGACCTTGGGGGAAAGCACTATATCTTAAGGTAATGGGTGGATTTCTGAATGCAGGGGAAACAATTGGCCTTATCTTCGGTGATACCAGCCTGGGTTCTCCCGGGTGGCGGTTACAAACTTTCTGTGAAGAGACTTTTGAATTCAAAACCCTGGTTGATCCTTTTGCCACATACCAATTTAAAGAGATTGAAAAATCTCCAGTAATGCAGATAGTGGCAGGAAAACCCGCAAAAGCAGTCTGTATTGCGCCTTCTCAGACCGTAATTGGAAACCCCTTTTCTGCCTTTTTACGGATAGAAGACTGCTGGGGAAATTCTATAGGGAAAGCCCGGGAGTATGAACAAAAAGCACCTCTGGAAGAGAAGATACAAACTATATGTATAACCGATGTGGAAACAGGGCTGTCAGCAGAAAGCAACCCAATACGGGTGATAGAGAAGAATCCGGAAAAACCACAGTATTGGGCTGATTTTCACGGGCAATCAGAAGAGACAGTAGGGTCTAATTCAATTGAAGATTATTTTTTGTATGCCAGGGATTGTGCAAAACTCGATATAGCAGCGCATCAGGGAAATGATTTTCAGATTACCGATGCTTTCTGGGACAAGATAAACAATACTACAAAGAACATGTATAAACCTGATGAATTTGTAACATTTCCCGGTTTCGAATGGAGTGGGAACACCCCGCTTGGCGGGGATAGAAATATCTATTTCAAGGAGGAGGGGGAGGATATTTCTCGGAGCAGTCACGATTTGCTGCCAAATGAGACATCAAAATACAGCCTATCCCCAACAGCCAGGGAACTTTTTCAAAAACTTGATCCGGCAAAATCATTTGCCTTTGCCCATGTAGGCGGTCGGTTTGCCGATGTCTCAATGCATAAAGAAGATGTTGAAATAGCTATGGAAATCCATTCAGCCTGGGGAACTTTTGAATGGCTGGTTCAGGATGCATTAAAATATAATTATCGGATAGGGATATGTGCAAATTCTGATGGACATAAAGGACGTCCCGGGGCGAGTTATCCAGGAGCCAATAAATTCGGTTCCTATGGAGGTCTAACCTGTGTACTGACACCCGTTTTAAATAGAGATGCTGTTTTCTCAGCCATGCATGCCCGACACTTTTTTGCCACGACCGGGCATAGACCATTATTCAGTGTTGTCGTGACAGACGGTAACCGAAAAGTGATTATGGGAGAGGTAATAGAAAGGGATAATGTTGAAATTAAGGTGAACGTTGAGTATCACGGAACAGCTGCCGTTGAGTATCTTGAGATTTACCGGGGAGCGGAAATTGTAGAGTCTCTCTATCCAAATCAGGTATCGGAAGCTGGAAACAGGATAAAAATCAGCTGGTCCGGTGCTGAACGAAGGGGACGGGATCGTCAAGTTGTATGGGATGGCAGTTTGCAGGTTTCCGGGAATGGCATTACAGCTATACAGCCGGTAAACTTCTGGAATGCTGATAAACAACCGCAACTGATTGATAAACAGGAAGTGAAGTGGGCATCCATTACAACCGGGGGATTGTCGGGAGTTATTCTGGAATTGGAAAATTCGGGTGAAGGAAGGATAGACATTGACACCCTGCAGACCCGCATTTCCTGCAATATTGCAGATATCAATATAGCTCCCGCCAATTTTCCTATTGGTGGTCTTGAGAAAAAAATCTCTATTAACCGCCTCGCTCAAACCCATAAAACAAGTAATAGTTTTCAGGTATCAACGATCTTACAGAGTTCCGGGAGAAATGAAGATCCTATTTTTGTGAAAGTGGTGCAGGAAGACGGACATATGGCGTGGAGCAGTCCTATCTATGTAGTAAACTGAGATCATTACAAGGAAAAAGCATGAAAACTATTACAAAACAGATGGCTGAATTTGCTGCAGAGATATCGTTTAAGGATATTCCTGACCATGTTAAATATATGGCTTCAAACCTTATCCTGGATACAATTGGCTGCATGTTTAGCGGCAGTATAGCAGATGGGATAAGTGAAATGGTGGATTATGTATCCGAATTTGACTCCAGCCGGGATGCCGGGGTGTTTGGATATACGAACAAGCTGAGTATCCACAATGCTGCACTGGTAAATTCTGCAGCAGCGCATGCCAGAGATTATGATGACACCCATGATGAAGCAGTAAATCACGCCTCCGTAACCACTTTGCCTCCATTAATTGCCTTAAGCCAATATTTTTCTAGGGACGGAGGTGGACAAAGCAAACCCATTAATGGAGAAAGTTTCTTAACAGCTTTTTGTGTTGCATTGGAAATTGCAAACAGGGTCTCGTTGGCCTTTATACCATATCTGTCTGTTGGCTGGCTGCCTACAACCCTATCTGGACCATTCGGTAGTGCCTGCGGTAATGCGAAACTATTGGGGTTGTCATCCGGGGCAATTCAAAAAGCTATCGGTTTTGCCTATACACAAATTCATGGAAATAGACAGGCACTTATAGAGGGAACGCTTGCCAAGAGAATTCAGCCCGCCTTCAGTGCCGTTGCCGGTATCCACGCAGCCTTTCTGGCTAAAGCAAATCTATCGAGTCCGATGGAGGTTTTTACCGGAGATTATGGAATCGCTAATTTATACACACAGGGGAATATTGATCCTCATAGACTGACTGATAATCTGGGTGCTGTATGGGAAACCGGTAAAATCAGCATAAAACCTTATCCCAGCTGTAGATGTACCCATCCGGTAATTGATGCCGCTCTCAGCCTGAAGAGCTCGGAACAAATTGATTATAGGGATATTGTTCAAGGTCGTATTCTCTTACCACCAGCTTCGATGGGACAGATCGGACAGGATTTTTCACTAGGGCATAATCCCACAGTAGACGCACAATTTAATGCTCAGTATACAGCGGCGTTGAGTTTTATAAAGGGAAAACCTGAAATATCAGATTTCGATGCAAAATCAATAATCGGGAAAACGGAGATTATCAAATTAGCCAAATTATTCTCAGTTGAAGAGTTTGATAAAAACAATAGAGGCTTATCACCGATAGAGATGCAGGTAGAGCTAAACAATGGAAAAGTCTGCAATATCAGGATAGAGCATGTCACTGGCAGCGAGGATAAACCTGTAAGCCGGGAGTTGCTGATAGAAAAATTCCGGGGAAATTTGAACATGACCTCTATATCAACTGGGAAAATTGACAGAGTTTTACATCTTCTGCAATCAATTTCTGACAGTGAAGATGTAGGTACTGTTTTTGGATTGATCCAAAAGGAATCCGGGATCTGAACAAACCCCCGCTGCCCAAAGCTGAAGCCACCTATTGAACGCATATAAGACAAATATTTACCAATAATTTTTAATATTTACCTTCCAGATGTTGCCGTCGGACGAAAATATTAGTATGTTTTTTGTGGTATGATTATATAGCTAAGGAGTTTTCAATTATGGCGCAAAAGAAGTTCAAGACCGAAGTAAGTCAGCTGCTGGATCTGATAATCCACTCTCTCTATTCACACAAGGAAATATTTCTGAGAGAACTGGTGTCAAATGCATCAGATGCACTTGATAAACTGAAATATCTTACTTTTACCAATGATGATTACAAAAAAGTTGATTTTGATCCAAGAATTGACATTACCTTTACAGACGAAGATAAACGTACGCTGACAATTAAAGATTCAGGTATTGGTATGAATGAGGCTGATCTTAACGAACAGTTGGGAACCATAGCTCGTTCAGGAACAAAAAAATTCCTCAATCAGATGCAGAGTGATGCGAAAAAAGATGCAAACCTTATCGGCCAGTTTGGTGTAGGTTTCTATTCCTGTTTCATGATTGCCGAAAAAGTAGAAGTTCTGACCAGAAAAGCCGGCGAAGACAAGGCCTGGAAGTGGAGCAGTAGCGGACGAAATGCCTATTCGATTGATGAAGCTGAAAAAGATTCCCACGGTACCACCATCATCCTCCATTTGAATGATGAAGGTGAAGAGTATGCAAACCGCTGGCAGGTAGAGCAGCTGGTTAAAAAGTATTCAGATCACATTGCATTTCCTATTTTTCTTGAGTATGACCAAAAAACCTTCGAAGGTGAGGGTGACGACAAAAAGGAAGTTGTAGAGCATAAGATTGAGCAGATCAATAAAGCTGCAGCTCTCTGGAAACGCTCAAAATCTGATCTAACTAACGAAGACTACAACGAATTTTATAAAACCACATCACATGATAACGATGAGCCTCTTTTTTATCTTCATACAAAAGCCGAAGGTACCATCGAATATACGACACTCTTTTTTATCCCGTCAAAAGCCCCCTTTGACCTTTTTCAGGCAGACTATAAACCGGGTGTTAAGCTCTATGTTAAACGGGTTTTTATTACTGATGATGAGAAAGAGCTGCTTCCGGCATACCTCAGGTTTGTTCGGGGAATTATAGACTCAGAAGACCTTCCCTTGAATATAAGCCGAGAATTGCTTCAGCAGAACCGGGTAATGTCTACAATTAAGAGTTCTTCAGTAAAGAAGATTCTTGGTGAATTCAAGAAGCTATCAGAATCAAATACAGAACTCTATGTAAAATTTATTGAGCAGTTTAACAGACCGTTGAAAGAGGGACTTTACTCAGATTATGCAAACCGTAAAGTTCTCATGGAGCTTGTTCGATTCAAATCAACTGAGGTTGAGGGGTTTACCGGCCTGGCATCATATAAAGAGCGCATGAAAGAGGATCAGAAAGCAATCTACTATATTGCCGGCGGATCCGAAGAGACGTTGAGAAATTCACCGCTAATCGAAGCATATAAGAAAAAAGGAATTGAAGTTCTTGTTATGGATGATGATATCGATGATATCGTAATTCCAACCGTTGGAAAGTATGCTGAAATTGACCTGAAAGCTATCAACAAATCCAGTGCGGCGGATGACCTGAAAACTGATGATGATAAGAAGAAAGAGAAGGCTTCAGAACCTGTTGCAAAGAAGATTAAGGATGCACTTGGTGATAAAGTTAAGGATGTTGTTATCTCCTCCAGGTTGACTGAATCACCATCCTGTATTGTTGTTGATGAGAACGATCCTACTGTTCAGATGCAACAGATGCTGAAAGCAATGGGACAGACCGAGATGCCCGAATTTACGCCGATTCTGGAAATTAATCCGGATCATGCGATTGTGAAAAAACTGGGCGAGTCAAAAGATAAAGAGTTGATTGCTGATGTGAGTCAGATCCTGCTGGATCAGGCGATGCTGGCAGAAGGGGTAATGCTGAAGCACCCTGCAGAGTTCGTAAAAAAACTAAATGCAGTGTTAAGCAGAACTCTGTAACCATTCGCACCAGATGTTTTTTCTCAGCTTTATAGCTGGAAGGAACCTCGATTATATATATAAAACCGTGATAGTTGCTATGATATTGTCACGGTTTTTTTTAGTCAGCACAGGTTGTTTTCATGATTTTATCAGCTTCATCAATTACATTAGCCACCATGTTCGCAATAATAGCAGCCACCGGTTCAATCATATCTACCAAATACAGATAAATGACAAAAAGTGTCAAAATAACATTATTGATAATTAAGTGAGTGCGGCTGTATATCCATGAGACGGTCCATTTTATGGTTGATAACAGGACAATATCACGCAATAATGAGTTGAGAATAAATAAACAGGACACACAAATTATGAAACAATTAGCAGTTAATGATATAGCAAAACATTTTGGAGCATCAGAAATCTTCTCGCATATCTCTTTTTCAGTGAACACCGGAGACAGACTGGGTATAGTTGGCCCGAACGGCGGAGGGAAAACGACTCTTCTTAAATGTATTCTTGGTTATGAAGAAGTATCATCCGGACATATAAAACTTGAACAGGGAGTTAAGATCGGTTATATCCCGCAAAATCCATCTTTCGATTCACAGGAAACGGTTCTCAATACAAGCCTTCAATTTATAGCCCCGCTTGAAAAAGAGTTGCGGGCTGCTGAACAGCTTTTATCTGAAACAATCACGAATGATGAACTTGAGAGAGTTATGAACCGGTATCAACGGGCAAGGGATGCCTGGGATTTAGCTGATGGAGATACCGCAGAAGATCGCGCAAGAACCCTGCTGTACTCTATGGGATTGGGTGAGCATCTGTCACAAAAAACTGAGACCCTATCAGGCGGGGAGAAAAGTATACTACTTCTTGCTGCTGCTCTGCTGCAGAAACCGGCTGTACTGGTTTTGGATGAGCCGGGGAATCATCTGGATTTTCAGGGTTTTGACTGGTTGGAAGAGTTCCTTCTGCACTTTTCCGGGACAATAATAACCGTCTCTCATAATCGATATTTTCTGGATAGAATTTGTACAACAATTCTGGAAATAGCAGGAGGAGAAGGGATCTTGTATTCCGGAAACTACTCAGACTATAGATTCAGAAAGATGCAGGAGGCCTTGTCGCAGCAGGTTGTCTATAATCAGCAGCAGAGAAAAATCCGGCAGCTGGAAGAGATGGTTCGACGATTTAGAGAGATCGCTTCAGCCCGTCCGGATCCTGAGTGGGGAAAGAGGCTGCGTGCTGCAAAATCACGGCTGACTCATGAACAGAGCGATGCAGTAGACCGGCCTGGACTTGACCAGGGTCCCCCAAGCTTCACTATTAAAACAGAATTAGTGAAAGGAAATATAGCACTACAGCTTAATGCATGCAGTGTAGAAATTGATGGGAAAAAATTGATAGAGAGTGCAGATATTGAACTGTTATGCGGACAAAAAGCAGGAGTGATTGGTCCAAATGGATCAGGGAAAACCACTCTTCTGAAAAAGATCCTGAAAAAGAACGATTGGGACAGCAAAGAGATACGAATTGGTCCCAGTTTGAAAATTGGGTATATTGCTCAACAGCCTGAGTTTGCCGACACAGCAAGAACTCTTGAAGAAGAGATTCGTAGTTGGGGTCCATTAACCCGAGATCAGGCCTATTCGATCATTAAACCGTTGAATTTTCCCTGGGAGGCATTGGGAAATCCGGTAAAAGGATTATCGGGTGGGGAGCTTCGCAGGATCCAGCTGGCGAAATGTATCTATGAAAAAGCGAGTTTTCTTATACTTGATGAACCGACTAATCATCTGGATCTTCCCTCCCGGGAGGCGGTGGAAGAGGCCTTAATTGATTATGAAGGCACCGTTTTTGTTGTTTCTCACGACAGATATTTTTTGGACCGTATTGCAGAGAGAATTTTTTCTATCGAAGAGATGAAGTTGACTTGTTATGAAGGTAATTTTACCCATTACTGGAGGGAATCAGGGTTGTGGAAATCCCGTTCAGACGGGCGGATTCAGAGTCGTGAAAAAGAGCATAAAAAAGCCTTTACCGGATCCCGTAATAACAGGTCGGGTGTGGATGTGAGATCCCGGAAAAAAGAGGCAGCCTTACTGGAAAAACGTATTGAAAGTAGTGAAAACGAGCGCAGGGTATTAGAGAAGGATATTAATGCTGCTTTTGTTGAGGGCAGAATTGGTGAGGGACGGAGGCAGACCGTAAAACTTGAGAAGCTGAACAGGCTTGTCGAAAAATTATATATTGATTGGGAAGATTTGGAATCTTAATGGGTGTTACAATAATTTTAGTATTAGGGTAAATTGAAGAAGGTGGAATCTTTCAAAATTATGCATTGTATAATTCGGTTGCTTTGCAAACTTCGATTGGTGAAGTTTTTTGGTAATTTCTGAAATTGGTTTAAACACTGGAGGGGGAAACAATGGAAGATAAATTTGCTTTTTTAAACAACATGTATGCATGGCTGCTTGATAATGGGATGGAACTTGTTACCAATATTATCGTTTCGGTAATTATTCTTATAGCAGCTAAGATTGTTATATCAGTAGTAATTAAAGGATTGCGGGCTGCACTTAAAAAAAGTGGAAAAGTTTCCGAAATTCTTGAAAAATTTTCTGTAAATATAGCCAGGAAGGCTTTATGGCTGGTAGCAGGCGTATTGATTCTTGGTCAGTTTGGCATCGATATCGGCCCCCTCGTAGCAGGGTTGGGAGTAACCGGATTTATTCTGGGATTTGCTTTTCAGGAGACAATCGGGAATATGCTTGCTGGGGTTATGATCTCATTGAATAAACCTTTCGGTATAGGTGAATATGTTGATATCGGCGGAGTCAGCGGAACGGTAAAAGATATGGATATGATATCCATTACCCTGCATACTCCTGATAATAAAAAAATTGTCATGGCCAACAAAGTTGTCTGGGGGAAACCGATCACTAATTTTAGTGCTCTTGAGACAAGACGGGTTGATTTGGTGTTTGGTATCGCATACGGAGCTGATATTAATCAGGCAAAAGAGATCATCAGGAAAGAGATGGCCAAACTTCCGGAAATTCTTCCTGAACCGGAACCGCTTGTAGAAGTTTTTTCACTCGGTGATTCCTCGGTGAATTTTGCGGTTAAACCTTGGGTTAAGAATTCAGATTACTGGAAAGTCTTCTATGCGTTAAACCAGATGGTTAAGTATGTATTTGATGAAGCGGGTATTGAGATTCCCTTTCCGCAGCTGGATGTGCATCATTACGGTTCTGCAGAAGTAAAGAATGTTTGAGTCGGTTTTAGAGGAATTCCTGTACGTATTATAATATTATCAGGAGTAAATTATGATTGAGAAAAAGGAGGAAGTATGAAAATAGTTACACTTATAGAGGATACTGTTGTTGAATATGGGCAAGAGCAAGCTGATCAGTTGCTGACACACCGACATGGGCTCTCTTTATACATTGAGAGTAACGGGCTTAAAATTCTGTTTGACACCGGTCCGGATAACTCTATCATAGAGAATGCCGAAAAACTCTCTATAGACCTTACAGAAGTTGATTTTGCTGTGGTAACTCATGGCCATTATGATCACGGCGGCGGTGTCTCAGCTTTCTGCCGGGTAAATGCCTCTGCACCGATCTATCTACACAAAAAATCGTATCAGGATTCACATTTTTCACAGCGCCCCGGAAGTAAGATGAAAAATGCTGATTTTGTGATTGATAAAAAAGACTTTGACCGGGTTGTACCTGTCGACAATCTTCCCTCAGGAAAGCAGGAGGGGGTCTTTACGCTTGATCCGTTAGGGAAGGTGGTAATTATTACCGGATTTCCAAAAGAGGGCTATATACCTTCAGGAAACAAAAATCTTTACTGTCAGAAAGTCGGAGAAGATATTGTAAATGACGACTTTTCTCATGAAATAGCCATGCTTATCAGGGAGAATGGAAAAAATATATTGTTCACCGGATGTTCACATTCCGGTGTGGGAAATATGATGAAACGGGCAGGTGAAGTTCTGGAAGGTGAATCTATCGATTATGTAATCGGCGGATTTCATCTCATCGATACTGAGCGGAATAAATCCAATAATCAGAAAGATCTTCAAGTTTTGGTTGATGAGTTAGAGGCATATCCTGGAACACAGTTTTATACCGGGCATTGTACGGGTTCAAAGCCCCTGCAGTTTCTCCAGCAGAAGATGGGAAAGAACCGGATTCATGAAATTAAAACCGGTTATCAATTTTCAATAAAAACTTAACCAGGTAATGGAGAACAAGTTAATAAAGAATTTAATATTTTTAAATACTTATGATGAATGTATTTAATTAGTATTTTTGTTAGTTTGCCGAGAGGTTAATTCCGGCAGTGCGGAGACACTCGGCTTGTTTCGAATTAAATATTCAATAGCTTCAACAGCGGCAGCAGCAGCACTGGTAGTGGTTGAATAGGGTACTTTCATTCGCATAGCTTCTGTTCTGATCTCATCATCACCTTTTTTTGCATACCATCCCATTGGCGTATTCAGAACAAGATCGATCCTTTTTCTTCTGATGTTATCAGCTATATTGGGATGTCCTTCATGAACTTTCATAACTACTTCACTCATAATTCCGGCTTCAAACAGATCCCGTGCAGTTCCCTTGGTTGCTGCAATTTCAAATCCCATCTGCTGCAGTTTTCTGGCCATAGGAATAATGGTTTCTCTGTCTTTTTTATTTACCGAGAAAAATACCCGCCCGCTCATGGGGAGTCGGCTTCCTGACCCGGCCTGGGATTTTGCAAAGGCTTCACCAAAGCTGCTTCCGATACCGATAACCTCTCCGGTCGATCTCATCTCCGGTCCTAGCACCGGGTCAATGTTTGAGAATCTGTCAAATGAGAATACAGCCTCTTTTACCGCCCAGCCCACAATGCAGAATCCTTCACCAATTCCGTCTTTACCGATAAGTCCCTGCTGTTTCAAATCAATCCCCTGCCAGATTTTAACGGCACTATCAACCAAATCCACTCCTGAAGTTTTAGACAGGAAGGGTACGGTTCTGGATGCCCGTGGGTTTACTTCCAATATATAAAGAATTTCATCTTTTACGGCAAATTGAATATTCAAAAAGCCTACGACACCAATTTCACGTGCTATGGAAACAGCGGCATGTTTCATCTCTTCAAGGATCACCGGAGATGATTTATATGGGGGAAACACACAGGCTGAATCACCTGAATGTACCCCGGCAGCCTCTATGTGCTGCATGATACCGCCAACATATACATTTTTCCCATCAGATACAGCATCGAGATCATACTCAAAGGCATCTTCCAAAAACTGGTCTACTAATACCGGAGCAGCTTCAGTTGCGGTAATTCCCCGGCTCAGGAATTCTTCCAGCTCATCGTCGTTGTAGGCAATAAACATGCTGCGCCCACCCAGAACAAAAGAGGGACGGAGGAGCACCGGATATCCAAGTTCATGTGCACTGATTCGTACTTTTTCTGGAGATCCTGCCATTCTGTTATCAGGTTGTCTTAATCCAAGCCGGGTAATAAGGGCTGAGAATTTTCCCCGATCTTCGGCTTCGTGAATACTAGCAACTTGCGTACCGACTATTTCTGCTCCGGCTGCCTCAAGTGCCTCTGACATGTTTAAGGGAGTTTGACCTCCCAGCTGAATAACAACTTTGTTAACCTGCTCTTTTTCCATGATTGCAATCACGTGCTCAGGAGTTAATGGTTCCATATAGAGTCTGTCAGATATATTAAAATCAGTTGATACAGTTTCTGGATTGGAGTTAATGAGAATTGTTTTATTTCCCAGCTCGCGATAGGCAAGTGAAGCCATGGTACAGCAGGTATCAAACTCAAGTCCCTGGCCAATCCTGTTGGGTCCGCTGGCCAGGATGATTATTCCTTTATTGCCGATGCTTCCCCCTTCATCAATTTCACCATAGGTAGAGTAGAAGTAGGGAGTTTGTGCCTCAAATTCTCCTGCACAGGTATCTACAAAGTGGTAGCAGGGAATGATGCCGTAAGCTTTTCGCTGTTTTTCGACATTTTGCTCATCTGATCCGGATATTGAGGCGATTCTTTTATCAGAAAGCCCGGCTTTTTTTGCTTCCATTAAAAGGGGCTTGTCAATTTTTAAGGATTTTTCAAGATCCCATTCCAGCAACGCCTGTTTACTCATCTGGTAAAGAAACCATCTGTCAAATCCCGTTTTTTCTGAAAGCTTTTGAATATCAATATCAGGATCTTTCTTTATCATGGTATATATGGCAAAGATTCTTAATGGATGGGCAGAGTTAAGAATTTTTTCCACCACATCATCAGGATAGTTTGTCAGCTCTTCGAGCCCATCAAAAGATCGTTCTATAGCACGTATTGCCTTGTTAAGAGCCTCGATTGCTGTTCTTCCAATAGCCAGGGACTCGCCAACACTTTTCATCTGTGTCCCCAAGGCTGAATAGCTCATAGGGAACTTTTCCAACTCAAATCTTGGGACTTTAACGGCGCAATAATCGAGTGCCGGCTCAAAACAGGAGACGGTCTGTCCGGTGATTTCATTTAGTACTTCATCGAGAGTATATCCCACTGCCAGTTTTGCTGAACATCGAGCTATAGGGAACCCGGTGGCTTTACTTGCCAGAGCAGATGAACGGGAAACTCTCGGATTCATCTCAATAATCACCATTCTGTCTGAATCCGGTTTCATGGCAAACTGTACATTACTTCCACCGCAATCAACACCGACAGCTCGGAGAATATCGATTGCAGCAGTTCTCATGTGCTGATATTCACGATCAGAGAGTGTCTGAATAGGAGCTATTGTAATACTATCGCCAGTATGAACGCCCATAGGATCAATGTTTTCAATGGAGCAGACGATTATGGCATTATCATTTTTATCCCGCATGACCTCCAGCTCAAACTCTTTCCAGCCGATGAGGGACTCTTCGATTAAGGCCTCACCCACAGGGCTTTCGTTTAGTGCTTTTTCGATCAGGCCGACAAACTCTTCCTCTTCGTATGCAATGCTTCCGCCCATGCCACCAAGGGTATAGCTGGGTCTGATAATGATCGGGAGTCCAATAGACTCTTTAAATGCAACAGCATCTTCAATGTTTTTTGTAAGGATAGACTTTGGGGATTCAAGACCCAGACCGGAGACAACTTCCTTGAATTTTCCCCGGTCTTCAGCTAGTTCTATTGATTCAATTCCTGCACCAATAATTTCGATATCATATTTTTCCAGTATTCCCAATTTGTGGAGTTCTCGGGTTAGGTTGAGTCCGGTCTGTCCGCCCATAGTTGTCAGGATTGCATCAGGTTTCTCTTTTTTAATAATTTCTTCAACATACTCGGGTTTCAGGGGTTCCATATAGATAGCATCGGCGGTTCCCGGAGTTGTCATAACCGTTGCCGGATTGGGATTGATAAGGATAACCTGATAACCCTCTTCTTTCAGTGCTTTTACAGCCTGGGTTCCGGAGTAGTCAAACTCACAAGCCTGACCGATTACTATAGGTCCGCTTCCAATTATTAGTATTTTTTTTATATCTGTTCTGGCAGGCATATCCTCTCCCTGTTCGCATCATACTATTATAATATTTAATTACACTAATCCAAAAAACTTCAAGCTAATAAGGCATATTTCAAAATTAACAATTTAGAAACACCTCAGTTGTATGGCAGTCATAATTTCTTGTGTGACCTTGTACGGGAAATATAGGCGTCAAATATCCAGTTTGCGTCCATTGGCCCGGGTGCTGCTTCGGGATGAAACTGTACTGACATGATCGGTAGAGTGGTGTGTGAAATTCCTTCAATAGAGTTATCGTTGGTATTGGTAAACCAGATATCTACATCGTTCGGCAGGGTTTTTGCTTCAACTGCAAACCCGTGATTCTGAGATGTTACACAAACTTTTCTGGTAAATTCATCTCGCACGGGATGATTCCCGCCATGGTGACCAAACTTCATTTTGTAGGTTTTTGCGCCCAAAGCGAGACTGATCAACTGATGCCCAAGACAAATACCGAATAGGGGCAGTTTTCCAATACATTTTTCTAATAGATTAATTTGCTTGTGCAGAACAGCCGGATCTCCGGGTCCGTTTGAGACAAGCAGGGCATCCGGGGAAATTGATAAGATTTTTTCTAAATCAGTATCGGATGGGAGTAGGGTAATTTTGATATTTCGCTTCTCAAGTTCCCTCACAATGTTAGCTTTTATACCGCAGTCAAGCAGAGCAAAATGAAGGACATTTTGCAAAGCTGGTTTACTATCTGTGTTTTTAAAAGAGGCAGGGATTTCCTGAATCTCCCCGGTTCCAACTTCGCTGACCAAATTTTGACCGGCCATCTCCGGCTGCAGTTTAAGCCAGTCAGTAACTGTTTTCACTTCAGCTTCTGAAAGAACCTCTGATGGGGATTGAATGAGTATTCCATTACGGCTCCCTTCGTCGCGAAGGCTGAGGGTAAGTTTCCGTGTATCGATTCCTGAAATTCCAGGGATTTTATTTTCGAACATGAATTGATGAAGGCTTTTTCTGCCCGGAGGGACAGGCCCATCATAGTAATCTCTGACAATAAGTCCTCTTAATTTGATCATATTGCGGGACTTAGGTTCCGGACCAGATTCATTCCAGGCACTGTCTGTTCCATAGTTGCCAATATGCGGATAGGTCATCAGTACAATTTGTCCTGTGTAGGAGGGATCCGTCATGATTTCATGGTATCCGGTCATGCTTGTGTTAAATACCACTTCACCCGCTGGATGTGTGTTTATGCTTTGTGCTGGCAGCTGTGCTATCTTAACAGCGGGACTGCCAAAGGATGTTCCCGGGTAAATAGTGCCGTCTGATAGTATAAGGAAGATGTTGTTCATACATTTACCTGTTGTTTTTTGGTATATTTATGCAACAAGAAAGAAAATATATGTATAAAATTGCATAAATTTAGAATCTTTCAAAATTGTCTAATTTTGAAAGATTAACCTGTTAGTAAAGTTTCCGATTTATTTAAATCTTAATAATATAAAGATTTATGTACAATAGGTCGGAAACTTCAAAAGGCTATTATCAAAAATGTTCGATTTTTGTAATTGCCTCAATTTGCTGGATAATAACGTAGTATTAATATTTATGCAACAGGAGTGTTGCATAAATACAATGTTTTGCGACATCTGATTTAAATTAAAGATTTGAATTTTAAGTTGGGTCGTTTGTTTGTTAAATGAATTTTATCCCCTGCCGCTTCATGTCTGAAATTGCTGAAACAATACTACCTTCAGGTATATTTACCCCACGAACCCCATCTTGAAGGATGGAGACAGAGAATCCAAGATTAACTGCATCAATAGCGGAGTAGTATATGCAGTAATCAGTTGCAAGGCCGCAGAGCACTACCGAAGAAATATTTTGTGTCTCCAAGTATCCGGCAAGACCGGTGGGGGTGGTGTGATCATTCTCAAAAAAGGCGGAATATGAGTCCATTTCTGCAGTTGTACCTTTACGGATAATCATGCTGCAGAGATCAGTATCTAAAGCAGGGTGAAAAGCTGAACCGGAAGAACCTGCAATACAGTGATCCTGCCAAAGTACCTGATGATCGTTGTTCCAGGGGATAGTGTCGTACACCTGTTTTCCGGGGTGAGTGGATGCAAATGAGATATGTCCTTTCGGGTGCCAATCCTGTGTAGCAACAACCAAACGAAACTGGCTGCAGAGAGAATTTATTACTGGAATTATGGAATCACCATCTGGAACTGCTAACGCTCCGCCAGGACAAAAATCGTTCTGGACATCAACAATAAGCAATGCTGAATTTTCAAAGATTTGGTTTTTCACTAAGCTCTCCTTGTATATCCAATAACTAAACTTCTCTAACTGAATATCAAAGTTTCAATCTACTATTTTTTCCCGGTTCCAATAAGAAACAACTCAAAGGAATCTTTTCTACAAGCCTGCGGTTTTAAAGTTTTAACTTTAGTAAAGTTTTTTTTCATGGCAAAAAGAATATCCTGTTCACCGCCGCCCTGGAAAATCTTTATAACCAGACTGCCCCCGGGTTTTAGGTGTGTTGGAATAATATTGATAATTGCTTCGGCAAGATTTTGTGACCTTAGGCAGTCAACTGTTCTTGCTCCGGTTGTAGAGGGAGCCGCATCACTGATTATCGCATTATAGGGACCAAGCTTTCCCAACTCTTTCAGCATTTCAGGGGTGAAGGCATCTCCGGTAAACAGGGTAACATTATTCGGTATGGGATTAAGCGAAAGGGGTTTAAGGTCAACAGAAACAATTCGCCCTTTTCCTTTCAGTAGTTCTCGGTGAGTATAGAGTGTCCAGCTTCCGGGTGCCGCTCCGATATCAAGTACAGTATTTCCCGGACGAATAATAGTAAATTTCTGTTGTATCTCTTCCAGCTTATACACAGAGCGTGCTGGATACCCCTCTTTTTTTGCCTTTAAAGAGTAATAATCTGGTTGTGATCGTGAATTAGTTCCGGTTTTCTTTGCCATGCGGCAGTATATCACAGACAGGAGTCTGTTTAAATGCGTTTTCAGACCACTGTCATACACAACCTCATAATAAGAGACATATCGAGGAGTCTGTTGGACTCCTTAGGTGATATCTATCTAAAATTCGGTATATTAAGTTATTAAGTAGTATTCTTGCTATCAGAAAGTAATTGCACTAAGATATAAGAAATAAACTTTGTATATGAGTTGAATCGAGTGGATGTACTGCGAAAAATCGGCTTTTTATTCAATATCCCGCTTATTTTCAGTATACTCAGGAGTTATAGTCATCTTTAGAACTGAAACTATTCAAAGAGAATGTTGAATATCTGGGGAAAATGTTTTTCCTAAGTCAACACCTCAAAATTGCGTATTTACACAATCTGGAATTGAAAACTTTTTATATCAAAAAGAGAAGCTTCTTAGGAAGTTGCCGCAATGTGCAAACGGGAATAGAACGTAATAAGTAAAATTCAATTGTCGTTATCTACCTATGGAGTAAATAAAACATTTACTTTTATTTGAATTAGAAGAAAATTATTGATTAATCTATCAAAACGATGTAAATTAGAACTAACGAAGATGAAAGTTAACATTATGTTAACTTTAATTGGCTGATAAAGAACATTTTGAGGAGTGAGTATATGGACATTAAACAAATAGGAACAAATATTCTTTTCAATTTAAATGAACAAAACAAGACTCAAGTAGATTTAGCAGAAGGTTTAGGGGCTTCTAAGCAAGTCGTTAATAAGATTATAAAAGGAAAGAAAGCTATTAAAATACAAGAGTTAGTTGCTATCTCAGAATTTCTTAAAATTTCAATTGAAGATATTATTGATGGAAATAAAACAGTTGATGAAAAAGAATTAGAAGCTATACATCTGTATGGAACTATAGATAATAACGAAACAGCAGATTTTATTTTGTCGTTAATTAGTAATCTTTCAACGATGGAAGAGGAGTTGGCGGCACATGGATTACTCAAATAAACATATAACGTCAGAAATTCTACGACAGATAAATGCCGATGTTGCACTTATGAAACAAGAATACTCATTTAATGCCTCTGGACCTCTAAAAGATGAAATTTTTGAACTTCTTGAAAAGGTAGGTACACTAATATTTTATCCTTTTGAAAAAGAAAATCTTTGGGGTATATATGTATCCAAAAATGAAAAACATTATTTCATAATAAATAGCTCTATAGCTTTTGAAAAGCAAATATTTGCAGGTGCACACGAATTAGCTCATTCATTGGATATAGCTAAAGTTAAATTTGAAATTGTAACTGCTAATTTGATGACAGAGTATGTTGATCATAAGGAATTTGGAGAAGAGTTGAAAAAAGCTGATGCTATAGCCAATAGATTTGCAGCAGAATTGTTGGTAGGTAAAAAGCAACTTCAGGAAAAATTCAATGAATTACCACAAACATATGATTATCTAACAAAAGCAGTATTATTATCAGATATATTTCTAGTGCCTTTTAAAACCATTGTTAAACGCTTTATTGAAATAGGAATATTAGAAGATGATAGTATTATTCAGACTTTATTGAAATATGATAGTGAAACAATAAAAGTAATTTCTGATAGGTATGAATGTTGTAGACGCAACTTAGAAGTCTCGAGGGAGAAGAGACTCGGAGGGTATGTAAATAAGGCTATAATTTTATATGAACAGGAGCTTAGCACATTTGAAGAACTCAAAGAAAGGCTTGAATTGCTTCAAAAAACTCCTGAAGAATATGAAGTTTTTGATGATAATTTCGATATGCATGAATTCCTGCGCTATGCTTCTGAAAATCCAGAAGTAGAGGAAGACTATGACGAAGAAGATTAGTAACTCATTTATTGACACTGATATAATTCAAAAATTAGGCGGATATCGAAGCGATAGTCTTTTGAGAAAATTTTTAACTAGTTTTGGGGGTAATTTATTCATTCATGAATATTTGGTTCAAGAAGAGTTGATTTTTAGAGGACCTGCACTTGATCAATTTAATCAAATGGTTGATGAAGAAGAAATTACGGTAATGAGTATTACTAGCTTGGAAGAAGATGAATTTATAGAATATAACTCAACTGTGCAACTTCTTGCTAGAGAAATGGACGTAGATTTATCGAAGAAAAGAGATCGAAATGCCGGAGAAGTAAAATCAATGGCAATGGCTTATGCTATGGGATTTGAGTATTTTATTTCAGATGATCGTGGAGCAAGGGTTGCAGCCAAAAAGCATTTGCAGAATCTTGATGGATCATGTTTGGAAACCATTCGAATGCGAGATATTATTTTACATATTCGCGAGAATGAAAATTTTTTAGAAATTAACAGAAAAAATGCAAAGCGTTTATACCTTTATGCAACTAATCCTAAGTTGGGGAATAATTCAGTTGAAATTACAAAACTCGAGGAAATAAGTAATAGATTAAAAAAAGATTAAAAAAAGAGTTTGATGAAAAACTATGGCCAATTTAGTGACAAGATGTTGGATTACGATTCCCAGTACGTTTTACCATATTGCCATTATATTGGGAAATGAGATACAAGTTATTTGTAGGTAATGTAATGAAAATATGGGCATTTTACAGCATGAAAGTGTCATTATGTTTCCCTTTTCATAAAAAGGAGCAGACAATGCTAGTTGTCATGGTTTTTGCGAGGGAGCAAAAACACACGCCACAATATGCATTGCAGCTCATTTAAGTCGTTATCTTCCTGTTCGGGATTACTAAAAATTGAATAAGAACGGAAATACTTAAACAAAGTTGACTACGTAGAATAGTATATAGTATAATACTTAGTAAGGAGGATTAACTATTATGTTATTAGATTCTAGTCAAATAATTCCTATTACAAAACTACAGAAAGAACTAACAAAGAAAGTACGAGAATTATCCAGTTCCGGAGAGGCTCTATATATTCTAAAAAATAACAATATGGAAGCGGTGATGGTACCCTTTGAAGAATATGAATTCTTAAGGAATCTTGAAGATGTCTTTGACCAATTTGAAATCAAGTCTCTGTTAGATTATCGGTTAAAGGATTATAACCCGGAAACAAATATATCATGGGAAAAAGTAAGAGAAGACTCATGACATATAAAATTGAGTTTATTTCGGAAGCAGCCAAAGATTATAAAAACCTGGATGGTAGTATCAAGAAAGTTGTTAATAAGAAAATTGAGGAATTAGCAAAGAACCCTTTATTAGGAGAACAACTTGGGAATAAATTTAATATTGATCTCAGTGGATTTTTTAAATTATATGTAGCAAAAAAGAAATATAGAATTGTCTATAGGCTTATAACTCCCAAAGAGATCGAAATAATTGAAGTTTGGGGAATTGGTAAAAGAGATAAAGAAAAGATTTATAAGATTATAGGGAGAAGATTAATGGGAGAAGATTAATGGGAGAAGATTAATGGGAG